>Ga0316192_10003491_pt1 | contig 11465 bp, 6 predicted proteins | sample MerIslwburrow_MG_FD_204931 | JGI IMG/M metagenome (GOLD analysis project Ga0316192, IMG submission 204931) | Coastal sediment microbial communities from Maine, United States - Merrow Island worm burrow | ecosystem: Environmental > Aquatic > Marine > Coastal > Sediment | place: USA: Maine...
ACATATGTCCTTTTTGCCACCTCCACAAACTCTCGATATCCGATCCCGTATCGAAGGAGTATCCTCACCATAGGTCTCAGCACGAGCTGGAAAGCATCAAGAACTTGTTGTTTTAGTTTTTCTTGCATGGGCGCAATATATTGATCGATTGGGTAAATCACCAGAGAAATGACGGACATGGGAAAAATCGCCCAAGTCGTATCACTTGAAGACTATTTGTGCCATATGTGTATCTAGGCTAACAATCCAGAAACAATTCGGACGTCTGCCACTTAGTCGTTCAGCAGGTTTCGGAGACCGTCGAGATCAATGACCTCTACCTCGAGCGCCTGCGCCTTTGAAAGCTTGGATCCGGCGTTTTCGCCAGCCAACAGATAGCTGGTCTTCTTGGAAACGCTGCCCGTGACCTTTCCGCCTTCCTTCACGATCAGGTCCTTCGCTTGGTCACGGGTCATTCCAGAAAGCGTTCCAGTGATTACAAACGTCTTTCCGGTCAATTGGCCGTCCTCCGCGACCTGCATCGGTTCTGTATCGGCCCAATGAACTCCTGACGCCTGGAGCTTTGCCATCACCTCCAGGTTGTGGTCCTCATCAAGAAAGTCGCGGATACGTTTTGCGACGACCGGCCCCACATCCGGAACCGCAACCAACTTCTCCGCCTCCGCCTCAATGATCGCGGGAAGATTCCCGAAATATGACGCGACGCTCACTGCCGTTGCTTCACCCACCTCACGAATTCCAAGCGCGAACAAGAATCGTGGAAGCGTCGTCGACTTGCTCCTTTCGATCGACCCAATCAGATTTTCAGCAGATTTCTCACCCATACGCTCTCGCTCTGCGAGCTCTTCTTTCGTCAGGTGGTAGATATCAGACGGGTTCTCGATGCGGTCTTCCTCAACGAATTGCTCGATCAATTTCGCACCAAGTCCATCGATATCCATAGCGCGGCGGGACACGAAATGTTTGAGCGCTTCAACTCGCTGGGCCTTGCAGAACAAGCCACCCGTGCAGCGCGCGACGGCCTCCCCCTCCTCTCGCACCACGTGTGATTCGCAGACAGGGCATTGTGTTGGCAATTGCACGCGGGTGGTTTTCTTGGGTCGCCTGTTTGGAACCACACTAACGACCTCAGGAATCACGTCGCCCGCACGCCGGACGATAACAGTGTCACCGACACGGACATCCTTCCGATGCAGTTCATCAATGTTGTGCAACGTCGCGTTGCTAACAGTCACGCCACCGACGAATACAGGATCCAAACGCGCAACCGGTGTCAATGCTCCGGTTCGCCCAACCTGGAACTCGATACCCTCAACCTTCGTCAACTCCTCCTGCGCCGGAAATTTGTGTGCTACGGCCCAGCGAGGAGCCCTCGCGACAAATCCCAGTTCGCGTTGCATAGACAGGCTGTCGACCTTGTACACGACGCCGTCAATGTCGTAAGGCAACGAGTCGCGTCTCTCACCAATCTCAGCGTAGTAGTCGAGACAGCCTTCGACACCGGTAACGACGCGTCGCTCCGGGCAGGTTTTCAGTCCCCACTCCTGCAAGCACGTAATGATGTTGCTGTGGTGATCAGGCAGCTCTCCGTCTTCGACGAGACCAACCGAATACACGTACATGTCCAGCGGGCGCTCAGCCGTGAGCTTTGGGTCAAGTTGTCGCAAACTGCCCGCCGCCGCATTGCGAGGATTCACAAAGGTCTTCTCGCCCGCCTCTCTCGCCTTCTTGTTGTATGCCTCAAATCCCGCACGCGGCATGAACACCTCGCCACGAACCTCGAGTGTCGTCGGGTAGCCATCACCCATCAAACGCAACGGAATGGAGTCAATCGTCCGGACGTTATGAGTGATGTCCTCGCCCGTCGTGCCATCGCCGCGCGTTGCTGCCAAAACCAGCACGCCGTCTTCGTACAGCAGACTTACCGCGGCGCCATCCAACTTCGGTTCTGCTGCGTACTGAAGATCCTCCGCGCCATCCTCGAACTCCAGCTTCTCCGCCACACGCCGATGAAACTCCCGCAACTCATCTTCAGCGAACACATTGTCCAGTGACAGCATGGGCAGTCGATGTTGCACAGTCTGCAACGCATCACTCGGCTCGGCACCGACACGCTGCGTTGGAGAATCGATCGTTACGAGCTCAGGATTCTCATCCTCAAGACGCTGCAATTCCCGCATAAGCCGATCGTATTCGGCGTCGGGAATCTCAATATCGTCGAGCGTGTGGTAGCGATAGTTGTGGTACCGAATCTCATCGCGGAGGGATTCGATTTTCTTGAGGACGTCAGCCACTGAGCTGGAACTGGATGATCTCTTCGCGCAGGTAGCGTTCGCGCTGGATACTTAGCGTGCTGCCAGATTCATCGAGCAACTCACCATCCAGTGTTTGCGCGAGCGCACGAGCGGCCGCCATCATCAGGTCAAAACCCTCGACGCTCTCCACAGGTCCGGGGAGAACCAGAAAAAGACTAATACCGGGTATCTGTTGATCCTTGATATTCGCGAGGTCAAAACTCCCCGGCTCAACCAGGCTCGCTGCGCTGAAAATCGTCCGCGACTCGTCATTGCCGTCGTAACGATGAAAGATGCCAAACTTGCCGTGCCGCAGACCGATACCGCGCATGCTGAGAATAAGTTCGTCGCCTTTGAACGGATTCTTGTTACGGCCAATCAGGCGCAACGTCACAATCTTTTGTGGCCCGGCCTCGGCCGGCATTTCCGTCGGATCGTCGACCTCGTCGATGACCGGCTCTTCTTCACCGGCATCCAGAGTCGGCTCGACACGAGCGGGAGAAACCTCGCTGGTCTCTTCAGATTTGGTTTTGTCCCGACGGCTGTAGAGATAGACACCGGCGATTACCAGGAGTCCAAAGAACAACAGCAACCATCGCAAACCATCCATTTCCATGACTCACAGTCGTCCTTAGCTGGCCGCCATCTTCACAGCCGCATCAAGATCAACCGAAACAAGGCGCGATACGCCCGGTTCCTGCATCGTCACACCGGACAACTGGCGCGCCATTTCCATCGTCACCTTGTTATGCGTGATGAAGACAAACTGCACCTTGTCCGACATCTCGCGAACAATATCGCAGAATCGGCTGACGTTGGCATCATCAAGCGGCGCGTCAACCTCATCGAGCATGCAGAACGGTGCCGGATTCAATTCAAAGATGGCAAACACGAGTGCGACAGCCGTCAGCGCCTTTTCGCCACCCGATAGCAAATGAATCGTACTGTTTCTCTTGCCTGGCGGCCGCGCCATTACCGTAATGCCTGTTGACAGCAGGTCTTCGCCAGTCAGTTCGAGGTACGCATGTCCGCCACCGAACAGTTTCGGGAACAGCTTCTGGAAACCATCATTGATGTTGTTGTAGGTCTCCCGGAAGCGCGTACGCGTTTCACGATCGATCTTGCGAATGGCCCCTTCGAGTGTTTCCAGCGCGTCGTTGAGGTCCGCCAGCTGTGAGTCGAGGTATTCCTTGCGTTCCGACTGCTCCTTGAACTCGTCGATTGCAGCAAGGTTAATCGGTCCAAGACGGTCAATCCGGCGCCGAACCTTCTCGAGTTTGAGCTCCCAGTCCTCGATATTCGCCTCGTCGTCCATCTCCTCGAGCAGCGTCTCGAGTTCGAAGTCTGTTTGGGCAAGTTGCTCGGCAAAACCTTCTCGGCGCACGCGCAGCTCCTGCATGGCCATTTCTGCTTCGCTGACTTTTACTCGGGCCTCGTCCACGTTCTGATCGACCTGAATGCGCGACTGATCGAGCTCGCGAAGTTCATGTTCAACTTTCTCAACCACCCGCCGCGCGGTTGCGAGCTCCTCCTCAACCTCGATACGAGCCTCCAGTTGCCTGGCAAGCGACTCCTTCTTGTCGACCAACGGAGACTGGCTGCTAGACAACTGCTCGCGAATCTCTAGCTCGCGTGTGCGGAACTGCTGTAATTGCCGCTCCATGCGCTCGAGATTCTGGGCGGCCGATTCCTTGCTGTTGCGGCGGCTCTCAAACTGAATCGTAATGTTCTGCACCGACTGGCGGTCTTCGTCCGCCTGTGCCCGAACACGCTGTAACTCGGCTCGCAATTCTTCGCGCCGCGCCTCGAGGTCCGCCCTCGCGGACTCAAGCTGCCCCAGCGAATCGACAGCCATAACGTGCATACGCTGCGACTCACGCAGTTGTTCTTCCGCGGAAATCTTCTCGCTATCGAGCTCGGTAGCTTCTTCGGCAAGCGCCGCTTTGCGCGCGTTGGCCTGATCCATCCTGTAACGTGCCGACTCGAGCGCGGCCTTGATCTCTGAATACTCATTGAGTAGCGACCCGGCATCCTGCTGCAGCGTTTCACGCCGCTCTTCCAGTTGAGTCAGGCGAATGCGGCCGTCGAGCAGCAACTTGCGGGCACTTTCGAAGCGCGCCTGCATCTCGCGCATGTCCGATTTGAGGCGACGCATTTCGTGTTCGCGCGCCAGAACGCCAGCCTTGCCGTCTTTGTCGCGCGCCACGCGCAGCCAGTCCTTGCCGAGCCAGATACCCTGATCGGTAATCACCGACTCGCCTCCAGTCAGGCTTTCTCGTATTGCGAGTGCATTGCCAAGTGAGTCCGCAAACCGTACCTGCGCCAATCGGTCCCGAACCGCGGCCGGTGCCCCGGTGACTTTCTGGGCGAGCGTGTCTTCCGTGTTTGGAGTCGCCTCATCTTTTGCCTGTTCGCGCAGCACGGTGAGCACACCGGATCGCAAGCTCGCAATCGTCTCGGTTACGGGAGTGATGTCGGCCACGCAGACTGCCTGGAGGTAATCACCCAGCACCGTTTCGACAGCCTTATCCCAGCCACTGTCAACTTTGAGCGTTTGCGCAACACGACGATTGCCTTCGAGGCCGGCTCCCTTGAGCCAATCCTTGATGCCGTCGTCGCCGTCACCCATCGCGGCTTGCTGCAGCGCCTCGAGCGATGCGTACCGCCCCTGTGATTCCTGCAGACTCGCACGACGTTCATCGACCAGTCGGGTCATCTTCTGGTCCTGATCGCGAAGTTTGCGAATCTTCTCTGCAATGTCCGTCAAGTGACGGTCGAATTCATCACGCGCCTGGCGCTTGCGTAATTCCTGCTCGTTCAGCTCGGCGTGCTTAGCCTGCAAATCCTCCGGGCTCGCTTCCGACTGAGCGTCGTCAATCTTCCGGCGCCGTTCGGAGAAACTCAGCAAGCGAGACTCGATCTGCTCGGCCCGCGTGTGCTCGATATTCTGTTGCTGCATCGCCTCGTTGTGCTTCAGCGAATGCTCGTCCCACTGGCGCTGCCACTCGGCCAGGGCATCTTCGGCCCGCTGCAACGATGCTGACGATGCCCGCTCGCTTTCCCGCGCCTCTTCCAGCCCGGGAATGAGCTCGCTGAGCGTCAGTTCGAGCTGCTCGATTTCTGTCTGGTCCTGATCGATGTGGCCTGCGATCTCCGCGGCGCCCTGGACGGCCTGTTCCAGGTCCTTCTCCTGGCGCTCACGCAGCTCGCGCGCATGTTCGATCGTTTGCTCAAGGCGGGCAATCTCACCGCCTACCTTGTAATAACGCCCCTGGACCTCGTTGAATTCGTCAGTGCGTTCACTCTGGCGCACGCGCGTGTCTTCCAACGCCGCCTCAATGCTGCGTTGCTTCGCGATGGCCGACTCAAGCGCCGTCTTGCACTCTTCCAGCCGGGATTTCGAGCTCGCCCCACGGTCATCCAGGTCCCTGGTGCGAAGTGCGAGTACCTCGGCGGACGTACGGCGCTCCTCTTCCTTGTACTTGCCGTAGCGCTCAGCGGTCCTTGCCTGCCTGTCCAGGTGCTTGATCTGTTTTTCAACCTCATCAAGGACGTCGAGCAGGCGGTCGAGGTTTTCCTTGGTGTGCTTAATTCTGTTGGACGTCTCGCGGCGGCGCTCCTTGTACTTCGAGATGCCGGCGGCCTCTTCTATGAAGACTCGCATGTCTTCCGGCTTCGCCTCGATCAGGCGTGAGATCATGCCCTGCTCGATGATCGAGTAGCTGCGCGGGCCGAGGCCTGTCCCGAGAAATACACCGGTAACGTCTTTGCGGCGGCACTTGGTGCCGTTCAGGAAATAGGACGAGATACCGTCGCGACTGACTTCGCGCCGGATGGAGATTTCAGAGTACTTGGCGTACTGCCCTTCCAGGGTCGTGTCCGTATTGTCGAACAGCAGCTCAACAGACGCAGCGCCCACTGGCTTGCGCGAACTCGAGCCGTTAAAGATGACGTCCGTGATGGAGTCACCCCGAAGGCGGCTCGCGGAGCTTTCTCCCATCACCCATCGCACAGCATCAATCACGTTCGACTTGCCACAACCGTTGGGGCCAACAACGCCGACAAGGCTGCTGGGAAACGTAATAGTTGTGGGGTCGACGAAGGATTTGAAGCCAGCGAGCTTGATCTTGCTTAATCGCATGCGTGGTCTACGCCAATATCCCGTCTAAAGTCGGTTAGTGTAATAGAATCGGGGGGCGATTTCCCCAGAAAAATAGGGCTTCCATGCTGCCTCAGGCCATGTATAATCCCGGCCTTTTCTTTCCCCGGCAGGAGTCCAAAATGCCCGCAAAGAAAGCAGCGAGCAAGAAGCGGAAGAAGACCACAACCTCTCGAAGGAAGGTCGCCGCCAAGAAGTCCACTACGAAGAAGAAAGTCGCAAAGAAGAAGGCCGTCAGCAAGAAAAAGGCCCCCGCGAGGAAGAAGACGTCGTCCAGGAAGGTGACCAGGAAGAAGGTTGCCAGGAAGAAGGCTGTCAGCAAGAAAAAGGTCGCTAAGAAGGCCTCGAAGAAGAAGGTTGCCAAGAAAAAGGCTGTCAGCAAGAAAAAGGTCGCTAAAAAGGTGGCCAAGAAGAAGGCCGTCAGCAAGAAAAAGGTCGCCAAGAAGAAAGCTGTCAGCAAGAAGAAGGTCGCCAAGAAGAAAGCTGTCAGCAAGAAGCGTCCGGCGGCCAAGAAGAAGGTGCCGACTCGCAAGGTTGCGAGCAAGGTTCCGGTAAAGCGCTCCAAGCCGAGAGGAAATGTGCTTTCCGGCCCGATTCACGGTATCGCGCCTTATAAGCCGGCCCGTGGCGAGGAGTACATGAGCGACAAGCAGCTCAAACACTTCCGGAAGATCCTGTCCGCATGGAAGCGCGAACTCATGAATGAGGTTGACCGTACGGTTCATCACATGCAGGACGAGGCCGCCAACTTCCCGGACCCGAACGATCGCGCAACCCAGGAGTCGGAATTTGGACTGGAACTTCGCACCCGGGACCGCGAACGCAAGCTGCTGCGAAAGATCGACTCGGCCCTGATTCGCATCGATGAAGGCGACTATGGCTACTGCGACGAAACCGGCGAGGAGATTGGCCTGAAGCGCCTGGAAGCTCGCCCGGTTGCGACGCTATGCCTGGAGGCTCAGGAACGCCGGGAGCTCGCTGAGCGTCAGTTCCGCGATCGGGACGATCGGTACCGGTAGAAAGTACATCGGCCGGTTTGCGCCTTCGCCGACCGGCCCGCTGCACTTCGGTTCGCTGGTTGCTGCCGTCGCCAGCTATTTGCAAGCCAGGGTCCACAATGGACTCTGGCTTCTTCGTATTGAAGACATCGATCCGCCACGCGAGCAGCCTGGTGCCACGGACCTGATCCTGAAAGCGCTGGATATCTACGGGTTCGAATGGGACGGCGACGTAATCTATCAGAGCCGCAGCGCGGCGGATCACGAAGCCGCTTTGCAGAGCTTGCTCGGCTCGGAGATGGCCTACCCCTGCGGTTGCTCGCGCAAGGATCTCGCTGATGTGCCAAGGGGACCGCTCGGGACTATATATCCCGGGACTTGCCGCGACGGATGCGATGCGGCCGAGACCGCCATCCGGCTGCGCACGAATAACGAGCCCATCGAGTACCCTGACGGTCTGCAAGGAAGACAGGTTCAACATCTGGAACGTGAATCGGGCGACTTCATCATCAAACGGCGCGATGGACTCATCGCCTATCAACTCGCGGTGGTTGTCGATGACGAACTGGAGGGTATTAGCGAGATCGTTCGGGGCATCGACATCATGGACTCGACTCCCCGACAGATTTGCTTACAGCGCCTTCTCGGCTATCGCACCCCAAACTACGTCCACATACCGGTCATTACGCACCCGGATGGAGACAAACTCAGCAAGCTGACTGGAGCGCCCGGTATCCCGTTCGCCGGCACTCAGGAAGTGTTGGTGGCCGCGTTGGCGGCGCTGCAACAAGCTCCACCGGCCGATCTCAACCAACACAGCCTCCAGGATATCTGGTTCTGGGCCATTGAGAACTGGAAAATTGAGCGATTGCAAAGACTTGCCGCTGTCTCAATTGACAAAATCAAGGCAAATTTCTTGACAGCCACCCCTCAAATGCCATAGCTTGGAACTTGCAACGGGGATACGCTCCCCCGCCCCCTGTTGCAACGCCTGAAGGGGTAAAACTCAACGGCAGGCCCCCTGCGCAAGCGGGGGGCCATTTTTTTGGCCAATGTATGGTCTTATGCCGCGGAGCACAGGAATGTGCGAGAGCGGTGTCGCCCACTATGATTATTGAAAGTGAATTCACCCCGGCAAGCTGGCTGAAAAATCGCCACGCACAGACGATCTACCCATCCTTCCCCTGGTCCTGGCGATCATCTCCTGCGCTTCGACGGCAGGAACTGGAGCTACCGGATGGCGACAGCACGGCCGTCGACTGGCTCGTGGAAGGCGATTCCATGGCGGGAACCACGCCGCTCCTGGTCATCCTGCATGGGCTGGAGGGGTCGGCTGAGTCTTCCTATGCTCGTATGTTGATGGAAGCCGCATTGGACTTGGGTTGGCGATCCTGCGTTCTGCATTTCAGGGACTGCGGGGACTATAGAAACCGCCTTCCTCGCCGGTATCATGCCGGTGAAACCAATGACTTACGATACTTTCTTGAGACTTTACATAAATCTCCTGAATCGCCGGTGCATGCCGGCCCCGTGATTGCGGTGGGCTATTCCCTGGGCGGCAATGTCCTCCTCAAATACCTCGGTGAATCCGGGGATGACACACCACTGCGGGCGGCAGCGGCTGTCTGCGTGCCACTCAATCTCCACAAATGTGCCGAAGCGCTGAACCAGGGCTTCTCGAAAACCTACCAGCGCTACTTGTTGAAACGCATGAAGCGGTCCGTCGGCCGGAAGTTTGACCGGCACACGGCGGCTTTTGACTGGGACAAGGCCATGAGCGCCCGTACATTCGCTGAATTCGACGATTGGGTGACCGCTCCGTTGCACGGTTTTGATGGGATGCAGGACTACTACGACCGCTGCAGCTCGGTGAATTTCCTGACAACGATCGAACGGCCGACCCTTGTCATCAATGCGCTGGACGATCCGTTTATGACTCCTGATGTCATTCCGACTGATAAGGAGCTCTCGGACAGCGTAACTCTCGAGGTCGCCAAGGCGGGTGGCCATGTCGGGTTTATCAATGGCGGAACGCCCTGGGCCCCCACCTTCTACCTGCCCGATCGAATCCTGGGATTCCTGCAACCCCACTCGGCCATGCCCGGCTTGTAGGAGGGGCCACCGGCCCCGACTGGTGGACAGTGACCCTATCTCTCATTCGCGGCCAATGGCCGCTCCTACTAGGCCGCGTCGACTTCCTTCATCGAAAGGCGAACACGCCCCTGACGATCGACTTCCAGGACCTTGACCTGGACGACGTCGCCTTCGGCCAGCTTGTCGCTGACTTTCTCGACGCGTTCGTTCGAGATCTGCGAGATGTGCACGAGGCCATCTTTGCCCGGCAGGATGGTGACGAAAGCACCAAAGTCCATCAGACGAGCGACCTTGCCTTCGTAAATCCGGCCAACTTCGACGTCAGCGGTGATCAGTTCGATGCGACGAAGTGCTTCCTTGCCGGAAGCGCCGTCGACCGATGCGATGCGGATTGTGCCGTCGTTATCGATATCGACAGATGCGCCCGTTTCTTCAGTAATCGCACGAATAACCGCGCCACCCTTGCCGATAACATCGCGGATCTTCTCGGGGTCGATCTTGATCGTCATGATCGTCGGCGCCCACTCAGACATTTCAGTGCGGGATTCGCCGAGCACCTTGTTCATCTCGCCGAGGATATGCAAGCGACCATCGCGTGCCTGATCAAGCGCTGTGCTCATGATCTCCTTCGTGATGCCCTGGATCTTGATGTCCATCTGCAATGCGGTGATACCGTCTTCAGTACCGGCGACCTTGAAGTCCATATCGCCGAGGTGATCTTCATCACCCAGGATATCGGTAAGAACCGCGAACTCGTCGCCTTCCTTCACGAGGCCCATCGCAACACCGGCAACCGGTGCCTTCAGCGGTACGCCTGCATCCATCAGCGCGAGGCTCGTGCCACAAACGGATGCCATTGAGCTTGAGCCGTTGGATTCAGTGATTTCCGAGACGACGCGGATAACGTAGCCGAACTCTTCCATGTTCGGCATTACTGCCTCGATTCCGCGGCGCGCGAGCTTGCCGTGGCCAATTTCGCGGCGCTTCGTCGATCCGATAAATCCAGTCTCACCCACGCAGAACGGGGGGAAGTTGTAATGCAGCATGAACGGATCTTTGCGTTCACCTTCGATCGCATCGATCATCTGTGCGTCGCGGCCTGTTCCCAGCGTCGCGACAACGATCGCCTGCGTTTCACCGCGCGTGAAGACAGCAGAACCGTGCGCACGCGGTAGAGTACCAACCTCAACGTCGATCGGACGAACCGTGCTCTGATCACGCCCATCAATACGGGCTTCGCCCTTGATAATGCGCTGGCGAACAATGTTCTTCTCAAGCTTGTACAGCTCACCCTTAACGTCTTCAGCTGAGTATTTGGCGTCTTCGTCGCCCGCGAGTGCTGCAACCGCGGCAGATTTGGCTTCACCAACGGCCGCCTGGCGATCCTGCTTGTCAGTAATCTGGTAAGCGTCAGAAAGGCCGGCAGTGGCTGCGCCAGCAACGGCTGCAGCGAGATCTTCGTCAACTTCCGGTGCTTCCCAGTCCCAGGCAGGCTTGCCAACTTCGGCAGCCAACTCGCTGATGGTGTCGATTGCGACCTGCATCTGCTCATGACCGAACATGACAGCGCCCAGCATGACTTCTTCAGAGAGGCCAGAGGCTTCTGATTCAACCATGAGGACGGCATCTTTCGTGCCGGCTACTACGAGCTCGAGGTCACCCTCGGCGACAGCAGCACGACCCGGGTTCAGAACGTATTCGCCGTCCTTGTATCCCACCTTGGCGGCGCCAATCGGACCGGCAAAGGGCATTCCGGAAATGGCCAGTGCCGCGGAGGCACCGATAAGAGCCGGAATATCCGGGTCCACATCCGGGTTCAGTGACATCACAGTAGCGATGATCTGTACTTCGTTCTTGAAGCCTTTCGGGAAAAGCGGACGAACCGGACGATCGATGAGGCGACAGGTGAGTACCTCTTTT
>Ga0316192_10003495_pt1 | contig 11457 bp, 8 predicted proteins | sample MerIslwburrow_MG_FD_204931 | JGI IMG/M metagenome (GOLD analysis project Ga0316192, IMG submission 204931) | Coastal sediment microbial communities from Maine, United States - Merrow Island worm burrow | ecosystem: Environmental > Aquatic > Marine > Coastal > Sediment | place: USA: Maine...
ACCAGGAGGACCGCCTGTTTGGCCCCCTGGCCGTGGCCATGGAACGTGAGGTCTACGAGGGCCGCCTGCAGGCGGCCGAACGCTTCGTTGCCCACAACAACCTGAATCACTCCACCGTTGACACCGCTGATGCCAAGATCGGCTTGGTGGCGGCAGGCAAGACCTACTACGACCTGCGGGCCGCCCTCGATCGCATGGGCTTCGACGAGGCCGCGCTGGAACGACACGGTATCCGGGTGTTCAAGCCGGCCGTGCTCTGGCCCCTGGAGTCGAGCAGCGTGCGGACGTTCGCCCAGGGGCTCGACACCATTGTGGTGGTCGAGGAGAAGCGGGCCTTCGTCGAGATGTTCCTCCGCGAAGCGCTCTACGGCATGCCCAATGCGCCCCAGGTGTTGGGCAAGCGCAAGGCCGACGGGTCGCTGTGGTTCCCCGGCCACGGAGAGATGGAAGTCGACCAGGTGGCCAAGTCGATCCGGCCCTTCCTGGTCGAGGCATTCGGCTCCGACGCCGTTGGACGGGCCTCGGTGGAGAAAATCCGCATCCCGGTGACCGTTGGAGCCAAGATCTCCAGCGCCTCCCGCACCGCTGGGTTCTGCTCCGGCTGCCCCCACAACACCTCGACCTGGGTACCCGAAGGGTCAGAGGCGGGAGGCGGGATCGGCTGTCACGGCATGGCCGCCTCCACCCCTGCCCGCAACACCAGGGGCACCACCCAGATGGGCGGCGAGGGCATCCAATGGGTCGGCGCCCAGCCGTTCGTCGAACTGGACCACCGGTTCCAGAACATCGGTGACGGCACCTACCACCACTCTGGCAGTCTGGCCCTGCGCCAGGCGGTGGCCGCCGGCACCAACATCACCTACAAGATCCTCTACAACGGGGCCGTGGCCATGACCGGCGGTCAGGACATCGACGGTCAGATGGCGGTGCCGGAGCTGACCCGCTCGGTTCACGCCGAGGGGGTGGCCAAGGTCATGGTCGTCACCGACGACCCCGACAAGTACCCGTCGTCGGCCCAGTTCGCCCCCGACACCGATATTTGGCACCGCTCCAGGCTGGACGAGGCCCAGCGGGTGCTGCGCGACGTTCCCGGTTGCACGGTGCTGGTCTACGACCAGGCCTGTGCCGCTGAACTGCGGCGTGATCGCAAGCGGGGCAAGGTGGTCGACCCGGCCCTGCGGGTGTTCATCAACGAGGCGGTGTGTGAGGGCTGCGGCGACTGTGGCGTCAAGTCCAGCTGTCTGTCGGTCCAACCCGTGGAAACGGAGTTCGGTCGCAAGACCCAAATCCACCAGTCCTCGTGTAACAAGGACTACTCCTGCCTGGAGGGCGACTGCCCGGCCTTCATCGAGGTCATTCCCGACCCCAACCGGGCCAAGAAGCAGGCCGTGGCCTTCGAACCGATCGGTGACGATCTGCCCGAACCCGATCGCATCGACGAGGGCAACGTCTTGATGATGGGTATCGGCGGCACCGGGGTGGTCACCGTCAACCAGATGCTGGCCACCGCCGCGTTGCTCGAAGGCAAGCAAGCTGACGGTCTGGACCAGACCGGCCTGTCGCAAAAGGGCGGCTCGGTCATCTCGAACCTCAAGATTCGCCGCATGAACAGTGCCGACGACTCCGAGGACAACGGCAACGGCCTGGCCGACAGCGGGGTGGCCAACAAGGTTGGCTCGGGCGACGCCGACGCCTACGTGGTGTTCGACGTGTTGACCGGGGCCAACCCCGCCAACCTGGATAAGGCCAATCCCGAGCGCACGGTGGCCGTCGTCTCCTCATCCAAGGTGCCGACGGGGGCCATGGTGCGAGACACCAGCGCCGAGTTTCCCGAATGGGCAGCCATGCGGGAGACCATCGAGGCGGCAACGGTGGCGGACAAGAACATCTACTTCGATGCCGGAACTGTTTCCGACAATCTGTTCGGTTCCCACATGCCTGCCAACGTGATCGTGCTGGGCGCCGCCTACCAGCAGGGTGTGCTTCCCCTGTCGGCCGACGCCATCGAGCGGGCCATCGAGCTCAACGGGGTGGCTGTCGACACCAACGTCCAGGCCTTCCGTATCGGTCGCAAGATCGCTCTGGAGCCCGAGTGGCTGGAGGGGCTGGGCCTCAGCAGGCTCGGTTCGGCCAAGGAGAACACCGGAGCGAAGAATCGTCGGTCGAAGAAGGTCAAGTCCCTGGTGGCCGATGTGGCTGCTCCGTCGGAGGAGTTGGCTCGTCTGCTCGACATTCGAGTGGCCGATCTCATCGACTACCAGGACGCTGCCTACGCCAAGCGCTATGTGGCCAAGGTGGCCCAGGTCCGGGCGGCTGAGGCCGCGGTTGGGTCTGAGACGGGATTGTCGGAGGCGGTGGCCCGCTACCTGTTCAAGCTCATGGCCTACAAGGACGAGTACGAGGTGGCCCGCCTGCACCGGTCCAAGGAGTTCAAGGATTCGGTGACCGAGCAATTCGGCGCTGGGGCCAAGGTCACCTACAAGCTGCACCCGCCGACGATGCGGCGCTTCGGCTACGAGTCCAAGATCGGGCTGGGACGTTCGGGGGATGCGGCCTTCGCCGCCCTGGCGCGGATGAAGCGCCTGCGGGGTACCGCTGCTGATCCTTTCGGTCGCTCGAAGCACCGCAAGTTGGAGCGGGAACTGATCGGCGAGTACGAGGCCATGATCGATCAGGTGCTCGACGGGCTCTCACCCGAGAGCTACGAGCGGGCCGTTGCCGTGGCCGAACTGCCAGACATCATCCGCGGCTACGAGTCGATCAAGGAAGGCAACGTCGAGCAGTTCCGGGCCAAAGCCAAGGAACTGCTGCCCGAGTGATCATCAGCTAAACAACGCTTGGCCGCTCGCTACCGGGGCGGCCAAGCAGCGCGACCACGCATCGAACCGTCGGCGTTCACATCAGGTTCACACCCTCTCGCCCAAGATCAGCGTCATGAGGCTGATTGGCTGCAGGTTTGGCCTGGTGGTTGGCTGGGCGTGCCGTCCACCCCATCAACCGGATCAGAATGGTGGCCGACGAGATCCAGTCCGAGGCCCCCAACCGGCGGATCGATCTCCATTCAGCGCCGACCGAGATCGCGGCCCTGGCCGCCAGTTTCGATGCCATGCTCGATCGACTCCACGATTCGGCTCAGCTGCAACGCCGACTCATCGAGGAGATCAGCCACGAACTGCGGACCCCACTGGCGGTGTTGACTACCAATGCCGACGTTCTGCCGGCTCACCCCGATCCGACCCTCGACACCTACCGGCAAGGTATTGAACGCTCGAAGGCCGCGGCCCGATGGTTGAGAATCATCGTGGAGGAACTGCTGGTCGATGCCCGTGGTCGGGCCCGCGTCCTCGACAGCCAGGCGACCGACCTCACCGCCCTGGTTGGTCGAGTGGTGGACGTCATCCGGCCACTGGCCGATGATCGCGATATCACGATCGAGTTTTTAGGAGCCGAATCGCTGACCGGTGCCGTCGACCCGGCGACGATCGAACGGGCGGTAACCAACCTGGTCGACAATGCCGTTCGGTATTCACGACCGGGCTCGGTAGTCGAGGTGGAGACGACCAGTGCCGGGAGTGTTTCGGGTCAAGACCTGGTGATCACCGTCACCGATCACGGCCCCGGTGTCCCCGCGGAAGAACAAGATCGAATCTTCGATCGGTACTGGCGGCGCCGCGACGACCACACCGGTTCTGGCCTTGGCCTCCCCATCGCCCAGCAGATCGCCCGAGCCCACGGTGGAGACATCAGCCTTGTCTCACCGGGCGCCAGCGGTGACGGCTCGCCGTTCACCCTGCGTCTACCCGCCGGTGCTGGCCCCGTTGAACCTCGGCTGAGTACGCCCGACCAATAGCTACACCCGAGGTCCGCATGTGGCGTTCAATCAGGGCGACAGGGCCGCTCGCAGGGCGCCGAAAGCGGCTTGGCCCTCGCTACTTCGGGTCCAGGTGATGTAGTCGGGGCGGCCCCGTTCCCGAAAGAACGGGTTGGAGAAGATGTCGGCCCACTCGGCCAACGGTTTCAGCATGTAGCCCATGGCCGGGTCGTAGCCGGACCAGTTGCGGGCGTGCTCTTCCGACCGGAAGAGGTTCATGGCCGCTCACCGGAAGGGCCGGTTGGCAGCGTCACCGCCGATCTGCTCGCTGCTGTAGCCGACCATTCCGGGCGGATCGATGGTGAGGATCTCCTCGTCGCGCATCTCGACGACCATGGAATCGCCACAATCGAGACACGGAGCTTCGATGCGGATCAGCGAACCGGGAAAGAGCCAGCGCACGGCCAGCGACTCAAAACCTCATTGCCCGAACCACTTCTGTTTGCCGTCCACCGAGATGCGGTACTGGGTGGGTTGGGCGTTGAACGGAGGGAACGAGGCAATGTAATCGGTGCCGGGATGGGTCCAGCCAGGGGTCATACCGACCAGTTCGTGAATCAGTTGCCTGCCCGTCTCGGGCTCGAAGCCGAGATCGGCGGCCAACTCGGTGAAGTGCGGAGCTTGGCCGGTCTCGACGATGGTCGCCATGATCGACGCGTAGCCGTCATCCAGTTGCGTAGTCATGACCCAACCATGCCATAGCGAGGTGACGCCCGCAGGCGAAGCGAACCGGTGCCCGAGGCGACCGAGGGCCCTGCCAAGGACCGCGCGCTTCGACATCGTTGGTGACCGCAGCTTGCAGCGGCACCGGGGACCGGTGAAAGAATGGGTGACGTGACTGAGATATCCGCCGACAAGCCCGTAGCTGATGACCAGACGGTGGCCCGACGCAGCGTCAGGGTCGAGAACCCGCCCAAGGCCCAGAACCCGTTTCAGTTCAATCTGACCGGCAAGCAGCGGCCGCAGGAGTTCTACGAAGAGATCAAGGAGCGTTTTGCCGAGGAGCGCGACATCAGGCTCGATGCCCGGCCCGAGGGGCGAGACCAGTACATCTCGGATCTGACCGGTGACCTGGCCCGTTACGAGGACGACCCCTACGCCGAGGAGCCCGAACCCCGCGAGACCATCAACGACACTGTCGAGGTGTTGTTCATAGGTGGTGGCTTCTCCGCCCTGTTGACCTCGGCCCGGCTCCGCGAGCACGGGGTGGAAAGCATCCGCATCGTCGAGCGGGGGGCCGACGTCGGCGGGACCTGGTACTGGAACCGCTACCCCGGCATCGCCTGCGACGTGGTGGCCTATGACTACCTGCCCCTGCTCGATGAGATGGAGTACGTCCCGACACGCCACTACGCCGGGGGCGAGGAGATCCTGGAGCACTGCCGGGCCATCGCCCGCCGCTACGACATCTACGAACTGGCCGTGTTCCAGACCACCGTCACCTCCACGATCTGGAACGAAGAGGAGGAGATGTGGCACGTGGAAACCGACCGCGGCGACCACATGCGGGCCAAATTTGTGGTCTGCGCCAACGGCACCCTGTCCAAGCCCAAACTGGCCAAGATCGACGGCATCGACCGCTTCAAGGGTCATTCGTTCCACACCTCCCGCTGGGACTACAACTACACCGGCATCGACCTGGAGAACCTGGGCGACAAGGTGGTCGGCATCATCGGTACCGGGGCCAGCGCCGTCCAGGCCGTGCCCTACCTCGGTGAGGCGGCCAAGGAGCTGTACGTGTTCCAGCGCACCCCGTCGTCGATCGACGTGCGCGACGACTGGGAGACCGACCCGGAGTGGGCGGAGAAGCTGGAGCCGGGCTGGCAGCGCAAGCGCTACGAGAAGGTGGTGAAGGGTCGGCAGCTGACTCCGGAGCAGAAGGCCAAGCGGGCGGCCATGACCCAGGAGGAGAAGGTCCGCCGTCAGGAGAACGCCAACATCGACGCCATGATGCGTATCCACTCCCGCATCGACGAGATCGTCGATGATCCCGAGACCGCCGCCGCCTTGAAGCCGTGGTACATGCTGATGTGCAAGCGGCCGTGTTTCCACAACGACTACCTGCCTGCGTTCAACCGGCCGAACGTGCACCTGGTCGACACCCACGGCCAGGGCATCACTGAGCTCGCCCCCGAGGGCCCAGTGTTCGACGGCAAGGTCTACGAGGTTGACCTGTTGATCTACGCCACCGGGTTCGAGGTGCAGAAGACGGGGACCTACAACCGCATCGTGGGCGAGGGCGAGTTGGATCTAAACGACAAGTACGCCGAGGGCATCCGCACCCTGCTCGGCATCCACAGCCACGGCTACCCAAACCTGTTCATCATGGGCGGCTACCAGGCCTCGTTCCAGTTCAACCTGACCAACATGCTGCAGACCCAGGGTGAACACATAGCGGCCTGTATCGACTACGTGCGGAGCAACGATCTACACACCATCGACGTCACCCATGAGGCCGAGGAATGGTGGGTGCAGGAAGTCATCGCCCACCGGGGCAAGACCAACCGCAACAAGGAGTGCACCCCCGGCTACTACAACTTTGAGGGTGAGTTCAACCGCCGCCAGGACGGCAACTACAACGGCTCGTTCCCTCGCTACGTCGAACACATGAACCGGATCCGCGACGACATCGCCGAGCACTTCACCCTCACCCGTCAGTGAGGCCCTTACCCGCCGGTGCGACCCTTACCTGCAACTGAGGAGAAGGGTCGCACCGGTTGGGGTTGGGGTTGGTCATGGTCCCGGCGTGTCGGAGGGGCCGTGGCGTCGCATCTCGGTTTGAATGTCGTCCTCGGTGAGAGGCCTCTGCAGATTGACGGTGGAGGCGTGGGCGGCCAGGCCGATGCTCCAGCCGCCGATGGGCCAGATTGGCCAGAAGTAGCCGGTGCCGGTGGTGGCCTAGATGATGATCAGCATGGTGTTCACGACAACAAACACGGCTAGGTGAAGGCGGAACTCTCGCTTGGCCTGAAGTCGTCTGATTGCGGCCTGGCGGGGTTTGTCGATGGTGGTCATGAGTTCCTCCTCGCTTTCGAGCGGGAGATCCTGCGGCCCGCTTAGCTTGAGCCCAACAGGGCCCACATCAATGGTCGCTACCCGAACGGCCTGCTGTCAGGGCCGTAGGTCACATCGAGCCCAAGGTCCACACACGCCGACGCAAATCGACCTGGAACCGACTCTGGTAGTGGTTGCTGCGCCTGATGGCCCCAATTGAGAGCACGAAGAGCACGATGATGTGTGGGATGGCCAGCAACCACTTCACGATCGGTAGCCATCGATTCAGATCGCGCTCCACGTCGGGATAGTCAAGGTCGAGGTGGACGGCCTGTTCCTCAACGGTTGACGGGTACTGATCGGTGACAAGGGCGAAGTAGGCGCCAACGTAGATAACGCTGACGGAAGATGATCATCAGAGCCGTAGCCACGGCCAGCCCGGCGGCGATGCCTCCGCCTGTCTCGGTAACGGTTCCCCGCTCTCGGTTGTCCAGGTCGCGCTGCCGTTGGCTGACACGACGCCGAGCAATATGGCGACTGGGAGATATGCCTGTTAACCATTGAAATCGGCTCTTGTCGGCCCGTCAACAGGCAACTGGGCGACGCCGAGGCTTGGTTGGCGTCGCCCTGGATCGAAGACTTGTCGAGCCGGCGTCGCCCCATTCAGTCGACAGCACAGCTCAGGTCGTCCCAGGGCTCTTGGTTCCTCGCCCGGACTCCACCATCGACCGCTCAGGTGATGCGCAGGGCGGCGGCGGGGGAGGTTCGGCTTGCTCGCACGGCGGGGATGGTGGCCAGGGCCAATGAGGCGAGGGCGCAACCCGCGGCCAGCAACACCAACACGGTGACGGGGACCCGGAACCCCAGGTTGTCCTCGAAGGCGCTGGATCGGGTCAGGACCTGCCACGAGCTGAGCAGGCCGAGACTTACGCCGAGGGCAACACCCTGCAGGGTGACGAACAGGGCTTCGACCAGGAAGGCCCGCCGGATCACGGGGGCGGCGATCCCCAGCGCTCGCATGACCCCGAACTGGCGGCGGCGTTCATGCACGGCGCGCACCAGCACCACACCGAGTCCGGCGATGCCAATGAGCAGACCGGCGCCGAGATAGGCCTGCAACAGGATGAGGAAGCCCTGTTGCTCATCGGTTGCCGACTTGGCTGCGTCGAGGAAGGTGCGGGCCTCCAGTCCAGCTTCGGCCTCGGTGGTGTTGAGCTCGGTGGCCACAGTGTCGGGATCGGCACCATCGGCCAGGTCAAGGAAGAAGCGGGTCGGCGGGCGACCGTCCCCGAACAGCGACTCGGCGCTGCCCTCATTGACCAGGGCACTGGTGTTGACCAACCACATCTGGGCCGTGGTGCCGGCGACGGTGAAGGTGGTGAACTCACCGGTGGAGGCTCGGAACTGGTAGGTCTCGCCCGGGTTCAGTCCGGTGTCGCCGTCGACGATGGCCAACGCCTCGCCACTACTGGTGAGGGCCTGCCAGGCCTCGGTATCGGAGTTGAAGCGGTTGAGGCGCCCGGTGAGGGCCGGGGGCGCTGCGGCCAGAAACGTTTTGTCGACCCCGGCGATGGCCCAGTGGGGCAGGTTGGTTCGATCATCGTCGTCTCCGAGACGACCGAGAACCACACCCCTCGACAACGCGGTGGCGCTGACCACATCGTCGCGTTGGCCCAGGTCGTCGGCGTTGATGCCGCTGGTGGCGTTGACGTCGACGTACAAGTCGTAGGCCCCGCCGGCCTGTATGGCGAAGTCGGGAGCCTGAGCCTGGAACACCGAGTCGAGCACGGCGATGAAGGTGACGGTGAAGATGACCAGGGCGTACATGGCAACCAACAGGGCGCTGCGTACCGGTCGGGCCAGAGGCTCGGCCAGACCCAGCCGACGGGCGATCCCCCCACCGCCGATCCGGGCGACCCCGCTCAGCCAGAAACGATCCAGGACCGACAGGATCGTGGTGGCCAGGCCCACCAGCAGCACCCCCTGCAGGAGGAAGAGGAAGATGTCGGGGTCGTCCATCACCTCGGGTAGCAACCCGAACACGGCGGCAACCCAGATCAATGCCGGCCCGCAGGTGACAACAATGGCTGCTCGACGGGGCAGGAGCCGCTCAATAAAGGGGATGAGCGACACCAGGAACAGTACGGGGGCGGTCATGGCCACGATGGGGTTCGTTCCAAGTGCGAGGTAGGCCAAGGCTCCGGCCACGATTCCGATCGCTCCGAGGACCATCTGTCGTTGTGACCTTCGCGTCGACGGAGGTTCGGGCAGCTCCCGGATCGCCCGCACGATGTTGAGGCGGGTCACCCGCCAACTGGTGAGCAGGACCGTGACCTGGGAGACCATGAGGCCAATGAGGGCGCCCGACAACAGGCTTGAGGTTTGCACGTCGATCGAGATCGGAACGCTTGTCTCGATCAGTCCACCGGCGAGTTTCATGACTGCAGCGGCAACACCGATCCCCACGAGCACACCGGCAGCCGCGGCCAGCACGCCGTACACCGCCCCTTCGAGGGCGTAGGCCCGGACCAGGTGGCCGCGACGAAGCCCGGTGGCCCGCAGCATGCCCATCTCCGAGCGTCGCTCTCCGGCCAGCATCATGAACAGATTCACCATCAGGAGGATCCCTGCGGCCACGCTGAAGCCGCCGACGGTCCCGAACAATTCGCGCATCTCGGCTGCTTCATCCTCGGCGTTGTCGAGGAGATCGAGCTTGAGTGGCTCGATCAGGGCCTGGGGGCCGAGCGTTGATCGGATGGCGGTTGTTGTCTGTTCGGTGAGGTCGGCACCGGAGAAGACGTCGCCGGTGTTGGAGACGAGCACGGCGCTGCTGCCGACCGCGGCGGCATCGTCAAGATGGTCGCTGACGGTTCCGTTGCTGACGATGAGGTCGCCAAAGGCGGCGAAACTCGTGGTGGCATCAACGGCGGCGACCACCAGCGTCGTCGGGGTGTTGGCGATCAGGATGTCGATGGAGCCCCCCGGGGCGGCGCCAATCTCATCAGCCAGATCCTGGCTCATGACAACCGAAGCTGGGCCCCGGTCAGCCTGGCGGGAGCCTGCATTGGTGGTGTCGAGGGTGCTCACCGCCTCGGGGTCGTTGGCGAAGGCGACGGCTTGGGCCGGATCGAGTTCGACCAGGCGGACGTCGGCCGAGACCAGGCCGGTGTCGATGGGGGCAGGCGCCGCATCGCCGCCCGAAGCCGAGCCGGTGGTACCGGCTACTTCCAGTGGTGTGACCCGAACGGCCACCTCGAACATCGACACGGCCAGCACACCGTCGACCAGATCGGGGGACAGGGCGGCCAGGCGCTCGGTGGTTTCGTCGAGCATGGCCGGATCGGGCACCACCACCAGCTCGTCGGTGGATCCCAGCCAATCGGCGGCGACACCCCGTATCGACGATCCAAAGCTGTCGCCGATGATGAACGATGCGGTGATGAGGGCGGTGGCGAGCAGCGACCCGCCGACGACAATTGCGGCCTCACCGGGACGGCGGACCACGTTGCGTAGGGCCAGGCGTCGGATCGTCGGCCGTCGGGCAACGTCGAACACGACAAAAGGTAGGGCAACGGCGAGGACCACGGCGGCGACCATGCTCAGCATGGGCGCTCGCTCCGGCCCTCACTCTGACTCTGGTTGTGGTTGTGGTGCTGCCGGCGGTCGGCGGTGATGCGACCGTCGGCCACGGTCACAATCCGATCGGCAATGGCTCCGATGGTCGGGTCGTGGGTCACGACGACCAGTGTCTGGCCCGAGGCGTTGACCTCGCGGAAGAGGTCGAGCACATTCTCGGCGGTGGCGGAGTCGAGGTTGCCCGTTGGTTCGTCGGCCCACACCACGGCCGGGTTGGCCACCAGGGATCGGGCGACGGCCACCCGCTGCTGCTCACCTCCCGACAGTTCGGCGGGCCGGTGTCGGGCCCGGTCGGCCAGCCCAACCCGTTCCAGTAGCTCGCCGGCGCGTTCTCGGGCGGTTCGAAGGTCGACCCCGGCCGCAAGGAGGGGCAGCTCGCAGTTCTCGGCGGCGTTGAGCACCGGGATCAGGTTGAAGCTCTGGAATACGAATCCCATGCGGGTTGCCCGGTGGGCGGTCCGGGCCCGATCCGTGAGCCGATGCAACTCCAGGCCGTCAACGATGACGGTCCCGGCGTCGATGTCGTCGATGCCGGAACAGCAGTTCAACAGCGTCGTCTTGCCGTTGCCGGATGGACCCATGATGACGACAAATTCTCCGGCCTCGATCTCCAGGTCCACCCCTCGCAGGGCCTCGACGGCAACATCGCCGCTGCGGTAGGTCTTGACCACGCCTTGCACCGAGACCAGCGAGGTCGATGCCGGCACAGGGGCCGACGGCTGCGGATCGGCTTCTGGGCGCGGCGCCGCCTTCTGTCGGGTCCTGGACCTGGATCGGAGCATGTCGTCAGTCTGCACGCGGTCCTGTCCCCTCGCCATCGGTGACAACCCTGAGAGAACCCTCAGACACCCTGAGGTGTAATTGGGTCCTTCCCGGAGTCTGCGGGAACATGGCCGCCGGAGTTGATCATGGCCGTCATGAGATCGCTGATCGACACCACGCGGTTCACCGAACCC
>Ga0316192_10003497_pt1 | contig 11456 bp, 13 predicted proteins | sample MerIslwburrow_MG_FD_204931 | JGI IMG/M metagenome (GOLD analysis project Ga0316192, IMG submission 204931) | Coastal sediment microbial communities from Maine, United States - Merrow Island worm burrow | ecosystem: Environmental > Aquatic > Marine > Coastal > Sediment | place: USA: Maine...
GACGGGGGATAATGGAACCCAGACTATCGGTTCTGTGGGTAGTGGGGTGTGTACGCATGAGGGTAATGGGTATCACTCTTATGCACCCGCTACAGCTGAGACTAATTACAATCATATTGCATGGACGTTTATTGGCACGGGTGCAATCCCAGCAACCGTTCAAGTTTATACAGACTTTCCACAATCTGCTGATCACACTTCTGCGATTGCTGATATTCCAACTGTTTCTGAATTCAACGCAAGAACCCTGGTTGCTGCTGACTATTTTGACCCAGCCGCCGATACCGTAGCAAATGTTACTCTAGTAGCAACAACTACAGCTAACACTGATATGCGTGGTACTGATGGAGCAAACACCACAACACCACCGACTGCAATTGAAAATGCCGATGCACTTCTTAAGAGAGACTTTAGTTCTGTCACAGGAGAAGCTGCCCGGTCTATGTTGAATGCGCTGAGATTCCTGCGGAATAAATGGTCAATCTCCGGTACAACTTTAACGGTCACTAAAGAAGATGACACTACAGCAGCGTGGACTGCTACCGTAACAACCAATGCCTCCGCTGAACCAGTGGTAGGTAATGACCCGGCTTAAATGTGGCAGGTGGCTTCTCATCACCGGCATTCTGGTTAGGTACAGCTTCAGCACCAGAGGTAGTACAGGGCGGGTTTAGGACACCGCTACCAAATTGGAACGCAGGAGGGGGAGCGTTAGAACAAGGAGGGTTCAGTAGCCTGATGGGTTACTGGTCTGGGGGCATGGGGGCTGCTCCGACCGCACCTCCCGTTGGCGATAGTGTATGGGCAGACGGTGTATGGGCAGACGGTGTATGGGGTAAATGTGTCTGGTGGGAGAGGTGGTGTGATACTCCTCACATAGGTACTGGGTTAAGATATGAAACTGAACTGAAACCGATTGACGAAGAAGAGGAGATACTGATAGCTGCGGCTTACTATTATGGGTTCTTTGACTAAATGTTTAACTGAGGTAGCACCTTCTCAAGCAGATAGAGATGCGTTGACCGCTCGCACCAAGGAGCTTGTTACTCTTGGTGAAACCCCTGTTGATGCCGGTCTGATGGCCGCACAGGAGGTCATGGGTGAGGCGCAGACTGAGTTTGATGATGTGGTTGCCCAGCTGCCTGCTGAGCCTGCTGTGATGGAGCAGGCAACTACACTGGATATGTCAAAAGAAGCTCGAATGAAACGAGCAGAAGAGATGGGGTTTGATACCAGCACCGTTTACTATCATGGGACAGGTGCGGAGTTCACCGCGTTCGATGAATCCGAGGTTGGGGCGGGTGGTGCCACCCCTGTTGATAGAGGGTTCTTTTTTGACGCTGATTACGATGCAGCTGCCCAGTATGGGAAGTATAATGTACTGGAAAACTACCTTAAATTAGGTAAGTCACTCAAGATAGATGCTGGTGATAACAATACTCACGGGTATTTCGACTACTCGAATGAGTCAATATTGCAAGAATACGATGAGGGTGGTTATGACAGTATAGTGGTGGTTAACCAAAGCGGTGATAAGATGGTCGTCGTTTTTGAACCTTCACAGATCCGCTCAGTTGATGCCACTTTTGATCCAGCTTTCAAAGAGTCTGGTCAACTGTTAGCCCAGAAGGTGCCCACCAGCAAAGAAGCCCGTGGTTATTATGACATAGAAAATACCACCATCAGATTAACTGAAGCAGCCAACCTGTCTACCTTCATACATGAGTTTGCTCACTTTATGTATGAGATGGAGCTGAAGACCGATGGTGATACCCTTGACAGTATCCAGAACTGGTACAAGCGTAATGCTCTTGAAGTAGCAGCTGATGCTACAGCTGAAGACGGCACAACCACAGAAGCAGATGTCATCACTTTCATTGATGAGGGTACTACCGGCAACAAAGAGAAAGATGTTGCCATCCACCGTGCAGTGCATGAGCAATTCGCCAGAGGATTTGAGAAATATTTGATGGAGGGTAAAGCTCCCTCGATTGAACTCCGCAACGCTTTCCGCACATTTGCCCGCTGGCTCACCGAGATTTATGCACGAGTCAGGGGCGGTCTGCGTGTCAATCTTGATGATGATGCACGCCAGGTGTTCGACCGTATGCTGGCAACTGAAGAACAGATTGCAGCAGCAGAAGTTCGTGCAAGAATCGAGCCAATGTTTACCGATGCGGCAATGGCAGGTATGACTGAGAAAGAGTTCGTAGATTACCAGAAACGTGCTGTTAAGCCGGTAGAGAAGGCCACTGAGACACTGCGTGACAAGCTGATCAAGGAGCTGACTCGCCAGAAGGAGACCTGGTGGAAGGTTGAGAAGCAGGATATCTTCGAGGAAGAGCTTGCCAGATTGAAAGGCGAGCAGGTTTATTCCACTCAGGAACGGCTGCGCACTGGTGACATGAAGCTTGATCATGCCACCGTCAAAGAGATGGTCGGTGAGATCCAGGTTGATAAGTTGGGACGTAAGTCAAAACGCATACCTACAGCACTCAGAGGAACCACAGCTAAAGGTCAAGAAGGTGTTCACCCAGATGAGGCTGCCGCTTTCTTCGGTTACAACTCAGGCTCCGAGATGCTGACTGATCTCATCAATGCACCAAAGATCACTATTGTCGCTGAAGCAAATGCTGAAGCAGAGATGAAGCGTATCCACGGTGATATCCTGAATGATGGCACCATTGAACGAGAGGCCGATGACGCTGTTCAAAATGAAGAGCGCGGTCGACTACTACTGCATGAGCTGAAAGTCCTGTCACGCGGCACAAATCAGCGCGCAATTGACCGTCAGGCTGTGAAGTCGATGGCTGAAGATAATATCGGTAGACTCTCTTACCGACAGATCTTTCCTGCTAAATACCGGCGTGCTGAAATCAAGGCGGCACAAGAGTCTGCTACCGCTTTGGTAGCGGGTGATAAAGACACTGCTGCTTCTGCCAAAGCACGCCAGGTGATGAACTATTACCTTGGTATGGCAGCTACAAATGCCAAGAATGAAACGATCAAGATCGTTGATAATACTGCACGATACAGAAAGAAACGTATTCGAGAGGAGATCCAGAAAGCGGGTAATGAGTATTGGGAGCAGCTGGTTAAGATCCTGGGACGATTTGAGTTCCGTAAGTCAGCCACGCTGAAGGGTGTTGAAGGTGCTACTGACATCAATACTTGGATGAAAAATCAGAATGAGAACGAGGGTGACGGGCTAACCCTTGCACCGGTGGTGCTCACCAATGAGGGGCAGATTCAACATTGGAAAAACGTACCGTTTTCAGAATTGCAAGGTGTTGATGAGTCAATTAGAAACATTGAGCACGTAGCCCGGTATTCAAACAAGATCGATTTACTGGAAGAAAAGGTTACTTTTCAGAAAGCTGTCAGTGACTGGGTTGATCACATGGACAAAGCTTCACCAAATAGATTCGAGGTACAGCGTACTACCACACTGGAGAAGAAAAACTGGATCCGCTCCGGTATGGCGCAGATGACCAAGATCCCTTGGATGGCGAGCTGGCTGGATGGAGGTGAGCGCGTCGGTATGTCTCATGATCTCCTGGTGCAGAAGTTGAACGAAGCTTATGCAAAAGAGCATCAGATCTGGAAACAGACCGGTGACCCGGTTATAGAGGCGTTGAACAACCGCAGCAAAGAAGACCAGCAACGTCATCTGGAGATGGTGTACATTCCAGAGATCAAGACTGATGTCCATGATGGTAATCTGACGGGTGCTCAAATCCTCTCTGTAGCTCTTAATACCGGGAATGCAGGCAATCTCCGTAAGATGCTACTGGGCGAGGGTTGGGCGAACCCAGAGAGTGAAGCTACGATCAATATCAACAACCCGCAGTTGCAAGCTGTGTTGTCCCATATGACGGGTTCTGATTGGTTGCTAGTGCAAACCATCTGGGATCAGATGGAAGAGTTGTACCCCGCTCTTGCTGAAGTACATCGTAGGACCACCGGGCTTGTCCCACCGAAGGTTGAGTCAACACCAGTTGAAACAAAGTTCGGAACATTTAAAGGTGGTTACTACCCTGTGGTGTATGACCGTTTCAGATCTGCCAGAGCCGACCAGCTGCAGGATAGAGCTGATGCACAGCTTGAGTCTATGTTCGGTGGCGCGTTGAGCTTACAGGCTGCTGTGAACACCGGCGCTACTCAAGAGCGTACCGGGTATTATGCACCTATCAATTTGAATATGGATGTAGTACCTAATCATTTTAACGATACGATCCATTACATTGCGTTTCATGATGCAGTGAGACAGATCAATAAGCTGATTAGGAATCAGGATGTTAAAGATACTATCATCAGAAAGCTTGGGCGTGAGGAGTATAACCAGCTCCCACTGTGGCTTAATGATGTAGCGAAGGACGGTCGAGCAGCTCCACCAAAGACCTTTATTGACGCAGCCTTCAACCAGCTTCGCCTGGGTGTAACTCTCGGTGTTATGGGGTTTAAAGCTTCTACCGGTATCATTCAGCTTTCTGGTATCTTCAACACCATGGCAGAGGTGGGGCAGAAGGATACCTACAGTGCCATGAGAACGGTTTATGGTAAGGGAATCCGAAGCCTCAAAGATGCTCAAACATTTGCTTTTGAGCACTCTAACATCATGGAAACTCGCACCAAGACAATGGATCGAGAGATCAAAAGTGCGCTCGATTCCCTTGGAAAAAAGAAGGGTGTCATTCCCGCACTGCAAGAAGCATCAATGAAACACATTGCTTTCATTCAGTTCTTCGGTGCTGATCTGATCTCTTGGCATGCAGCCTACACCAAGAGGCTGGGTGAGACTGGTGATACAGATAAGGCTGCACGATATGCTGATTGGGTAGTTGATAATGTGCAAGGTTCAGGTGCCACTCGCAACATGGCGACGGTGTTTAGGAACCAGGGGAAAGTGCACACCACGTTCACCATGTTTATGACTTTCTTCAGCTCGCTGTGGAATGCAGAGCGTGATGTTGTTAAAGGTGCCAGAGCTGGAACTTATTCCATGACCACTGTTGCTGCTAAATTAATGTTCATGTTCACATTACCTGTGTTGTTTGAAATGTTGATGCGCGGGGAAATAGACCCTGATGATGAAGAAGAATCTATTCAGAAGACGCTAACTAATCTGGCGCTGTTCCCTGTCTCATCTGTTCCTTTTGTTCGAGATTTGGCAAGTGGCACATTAAGTGGATACGGTTACACATCAACCCCTGTCGCCGGTGTCATTGAGCAAGGTCTTGCGGGATTGGTAGGGGTGGGTAACGCCGTGATGGATGATGATGAGATCACTGCCAGTCAGGCTAAGCGAGTAACTAAATTAATTGGTGCAGCGGCAGGTGTACCTGGCGTTAATCAAGCCTGGGCGACGGGCGAGCACTTGTATGATGTGATCGAAGAAGGTGAGGATTTCTCTGCGCATTCATTTTTATTTGGACCTAAGAAAGACTAGGGGCATAATATGACAGTAAATACCACAAGCATTATATCAGGTCCATATACTGGCAACGGTACACTTGACACCTACAGTTACACTTTCAGAGTTGAAAATAAGAATCAGTTGAAAGTATTTGAGACAACTGATCTCGGTGTGGAAACAGAACTAATTGTTGACTCTAATTACACTGTGAATAACATTGGTATAGATGGCGGTGGAACAATCACCAGGGTCGCCGGTAATCTTCCTACTGATTATATATGGTATATTCGATCTAATTATATTGATACTCAAGATACAGCATTCAGTTCTCAAGGATCTTTTTTCCCAGAGATACATGAAGCTGCATTCGATAAACTGACGTTTTTAGTACAGCAGCTTGTTGATCTTAACGCTAGAAACCTCAGTTTGTCAGAGTCCACACCGCTGACTGTTGATACCAGCTTACCATTACCTACTGCAAATAAGTTACTGGCGTGGGCAAGTGATGCTTTATCACTTGTTAACGCTGATTTTATTGATAATGTTTTTGTTGTTCAAGAGTCTACCCCCGCTACTGATGGCAGTGTCTACCTGTGGTTAAAATCGTCAACGGGTGTATTTTCTTTTCTGGATGAGACTGGCCCAGCTTGGGTGGGTATTACAGATACACCCGGTGATGGTACAGTCACACTGGCAAAATTCGGAGGTGACGCAGCACATCTTGCATATATCGGGGTTGAAAATTCAAGTATAGCATCTGGTGCAACTCTGGATTTTAATACTGTGACAGGTGAGTTTATACATGTCACAGGAACTACTACAGTAACAACTATCAGCTTAGCACAAGGCCAAGAGCGAACAGTTGTGTTCGATGGTGCTTTGATTTTAACAGATAGTGCGAGTTTAATATTATTAAAAGGCGGTGAAAATATCACCACAAAAGCTGGTGATGTTGCAACCTTCAGGGGAGAAGGTGCTAGCATAACACGCTGCACAAGTTTTGAAAGAGCGAGTGGGATACCGTTAATTTACGGATTCACCGATTCTTATGTTAGTGGTGAAATTGGAATAACAGGAGCGGGTAATGTAACCCCATCTCATGGTCTATCAGTAGATGGTGTAGCAGTAGCACCGACACTTGTTCAGGTTCGTATAGTGTGCAAGACAGCTGAATTTAATTATTCAATTGGCGATGAGGTTATTATCAATCCAACAGGTATGGCTCAGGCTACCTCTGACGGGCGTGGTCTGTCGATTGTGCCGACAACTACTCAGTTAATTATTCAATATGGTAGTTCGTCACAACCTATAGAAATTTTAAATAAAACAACGGGTGTCACAGAGTTTGTTACAAACGCGAATTGGAAACTGGTAGCGAGGGCTTGGGTATGAAACCATTAAAGATGAGATATTATGTTGATGTGGATAATAATTATCTCGGTGGATGGGATGAAAATCCGCCAGAAGATGCTGTCGAAGTCTCACATTCGCCAGATCATAAAAGGCAAAAATGGAACGGTGTCGATGATTACTTACCGTTAGTCTTAACTCCTGAAGAGGAAGACAGAGAAGAGATTAAAAATAATAGTGCAATACAAGCTTTATTGACAAAGCGATCCAGTGAGATGAGTGATCATATTACACCTATGACATTACCTGAACTTAAGGTAGCTGTTTTATTACTGATGAAACAAGTAAAACTCTTAAGTGGAAAATAAGGAAAAGCTATGACAGACCCAAGGGTGGTGGTGTTACAGCAAAGACTTGAGGCTCATATTGAAGATTTTAATGAGCATAAAAAAGAAGAGTACGAGCGATGGGAACGCTTGATGAAAATCACAGAAGCCAATGCCAAAGCTATCCGTGATCTTTCTGAGTCTACCAAGGATTTGATTTCTGCATGGCGTGCTGCCACCGGTGCTGTAAAGGTTGGGTCAGCTCTGGGTAATTTTATTAAATGGTTATCAGGTTTTGCAGTAGTTGGTGCGGCTATTGCATGGCTTATTAAACATCTCAATACTGGAGGTTAGAAAAAATTATAAATTTAACGTCAATTGTACATTCCACATATCAGGGTATGTATGATTGCTTTTTGCATAATTTTCTTTTATCGGTATAGCTTTTAAATTCCAAGGAACATGTAGTCCACAAACATTATAACCTTTCAATGGTACAATATGATCAACATGTTCTTCATCTGTAGCATTTAAATAAATCTGCTCTATTTCATTGAGCATTTCTTGTGTCAACCACGGCGGCGTAGCCCAATATAACTTAGTCCAGTAACAATAACCAATTCTTAAATTATATTTGGCGTATTCAATAACTCTACCATGACGCAGCCAGTGTGGCGGTGGTGGTCTGGTTGTGCGATTAGGGCATTCAGAATGTTTATAAGCTAATCGCATTCTTCTGCGTTTTCTCATTTTACCGCCTGCCATATCGTTCCTCATAATCTCTATCAGTTGGACCTGTCTTTGCATGTTTACACCAAGGTTCTGTACCCATGTGATGTGGAAATGAACATTCTCCACAGTTACACATTCGCTTTTTATTTCTTGCTTTTTCCCTAGTGTTAACGCTTTTTAATTTATCTTTACCGCAACTTGGGCACATTGGTTTACGAACATATTGTTCAATAGGCTTTTTTAATGTCTTTCTAGCTCCACAGTTACGTCTATCCGAACAACGGTAGTTATAACTCATCATATTTTCCTAGAAGAAATTAACCTCTAAATCATTCGTCGTAATACCATCACGATACCGCTGCAACGCCGCCTTGAGTCCTTCCTGGTCATCAGTCTTGCGTTCGATGGCATCAGCTACAACCAGATCTACTGAGTCGTTACAGAGAATTCTGATGATTGATACGATAAACAATTGACCTAGACGATCCAACCTACCGCACATTTGTTCATATAACTCCAGACTCCAGTTCATACCAAACCATACCAGGATACTGCCTGAATCTTGCAACCCATCCACACCATGACCCATAGAGGCTGGATGCCCTACCAACAATTTGATTTCTCCACGATTCCATTTATCAATCACCGCTTCAGTCTGACTCGATGGTGTGGTTGTAAGATTGACAGGTTTGTATTTCTTGAACCTCTTCATAATTCTGATAGCGTCAGCTTTGAATGTGTAGCTACACAGCACCGGTTGTCCTGCTGCCTCCTCTAACACTTCCTCAAGGGCATCAAGTTTAATATCATGCAGAATTTCAAACTCATCAGACTCACTGTTGAGGTAGGGAGATCCGTTACAGAGTTGCAGGCATTTGTTCGACACGCTGGACTTACTGAACACTTCTAATTCTGACCCATTATCCAGCTGAGTGAATAGGTTTTTCTCCATCTCCTTATAAGCCTTCCTCGCAGCTACGGGTAGATCAACCATCATGTTGATTATTTTAGTACCAGGTAGATCGAGGTAGTCTTTAGTATCCATCTTTTTGGTGATGTCACTGATCTTATGCTCTATCCACTGCTTTCCGAGATCGGTGGGGGTGTACTTCCAGCCGTTATAGTCACTGGAGAAGTAGCTATCTTTGTAGTGAGTGACGAATTCACCAAGTCGACTACCTCCGTCAACCGCCAGGTATTGTCCGTGCAGATCCAGATACCCATTACTCGCGGGTGTTCCAGTGAGTCCAGTTCTATATGCAAATTTATCAATTAACTTCCTCCAACCAGAGATCTTGATGGGATGGGTGTTACCCCATTTATCTTTCCTATCACGAGTACCACCTTTCATGCGCAGCGCGGTGGAGTTCTTCAGCTTTGACACCTCATCATAGACCACCATTTGAAAAGGCAATGGTTTATCCTGACTAAGATAGTAATGATCCAGAGTCTCAGCCAACCAGTTCATGGCCTCATAGTTACAAAGGAAGATGTCAGCATCTGCAAAGAGCGCGCGCGTACGCTTCTCTCTGGTGCCATGCACCACGCTGAACCTGAGATGGTTAGTATGACTCCACTTCCTGGCCTCACGCGCCCACACAGCCTGTATCACACGCAGGGGTCCGAAGATCAGAGTCTTCTGCACCTGCCCTGCACGCATGCGATCAACGATGGTGGTCAGTGTTATCGGTGTTTTCCCCAACCCCATTTGCAACCACAACATGCTGTCAGGGTAGTAGAGTTGATGGAGCACACACTCACGCTGGTAGGGGTAGAGCTGTTGGGGGGTTAGGAGTTTGGTCATTTGCGTAACTTTAAACGCAATAACTGAGTATCAGTGATGAAACTATCGCAAAAATCAATTGACGTGGTTAGTTTTAATTGTCGTCTAACAAGACGGCAGTATCTCAAAGCTGAATCAATGTGCTGATCACCTTCAATACTATTCAACACCCTATGTAATTTGTTAATCAGTCTTTCGTCGTAAAAGTAATAAATGTTTATCACCCCACCACCTCCTCAATAAATTCATCCACACCGTCACGCCCATACACTGTACGAACATTGGCGCCGTTTCTCATCAGTTGATCATGCTCTCGAATCTGGCATTGGCTCAGCTTGCCACCCGTCGTTTTTACCTCAACGAACCACACTGCACCGTTGATAATCACGATACGGTCTGTCACACCGTCACGACCAGGGCTGACCCACTTCCTGGTGATGCCGCCAAGCTTGCCAACGCGCTCATCGAGGTAGCGTTCGACTTTGTTCTCGCGCTTACCCATGGTTATGCAATTTTAATCTCATCAATGATGACTGTTTTAATCCCATAGATTGTCGCATTTTTAAAATGTTCTCTTAGTTTTACAGGGTTTCGTCGCAACACTATTGATGTTAATTCTTCTATTTTTTTAGGATTACTACAATGTCGAATGCAGTCTTCAATGGCCTTAAACCCAGCGTCTTGAGTAAGATAAACCCTAAGAGGGGCGCGGTTGTGTTCTTTCTGAAACTCCCTGCATTTTTTACCTATTTCATCTAAAATTAACATTATAATTCCCCCAACGCCTCCCACGGCATGTACCCGACCTTCAAGCTCTTAGCCAGAGTTAGAAGCTTCTGCACCTGATCACCCATGCTCACCTTGGTGAAGATGACGATGCGATCACGGCACACTTCCTTGATGGCTTCAAACTCATCAGTGTCCTCTTCAGGCAGTCTCACATCGACGATGACACGATCATAGATATCACTGTTGACCCTGTGTAAGTGTCGAGGTTGTACAACCATGAATGCCTTACAGTCGGGACAGTTGTATCTGAACTCAATGGTCTTTTGATTAGTAATCACCAGATCAGTTTCAGTCACCATCTTAGGCAGTTCATCTCTGAAACCATCACCCGGTACGTGTGCAATCACAGCGTTAAACAGCGGTAGTTTTTTCATAGGTTCACCCATTCAGATGTTAATAGTAGGAAAAGTGCGACGAGTATGACGTACCACTTCATTCAAACTCTTCCAAATCATTCTGATATAACTTTTTAATTTCCATCGAGTGCTTTCTACGCTCAGCTCTTCTTCGCTTCTTACCGAGCTGCTTTAGCTCTTCAGCAGTTTCTCTCTTTGATGGGTTATGTGAAGAATCTTTGTTGTGCTTTTGCCATTCATTGCTCATGATCTTATCCTCAATCAGTGACTAACATTGTCGTACAGTGTTACACGTTTGTCAAGGGCTTTACTAACTTTTCTGCTTGTTTGATATACCAGTCGTAATTCAGGTCATCATAATGATAGTGACTCTGAGGTCTGTGACCCTGCAACCTGTTACACAGCTGCACACCCCACCCTGTACAGATACCCGTACGCCTCTCCTCATATACACTCTTGTTCTTGGTGTGGATACGCTCATCCCACTGGTCACCCACCTCTGCAAGCACTTCATTGTAGTAGGCATCAGTCAAACAGTTGGCCCGCTTGAACGCACCCGGTGGACCTGCCGGTGGCATGACTTTCTCCAGCGGCTTACCATCGTTACTGATGTAGTACCGCACCACGTTAGGCACCTGCTCACCGCCCCACTCCAGGGTGGACTTACGTGGTACTTTGGTCCTAAGAAAGAAATCATAGATGTC
>Ga0316192_10003498_pt1 | contig 11455 bp, 9 predicted proteins | sample MerIslwburrow_MG_FD_204931 | JGI IMG/M metagenome (GOLD analysis project Ga0316192, IMG submission 204931) | Coastal sediment microbial communities from Maine, United States - Merrow Island worm burrow | ecosystem: Environmental > Aquatic > Marine > Coastal > Sediment | place: USA: Maine...
GCACCTGAGTCCTCGCGGTAACCACTTCCGGAAAACCTCGAACATCAATAATCGTATTGCGCCTAGACCGTCCCGGGACAACTGTCGCCGGTAGGCCGATCCAGGAGCATTCCATAATATGTCATTTGATACCCTCGGCCTGTCGGCCGAACTCCTTCGTGCGGTCTCCGATCAGGGCTACAGCGAACCGACGCCGGTGCAGAGCCAGGCGATCCCCGTCATTCTCCAGGGTAAGGACATCCTGGCCGGCGCACAGACCGGGACCGGCAAGACCGCCGGGTTTACCTTGCCGCTACTGCAACGTCTAAGCGAAGCAGCACCCGTCAAGGGTCGGCGCCCGGTGCGTGCGCTTATACTGACACCGACACGTGAACTTGCTGCCCAGGTGGAGGAGAGCGTCAACACCTACGGCAGACACCTGCATTTGACCTCGACGGTGATCTTCGGCGGCGTCAAGATCAATCCGCAGATTGCGCGACTGCGCACGGGTGTGGATATCGTGGTGGCAACACCGGGACGACTGCTGGATCACGTGTCACAAAAGACGCTGGATCTTTCCAGCGTCGAGATCCTGGTGCTGGACGAAGCCGACCGCATGCTCGACATGGGCTTCATCCACGACATCCGCAAGATTCTCGCCTTGCTACCGAAGCAGCGCCAGAACCTGTTGTTCTCCGCCACCTATTCGAATGACATCAGGCGGCTTGCCGACAAGCTGCTGGATGCACCGGTGCTGATCGACGTGGCGCTTCGTAATATCCCTACCGAGCTGGTCTCGCAGGTAATCCACCCGGTGGACCGGGAGCGCAAGCGCGAGTTGCTGTCCTTCATGGTGGGTTCGCAGAACTGGCGCCAGGTGCTGGTATTTACCCGCACCAAGCACGGTGCCAACCGACTTTCGCAGCAACTTGAGAAGGATGGAATCAGCAGCGCGGCTATTCACGGCAACAAGAGCCAGGGTGCCCGTACCCGCGCACTGGCGGATTTCAAGCGTGGTGAGGTGCGGGTGCTGGTGGCCACCGACATCGCGGCGCGTGGACTGGATATCGATCAGTTACCGCACGTGGTGAACTATGAACTGCCGAACGTGCCTGAAGACTATGTGCATCGCATCGGTCGTACCGGCCGTGCCGGTAACGAGGGCCAGGCGGTGTCGCTGGTGTGTGTGGATGAACACAAGCTGCTTGGGGATATCGAGCGCTTGCTGAAGCGTGATCTTTCCAGGATTGTGATTCCGGGTTACGAACCGGATCCGGCTATCCGTGCCGAACCGATTCAACAGCGCAGTAATGGACGCCCGGGCGGCGGACCGAACAGGTCACGTAACAACCGCCAGGGTCAGCCGAATTCGGGTAACCGGCGCCCGGCTCAGGCGAAAGGGAATGCAGCTAACCGACGTCCGGCGCGGGCTTCGCGTCACGCCTAGCGGCGCTTGCGTCCGCGTGCAGCCTTCGGGTCATCGAAGCGTACGCGCAGGGATCGGTCACTGTCGGCGACCAGGTTGCCGTCCAGTGCCGACTGCGCGGCACGGGCCTCGTGGCCTTCCATTTCAACGAAACCAAAGCCCTTGCAACGGCCGCTGAAGATATCGGATGCGACGCTGATGGAGCGCACCGTGCCATAGACGGAAAACATCGCGCGCACGGAATCTTCGGTCGCATCCTGCGGGAGGTTGCCGATAAACAACTTTTTCATATTCCTGTCCTCATTGGAGCCGTGCGTCTGTCGCAGGCTGCGGGAAACAAAGAACCCCGCGAGCGGGGTTCCTGAATTCTGGTAGTGGCTGGCTGCTGCTGATGTCGTCAAGAATATCCACCGGAACGGCTAATAACAAGCGCTTTCCTACCTGGTCGCCTGTTTTCTTTCCTCGTCCCTGATCATTTGCAGCAACTCCTGATATGCCGGGGACTGGAGCAGCAACTGCCGGCCAGCCTCGATGAGCTTGTCGACTTCATCATCCGGAAGCGAAAAGCTGGTTGCCATGTTGTTAAATATCCTGCGATATTGTTTATCGCCAATACTCTGGAAGTCGAGTTTAATGAAGAACGGGGTCACCGTATGTCCAGGAGTGGAGAGCTCGGCCGCCCATTTTTTGTAACCCTCTTCAAGCAGCGCCAATGATTCAACATTGTAGCGTCCTATTTGCGCACTGCTGACCGCGTCAACCACCTGAATGCTGGAAGGTATGGTGTCACGACTGTCCATCGGGTTTTCTGGTCGGGTTTCTGCGTTGACGATGATGATGACGATATACCTCGGTAGTCGCTCCATGGCCCTGGTGGTATTTCTTGCGCCACCCATCAACTCCACGCGGTCATAGAGCGCACGTATGCCGAGGTTATCTGTAATACCCCCGTCAACCAGGTGTATAAAGGGGCGGCCTTGCTTGTCCTGGTATGATTTGTAGGCAGCCAGCACAGCGCCCATTCTTGTGTTGTCCTTGAAGTTGACATGATCAGGACTGTACCAGTCCGGATCTCTGTCGGGACACGTGTCAAAATTCTGCAGCGTAATCGGTGCAAAGGCGACGGGAACGGCTGACGAGGCCGCGACGGCTCGCGCCACCTTGAAGGTGCCGACATCCGAGCACAGCATATTAAAGCGTTCCTGGGTAAACGAAAAACGGGCACCGATACCAAGATCTGTGGCATTGATATCGATGAAGGGTCCATCCCTTTCAATAATGTCATTGAAAGTGCCACCTTTAAAAATATTCGTATCATAGTAGTCAATCGCCTTCTCGGTACGATTGAAGCCGGTGAATAGCCCGCGTAACCAGTTAAACGGATTAAGGACACTGCCAAGCAGTGTTTTCTGCACGTTCTGGCGCAGGAAAACCGACTCGTAGTCCTCAAATATCCGATCGCCGTAGAGGCCATAGTAGGCAGCGGTGAAGCTGCCACCAGAGACAGAACTGATATAGTCAACCTCGTCGAGCAGGCGTCTTTTCGTGCCGTTGTCTTTGTCGTTGTAGGTGGTATCCCGCAGTTCCTTCAGTACACCGTAGGATAAGGCGGCAGCCCGGGTACCGCCGCCTGACAGGCTGATAAAGAAAAAGGCATCATCAGAACGTTGGCCCTTTACCCCGGTGGTGATCTGCTGCCGGTTGGTGGGTATTTGATCACTGACAGGCGTGTTGGTAATCCGGGCGGTGGTCGCGCAGCCTCCGAGCACAAGCAGCAGGCTGACCAGTAAAAGCGGGTTATAACAATTCATGTGTTTTCCAGGGAGAGGGTCAAGCGCGAAGCATGGGGCACAAGTATTCAGTTAATCAGTTTGTTGACAATCAATGCCTGCGGTTTCAGTATCAAGCCTCTGTAAATAATGAAATTTCAAATGTAAAGATACACTTCGACCTGCAGGCAGTCTGCGACTAAAATAACAGCATTAAATCCAGCAGTGGCGCATATGAAACAGGCAGATAATATCCCGGATCTAGTCGACCGTGCACGTATCTATGCGACCGAGGCGCATCAGCGCATCAATCATCGCCGCAAGTATAACAACGAACCCTACCATGTTCACTTGAGTGCCGTTGCGAAACTGGTGGCATCGGTAACGGACAATGAGGAAGTCATTGCCGCCGCCTGGCTGCACGATACCGTTGAAGACACACAGGCAACGCTTGAGGACATCGAGGAAGTCTTCGGCATGCCGGTCGCGGAACTGGTAGAGGAATTAACCGACATCAGCAAGCCGGGGGACGGCAATCGCGCCGAACGAAAACGCATTGATCGCCTGCATCTGTCACAGGCATCCAGGCGTGCAAAAACCGTCAAGCTGGCCGACCTGATCGATAACTGCAAGGATATTACCCGCCATGACCCGCGCTTTGCGCAGGTGTATCTCGAGGAAATGAATGAACTGCTGGATGTGCTGGCAGACGGCAATCCACAGTTGTTCAAGCACGCAGAGCGCATCCATGCGAAGAGCGTGGAAAAGCTCGGGCTCGTGAAGCCATCACAGATACATATGCTGTCCCCGGAGAGCCTTGCCGAACAATGGTCAGGCTTAACAGGGCCGAAGTTCAGGCGCATGTTCATGGAGCTGTTCACGGCACGGGATATCGCAGAGTCACTGTTCTCGTTTGATATCAACACTCGCTGCGAGGAAGTGAAAAAGGTTATGGCACACCATCAGCAAGACGTTGCCAGCATCCGCAGCAAGGGCACCGTGCAGGGGTATGTACGCTATACCGGTTTACAGTATGAGCTGTGTACTGACTGCATGCGGCATTTTACCGCAGACCAGGTAATTGGCGGTGATGCCACCCTGTCAGATGTCATTCATGTGCTGACACGACATAATTACTGCTTCGTGTCGATGCTCGGCGAGGTCGTGGGTGTTATCTGTCGTGATGACATCAACAAACCCATGGTCAGAATGTGGCTGTTCGGCTTGATCACCATCATAGAAACGCGCATTGTGCAGATGATTCAGAAGAAATATCAGGATGACAGCTGGCAGTCGGTCATTTCGGGTGAACGACTTCTGAAAGCACAGCAGATGCAGCAGGAACGCCAGCGTAGAAACCAGCATTGCGCCCTCATCGATTGTTTGCAGCTCTCTGACAAGGCCAGGATAGCCATCGAGCATCCGCAGATACTCGAGACATTCGGCTTCGATTCAAAGCGCAGCGGCAAGCAGGCCATCAAGAACCTCGAGTCACTGCGCAATAACCTGTCGCATGCCCAGGATATTGTGACTCACGACTGGGCACAGATCGCGAGAATGTCACAACGCATGAACGAAATGTCCAGACTCTAGAAGCCTCCAGCACCCGGGAAATCGAATGATCTGGATAAAACGCATCGCGGTCCTGCTCGTCGGCGCACTTCTTTGTCTAAGTGCGTTCCTGATCGGCGTCGTGGTATTTTTTGATAATGCTGCTTACTCGCATGCGGCTGTCTGGGTGGCGGATACCTTCCTCGATAGCGACCTGCGCATCGACGGTGAGTTGACACTTCACATTGGCGAAACACTCGAGTTGAATGTCGGCGACGTACAGCTGGACGCACGCGATGACAGCTATCATTTCTCCAGTAAATCACTGAAAACCGCTATCCAGCTGCGGCCATTGCTGTCAGGAACGGTGTGGATCAACGAGCTGCAGGTGAATCAGCTGTTCCTGAAGTTGAATGAAACAACAAAGCAATCTTCCGGGTCGTTCGATCCTCGTCTGCTGCCCGTCGTTATCGCCAGTGCAAACTTCCAGGGCCTGGTGTTTGAATACCAGGAAATGTCGCCCGGCACATTGCACCGCTTTTCACTGAATAAGTTACGACTGGATGATAGCGCTGACAAGGGTCCGGTAAGCATCCGGGGAGATGGTCAGTTTGAAGGTCAATCCTTCAGGCTCAGGGGGGCATTACCCTCGATTGAGGATGCACTTGACCACGACAGACCTGCACCCGTGGAGTTTGAAGTCACGGGTGAAAGCGGACATGTAAAAATTACCGGCACGATTACCGACTTCATGAACGGCAAGGGCATGGACCTGCAGCTGGATGTTGCATTACAAGACCCCCGCTTACTGCTGGAGTGGCTGGAAGATGGTGTCCCCGAGCTTGGGAAATTGCGTGTTAACGCCCGGCTGCTTGGGGACTATGCCGCACCTCGGCTCGAGGCGATTGATGCGAATTTGCATCGTGGTGCGGAGGTGGATGTCAACGTCAGCGGATCGGTTGATGATATTTACACTGGCACAGGCATGTCGCTGTCTATCAAGGGTCACTCGACACAGCCCGATGTGGCTTCCTGGCTGTTGTACGGCAAACTGGACCAGTTGAAGTCACTTGAATTCAAGGGTGATCTCGATGAAAGAGACGGGCACTTTTATTTATCTGCTGTTGATGCCGCTGCCAGCACACGTAAAGGGCTGTCTGTAAAGGTGCAGGGCAATACCGAGATCTACGATGGTGGGCAGCTTTTGCTAAAGACGGACAGCGGTATAAATGCAACGTTTTCGGCACCGACAACAGCCGCCCTGAACCTGTTTGAATCAGCCGGTGTGCCCGAGCTTGGAGCGGTTTCAGGCAGCGCAAAACTGCTCATCAGCAGCGATTCGATTGGCCTCTATGACACTGACATGAGAATCGGTGGCAAGGGCGACAGCACCGCCCGGCTGCAGGGACAAATTAAGGACATTCCGCTGCATGAAGGTTCGATTGCGAGCGGGATTGATATGCGGTTTTCAGTGCAGTCACCGGATGTGGCAGCCCTGGCAGGGAAACTGGATGTCAGCTTGCCGGCGATTGGCTCCGGCGAGGCCAGCATGAAAGTGAGCGGCAATCTGGACAACCTGACGCTGAAAGACGTCAACATCCACACGGGTGGCCAGTATGGGCTACAGATAACGGCAAGGGGCAACGTCAACCGGGTTGTGCTCGGGAAGTCGGTGAGTATGGATAATGCATTATTCGATGTGACTGCCAATACCACTGACCTGAGCACGCTCTCGCAACTGGTTGGAATCGAGCTGCCGAAGCTGGGTCAGACAGAGATGAGCAGCACCATTACGTTTAACAAGTCCAGGCTGGTGTTCGATGCGTTGAAGGTCGATATCGGCAGACCCGATCAACCGACAATACGCATGCATGGAAAAGTCACCACACAGTTACAAAAGGGCAGTACTGTCTATATTGACTACAGCGTGGCGGTTGCCGATCTTGTTGCCGCCTATGCGGATCAGCCACCCGGCTACCTTGGGCGACTGCAAGGCAGTGCCGAAATATCGGATATTGATGGCAGCTGGGGGATCGAAAAGTTTGATCTTGCTTCCAGCCAGACCAGCCTTTACAAGATTGATATGCAGGGTGGCTATGATGATCTGAAGAACAGCAACCTGGTCAATATAAAGGTAAACCTCGAGATCGATGAACCGGCTGCCCTCGGTACCGCACTGGGTGTCGAACTTCCCGCGCTAAGACCCTACCGTGGCCAGGGTCACCTCACCAGCAATAATGATGTCATTGCCTACAAGGGCGTGATGACGGTTGGTAAAACCGCCAGCACCACGACCCTCCATGGCCACACGCGTAGAGACAAACCAACCCTCAGCGGGGATTTTTCCGTCCCCGTGCTGGATCTAACCGATTTTGGGTTTCTGCTGGAGCAGGAGGCCGATGCAGAGATGCTCACGATGACCGAGCCGTCCGGAGAGGACTATCTCTTCAGCAGGGAGCCATTGCCTGTTGATTTTCTGAATGGCTTCGATCTTGACCTGAAAATCAACATAGACGAGATCAAGAGTTATGGTAAAAGCTCTATCGACAGTGTCGTTGGACAAATCACCCTGAAGGACGGTCAACTAAAGATTGATCCCTTGCGGTTTGTCTATGCCGGCGGCACCATGGATGTGATTTTTAATCTGCAGGCAACTGAAATGCCTGCCTATACACTGAAGGTCATTGCTGATGATTTAATCCTCGGACCCATGCTCGCACAGGTTAAAAACAATACCGCAATCGATGGTCGTACCAATATGCTTCTGGACCTAACCAGCAGCGGCCAATCCGCGCATCAACTGGCATCGAGTCTCAACGGAAGAATCAATATTGAATTCGAGAATGCAAGGATACCCAAGCTTTATGCCGATTATCTGTCAGTTGATGTGTTTGGCTGGGCCTTATCAACTTCCACGGGTGAAAAGTACGTTAACCTGAATTGCGTCGTTGCGGATTTCACTGCTGATAATGGAGAAGTAAAAAGCAAGCTGCTGCTCGCCGATGGCCCCAACCTGTCATTGGGCGGACGAGTCGATCTGGATCTTCGTGACGAGACAATTGATGCCGTATTGCTGCCAAAACAGAAAAGACGGCTGTTTTCACAAATCAACCCGGTCAGTTTGAGTGGCCCAATCAGAAAGCCTAGAGTTGTGGCGGTTCCAGCGAAGGCGGCAATCCAGGAAATCGGCATGCTCGCGTTCAGCCCAACCATCTATTTGTCATCTCGCATGCTGGAGAAAGTCTGGTTATCAGTCAGCAAAGGCGATAGCGCCGGAGAAGGCTGTACAAATATTGACAAGCTTACTGACGAGGCGGAAAAGGCCAGGAAGAAAAAACCGGTCTGGCAGAGCCTGTTTAATAACGACAGCCTGATAGACTAGCGCTGCTGGCATTCCAGTTCATAGCGTTGCATGACCATGTTTCTCTGCTGTGGCTTGCCTTTTAGTTCATCCATTTGTCTGCGCAGGTCGTTGCAGTAGTCGGCCTTTTCCTTTGCCGGGTCTTTTTTTACCGCTTCTGTGTAGACCGGCTCCGGATCACCAAACATGAGGGACTGGCCCTTTTCAGCCAGACTGCTGAGCGGCAGGGCACAGAGTGCCAGTAACAGGAGGAGTTGTCTCATGGTATGTTCCCTTGTTGTTGTAGAGTATCGCGCTAAACTTCAGTGCTATAGTGTTTATAATCCAGACGTATCGAACATAGCAAATCATAACATCAGGGGAACGTGAGCATAAACAACCACGAGATACCTGTTCGTTACATGCGGTGATTACACCATTCGTGGTAACGACAGGCTTACGGAATTGACGCAGGTAAAACAATGCACGAAATGACAGGCCATGCGCTGACGGTATTCATGGGCTTCTTTGCCATAATGAATCCTGTCGCCAATACACCCATATTCCTCGGCTTGACGGCAGATGATCCGCCGGACATCAGGCGCCGCGTTGCCGCCAAGGCGCTGCTGTTTACGTTCATACTGATTGTCATTTTCAGTCTGCTGGGCAAGATCATTTTCGATGTATTCGGCATTACACTGCCGGCATTCCAGATCACGGGCGGCATCCTGGTATTTATGATTGGTATGCAAATGTTGCACGGTGGCCCGTCTAAGGTTCACAGCCCGGTGAACGGAGAAAAGGAAAAAAGCATTCAGGGTGAATTGAGTATTGCGGTCACGCCACTCGCCATTCCCCTGCTGGGGGGTCCGGGAACCATCGCAGCCGCGATGAACTTTTCCTCGGCCGGTGGCCCTGCGGCACTGACTGTCACCATTGGGGCATTTGCCCTGTTGTGTATCATAACCTACCTCTTTTTCGTGTCCGGTGAACGGCTGGTGCACTTGCTCGGTGACAATGGGCTCAGCGTGATAACCCGCCTGATGGGGCTGATCCTGGCTGTTATCGGTACGCAAATGGTGATTACCGGCATCACGGGTGCAATAAAACTGGCTGGCTAATGTGTAGTGAGTGTTCCTCTTTATGTGGAATATGCGGACATAGTGAAAATATTGCGTGTTAACAAACAATCAGGTGTCAATCATGCAAACAATGCTTCGAGTTTTATCATGTGCAATTCTGTCGGTTTCATCCATCAGTCTGTCTGTGGCAGACGAGCTGTCGACCAATTCGGCAGACACCATGACGTGTGGCACCAACTTCATCTCGGTGGGAGATGCCGAGGATGCTGTGCTGAGCACCTGCGGAGAGCCGTCATTCAGGGAAGGGAATCGCTGGACCTATAGCAATGTCCAGGGTTCGTTCGTCTACGAACTGACTTTCGGTGGCGGCAATGTTCTATCCATACATACCCGGGCCGGCGACTGAAACGTTCACAACACCGGCGCAAACAGGCGCATGATATTGGCAGCCAGACGCTGTCGAAAGGTGCGCTGGCTGAAATGTGCCTTGTCGACAAATTCTGACTGGGAAATATAGTTCATTTGCAGTTCACGAACCTGCCGGGTAAACCCCGCATCGTATACAAACAGGCTGATCTCGAAGTTCAGCCAGAGGCTGCGCATATCCAGATTGACCGAGCCGACGATGCAGAATTCGGCATCGACGCTAATGGACTTGGTATGCAGCAACCCCTGGTCAAAGCGTGCAACATGGACGCCGACTGCCACCAGGCTGTCAAGCAATGCCGGCGTCGCATAGCGGACCATTAAAGAATCCACCCGTGCAGGGATGACGAGTGTGACATCAACGCCGCGGTTGGCAGCAGCGACCAATGCCTGTGTCAGGGCCTCGTCCGGTGCAAAGTAGGGCGTCGTGATAATCAGTTCGCGTTGCGCCCTGTAGATAACACTCATGATGAGTTCATGGATAGCGCCCTGACGAAACACCGGACCCGACGGCACCACCTGCACCGGCACCTCACCGGCAGCCTGCATCGAGATAGTGGAGGTCGGGAAATCGTCAGCTTCGCCGGCTTCCACCGACCAGTCCATCGCGATGACGTTTTCGAGCGCCGTCACGGCAGGTCCCTCGACCCTGATCATCAGGTCTACCCATTCGCCGACGCCGGCTTGCTGCTTGAAGAACCTGGGATCCACCAGGTTCTGGCTGCCGGTATAGGCAATGCGGCTGTCAATGACGGCGATCTTGCGGTGGTTTCTGATGTCGGCCCGCTGAAACAGCATTTTCAGTGCATTCACATGCAGGGCATCTGTTACATTGATCCCGGCCTGCCTGAGACGACGGCAGGATTCACCCCGGAGGAAGTTTTTACTGCCAACCGCATCCAGCAGTATCCTGATGTGTACGCCACGCTCATGGGCCTCGAGTACCGTCTCCAGCAATTCATCCGCCAGGCCGCCGGCTTCCCAAATATAGAACTCAAGCGAGCACGACGTTTGTGCAGCCTTGATGTCATTGATGAGCGAGCGAAAGATTGACTGGTAATCGCTCAGCAGCACGAGCGCGTTGCCGGGCAGGGATGGATAGCCAATAATTTTTCTGGCGTGAAGATCCATCGACTGGTAGCCAGGCGGTATATTGACAGTCTCCCGTGAGGCGCGCCCGCACAGGGTGTTGCGCCAATGCCTGGACTTCTCGATCACTTCCCGGGCACGTCCGAGGCGCCGCTCACCAAGCCGGAGTTCGCCGATCAGCAGGTAGAGCAACGCCCCGAGGTAGGGTAATGCCAGCACGATGGTCATCCAGGCGAAGGTAACGCCAACCGTGTTACCCCGCATCAGGATGCGAAGTGACAGGCCTATGCGAATAGCCAGATCAAGGATGAAGACCAGATAGGCAATCCACTCGGGATGCTGCATAGCTTCTGTACCTTGTTAGCCGCTATCAGCGTGCACTGTTATTCGCTCATCATCTCAATGCGGCATTCGGGACCGAGCTCGAATACATAATTGGCATTGGGTTTAATGTATATATTGGTTTCACAGTTTTTTGAGCCATGGGTAAAGCCAAGCATGTGGTCACCCGCGTCCAGGTAGAATGAGTATTGACGCGTTTCTCCGAAGCGGTAAATCGGCACGTTATCCAGTGTGAACGTCAGATCATATACATCGCGTCCCGCCGGAAAGACACTTTTCAGGAATATCTGTGAGGAAGTATCCGGTGATTTAATCGGCGGCAACGGGTTTTTCATCCGCGGTAGCGAGCAAGCGGCAAGTAATAAAATCGAAACACAGGTAATGAGTATTCTAGTCATGTTGTCTCCGGTCACAGTATTGAATTTCAGCGTGGTTCTTAAAGGCGTGGCGA
>Ga0316192_10003501_pt1 | contig 11448 bp, 11 predicted proteins | sample MerIslwburrow_MG_FD_204931 | JGI IMG/M metagenome (GOLD analysis project Ga0316192, IMG submission 204931) | Coastal sediment microbial communities from Maine, United States - Merrow Island worm burrow | ecosystem: Environmental > Aquatic > Marine > Coastal > Sediment | place: USA: Maine...
ACAGCAGGAGCATTTTGGCCCGCAGGCCTAGCCCCCCTGCCTTGCGACGGTGTCGCGTTCCGGGTTTGGGCATGTCGACGGTGGGTGCAGCATCTCTTGCATCGGGTCCGGCGGCGGCCAACCGGCTATCGATTGGGGGGGGCGTCTTTGCTTTTATTTTGGAATCGGGTTGAGGTGGGGTTATCCGTGCTTTCAACACCATGATGACATGACGGCAGACATGACACTTGAAGCTGGCAGCCTTACCATTAATTTTGGAAGGATCTACCCGGTACTTCTTCCCGCATTCTTCACAGATTACAATCATATATTAAACTCCCCAACTCGAACAAGCCGGCAAAAATTGCAACGTGAGTCATTTTTCAGAATAATACCTTTATTTCAGCCTTTAGCGCTTCAATCTCGGCATGAACATACTGTTTGATATCTTCGACAGCTTTGGTTAGAGCTTCAGCGGAGGGTTCCTGGCGTTGCTCTGTGTTCGAGAATTCTTCCTTTCCGGTGTTCGGCGTCTGAAAAAACGTCTCCGGTGCTGTGATCCCGGGTTCCTGACGCTTTATCTTATTTTTTTTCTTTTCTGCTTTGCTCTGAGCAATCTGAATCCGCAACTTTTTGTATCGATTCATCTCGGTGCTCAGAATTTTTTTCTTTTCCGTCTCTACCATATCCTTAGCGAGCACCACTTTATCAAGACTGGAGAACACTGAATTCAAGGTTTTAAATGTCTTAGGGTGGGCCTTAGCCCGATTTTTTTTAATATAAACGCCCAATGAACTGAGGATCTGCAGAAAGGTTAACACGGTTTTATCATGTTCATAAGTCATATTCAGGTCTTGTATTTGCTGAAGCAGTTTTCCTAAGACCTCATCGGTAATCTCCCAATCGATGGATAAAATTAAATTTTTCAATTCTGAAAGTGGATAATATTCCGATACATCGTTGTCTTCACTATCCGGCAAAGAGGTGTTGTTCTCATCAAAGAGATCGTCCAGCCGGTTTTCACGTTCGGGATTCAATTTATCCACATCATTTGGTTCAACCAATTTATTTCTCCTATATCAAATCTTTTTTTAGGGAAGTCACCGTCAAAGAAGGGAAGGAAGTCAAAAAAAAGGGTGCGGTCGCCATGGGTTTTGACTGTAACCATTTCAGTTTTTATACGGTTAGCGAATTTTCGATGTATATATTCAAGATTACTTGTCTTGCCACCCCGGCCGGGGCCGAAATAGACGATTTTAACCTGGATTTTTTTCTCCTTCAGATTTACAAATGCCATCGGCGCGAACCTTGGCGAAAAACATAGGTCGGACTTTCATAAAAAATTTTATTGAAGCAGACCTGCTTAATGCGACAGAAGGGGTTTTAAGATGTTCTTCAGCTGTTCAACGGATTCGGACACCTTCAGCCGTAGGAAGCCTAATGAAATGTCATTGCCGAATATGGTAATCAGTAAAAATTCGGTGGTTATTTTGTTGAAATGAATGTTTTCTTTTTTCCCCTTATGGAAAAGCAGTGAGAATTCATTTTCACCGATAATTTTAGCCATTGCACTGACAGCCCCAAAGTTGCCTGCTGCCAATGCTGCCAGCGAGTAAATGTCATGCTGTTTTTCGCCATTGTCCAGATTGGCGATAATATTGCCAGCCATATCAATTAAAAACACGCACCGAACGCCATTATCAATGAGGTCCTGGTTTAAAATGTCTTCAATGCCATCAAGCTGTTCTTGACCAAGCGTATATGACAATTGCTTGCCTCCTAAAGAAGTTAATATTCATGAAAACTTATATTGCTATTAATTTCGGTAACTTTAAGCAGAACTTTAATTTTTTTTAAAATAATGCAAAAAGAGCGGATCGTTAACATCTGGATTAGGCTTTTGAATTGAATTTTGCGGAACCCGTCTTATACTTCTTAAATTACTAAATATATGGCTTTTTATCAAGTTAATTCTTCAGGGTCCGACGTGGATTCAGCGATTGACGGGGGCTGCAAACAGATGATAAAATTTGCTGATTATTCCGAATTATCGCGCTCGACAGCGTCTGAAAAATCCATCCGAACCAGAAGATCCGAACCGCTGTTGACCGAGATTTTTGCATTCGGGTATCGTTTTTTAAATACGCGGATCATGGAGGCATTTTCACGCAGGACCGATGCGCTAAAACTGGTATAGTGGTTTTCCTTCGCTATTTTTTCAAGTATCTCAATAAGATAGGTCGCTATCCCCATCCCCTGAAAATCCTCACGTACGACAAAGGCCACTTCAGCACGGCTATCGTCATCTGCGGCATAGGAAGCGATGGCCATAATTTCCTTATGCCCGCCTCTTTGAACACGCCCAATAATGGACATGTTTTTATGATAATCCACACTTGACCATTGTTTCTGAACGACTTCATGGGAAAATGTTCTCATCTTATAAAAAAACCGCATATAAATGGTTTTTTCCTGCAGTGAATAAAAGAAATTCCGGTAGGCAAATTCATCGGAAGGAAGAAGGGGACGAAACTCCACCACTTTTCCGTTCTTGAGTTTCAAAGTGTTTTTATAACCTTCCAGAAACAATAGATCTTCTGTCGTGGGCGGTAGTTGATCGGCAAAAATATAGTGATGCTTTTTGGCCGCTTCGATGAGTTCTTCACGGAATTTCGGATGCGCAATCTGGGCCAATTCCATAACGCGCTGGTAAATCCCCTTTCCTTTCAGTTCTGCAATGCCGTATTCGGTGATGACAAAGTTAACGTCTCCCCTCGTGGTGGCCACTCCCGCACCTTCACTGAGGTGAGAGACAATGCGCGACACGGTACCATTACGCGCGGTAGACGGCAGAGCGATAATTGAAAATCCGCCCTTGGACATTGAACTTCCGCGCAGAAAGTCGACCTGATCTCCAATGCCGCTGTAAAAAAGATATCCCATGGAATCTGAACAGACCTGTCCGGTAAGATCGACTTCCAGTGCAGAACTGATGGAAATCAAGTTGTCATTGCGAGCAATCACCGTCGGGTCATTAACAAACTCTGATGATCTGAAATAAAAGGCCGGATTGTTGTCCACATAGCGGTAAATCTTTTCAGACCCCATACACAGCGAAGTAACCACCCTGCCGGGCAGAAGCGTCTTCTTTCTGTTGGTAATTACGTTTTTCTCAAATAATGGGAGCATTCCATCAGTGATCAACTGGGTATGAATTCCCAAATCCTTTTTACCATCCAGATATTTTAAAATGGCATAAGGTAGATTGCCGAATCCAATCTGAAGCGTGGCGCCGTCTTCCACCAGTTCCGACACGTAATGGCCGATTCTGCGCGAAACTTCATTGTCCTTTACCGTTGGTAGTGCCTCCACCAGAGGTTCTTCATGGGGCACCAGCCAATCGATATCATCTACGTGCACAAAACTGTCGCCCCAGGTTCTGGGCATCTGCGGGTTGACCTGGGCGATGACAATGGCTGCATGTTCAACCGCCGGCCGGGTGATATCAACTGAAACCCCCAAACTGCAATAGCCGAATTTGTCCGGAGCGCTGACTTGTACAAGGGCCGCATCCAATCCGATTTGATGGCTGGCAAACAACCTGGGAATCTGGGAAAGATATTCGGGAATGTAGTCGATTTTGCCATCAAACGCGGCTTTACGCATGGATTGGCTGATAAAAAAAAGTTTTAGCGAAAAACGGCGGATAAATGATTCATCTTCCACAAACTGAGACAGAGTTGATGAGAGCATCTGATATACCATTATATCCTGCAGGCGCTCGTCGTTGACCATGGCCCTGATAAGGTGCTGGGGTTCACCGCATCCCGTTCCGATAAACACACGGCTACCTCGCATGATCCTTGATATGGCTTCTTGGGCGTCAACAACCTTTGGTGCGTAATGACGTTGCCAATCCATTTATTTTCCTCCTCATCCGGATAAACCGAACCGCTGAAGCACAAAAACAATTGCTGAAACATACGAATGTTTGAACATATCAAATATTAAGCCTAAAATCGATACCTTCGTCGCACTCAAAAATAAAAACTCAGGTCCTAAAGGGATACCTGAATTGGTTTTGGATTCCTGTTGACCATTGGGGGTTGGATTGTTATTCTATTTCTGCTAATCATTTGCGGAGCTGAACGTCTGAGGTGAAGCCGTGAAAACATCCACTTCCTCTGGAAATTTCAGACCTTTTAAAGATCTGCAAGCCCTTCTTGAAGAAAAGGCTATCGAGCTCAAGTCCGATTCAACTCCAAAGCCGAATGAATCCAAAGCATTAGATGCAATAAAGGTTGATCAGCGACCGGACCGGATTATTTTTGAAGAAGCCATGGCGGGTGTAAAAAAAATTTCCTGGTCGAATTTTGCCGTCCCAAGCCAAACAACCTTCAAACACTCAAATTCTGATAAAAAACCCGAATGTGATGAATATGACTCCCTGGTGCAGCTTAAAGAACTCATAAAATATGGAACCGGATTTGTCGTTTCCCTCACACCGGAATACGTCGAAGGCACAGCTCACAAAGTAAGCCCGGAGGTCGCGCGCCGGCTTCACCGCGGATATTTTTCAATCCAGGCACATATCGATCTCCACGGTTTCGGTGTTAATGACGCCCATCAAGCTTTTGGCGGGTTTTTGAATAGAAGCATTGTGGCGGGCAGACGAGCTGTTTTAATCATTCATGGTCGCGGACTTTCTTCACCCCATGAGCCGGTTTTGAAAACCAAAGTATATCAATGGCTCACCAGCGCCCCCTGGCATAAGTGGGTGATAGCGTTTACCAGCGCCCGATTATGTGACGGGGGAGCCGGAGCCACCTATGTTCTTCTTCGACAACAGCCGCTGACAAAACGATTTAGAAAAAATAAAAAATAAATATTTTATTGACAAATGAAAACTATAACATTATGGTAATCTGTTTAACCAGGCTTACTTAAATATTGAATCCCCATCCGGTTTGCGTCTCTTACGCCGATGCGGGATTTTTTAATGGTCCTGCCGGGCAGGTATCGTTGCTGGGTTAAATGGTTTGCCGTTGAAAACCCTGAATATATGTTGGATCGCAAGTATTATCAGATAACAAAAAGGTAACGTGACAATGAAGAAAGATATTGCAAAAGTTAGAAATATCGGTATCAGTGCTCATATCGATTCGGGTAAAACAACCCTGACCGAAAGGATTCTTTTCTATACCCAGCGAATCCACACAATTCATGACGTCAAGGGAAAAGACGGTGTCGGGGCCACCATGGATTCCATGGAACTTGAAAAAGAACGCGGCATCACGATCGCTTCTGCGGCAACCTATTGTGAATGGAAAGGGTATGAGATCAACATTATCGATACCCCCGGTCATGTCGATTTTACCATTGAAGTCGAACGCTCACTGCGGGTGCTGGATGGCGCCGTTTTGGTTCTGTGCGCCGTGGGCGGTGTGCAGTCCCAATCCATAACGGTTGATCAACAAATGAAACGCTACGAAGTCCCATGTGTAGCGTTTGTCAATAAATGTGACCGCAGCGGCGCCAATCCATACCGGGTCATTGACCAACTGAAAGAAAAATTAGGACACAACGCCATTGCAACGCAAATACCGATTGGGCTGGAAGCTGATTTCAGCGGAATTATCGACCTGATTTCCATGAAAGCGGTATATTTTGACGGTGAAAAGGGCGAAAAAGTGCGCATAGAGAAAATTCCGGAAAAACTGATCGCGGAAGCCCTCGTAAAACGCGAATCGCTTTTGGATGCCGCATCCATGTTTTCCGACTCGTTGACCGAGCTAATCCTTGAAGAAGCGGATATTCCCGAAGAAACGCTCATACGTGCAATCCGTCGCGGGGTTATTGCACGGCAGCTGACCCCGGTATTCATGGGATCGGCTTACAAGAACAGGGGGATCCAGCCCCTTTTAGACGGAATCACTGATTTATTACCCTGTCCAGTTGATGTCGAAAATCGGGCGCTGAACATGGAAAAAGATGAAGCAATGGTGCTGCTTACGGCTGACACTCAAAAACCGACCGTCGCTCTGGCCTTTAAACTGGAAGATGGCGCCTTCGGTCAACTTACATATATTCGGGTCTATCAAGGTGCTATTGTCAAGGGTGACACCATTGTCAACATCCGTACCGGAAAGAAAGTCAAGGTCGGTCGGGTAATTCGCATGCACGCCGATCAGATGGAAGATATTAAAAGTATCCCCGCCGGCTATATCGGCGCACTTTTTGGTATCGACTGCGCATCCGGTGACACTTTTGCAGCACCGGGTATCAGCTTGACGATGACTTCGATGTATGTCCCGGATCCCGTAATTTCTCTTGCCGTCACTCCGGTGGACCACAAATCCGAGATCAATATGTCCAAAGCGCTGTCTCGTTTTACCAAGGAAGATCCGACCTTCAGAGTTCATGTCAATGACGAAACCGGAGATACCATCATCTCGGGCATGGGGGAGCTTCATCTTGAAGTATACATTGAACGCATGCTGCGGGAGTATAGTGCCCACGTAAACCCGGGCATGCCGCGCGTGGCATATCGCGAAACCATCACTAGAAAGGCCCAATTTGACTACATTCATAAGAAGCAAACCGGAGGAGCGGGCCAATTCGCTCGTGTGGCCGGTTACATGGAACCGATCAGCGACCATGACTTCGTCTTCGAAAACCAGGTAAGGGGAGGTTCCATTCCAACCCAGTTCATCTCTGCCTGTGAAAAGGGCTTTAAGCAATGTCTTGCAAAAGGTCCCAAAATGGAATTTCCCGTTACCGGCATAAAAGTTGTCATCAATGACGGTGCATCTCATGCCGTGGACTCTTCAGACATGGCGTTTCAAGCCGCTGCCCGGGGTGCTTTCCTGCAAGCCTACCCCGGTGCCAAACCGGTTATTCATGAACCGATTATGAAAGTCTCCGTTGAATCGCCTTCGCAATTCCAGGGTACCGTGATGGGTTCGTTAAATCAACGGCGGGGAATGATTGTCGGCTCACAGGAGGAAGGTGCATTGTGTGTAATTGACGCTCAGGTTCCCCTGGCTGAAATGTTTGGTTATTCAACCGTTTTAAGGTCCTCAACCCAGGGGCAAGCACAGTTTACCATGGAGTTTGCAGCCTACAAACAGGTACCACAAAGCATCGCCGAAGAATTGCTCAAAAAAGCGACTGAAGAAAAAAAGAATGTCGCTTAATCTGATTGCTCATTTTATGGAGAATGATTAAATTTTGAATTCAAAGATTGGAGAAAACGAATCAATTTATCATTTTGATCCGGCTTCTTTTAAAATTACCCGGAAACTCGAAACTCAGGAATTTCCACTTCGGCCACCCCGTCAAAGCGATAGCCGCCAGCCTGGCTGGAAGACCACAGCCGGTCGGTTGATCGGAAAAGAAAACCCCGGGGTAGCATTTCAAAAACGGCCCGGAGTTATTTATATCAAAGAAAGGTATTTCACCATGTTGAAAAAAGATCTGATACTACGTAATCCTTTGCGAGTGATGGGTTATGAAAACGACGATATTCTAGACGCCGGAGAATTTGGTGCCGTGCTGGCCCGGGCCGGTGTGGGAAAAACGGCCTTTTTGGTTCAATTGTCGTTAAACGCCCTGCTCAGGGGTAAAAACGTACTCCACATCAGCCTTGAAGATCCGGTCAACAAAGTCAGCCTGTGGTATCAGGAAGTTTTCAACCTGATTGCAGAACAATATAAAGTGGATCAGATCAATCAAATTTGGGAATCCTTGTTGCCCCACCGTTTTATAATGACTTTCAGGGTGGAAGGATTCAGTGTCCCCAAACTTGAAGAAAGGTTGTCGGATTTAATGGAGCAGAATATATTTTCACCTCAAATGATGATTGTCGATGGGCTACCTTTTGATAAATCCGTCCGCCAGCCCCTGAATAAATTTAAGAATTTGATCAAAAATCACCAGATGCCTGCTTGGTTTACGATACGGACCCATCGCCATGATGAGCCCGGAGCTGATGGATTGCCCGTGCAGCTTGCTCAACTTTCCGATCTATTTGAGATTGCCATCCAGCTCCTGCCGGAGGGCAAGGAAATTCACGTGAAGGCCGTCAAGGGCGCAGAGTCTTTTTCAGAGCATCTTGATTTACGTTTGGATCCATCGACAATGTTGATAAAAAACAGATTATAGCAATTGACGAGCTGCTTCAGATCAATCGACCAATAAAAAGAGGCTTGCATTTTTTGCAAGCCTCTTTTGTTTAGACCGAAATGGAGGCGGCATCCGGATTTGAACCGGAGAATAGCGATTTTGCAGACCGCTGCCTTACCACTTGGCTATGCCGCCAAAAAAAATGGAGCGGGAAACGGGATTTGAACCCGCGACTTCGACCTTGGCAAGGTCGCACTCTACCACTGAGTTATTCCCGCTCAATTGAAATATATCATTTAACTACTTAATATCTTTTTGTCAACAAAAAACCCTAGTTCCGGAGCAGTCTTCGGAACTTAAAAAAATAATCGGCACCGGACCAGACAGTAAAGCCAAGAGCACCCCATAAAAAGAAGGCCCCGACGGGTTGTGGATTAAGCCCTAGAAAAGGATAATGAATCATTAATGGTATGATCGCTGCAATTTGAAATCCGGTTTTGTATTTTCCAAGGTTTGATGCCGATACGTCCTCTCCCCTTTCAGCGATAATATTGCGCAGTCCCGTCACCGCAATTTCACGGCCGATTATAATACAGACGATCCACGAAGGGACCCAACCCAGGGCCGTCAACATGATAAATGCGGATGATACCAATAGTTTGTCCGCCACCGGGTCCATCACTTTGCCGAGCGTGGACACCAATCCTCGTGTTCTGGCAATATACCCGTCCAGGTAGTCTGTAATCGCCGCGGCACTGAATAAAATTGCAGCAATAAAGGTACAAACCCGGTTTGGGAACAGCATCAGAATCACAATTATCGGAACAGCGATGATGCGAAACATCGTCAAGGTGTTGGGATGATTAAAAATTTACTTCCACCTATCCTCCCGGAAGCAACAATTTCGTTTGTTGCTCCAATGTTTTTATGCTTTCCGGTCAGCCGGCAAACAAATCAAGGTATCGGGTCCAAGGGTTAGCATTGAACTGCCGGTTTTATAGCAGTCAAAATTTAGGCTGACAGTTCAGTCTTTTTTTTCTGAACGGGCGGCGAGGTATTTATCTTTGCATTGGTTACTGCAAAAATAAAGGTCTTTACCGCTAAACTTCAAATGCACGCCGTTCCTTTTGGGAAAATAAGCCTCGCAAAAAGGGTCCTTTATCATGATGTCATCAATTTCCGCGGCCGTCTTACTCGAAACTGATCTCGAGGAAGAAGCGGCTGGAAACATCCAGGATTTTAAGGAGCGATAAAGCACGTACCCAACGATAAATAAAATGATAAATCTGATCATTTATACTCAGTTATCCTTTGACCCTTTATATCAAGGCCTTCCAATAAGGATTGCATGGTCCGGTGGAAAACGGGATGCATAATATCGGGATCTATATCACAAATAGGCTTTAATACAAAGTGTCTTTTGTGCATTCTGGGATGGGGAATCACTAATTTGAGCGTGTCCACTACCATTGCATCATACAATATAATATCCAGATCAAGCACTCGCGGCCCAAACCGAACAGCATCTCGGGTACGACCGGCATCTCGCTCGATTGATTTAAGCGTATCCAGTAAAGAGAACGGGTCAAGGGTGGTTTCAATTTTTACAGCACAATTCACAAACCAATCCTGATCCTTATAATCAACCGGCTCGGTTTGGTAGATAAGTGACTGATCGATCAAACGGCATGTACCGCAACACGTCAGGGCGGTAATAGCTTTGCGGCAATTTTCAAGCTTGCAGCCCAGATTGGAGCCAAGGCTGATATATGCAGTGTGAAAGTCCACTGGATTAAGATTTCCAGGCGTCTTCGCGCAGTTGGGCGGAATAAATAATGCGCGCGTCACCTTCAAGAAATATATCCTTAAAAATGCTGCCGTCTTTCTTAAAATAAATGGTCAAAGATTCTCCGCTGCGTGTCACCAGGTTGATGGGAGATTGCCATTGCGCTTTACAGGAAGTAATAAGCGCCGCGGCAATGGAACCGGTTCCGCAGGCAAGGGTTTCATTTTCAACCCCGCGCTCATAGGTTCGAATAGCCAGATGTCCCTGTTTCTGTTGACAGATGAAGTTGACATTTGTGCCGGCCGGTATGAACGCTTCATGAAACCGTATTTCTCTTCCAAGATCGAAAACATTGATGTCTTCAATCGTCTCGCTCATTACAACCACGTGAGGCACACCGGTATTGACGCTGCACACCGTCACCGGGCCGTTTTTCAGTTCGATGTTGAAATCGAGCCGAAGTTCGACGGGGTCCGGCATTTTAACCTTCGCTCGGTCATCTTTTACCTGTCCGCTGATAACACCGGCTTCAGTTTCGAAAGACAAATTTTCCCCGGCAATTCCGGTGACATAGGCAAATCGGGCAGCACAACGCGCGCCGTTCCCGCACATCTCGGCTTTACTACCGTCCGAATTGAAAAATCGCCACTTAAAATCAGCCTTATTCGAGGGTTCGATCAGAATGAAACCGTCGGCACCGACAGACATTTTGCGACGGCAAATCCGGTGGATAAAGTCAGGTAAATCATTATCTTTGACAACCTTTTGCCGATTATCCACAATGATAAAATCATTACCGCTGCCACTCATCTTAAAAAAAGTAATGGGTTCCATCTTTTAGGTCCTTATCAGGTTCTATCTGACAACATGTTGTAAGTAACGTAAGCTTTCAGGTGTCAGTGCTCGGCCCGCCCTGGCCTCCCCTCCGGCCTGTAAGCCTATGAAAGCCTATGGGCTGGAAGCGGGCTCGTAGCCTACGCCTCGGCGAGTGCGATATGACGGATTCTTACTGTTCACTGCAAGAGATCCCATAATGTCTTATCTTTCAGATTTATCCAGCGTTAGGTCTGGGCCGGAGTTTCAGTAATAAAAAATTTCAAATAACAAATCACAAAACCCAATAATCAATCACCGCTGGCGAATCATGCCTCAAAAAAGGGCGGCAACGACTCTCCTCTGACTAAATCCTCATAGTTTTCACGGGTTTTTATGACATGGAAGCGGTCGTCTTTTACCATGACTTCAGCCACCCGGGGCCGTGAGCAGTAGTTGGACGACATGACATAGCCGTAGGCGCCGGCACTCATGACCGCCAGCAGATCACCACTTTTCACATCACAGATGCTACGATCGACAGCCAAAAAGTCGCTGCTTTCACAAATTGGTCCGACAACATCGGCGACAATCAGGTTTTCTTTCGAATTTACTACCGGTTCTATGGCGTGAAATGCATTATAGAGCGTCGGCCGCAGCAAGTCATTCATGCCGGCATCGACAATCACAAAATTTTTCACCTCACCTGTTTTGCGGTAAAGCACTTTTGTAACCAGAATTCCGGC
>Ga0316192_10003509_pt1 | contig 11440 bp, 12 predicted proteins | sample MerIslwburrow_MG_FD_204931 | JGI IMG/M metagenome (GOLD analysis project Ga0316192, IMG submission 204931) | Coastal sediment microbial communities from Maine, United States - Merrow Island worm burrow | ecosystem: Environmental > Aquatic > Marine > Coastal > Sediment | place: USA: Maine...
AAAGCCGGGTGATGAAGACTTTACAGGCAGTTGGTCTTGAAGGGCTGGAGAATCGCAGGCCTGATGAAATGTCAGGCGGCCAGCAGCAGCGCGTGGCGATTGCCAGAGCCATTGTCACTGAGCCCGCCATTGTGCTGGCTGATGAACCTACGGCCAATGTTGATTCGCATACGGCTGAATCCTTGCTCGATCTGATGCAGCAGCTGAATCAGCAGCAAGGTATCACCTTCCTGTTTTCGACCCATGACCAGCATGTGATGGAGCGGGCCAGACGTATCATTCAGGTGCATGACGGTAAAATCGAATCGGATGACATTCGCGCTTAGACCTCTATTTGTATTGATTGCGCTGGTTGTTTTCGCGCAACCGGCTCATGCCTTTTATTCATGGCAGGAAAATGACTATACGCTGGATATGCGGGGACTGTTGCTGGGTTCCGGCCTTGCTCTGAGAAACCCGGACAGCCCGGTGTTTTACAATAGCAGAAATACCTCGGGATTGGCCGGTTCAGGCAGGCTGATGATCGATGCCAGTTCGGCCAAGCAGTTCAGTTTTGAGTTACATGCTGTGCAGAGCTATATTCCGATGAAACTGCAAACCGGCGATAGCAATTTCGCGGTTTTGCGTGATATTGAGCGCAGTGATGTGCTGGACTGGAGCTTCAATGGCAAACGTGCTCACCTGCTGATTGACAGGCTTAATTTCCAGTATGATTCCGGCAAACTGAACGTGAAAATGGGTCGCCAGCCACTGAATCTTGCCTCTACCTTCTATTTTACCCCTAATGATTTTTTTGCACCATTTGCTGCCCAGGCCTTCTTCCGGGCTTATAAACCGGGCGTTGATGCAGTGCGTGCAGATATTCAACTGGCGGAGCTTTCACAATTGTCGTTAATTTCGGTGCTGGGTTATCAGCTTGATGCAGTTAGCGATAATGGCTGGAGCAACCGGATTGATGCGGCGAGGAATTCGTATCTTGCACGAGCCTCCTCTGTTTGGGGTGATTTCGAGTTCGCACTTCTTGCCGGCAGTGTTCGCAAAGATCAAATCGTTGGCGTCGATTTTCAGGGAGAGCTGTTCGATTGGCTGGGTATCAGGGGAGAAGGGCATGTAAATTTTCCGGACCAGGCCGGGCAGGGGCAGCGTGAGGAATTTGCATTGGGGCTGGAACATCGCTGGGAAAATAGTTTCACGCTAAGAGTTGAGCAGTTCTATCATGGCAGCGGTGCCAGCAATTCCGACAATTATAATCTTTCTGGCACAATGCAGGGGCTGTATCTGGCCAAGCACTATACGGCTGGTGGTATGGCATATGAATTTACACCACTATTGAATGGTGATGTGACAGCTATTTACAATTGGATTGATAACTCGGCACTGATCGCTCTATACCTGCTCTATTCATTATCTGATGAATCGGAACTGGCAATAGGGAGTACGGTTACAGTGGGAAGAAGGCCGCTTGCTACGGTTATCAACAGTGAATTCGGCCTTTATCCCGCCTCCGCCTCTATTGAGTTCAGAGCTTATTTTTAGTTTTTAGTTTTGAAGCGCAGTTGAACGGCTATCGCCGGTTTGTTTGATATATTGCTCGAATGGTGCATAGACATTCATGAAGGAGTGGAAAATATCTTCGGGTATCCGACAAACCAGAGTGTGTTCTGTGGCTTTTAGTTCGGCATTGGCAAGAAGCTCAAGATAGGGGCTGACATCGCCGAACATTGAGCCAGCCACCAGATGCTCATCAGTACCTGTTGGCAGTCCGAGCTTCGCCTTGCCGGAAAGCAGGATATAACACGCTTTTCCACTATGATTCAGTATGATTTGTTCCCCTGCCTGATATTCATCAACAATGGATTTTTCGGCAACCCAGAGGCGATCTTCTACAGCCAGTTCGGCAAAGGCAGGAATGCTGTAAGTCATGGCCTGCACCATGCGAGATTGCACCATGCGCATCAGGTAGTCACCGGCAAGAGGGAAGTGCTTCATCAGTTCGGCCACAGAACGATCGGAAAATTCAAGTAGTAACAATTTCTCTTTGGCTGTGACGGTTGCTGAGCGCGGCAGCTTGTAAACACAGGCAAATTCGCCGAAGAAATGACCTGGCCGCAGTATGTCCAAGTCTTTCCTGCATCCCTTTTGTACTGTGATGTGGACATCCACTTCACCTTCGAGAATAAGGTAAAAAGTCTGGCTTGTTTCTCCCTGCCTGACGATATCATCACCCTGTTCTACATGTATGAAGTGTCCCTGCTTTAAGAAGTTCAAACCCTCCTGGTCAGAGAGCTGTTCAATTAGAGCGAATGACTGAGAAGATTTACTATCAATCTGCGTTGGACTGCTGCTGGTAATGCGTGCCATTCTGTTTAAGGCATTGATTTCATCCTTGTCAGGATGGGCCAGTTGCTGGCATATGGTTAAAAAGCCTATGGCATGATTGGCTTTTCCAATAGCCAGCATGCGACGGGCAACAGACAAAGCCATTGTACGAGTCTGATCCACCTGATCGCGCTGCTGCAGCATTTGAATCAGAGGGCGAGCGATATGCAGATCTTCCGGGAAAATTTCGTGTAGAATTTTGTAACATAGCAGCAGGGAATCGTCATTCAGTGGCATATTGCAAGTTTAGCTAAACTTTTTCGAATGTCATTTATTGATTTAATGAACGAACACTACTTGGGTCGGGGCGCAGTTGTCGCTAGGCTAGCGCCATGTCAAAACAGCTACCCATTTCCGGGCAACCTCGCGGCAAGCTGCCATTTGCACCTGAGGGATGGCCTTTTATTATCCCAACAGCAGTACTTATGCTGATTGCGTTTGCACTATGCTGGACTGCTGTTGCTGTGTTTCTGTTGCTCCTGCTGGTGTTCATGCTGAATTTCTTTCGTGATCCTGAACGCAATATACCAACTGGTTCCGACCTGTTTGTTTCACCAGCAGATGGTAAAGTGATTTGTGCCGAAGAGGTAGATGGTCATATACGCGTTGATATCTTTATGAATGTATTCAATGTGCATGTGAATCGCGCGCCCATGGCAGGCCGCATCAGCCATATGCAGTATTTCCCCGGCCATTTTATTAATGCCAGCTTTGATACAGCCAGTGAAGAAAATGAGCGCAATCGCTTTGAAATGGAGTGCGAAGATGGTTGTAAAATCGCCTTCACCCAGATTGCAGGCCTGCTTGCGCGGCGCATCGTTGCTTATTCCGAGGTCGGTGATCGGGTTGAGACCGGGCAGCGCATCGGCATGATTCGCTTTGGCTCCCGCGTTAATTGTGAGATTCCTGCTGATTATCAGTTGAATGTAAGGGTAGGCGAGAAGGTGAGTGCAGGCAGCACGATACTTGCCCGCCGCATTGCAGGCGAGAGTGGGGAGCAAGATGCCGAAGCTTAGGGATAAGCTGTCTAAACGCGGTGTTTATGTCTTGCCCAGTCTGTTTACCACCATGGGCTTGTTCGCCGGATTTTATTCGTTAATCGCTGCTGTTCAGGGCCGTTATGAAGTGGCGGCATGGGCAATTCTGGCGGCTGCAATATTTGATATGCTGGATGGTAGAATGGCGCGCCTGTTGCATGCGGAGACAGATTTTGGTGCCGAATATGATTCGATGTGTGACATGCTTTCTTTTGGTGTTGCTCCGGCCGTGCTGGTGTATTTATGGGCTCTGGTGCATTTGCCAGCTGAACTGCACAAACTGGCCTGGCTGGGGGGCTTCTTCCTTGTTGCCTGTGCAGCTGTGCGACTGGCGCGTTTCAATGTGCAACTGGAGACTCAGGAAAAGCGCTATTTTCAGGGCCTGCCAACGCCTGGAGCAGCATTGTTGATTGCCACCAGTGTACTTTTTCATGAAGATGCAGGGATTGAACCTTCATCGTGGCTGTGGATATTCGTATCCTTTTTTCTGGCCTGGTTGATGGTTAGTCGCGTTCGTTTCTGGTCGGGCAAAGATGTGGATCTGAAGCAGCGCAGATCAACTGGCCTGTTGGCATTTATGATCGTGATTATTGGCCTGGTGATGCTTGACCCTTATCGCGTGCCATTTGCTGTTATGTTTGTCTATTGTCTGCATGGCCCTGTTTTAAGCATGTGGCAAAGCAGGCGACTGGCCCAGTACCGCGAAAAGCGTCGGGCCAGACGGCAGAAGAGCCGTGCCGGGAACCGTGAAGATGAAAGTGAATAATTTGACGCTCACAAGCCAAAATGATTTAATGCACCGCATGAGCACTTATTTCGAGACACTAAACCTGACAGCGAAGCTTTTACTGCTTCGAATGGGTCTGTGCGTCTGCTGAATAGTTTCAGCTTCTGATGTACAGGCCGCGGAATTCCGCGGCCTTTTTTGTTTCTGGAGTACGCCCAAGGGGCGTTATTTGCTTCATGTTGATAGGAGAAAGTTATGACGGATCGTTTGCATATTTTTGATACGACACTGCGCGATGGCGAACAGTCACCGGGCTGTTCGATGAATATTGAAGAAAAAGTGCGTTTGGCGCACAGCCTGGCAAAACTTGGTGTGGATATTATCGAGGCTGGCTTTCCCATTGCTTCGCAGGGTGACTTTGAAGCTGTTCACCGCATCGCTTCCGAAGTGAAAGGGCCGCGCATTGCCGGTCTGGCTCGCACCATCAGCAAAGATATTGAACGCGCCGGCGAGGCCGTGAAAGCAGCGGGTGAGCGTGGTCGCATTCATACTTTTATTGCCACCAGCCCGATTCACATGCAGGCCAAATTGCGTATGACACCGGATCAGGTGGTTGAACGTGCTGTGGCAGCAGTGAAACAGGCGCGCTCGCTGGTGCCGGAGGTCGAGTTTTCAGCTGAAGATGCTGGACGAACAGAAATGGATTTTCTGTGCAGAATTGTGGAAGCAACCATCGCTGCCGGTGCGCGGGTGATTAATATTCCTGATACGGTGGGTTATATGACACCGGGAGAATTTGGCGGACGCATTCGAGAACTGATTGAACGTGTGCCGAACTCGGATCAGGCCATTATTTCTGTGCATTGCCATAATGATCTGGGATTGGCCGTGGCCAATTCACTGGCTGCAGTTGAAAATGGTGCCCGGCAGGTTGAATGCACCATCAATGGACTGGGTGAGCGTGCAGGGAATGCCTCGTTGGAAGAGGTAGTGATGATTTTGCGCACACGATCTGATCGCTTTGACATCGAAACCGGTATTGATACGACCAAAATCGTACCCACATCCAAACTGGTCAGCAGTATTACAGGTATGCCAATTCAGGCCAATAAGGCTATTGTCGGGGCTAATGCTTTTGCCCATGAATCCGGCATTCACCAGGATGGTGTATTGAAGCATCAGAAGACCTATGAAATTATGACGCCGGAATCCGTCGGTTGGAATACCAACCGCATGGTGCTGGGTAAACATTCCGGTCGTGCAGCATTGAAAGCACGTTATAATGAACTGGGCATTGAAGTGGATGATGATAGTTTGGTACAGGTTTTCGATCGCTTCAAAACGCTGGCTGACAAGAAAAAAGACGTTTTTGACGAAGATTTGATGTCGATTCTGTCAGGGGATTCCAATATCGAAACCGAGCGTGTAGAGCTGGTCAGCCTGCATGCTGCTTCGGGCACGGGCGATACGCCTGTGGCTGCGGTGGAGTTGAATATTGAAGGCGAAACACATAAGGCGACAGCTGAAGGTGATGGGCCGGTGGATGCGGCTTTCAAAGCCATCAAGTCGCTGGTTGAACCCAATGGCAAACTGCTGCTGTATGCAGTTAATGCCATTACTGCCGGTACTGATGCTCAGGGTGAAGTGACCGTGCGTTTGCAGGATGGTGAGCGGATTGTCAATGGGCAGGGTTCGGATACGGACATCGTTGTGGCTTCGGCCAAGGCGTTGATTGCTGCCCTGAATAAATTGCCAAATATGCATGCGAAACAGGTGCATGCTCAGTTTTCAGGCGTTTAACCCTTGCTGTTATAGAAAACATAAAAGGCCGGGTATAAGCCCGGCCTTTTATGGTATTCACATCAGATTGTGTTTATAAATTCATCTGATTCAGCCATTTCTCGAGGAAGTGGATGTTGAAATCAGCATTCTGAAAGCCGGGATTGGCCAGCAGGCGCTGATGCAGTTCCTGATTGGTGGTTACACCCAGTATGACCAGCTCATCCATGGCTCGCTGCATGCGACGGATGCATTTGTCTCTTTTCCGTGCATGCGTAATAACTTTGCCGATCATCGAATCGTAGTGGGGGGGAATGGTATAGCCGGTATACAGATGAGAGTCGACGCGGACACTGCGCCCACCCGGTGCATGGTAAAGCTCAACCGTGCCGGGTGAAGGAGTGAACTTGAACGGGTGTTCCGCATTAATGCGGCATTCGATTGCATGCCCCTTGATCTTGATGTTCTCCTGCTTAAATTCGAGTTTTTCACCTGCCGCTACTCGGATCTGCCATTCGATCAGATCGACACCGGTAATCCATTCAGTAACCGGATGTTCTACTTGAATTCGCGTGTTCATCTCCATGAAAAAGAAAGATTTATCTGCATGAAGAAGAAACTCAATCGTACCGGCACCTACATAGTCTACCGCCTTTGCAGCGGCTAAACCGGCGGCACATATTTTTTCACGCGTTTCAGAGTCTAGGTAAGGGCTCGGTGCCTCTTCGAGTACCTTCTGGTTGTTGCGTTGCAGGGAGCATTCACGTTCAAACAGATGGATTATATTGCCGTGAGTGTCGCCTAGCACCTGTACTTCAATGTGACGTGGTTCAACGAGGAACTTCTCTATGAAAACGGTATCATTGCCAAATGCCGCACCGGCTTCGGATTTACACATGGAGAATGCATTGGGCAGCGATGCCTCGGAATGCACTACTTTCATGCCACGTCCGCCACCACCGGCAGATGCCTTGATGATAATCGGAAATCCTGCGGTTCTGGCTATGGCTTTGGCCTCTTCCACATCTTCTACTGCACCGTCGGAGCCAGGTACCAACGGTACGCCAGCCTCTGCCATTTTCTTCTTGGCAGTGACCTTATCACCCATGGTGCGCATGGATTCAGGCGTTGGGCCAATCCAGACAAGGCCTGATTCGTTGACAATATCTGCAAATTCAGCGTTTTCTGCCAGAAAGCCATAGCCCGGATGAATAGCTTCTGCATCGGTAAGCTCGGCAGCAGCCATAATGGCAGCAATATTCAGATAGGATAAAGCGCCTGCAGCCGGCCCGATACAGACCGACTCATCAGCCAGACGCGTATGCATAGACGTTTTGTCGGCTTCAGAATAGACGGCGACCGAACGAATGCCCATTTCTTTACAGGCACGAATAATGCGGACAGCGATTTCACCGCGGTTGGCAATCAGAATTTTGTGAAACATATGTCCCCCGGTTATGCCAGCGGTGTTATTACAAATATTGCTTGGCCAAATTCCACCGGGGTAGCATTCTCGATCAGTACAGAGTCAACGACTCCATCATATTCTGCCTCGATTTCGTTCATCATTTTCATGGCTTCGATAATACAGATTGCATCACCTTTTTTGACTTTCTGTCCCACGCTTACAAAAGAATCGGCATCAGGGCTTGGCGAACGGTAGAATGTTCCGACCATGGGTGATGTTACAGTATTTATGTCATCAGCTTCTTCTTCGCCATATCCAGAGACTGGAGCTGCTGCCATTGGGGTGGCAACGGCAGCGTATTGGGCAGCCGGGGCAGGCTGAGCCATTACCGGTTGCTGGCGGGAAATACGTACGGTCTGGTCACCTTCAGTGACTTCAATCTCAGTAAGGTCTGAGCTTTGAACCAGTTTGATTAGCTTACGAATTTGTGCAATGTCCACATCACTCTCCTGTATTCTTAATCTATATGGCGTAAATGTTCGTTCAGACCCCGCAGGGCCAATGCATAAGAAGTACCGCCGAAGCCAGCAACAATGCCCGTGGCGGCATCAGCCAGCATGGAGCGATGGCGAAACTCCTCACGGCTGTGAATATTCGATAAATGCACTTCTATAAATGGAATGCCTGATGCCAGCATGGCATCACGCAGAGCTATGCTGGTATGGGTATAAGCTGCCGGATTGATGATGATGCCATCTATATGATCTGATGCTGCAGATTGAATCTGATCCACCAGTTCACCCTCATGGTTACTTTGAAAGCTGCTCATTTCCAGGCCAAGAGTTTCACCCAGTTCAATCAACTGCTGATTGATATCAGTCAGTGTCTGTGTGCCATAGTGACCGGGTTCACGTGTGCCAAGCAGATTCAGATTGGGACCATGGATGACAAGAATGCGTAAAGTTTTCATTCAGATGCCTCGTTGCTCCATTGTTGCCGAAGATTGTTAATTTTTTCATTGTCAGGTTGCTCTGATAGTAGAATATCCAGCATACTGCGGGCTTCCTTATGCTCTCCCTGTTGCCATAGTAATTGGGCAATAGTGAGAGAAGCAGGGGCCTCGTAATTTTTCGAGAGGTTCTGTAGTCTCAGTGCGTGTTTGGCACTGTTGATGCCTGCCTTAATATGCCCCAGTTGCCTTTGTGTTTTTGCCAGTAACTTCCAGGCTCTGGTCTCTGCAGGAGCAAACTCAAGCAGCTCTGACAGTACGAGCTCAGCCTGCTCCAGTTGCCCGGACCTGATGGCCTCTTTTGCAGCGGCCATACCTTCAGTGACGCCGCACCAGCCTACTGGTTGGGGCGTAGAAGCCAGAGGGTGTTGTTGGCTATTGGGTGCTGAACTGCTTGCTGCTAGCATACGCCTCACGCTACGCATTCGTCAGTGGCGGGTCAATTAAGTTTAATGCAGGAATGAGGCAAAAACACCCGGTTTTTTCTAATAATGTGATGATTTTGGCTATTTTTTGCTATTTTTCGTGAGGTTGTATGTCAGGGCAGATTAGCATTGTGTTAAATGGGGAGAGTCGTTTCGTTGAAGCTCGGACGTTGCTTGACCTTGTTGATGAGCTGGGTTTGCAACAGCGCATGATTGCTATAGAACGCAATCTGGAAGTCGTGCCGAAAAGCCAGTATGGCTCGACACTGATTAAAGATAATGATCGTATTGAACTCGTTCATATGATTGGTGGCGGTTAAAGAAGATTGCTTCATAACAGCAGCAGCTGTTATTTTATTTGCTATGTAGGTTATAATATTGGAGAAAACATTGTCGGATGACATTCTAAAAGTTGGTACATATGAGTTTACATCGCGTTTGATTGCAGGCTCAGGTAAATATAAGAACTTCTCGGTAACACGGGAAGCGACGGAAGCAGCTGAGGCGGAGATGATTACCGTGGCTGTTCGGCGCGTGAATATAACTGACCCCGGTAAAGAAAACCTGCTTGATTATATTGATCCGAAGAAATATGTAATTTTACCCAATACTGCGGGTTGCTTTAACGCTGAGGATGCTGTGCGCACCTTGCGGCTGGCTCGCGAAGCCGGGGGTTGGGATCTGGTTAAGCTGGAAGTGTTGGGGGATACGGAAACCCTGTATCCGAATGTGGTTGAAACGATCAAAGCTGCTGAAACGCTGGTTGCTGAAGATTTCCAGGTGATGGTTTATACCAATGATGATCCCATCGTGGCCACTCGGCTGGAGGAAATCGGCTGTGTTGCTGTGATGCCGCTGGGCAATCCGATTGGTTCGGGCCGTGGACTTGCCAACCCGTTCAATATCCGGGTTATAAAGCAGCGGGCCAATGTACCGATTGTTGTGGACGCCGGTATCGGCACTGCTTCTGATGCAGCCAAAGCAATGGAGTTGGGAGCGGATGCCGTGCTGATTAACACAGCCATTGCGGAAGCAGGGGATGAATGCATGATGGCAAAAGCCATGTGTGATGCTGTACGCGCCGGCCGGGGAGCATATTTGGCAGGGCGCATGCCTAAGCGGGCATTTGCCAGCGCATCGTCACCGACTAAAGGTTATATCTGGGATTAAAAGTACTCACCGCAGAGTATTGTATCTGCTGTGGTGAATAAAAGGGTTTGAAATGACTGAATTGAAGAATGATTTATTTTTGCGGGCATGCCTGCGTCAGGATGTAGAGCGCACGCCGGTATGGATGATGCGTCAGGCCGGTCGCTATCTGTCTGAATATCGGGCCACACGCGCCAAAGCCGGTGGTTTCCTGAATCTGTGTCGCTCACCTGAACTGTGCTCCGAAGTCACCCTGCAGCCGATTGATATTCTCGATGCGGATGCCGCTATTCTATTCTCCGATATTCTGGTGGTGCCGGAAGCCATGGGCATGGAACTGACCTTTGGCACCGGTGAAGGGCCGAAGTTCCCTGATCCGATCACCTGCCATGCCGATGTGGAGAAACTGCCCGTATTGAGCGACCCGTCGAAAGAGCTGGGTTATGTGATGGATGCGGTGGGCACCATTCGCAGGGATCTGAATGGTCGTGTACCACTGATCGGCTTTGCCGGTTCGCCGTGGACACTGGCGACCTATATGGTTGAAGGCGGCGGTTCCAAGAACTTCTCCAAAGTCAAGGCGATGATGTTTAATGAGCCTGAAAGCATGCACCTGATGCTGGAGAAGCTGGCAGATTCTGTTGCCGCTTACCTGAACGGACAAATCGCCAGCGGCGCACAGGCAGTACAGATATTTGATACCTGGGGTGGCATCCTCAATACCCGCGACTACAAAGAGTTCTCGCTGCAATACATGCAGCGTATCGTACAACAGTTGACTCGTGAAAATGACGGCCGCCGTGTACCGGTGATCCTGTATTCCAAGGGTGGCATGGGCTGGCTGGAAGACATGGTGGAGACCGGTTGTGATGTGCTGGGTCTGGACTGGTCTATTGATATCGATGTGGCCAGAGCCCGCGTCGGTGATCGTGTCGCACTACAGGGCAATATGGACCCGACCATGCTGTATGCCAAACCGGAACGCATTCGTGCAGAAGTGAAGGATATTCTTGCCAGATTCGGCCATGGCAATGGCCATGTGTTTAATCTGGGCCATGGTATCACGCCGGATGTGCCGCCGGAGCATGCCATTGAATTTTTCAAGGCTGTGCGGGAAGAATCAGTAACGTATCACCAGTAAGACAAATGGATGATAAAAAAACCGCAAGGTTTAAACGTTTCTCAGCAACATGCTCCGAATGCCGGGGCATGGGCGTTATAACCACATTTTATGGCGGCGGCGCCTTCGACTCTACAAAAGACTGCGATCACTGCCGTGGCACAGGTGAGGTTGGCAACTGTGCTGCATGTGCCGGCACAGGTGTTTTAGATGCTGCTGAATGCCCGGATTGCAAGGGTGTGGGCGCCATTGGTGATTGTACGGCCTGTGGTGGAATCGGCGTCAGCCAGGACGGCGACTGTTCGGCCTGTGATGGATTCGGTTTTATTCAAGCAATATGAAGAGAGACGGCTGCTAAACAATCTCTGATGCGGACATCTCATTTGCTCGCAAGCCGGACAGTTCTA
>Ga0316192_10003512_pt1 | contig 11435 bp, 8 predicted proteins | sample MerIslwburrow_MG_FD_204931 | JGI IMG/M metagenome (GOLD analysis project Ga0316192, IMG submission 204931) | Coastal sediment microbial communities from Maine, United States - Merrow Island worm burrow | ecosystem: Environmental > Aquatic > Marine > Coastal > Sediment | place: USA: Maine...
AACGGCTTGAAAATACTCTTGCTGTTGAACACTGGAAGACTCCAGGTAACTTTGAAGTACTCTTACATTATTATTTCTGGTTTGAGTTAGGAATGTATCAAGATCTTTTTCAGTAACCAAACCCTCCGGGAGGCTTTGTATACCTTTACTTGTGCTATTATCTTTTTCAAGAGATGCAAATCGTGTATTTACTGAATTTTCCGTTTCTGATAATTTAGTAAATATGTAGGCATTGTTTTTTGCAATTTCCTGATTTACCATTTTAGCAATATCATCCTGAGACATGGCCAGGTTTTGATTGGTATTATTTATCTGATTAAATCCAATTCTTAGTGAACTATCCTGATAACTAATTGAGAAATTTGTAAAATATCCGATTAGCAGAAAGATAGAAAGAGATGCTGCTACCGCAATAAATGGTTTGAACATAAGCAGACTTCTCTTTCTTATAAAAGTGGTCCATGGGGCTACATTATGCTTATCCCACAGAAAGAATGGTTCCATTACCTCCTTTTCTCCTATGTGTGATAGCCCTTTCCGCATATCTCTAAGATCTTCAAATTCCTTTCTAAGTTCCGGATCAGATTCGATAACCTTTTCGAACCTTTGACGATCTTCTGATGACATTTCATCATATAGATAGGTGATTAGCTCTTTGTTAAATTCTTCTTTTCCCATGATCAGATATTTTCTAATTTTAATTCACTTTTATCAATATACTTTCTGAGACTTTTCAGCCCATAATACAACCGCGATTTTGCGGTGTTTTCAGAAATACGCAGTGTATCTGCTATTTCCCGAAATTTCATTCCTTCGTATTCCTTCATGATTATAACTACTTTCTGCTCTTCAGGTAATCTTCTTAACATATTGCTCAATATTTCTTCCAATTCCTTTTGATGAAACTCCTTCTCTGGATGGTAAGCAGTTTCTTCAACTCGCTGAGCATCATCATTCTGAAAGATTGAAAACCAGGTCTTTCTTTTCTGTCTTCTTTCTTCCTCATTACATTGGTTAAGAGCGATCCTATACAACCAAAATTTATAGCTTTTAATATCCTTAAGGCCATTTATATTCTTATAAACTGCAATGAATGTTCGTTGAGTAACCTCCATGGCCAGGTCATGATCTCCAAAGTATTTCAAAGAAAAATTATAAATCCTTTTAAACCAGAGCCCTACCAGCTTGCCGAATGCATGATTATCACCTTTTTGTGACTTTTCAATCAAACATTCACTGTGATAAAGGGCAATGTCTCTTAATGTTTCAGGCATATCTTATTAGAAGCTTCAGAAATAAAGATGAATCGAAGTTGAAAAAAGTTTTATAGAATGTGAAAATATATTTTAAGATTTGTTTTTGAATGAAAATAGCACAGCCAACCCTTCCTCTATAAAGCCTGTGCCATAGGCTGTTAGTTGAATAAAGGTAGCTAAAACACCCAGGAAAGAAATCTTAATGCTTTGTGTTTTAAACAAAGCATCGAAAAAGATTAGAATAAAATACAAGCCATAAATAAAGGATAATATTTGCGCTAGAACAGGTGATACCATAAAGGAAAGTAAGGTAAGTACTAATCCTATTGTAAAGAAGGCAGGGAATGCATGGACAATTTTCAGTTGGCCGGGGAAAAACCGGTTGATATTTATCCGTGCAGTTCCAAAAAAATGAAGTTGTTTGTAAAACTGTACCCAGCTGGTCCTTCTTTTATGGTATACATAAGCATCCTCAATTAATCCGATTTTGAATCCCATCTTATTAATCCTTAAACTGAATTCAATATCTTCTCCTTTATATGGGATGATATACCCTCCAGTTGCTTTAAAAACCTTTTTGGAAATTCCCATATTAAAACTTCTGGGTTTAAATTTTTCAAGACTACTTTTATTACCTCTGATACCTCCGGTAGTAAAAAATGAAGTCATCGAAAAACTGATTGCTTTTTGAACTGGGGTAAAGGAAGGGTGTGCTTTATCCGGGCCTCCGTAGGCATCCAGGTAATGATTGGAAAGAGAATTATTGACATTCTCAAAATAGGCTGGTGGAATAATACAGTCCGAATCAAAAACTATGAAATAATCACCTTTTGCCCTGGAAAAACCATGGTTTCTGGCAAATCCCTGTCCTTCATTTTCCTTAAAGCAATAAGTAATATCTAAATCATGTACATATTTTTCAACTATATGTTCACATTTTATATCAGAGCCATCTTCAACTATCAATACTTCAAAGTCAGAAAAAGTCTGGATTGTGAGACTTTCCAAAAGCTCATCAATTTCTTCAGGACGGTTATAAACAGGAATAATTACGGAAAACCTTATATTCACTTTGTCTGATATTAAAATCCCTTCTTCTCTATTACTATATACTGCGAAGTTTTATCAGAATTGATAGTCATCATTTCAGCCATAAAGCCTGTTAAAAACATTTGAACACCAATAATTAAAGCTACCAATGCCAGAAAGAAGAGTGGTTGTTCTGTAACTTCTCGAACAGGAAACTTATAGTGGATCTGATAAATTTTAAGACCAATTATCCAAATGGTTAAAAAGAGCCCGAAAAGAAATGATAGAGTCCCCAATGTTCCAAAAAAGTGCATGGGTCGTTTAATAAAACGCATGACAAACGTTATTGAGATCAAATCAAGAAAACCATTGATAAACCTTTCAAAGCCAAATTTAGTCTTGCCATATTTCCTGGGGTAATGGGTGACCACTTTTTCACCAATGCGTGTAAATCCATTCCATTTTGCAATAACTGGGATATATCGGTGCATTTCACCATATATATGAATTGTTTTAATTACCTCAGAACGGTAGGCTTTTAATCCGCAATTAAAATCATGCAGTTTGATTTTCGATATAAGCCTGGTTATGAAATTGAAGAATTTGGATGGAAGTGTTTTTCCAATTGGATCTTTACGCTTTTTTTTCCACCCGGAAACCATATCATAGCCATCTTCGATGATCATATTATATAATCCGGGGATTTCATCAGGACTATCCTGTAAGTCTGCATCCATAGTAATGACTACCCTTCCTTCAGCCACTTTGAAGCCTGTATCAAGCGCTGCCGATTTTCCATAGTTTCGGCTAAAACGAAGTGCTTTATAATTATTATTTTTCGAGGCAAGGTCGGATAATACCATCCAGGTTTTATCCTGGCTCCCATCATCAACAAGGATCACTTCAAAGCTGAGTTCTTCCTTGTTCATAGTGTCATTGATCCAGTTACATAATTCACCTATTGATTCCTCTTCATCAAATGTTGGGATAACTATAGATATTTCAGGTTGACGAGACATAGAAATTAATTTTCACAGGCAAATTAAGTAAAAATACCCTATAAAATTTTATAAGCATGTAAATAAAAACCTTTCAGATTTTAAATTAATATCTGAAAGGTTTAGCATGTTACTATCAATATAACTTTTTTATTTACATTGCATTATCAATTTTTTCACTTTTTTTAATTATAGCTCCTATGATCAGGGCAACTACGGCATATATAATCATACTAATCCCAAATCCTTTGATTTGACCTAGTAAGGAAAACTGATTAGCCATTTTCTCTTTAATAAGCCCCATTTGCTCATTTATACTTTCCTGTTGGGCGCCGAAATTATTCATCATTTGTTCTGTCTGTTCAATAGCCGCCTGGGTAAGCCTTACAGGTAATTCAGGATCAATAACCTGATACAGGATTATAGTAAATATAGTTCCTAAAATACCGGCCATTAGAAATGTTAAAAAAGTAACAGAAAATGCGGTTTTAAAATCCATATATCCACCAATAGATGCTCGATATTGGATACCGGAATAAATAATCAAGCCAATATTAATTACAAGAATTATTATTCCAAACCACCATTTTACCATCAACGATTCTCCAGCCATATAAGCCAGAACGCCTATTATAATGCCTACAATCCCGATTATAAATCCGAATTTAAGTGAGTGATTAAAAAGACTGTTTTTTTCCATGGTTTATTAAATTTTATATTCTTCTTAGCTTTCATATCTTGAAAGCTTCCTAATTATTAGTTAAAAAACAGTCAGAAATATTACAGTAATCTAAAATTAAAATTATTATGCTGAGATATAATACTAATAACATATCCTGTTCACGATGGCTTTGAAAGGAAAGATTAAATAGCAATCATTTTGTTCTGTTCCATATCGCACAGGTGTTTATATTGACAGAACAACATTTTTTAACCCGAATTAGGCAATAGAACTTTGTAATGAGGCTTTAAAGTGCAATAAAACAGACACTTATTGAGACGAGGCATAGCACCGCTATGGTGAGTTGAAATAAGTGGTTGCAACGGACTGTTTTGCAGCAGTTTAAAGACGGAATAAATTTTCTAATGCCGATTTCGGGTTTAATCCTTTCCTTCTAAAGATTTCTGATGTTCCTGAGGATTTTAAGTACAAAAAAAACCTTCCGGTTTTCAATATTTAACCGGAAGGTTTTTAATGTTTTGTTAATCTTTATACATTTCCCTACATAGCATCATCCAGCTTTTCGCTTTTTTTGATAATGGCTCCAATGATCAGTGCAACAACGGCATATATAATCACGCCAATTCCAAAAGTTTTGAGTTGCCCCATTAAGGAAAACTGATCAGCCATTCTTCCTTCCAAAAGTGCCATTTGCTCATCTACTCTCTCCTGAGGAGCACCAAAGTTGCTCATCATCTGTTCTGTCTGCTCAAGAGCGGCCTGTGTAAGTCTGCCGGGTAATTCAGGATCGATAACCTGATAAAGAATTATATTGAAAAGAGTACCCATTATTCCAGCTATTAAAAAAGTAAGAAAAGTAACTGAAAACGCCGTCTTAAAATTCATATACCCTCCAATTGATGAACGGTATTGGATACCCGCATAAATAATCAAGCCAATATTGATTGCAAGAATCAATAAGCCAAACCACCATTTAACCATTAGGCCTTCACCAACCATATAGGCAAGCACACCTATTATGATGTTCACAATCCCAATGATAAATCCAAATTTAAGAGAGTGATTGAAAATTGTATTTTTTTCCATAGTTTTAAAAATTAGGTTTTCTTCTGAGTATTAGCGAGATAATTATAGTTAAAAAAATGCCATAGGGCAAGCTTTTTAAAAAATAATCTAATGCAAGATCAAATATAGTCGTTGTGGGAAGTATTTCTAATGATTTCTGTAATACCTCTTCCCCAATCGATTCTACGAGGTTTTCTTTAACCTCATTTATATTTTGAATGGATTGTTGAATGTATTCACTTAAAAAGCTTTTTTCAATCATCTCCCCAAATAATAAAATGAAAAGCAACATTGATAAGGAGATGAATACTATACAAGTCAATCCCACGCTCATACCTTGCCAAAAGTGCAGGATTCCATTGTTATATTGCTCTTTAAAGGCTCTGATACTGAAAACCAGGATTATTGGGAATAAAATAATCCTGAAGTCCAGGATGGCTGGTATCAAAAGCGGGTGTTGGCCAAAATAATATAAAATCAGGAATAAAAGAATGGTAAATAAGGACCCGATAATTCCAAATTTGAACGATACCTTGAAAATAGGGTTAAGCTTTTTCACGCCAGGTTAATTAGCAAAAAAAGATTTGCCATTATTCAAAGTAGCTAATACTTTTCCTGTAAGCTCTTTGTTCCAGTAAGGAGAATTTTCTGATTTTGATTCATTTGTTTCCTGATTCATTTCCCATTTTATTGTAGGATCAAAAGCTGTAAGATTGGCGTGCTCTCCTACTTCAATTTTAGGCAGTCCAAGTCCTAGTCTTTTACGCGGGTTAACAGTGATTTTATTAATAAAATTGGTCCATTCTTTTTCCCCTAAAGAACTTATGAGTATTGGAAGAACTGTTTGTAATCCTGTAATCCCAAAATCTGCATGGTCAAATTCAAGTTTTTTACATTCAACATCATGTGGGGTATGGCTTGAGACAATGATATCAATGGTATCATCTTCGAGCCCCTTTATTAAGGCTTTAATATCCTTTTCAGTTCTAAATGGTGGATTTACCTTTAAATTTGTATTAAAATCTAATAAATCCTCATCTGTAAAAGCAATCTGGTGTGCAGCTATGTCACAAGTAACATCAAGTCCGTTTCGTTTCGCAATCCTGATCATTTTTACAGATTCTGCTGTGGAAATATTAGAGAAATGAATTTTTCCTCCAGCATATTTTAGAATTCTAAGATCTCTGTCGATCATTATCTCCTCTGCTATTGAAAGCATTCCTTTGGTACCTAAAATTGTGCTGGTTTTACCCTCATGCATATGCCCAAATCGATTAAGCCAGTAATCTTCAGGTTTATTTATGATCAAGCCATTGAATTTTTCAATGTAAAGAAGGGATTTTAACATTATATCAGCATTCCAGATAGGACGATCACCATCAGTAAAAGCTATTGCTCCTGCTTCATTTTGATCAAGCATTTCAGTAATTTCTTCTCCCTTATTGTCAATAGTAACAGAACCATAGGGGAAAACATCAGTCAGACAATTTTTGGACTTCGCCAGGATATAACCGATATCGTTCTTCGTTTGAATGGAAGGGCGTGTGTTGGGAAGTAAAGCTACCCCGGTAAACCCACCTGCAGATGCAGCTCGACAACCAGTTGATATATCTTCTTTGTATTCAAGACCCGGGTCAAAAAAATTGGCCTGCATATCGAAAAACCCTGTTGATACCATGAGCCTTTTGCTGACAACTACTTTACCTTGTTCAGGAAGGCTGGTTTCTATTTTAATTATTTTCCCATTTTCAACCAGGATGTCTTTTTTCTTTTTATGGTTCGTTGAACCGGGACTAAAAATCAGTGCATTTTTAAGTAATATCTTCATCTTATAAAAATCTGATAAATAAAATTTCTGCGAGTAGAAAAAATAAAGCCAAAATCAGCATATATCGCCATAAAGGTGTTCCAATATATTGTTCTTTGATTTCTTTTTCAAAATTATTAATTCCTTTCGTATTAAAAAGGTTCACGTAAGAATTTTCACTAATTATATCTTCTAAAGTTTCTTGATTTATTTGTTCGAGTAATGATTCATTTTTATCCTGGTTGAACGCGAGTATCCCTCCGGTTTGATTTCCAGACTCAATATGGTATATGCCAGGGTCCATTTCAAATTTTGGGATATCCATAATCAGTTCATTTCCAGACCATCTGGATGCAGGAATGATCTCTTTTTCATCAGATCTTAATTTGACTATTGATTCTCTGTTAAAGGAATCAATCGCTACAGAGACTACAGGATCATTTAATCCATAATAAATTTTACTGAATTCTTTTTTACTAAGCATAGCAATGCGATACATTATCGGAACAAAAATGGCATGGTTTTGAAAGTTCGAAAAATCAATCTTCAAGGGAGATGCCAGTACATATAATTTATTCTGTTTGTTGCGGGAAGAAAGAAAATTCATTCCATCTTTCATGGAAATAATTTTTTCATCCATTGATGATATGACTAATACCGGTTTTGCTATAGGCATATTGAACCGACTATCCGTGTTTTCAAATATATCCGTGAAGAATGGATTGGCTAAGTCAAGAGAGGACAAAGGATTTTGAACCTGCACACTGTCAGCGATTTTAGCTAGTGTATTTGAAAATTCACCATAGGAAGCAAGATCAATATCATTTGAAGGTATAATCATTAAATCACCAATTTCATCCATAAATTGTGATAAAGCGGTATAGAGAACATTGTCAAGAACCTCTATTTCATTGAGTATTATTATATTGGCATTTTTTAGATCATTGAAATCGATATTACTGTAATGGTAGGCTCTAAAATTAAATACCTTGTTATTGCCATAGACCTTTTCAACTACCGTAGAACTGTCCGAATTATTAATTTCAATTATGGATATTCGATCTGACAGAGTTAAAGAAAAGAAGAAGTCATTATCAAAAACTACTGGAAAATCTTCAAAACTAATTCGGCCATAATTGAACTGATCTAATCCCGATCGAATGTCAAAAGAAATCTGACCTGTACTAAAGGGATTAATACTGACACTTCCATTCGCTAATTGAACATCATTAATAAACAATTTGATCATTAAATCCTCTATTGCCTGATCCCCATCATTTCTTAATGAGACATTTAATTGATTTTTTTCAGATTGAATTAAAAACGGATTGCTCAAATACAGTGAATCAAGATAAACGTTTGCGGTATTTTCAAAAAACAATGGTACCAGGTACTTATTATATGTCGTATCATTTAAAAATGAAAAATAATCACCTGCTGAAGATTTTTGAAAATCAGATAGCCAATAAATATTATCAAAGAAACTGACACCTTCCGTATTTTTAATTCGGAGCATCACCTCATTCATATTGCGAGATACTCCTGAAAAGTTAACTTCAGTGATTATTTCCAATATTTCATCCTTTATTTTAAACGTATTTGAGAAGGGGGCAAAATCATTAGTTATTAAAAGGAATTTTGAATTTTGGGGATAGGCATTTACAATTGCATTAATACGTTCAAGAGCAGCTTCAAACGCTGACAAATCCTGCTCAACTTCATTTGACATGCTATAGGAATTGTCAAGATATATGATTGCCTGGTTTCCTTTTAAAGCGCTCTCTTTGGCAGGTATGAAAGGCTGAGTAAAAGTAAGAACAAGAAACAGGATAAAGAGCAACCTGGAGAGTAGGATTAAAAGATGTTTGATTTTTAATTTGGTACTGGAGGCTTTTTTTATATTAATCAGAAAAATGCTATTCGAAAAATAGACCTTTTTAGATTTTCTGAAATTAAATAGATGAATTATAATGGGTATCCCCAGTGCCAGCAGACCAAAAAAAAACTGTGGAAATACAAAACTCATGTCTTGTAAAACTACTAAATCTTCTTGAACCACATCAATAATTCTGGTTGAAAGATTATTGATAGGTGAAAATTTCCAAATGAGTATCATTTATTAATTTTGCTTGTTAGTAAAAGCTTATTGATCATATTTGAAAAATAATTTATTGAAAGCGCCAGAAATTGATTATTTTTCCTGAGTGTTATTTCCGGCCTGCTCTTGGCTTCTTTTTAGTAAAAATTTTTACCAATGATCTGGAACTACTTTTTAATAGCTTTTCGAACCCTTAAGAAAGGCAAACTACATAGCTTAATTAATATTTTTGGTTTGAGCATGGGCATAGCTGTATTTGTTATGATCTTTACCTATGTCAGATTCGAAACAAGTTATGACAAGCATTTTGAAAATTCGGAGAGGATATATCGAATATCTCTATCTTTCCCTGAAGACGCACTTGAACGGGCTATCGCGACTAACTTTCCGGTAGTACATCGCACATTTCCGGATTTGTTTCCTGAGATTGAAAAAAGTACCCGGATATTTAATGATCAGTTTTCTGGTAGCAAATGTTATTTAACCATTGACAATAAGCAATTTTCGGATGAGAAGCTATATTATGCAGACTCCACTTTCTTTGAAGTATTTAAATTCAATTTTATATCCGGGAAAAGCATTGATGCTCTTAATGGGAAGAATAAGGTTGTTATTACGCAAGAAGCTGCCTTCAAGTATTTTGGGAATTCAGATTGCATTGGTAAGCCAATACTTTTAAATAATAAAGTGGAATATCTTGTTTCAGGTGTAATAGAATCCCTTCCCTCAAATACACATTTTAATTTTGATGTTTTAGCTTCAATGGAGAGCCATCCCTGGGAGAAGGATGCTGAATGGAACGGCCTGGTATTTGCAACGTATTTTTTACTTTATGATGGTACTGATATTGCACCCTTAAATAAGAAGATTGACGACCATTTAATTTCATTAAATAAAAGTGCAGGCGATGATCATGTTCGAATGCCATTGATACCTATCACTGAAATTCATCTGAACTCGCATATGGATATGGAACTGGAAGCCAATGGAGAATACAGATATGTAATGATTTTTTCACTGATAGCTATTTTCATATTGATAATAGCCTGTATCAATTATATAAACCTGGCCACATCAAGAGGCATGGATCGTGCACGTGAGGTAGGATTGAGGAAGGTATTTGGAGCCTATCGTTGGAACTTAATCGTTCAATTTATTGGAGAATCGATGATTATGGTCATTGCTTCCTTTATAGTTTCTATTGGTGTTGTCAGTTTAGTTTCACCCTACTTTAATGATTTAATCAATACTAATTTTTCATTTTGGTTTTTTTATGATGAAAGATACTGGATATACTATTTATTAGGGGCAGTACTTTTAGGGATCATAGCTGGTATATACCCTGCCTTTTTTCTTTCGAGATATAAGCCTGAACAAGTAATGAAAGGGAAATATAATCGGTCAAAACCGGGTATAAGATTGCGAAAATCATTAGTGATTACTCAATTTTTTATTTCAGTGGTACTTATCATAGGATCTTTGGTGGTATACAAGCAATTAGATTATATGATGTCTAAAGATCTCGGTATGGTCAAGGACCATGTGATAGCTATACCATTCAACAATTCTATTCTTACTGGCCGTCTTGAAAATGTTAAAGAAAATTTTACATCCCATCATTCAATACTGAGCGGAACAGCTGTTTCACAACTACCTATCAATGTTACATTTTCGGAAGGCTTAAGCGATAACATGTCTTATTCTGATGAGGATGTTGATATGAATATTATTCACGTTGACAAGGATTTTTTTAAAACTATGGATATTCAGGTTGAACTGGGTAAAGAGTTCACGCGTTCGTACAGTCCTGATCATACCGAATATATGGTAAACAAAGCAGGAATGGATTTATTGGGAGAAGATAATAGTAGTATTTTAAATCGCAATATAAGGATGAAACATGGAGGGGTCACTTTAGGGCCGATTGTAGGAGTTGTTGGAGATTTTAATTTTGCTTCGCTTCATAATGATATTGGCCCACTTGCTATAAGTCAGAATCCGGGGTGGTATGAGTGGCTTTTATTTCGGGTAAATCCAACTGATCTGAATGCTACTATATCATTTATGAAAAGCAAATGGGAAACAACAGTGCCGGAATTGCCATTTGAGTTTAGTTTTTTAGACCAGGAATTTGACAGAATATATAGAACTGAACAAAAACTATCAGAAGTGTTCATCATTTTTACAACAGTAGCTATTTTAATAGCTTGTTTTGGGCTTTTTGGACTTTCATCTTTTGAAACCTTACAACGGACTAAAGAAATAGGTATTCGAAGAGTGCTGGGAGCTACTGCCGTTCAAGTTGTATTACTTTTTATAAAAGAAAATATTAAGCTAGTTATAATTGCTTTGTTTCTGGCAATCCCATTTGGATATTATATTATGGATAGTTGGTTACAAGGATTCGCTTTTCGTATCAATATCGGAATTAGCACCCTCGTAATCGCATCCTTGTTTGTTATGATGATTACTGTCCTTACCGTTACCTATCATGCGATAC
>Ga0316192_10003513_pt1 | contig 11433 bp, 8 predicted proteins | sample MerIslwburrow_MG_FD_204931 | JGI IMG/M metagenome (GOLD analysis project Ga0316192, IMG submission 204931) | Coastal sediment microbial communities from Maine, United States - Merrow Island worm burrow | ecosystem: Environmental > Aquatic > Marine > Coastal > Sediment | place: USA: Maine...
CCCCAGATACGCCACTGCGGCGTTGCAGCTGCTTGACAGAGCTGGCTATGCCTTCGCACCTGCGCCTTGCATTGGCGTATCTGGGGCGCTCTGAAACGCTACGAACTTATGGGACGGGACACTAGGCCGGGACGCCGCGAAACGGATCGTCCACCGAGTGGCTGGGTGTGGTAAACCATCTGGGCCCGTCCTCGGCCATGTAAAAATGATCTTCGATACGCACACCGAATTCACCGTAGAGGCAGATCATGGGTTCGTTGGAGAAACACATGCCCGGTGCCAGCGGGGTGGTGTCGCCCCGCACCAGGTAGGCCCATTCGTGTACGTCCAGCCCGATACCGTGTCCGGTGCGGTGGGGCAGACCGGGGACGGCATAGCCGGGCCCCAGGCCAGCGCGCTCAATCACGGTCCGGGCGGCCGCGTCGACCTGTTCGCAGGGTGTCCCGATTTGCGCCGCCTCGAATGCGGCGGCCTGGGCCGCTTTTTCCAAGTTCCAGATCTGTCTTTGTTTCTGGTTTGGTTCGCCAAACACATAGGAGCGGGTGATGTCCGAGTGATACCCCTCGATCCTCGCGCCCGTGTCGATCAGCACCATGTCGCCCTCACGCAACGGCGGGGGATTGGGCACCCCATGGGGGTAGGCCGTTGCTTCGCCGAACAGGACAATGCAAAAACTGAGGTCGCCGTCCACGCCCAGCCTGCGGTGCGCGTCCGCGATGAACGCCTGGACTTCCTCTGTGGTGATGCCTGGCCTGAGTATTCTTGCTGTCGCCGCATGCACCCGCAGGGTGATGTCCTTCGCGCGCTGCATCAGCGCGAGCTCCGCGGATGATTTGACCATTCGGCAGGGCGCCGATATCCGGCTTCCGTTGACGAACGCGAAATCGCTTCCGGCCCTTCGCAGGCCGTCGAAGGTAAAGAACGGGGTCAGCTCGTCCACAGCCAGCGTGCCGGATACATGACCCATACCGGCCAGCGTGTCGATCACGAGAGCAGTGGGATCCTCGTGCTCTTCCCAGGTGCGGACATCGTGCCCGATCCGCAGCATGGATCGGGTCTTGGCTTCCTCAAAGGCCGGGCAGAGGTACGCGACATCCCCGCTGTCGGGAATGACTGCGCCATGCAGGCGCTCACTGACACCAAGGCGTAAACCGGTGAAGTAGAACAGGCTGGTGGAGGCATCCAGATACAACGCCTGGATGCCTTGCTCACGCATCAGGCGTTGCGCTTTTTCGATTCGTGTACGTAACTCCTGGTCAGAGATCGGCTCCACACCGTCTCTCATGGATGTCATCTGACCCAGTTCGGACTCCGCACTCGATCCGCCCACCCCAATTGTCATGATTTCCCCCCCAGTTGATCGGCCCCGACCGAATAGGCCGGAACCGGCGCCGCGGCTGCGTCTGCTGCATTCTCCGGTGTCGCCCGCCGAGATACCAGCCCGACTTGGGACAACAACTTGGCATTCCATGACAAGTGGCAAATTGGGGGCGTTGCTAGTATGCCTTCACGCAAATATGGCCCAACCAGCAAGTGAACAAGCGGTTATCTGGTTCGGACATTGGTCAAGTCAGTGGAGGATTCGTCATGCAGATGAAAGTATCAGGAGCCGCGCTCGAGAGCCCCATGGTCCAACGGCCGAGGCTGTTCGAGAAGTGCCAGAGTTTCACCCGCGCCGAACAACTCAAGAGTGCTGGCCTCTATCCGTACTTTCGCACCCTGAGCAGTGGCCAGGGACCGGAAGTGGTCCATCGGGGCAAGCGATTGATCATGATGGGCTCCAACAACTATCTGGGGTTCAGCACCCACCCCGCGGTGCGGGAGGCGGCCAAACGAGCGGTTGATCGCTACGGCACCGGCTGCTCCGGATCGCGCTTACTGAATGGAACCCTGGATCTGCATCAGCAGCTCGAGGAAAAGCTGGCGGGGTACCTCGGCAAGGAGGCGGCGGTGGTGTGGCCAACGGGGTTTCAGGCCAATCTTGGCATCGTTGGGGCGCTCACCGGGCGCAACGATCTGGTGGTGATCGACAAGATGGATCATGCCAGCATTTATGACGGCACCCGGCTTTCCTTCGCGACGACCCGCAAGTTCGGCCACAACAATCTGGCTGAACTGGAAAGCATCCTGTCCAAGCATCGCGGCGTTTCCGCCTTTGTCGTGGTGGACGGGGTGTACAGCATGGAGGGTGATCTGGTTGATCTTCCCGGTCTGGTCGACATCTGCAGTCGCTACGGCGCTGCGCTGGCGGTGGACGATGCCCATGGGCTCGGTGTGCTGGGTCGGGACGGACGCGGTACCGCGCATCACTTTGGTCTTGAGGGTCAGGTCGATATTCTGGGCGGGACGTTCAGCAAATCGCTGGGATCCGTTGGAGGCTATGCCGCGGGCGATGCGGATGTCATCAACTACCTGAAACACCATGCACGCTCGTTGATGTTCTCCGCCAGTCTGCCGCCGGCCTCGACCGCCGCGGCCCTGGCGGCCCTGGAACTGCTGGAGCGCGAGCCCGAGCATATCGAACGGCTGTGGGTGAACACCCGTCATTTCCAGGAGGGTGTCGATGCCCTGGGATTTGAGACCGGGAAACAGCAGAGTCCCATTGTCCCAATTCGGGTAGGCGACGAGCAGCTGACCCTTTCGGTGTGCAATCGCCTGTTCGAGGAAGGGGTGTTCACAAGCCCGATTCTATATCCGGCGGTGCCCGCCGGCATGGCCATGATCCGCACCAGTTGTATGGCGACCCACACCGCCGAACACATGGAGCGGGCGCTGGATGCATTTGAACGCGTTGGCCGCGAGGCCGGGCTCATCTGAGACAAAACCACCGGATCCGGCGGGTAACGCCCATCCGTGGCACACAACACAGAGGGCGACCGGACCGGGAGCAGGACGTTCGCCACCAAGGCAGGTTTCCCATGAAAGCGATTATTCTCAGTGCCGGCCAGGGCAAGCGGCTGATGCCCTTGACCGAGCGTTCACCCAAGTGCGCCGTGGCCGTAGGCGAACAGACGCTGATCGAATGGCAGATAGACGGGCTGGTGGCCAACGGTATCGACCAGATTGTCGTCGTCACCGGTTTTGGCGCAGAGCACGTCGGCCGTTTGTTGGACCGTCACGGCGGTGGATTCGAGGCGCGCACCCTCTACAACCCGCGTTTCGATAGCGCCGACAACCTGGTGAGCTGCTGGGCGGCGCGGGCCGAAATGGATGAGGATTTCGTCCTGCTCAACGGGGACACCGTGTTCGAGCCGGCGGTGCTGGCGCGGTTGCTGAATGCACCACGGCACAGGCCGGTCACGCTGGCGATTGACCACAAGGCCCGCTATGACGACGACGATATGAAGGTCAAGCTGGCCGGCGATCGATTGCTGCGGGTGGGTAAGGACCTGCCGCGCGAACAGGTGGATGGCGAGTCGATTGGCATGATGGTGTTTCGCGGCGAGGGCCCGAGCCTGTTTCTCGACGCGTTGAAGCAGGCCATGTCACGCCCTGAGGCTACGAGTCGATGGTACTTGTCGGTGCTCGACGAAATGGCGGCGCGCGATGTGGTTTGGACCCAATCGATACAAGGCCTGGAATGGGCCGAGGTGGACTATCCGATGGACCTGATGCGGGCCTCGGCCATGGTCAATTCCTGGGATACGGATCCAGCGGCACTCTATTCTGCGGCAACCCCCAGGATCGCCTGACCCGCGTCACGGGGGCGCCATCTGGGCGCCCCCCAATCCCGACCTTGAGTCCGTGTGTGCGATGTCGGTTCAGACCTGGCTTTCCACCAGTTCCGCAACGCCGCGTAAATCGGTTTTGCCAGTGCCCAGCACCGGCACTTGTTTGACCACCAGCACTTTGGCGGGTATCGCGATGGCGGCGACGCCGTTGCCCTTGGCATAGGCGTCGAAGCCGGCGCGCGTGGCCCCGGGATTGGTGGTTACAAGAACCAGTTGCTCACCTTTCCTTGGATCCGGGCGGGCCACCACCGCATGCTGATACTCAGGCCAGAGTTTGGCCGCTTCGCTTTCCACCATGGCCAGGGAGACCATTTCGCCCGCGATCTTGGCAAAACGCTTGGCCCGCCCCTGTATGAACACAAACCCCTGATCGTCCAGGGTGACGATATCGCCGGTGTCGTACCAACCCCTCTCCGGTGGCTGCAGTATGCCCGGTGCCTCAGCCCGTAGATAACCAATCATAACATTGGGTCCGTTAACCATCAGCTTGCCGCCCTGGGTGATGCCCGGCACCGGCTCCAGCCGATGTTGCAGGCCCGGAACCAGTTTGCCCACAGCGCCCATCTGGTTGTGCATGGGACTGTTCATGGCCAGCACCGGTGCGGTTTCAGTGGCGCCATAGCCCTCGAATACCCGCACGCCGAATCGCTCACTGTAGATTTTTCGGGTCTCGTCCTTGAGTTTTTCGGCGCCGGTGAACACATAGCGGATGCTGTAGAAGTCGTAAGGGTTGGCGAAGCGGGCATAGCCGGTGAGGAAGGTGTCGGTGCCAAACATCAAAGTTGCATTGGTGTCGTAGACCATCTGCGGAATGACGCGGAAATGCAGCGGTGTGGGATACAAGAACACTTTTATGCCGGACAGCAGGGGCAGCAGCGTGCCGCAGGTCAGGCCGAAGGAGTGGAACAGCGGCAGCACGTTGAACACGATGTCCCGTGGCCCGAAGTCGATCATCGAGGCCACCTGGTAGCGATTGGCCTGCAGATTGACATGGCTCAAGACGACGCCTTTCGGTGTGCCTTCGGTACCCGATGTGAACAACACCACCGCGGCACCGTTGGGATCCCGCTGTCTACACACGAGACGGTAGGCAAGACGAGGGCTCAAGCCGGCCAATAGCCCCCACAGTTTGGTGACCATGCCCATTTCGGCACCGAGATCTTCCAGATAACGGACCCTGACGCCGGTGTGTTCGATGGCGGCGACCATATCCTGAAACTTGGCCTGATCCACAAATTTGCGAGAGCTGTACACGGTTTTCAATGTGGCCGAGCCACAGCCGCTGACCACGTTTCTGACGCCGGTGGAGAAATTCAGCATGGTGGGCACGCGCCCGTAGGCATGCAGCCCAAAGAAGGCGACCACGGTGGCGATCACATTGGGCAGCAGCACGCCGACGCGCTCTTCCGCCTCGGTCTCGGCCGCCATCGTCCGGCCGAGGGCGAACGCGCCGACGATGAGTTTGCGAAAATCCATCGGCTTGCGTTGCACGTCTTCCAGCACCTTGTGCCGGCCCCCGGTGATGTCTTTGGCATCCAGCAGCGAGTGGAACAGGGTACGGCGGAAATCGCTGCTCTCGAACATCATCTCGGTCATCAGCTTGGACAGTTCTTGTCCGGCGTAGGCGCGGCGCTTACGGCTGCGCAGTTCCGGCGGAATGGTCAAGCGTTGAGGTGGCATAAAGGTGACCCGAATCTTCGGGAACCAGCGGATCTTGACCTTTCCCTTCAGGCGGGAGAACGGACTGTATTGGGCGCCCTCCAGACGCACCGGCACCAGGGGCGCGTTGGCCTTGTCGGCCACCATTCCGGGGCCCTCGAAGATTTTCATCAATGCGCCCGTTACGGTGATACGCCCCTCCGGGAAGATCACCAGGGTGTCACCCCCCTTGACCACGTTAATCAGCGTGCGGGTCGACAGCGGGCTGGTCGGGTCGATTGGGATGGTGCGGGCCAGGGACAGAAAGAAGCTCACCAAGCGGTTTTTCGCGATGTAGGTATCGATCGCGAAGCTCATGTCCCTCGGCGCGAAGGCAGCGATCAGCGCAGCGTCCAGAAAAGACTGGTGATTGGCGACAACCACCGCACGATCACCGGCTTTGTCCAGGTTTTCCAGGCCGGTTACCTCCACCCGATAGACCATCTGCAACAGCCAGGCGACAAAACCTTTAGCCAGGGCGCCGGGCAGAAGCCGGGTGATGTATATGGCCACGCCCAGGTTGGCCAGACCGATGGCCAGGAACATCTGCGGGATGCTCAAACCCAGCGACAGCAGTACCGCAGTACCGGCGGCTGCGATGACCATGAACAGCGAATTGAAAATGTTGTTGGCGGCGATGTTGCGAGCACGGTGTGCATTGTCACTGCGCTGCTGAAGGATTGCGTTGAGCGGCACGATATAGACACCGCCGGCGACGGCAATCAGGCCAATGTCCACAAGGATGCGCCAGCCGGCGAACTGGTCCAGGAACATCGCCACGCTGATCGCGCCCATCGGCAGGCCGTTGCGACTGGCGAAATACAGATCGACAATGAAAAAGGTCATGCCCAAGGCGCCCAAGGGTACGAAGGTCGCATGGACCTGCCCCTTCAGCATGCTGTTGCACAGCAGCGAACCCAGCGCTACACCCACCGAAAAGACGACCAGAAACAGGGTTGCCAGGTTTTCGTCGCCACCCAGAACGTGCTTTGCAAACGGTGCGATCTGGGCCAGGAAGGCTGCCCCGATCAGCCAGAACCAGGAGATCGCCAGAATGGTCAGGAAGATGTCTCGACGCTGCGCGGAATAACGCAACATCTCCCAGGTTGACGTGAACGGGTTGAAATCCACCTGCAGGTCTGGCGCCGCAGAGCCGGAGGGTTGAATCAACCGGGCTGCTCCCCAGCCGAGTAGAGCGAATGTGAACATCGCCCCTGAGACCAGGTACACGCCCCCGTCGCTCAGTATGAACTTGCCCGCCATGGTGCCCAGCAGGATTGCGATGAACGTGCCGGTCTGAACCCAGGCGTTGCCGGCGATCAACTCGTCGCCCGCCAACTGTTCCGGCAGGATGCCGTACTTGAGTGGGCCGAAGAACGCGGACTGCGTACCCATCAGAAACAGCACGGCCAGTAGCAACCAGAGGTTACCCAGTACGAAGCCGAGCCCGGCCATTGCCATGATGCCGATTTCGCCCAGCTTGAGGATGCGAATCAGGCGAGCCTTGTCATATTTATCGGCGATCTGCCCCGCGCTGGCAGAGAACAAAAAGAACGGGAAAATGAACACTCCGGCGGCGGTTGCCACCAACAGCTGAGCGTCTGATTCCGCATGTTGGGACAGCGAAAACGTGATCAGGAAAACGATCCCGTTTTTCAGGACGTTGTCGTTAAACGCCCCCAGGGCCTGGGAAACGAAAAGGGGCAGAAAACGCCGGCTGTTGAGCAGCTTAAGTTGGTTTGAGGGCATCGTGCCGGACTCCGAGCGCTTGAGTTTGAGCCCAGTATACGGCCAGTGTCCCGTCCCATCGTTTTGATTGGTGTCCATGAGAATCCGATCCCTTGGTCCGGGTGTCATAAATTTGCAATCTCAATGTCATATTCTGGCTCCGCATTAAAACCCCACCCGAGAACATTGGATTGGATTGGGTTGGGTTGGGTTGGATTGGGTTGGCTGAGAACAAGAGGGGGTGGCTGGTTGCACCGACGAACCGCCGTCGTGAACAGAGAAGCCTAACAGATCGGGTATCCCTTGCCCGGATTGACAAAACAGGGGCTATCGTCGCTTTTCTTGAGCCCCGCCGATTGAACATCATTCGAGGATCACAATATGGCCATGCGTAAACTTTTACTCTGCGTCGGCGTTGCCGCCACCGTTGTTGCCGGGGTTGCCGAGAGCCGCACCGTTCTTCAGAACAAGGGGTCGGACACCCTGGTCAACGTTGCTCAGGCCTGGGCCGAGGCGTATCAGACCGTAAACCCCGATGTGGCCATCGCAGTGAGCGGCGGCGGATCCGGTACGGGTATCGCGGCCATGATCAACGGCACTGTGGACATCGCCAACGCCAGCCGGAAGATGAAGGACAAAGAGGTCGGTCAGGCCAAGGAGCGGGGTCAGGACCCGGTGGAACACGTGGTCGGTTTTGACGCGTTGGCGGTCTATCTGCACCAGGACAACCCTGCGTCTTCGATGACCATCGAGCAGTTGCAGGACATCTACGGACGCAAGGGCAAGGCCCGTTCCTGGTCCGATGTGGGCGCCAGCGTACCGGGTTGCGACAGCGACGAGCTTGTTGTGGTCAGTCGACAGAACAACTCCGGCACCTATGCCTACTTCAAGGAGGCCGTGCTCGGTAAGAAGGGTAAGTATCGCAGCGGCACGTTGGACATGCACGGGTCCAAGGACGTGGTGGATCTGGTGGAGAAAACGCCCTGCGCCATCGGTTACAGCGGGCTCGCCTATGCCACTGACCATATCCAACTGGTGTGTATTTCCAAGGACGGTGCCGACTGCGTGTTGCCCAGTGTCGAAACCGCATTGGACGGCACTTACCCCATTGCCCGGCCGCTGTTCATGTACACCAACGGCGAACCCGAGGGAGACGTCAAGGCTTACATGGACTGGGTTCTGAGCGACGAGGGCCAGTGCATCATCGCCGCCAAGGGCTACGCTCCGGTCCGTAAGGTTACCTGCAACTAAGCAGCCACACAGCATGTGCGGCCGCTGGTGCCGCCGGGATGGCCGTCATGAGTCATTACGAAGCGCGTCTTGAACAGGACGAGCAGGACATACGCGACCGCACATTGGCGGTCGCCGAGCTGGTCCACGCAGCGCTGGACAACGCAGTCCATGCCTTACTGTGGGGCGACCACAAATTGGCCAATGCCACGGTGTTGGGTGATGGCGAGATCAACCGCGCGGTCCGCGAGATAGACCGGCGCTGCAATCTGTTCATCATTCGTCATCTTCCCAGTGCCGGGCATCTGCGGCTCATGTCGGCCACCATTCGTGCGGCCATTGCCCTGGAGCGCACCGGCGACTATGCGGTCAGCATCGCCCGGGCGTCGGTGCGCCTGTCCAAGCCACCTCATGATCGGCTGGCCTCCGCGGTCAAGGACATCGCACGGCAATCCAGTGAAATGCTGAAGCAGGCCATGACCGCCTTTCACGATGGGGATGCGGATGGCGCCCGTCGTGCCATGATCATCGCCGACGAAGTGGAGCAGTTGCGCGTCGCCGCCCTGGAGGAACTGACCGCGTCCCGGGACGGGCATTCCATCGAGGACCTGTTCGCCATGTTCGTGGTTTTCAGCATGCTGGAGCGGGTGTCCGATCAGGCCAAGAATCTCTGCGAGGAGGCGGTGTTCGCCGCCACCGGGGAAACCAAGGCCAAGAAGAAATATCGCGTGCTGTTTCTGGATCGGGACAACGCCAGTCTCGCACCCATGGCGCTGGCCATCGCTCAGCAGCATTTTCCCAACAGTGGTGTCTACCGCATGGCGGCCCAGAAGCCGGCTGAGGCCCTGGATTCAGCCACCCTGGAGTTCATGAAAGCGCGCGGCTACACGCTGGACGAATTTGTCCAGGCGCACCCGGTGGACAAGATGCCCCTCGGTCTGGAGGACTATCACGTCATCGTCAGTCTGGACGGACCGGTTGACGACTACCTGGGCGACATTCCGTTCCACACGGCGACCTTGGATTGGAAGCTCGAATCCACCGAGGGCTACAACGAGGAGCAGTTCGAAGTGCTGCACCGGGCCCTGTCTCTCCAGGTCAGGGGACTGATGGAGCGTCTGCGCGGGCCGGAGGCGGATTGATGGCCGGTTCGGGGAAGGCCGTAAACGCCGAGAGTGCCGTGGACTTTGATCGACGGAACATGGACTGGTACGTGGACAAGGCGATTCAGGCCATCGTCTTTGTGGGCGGCATCTCGACCATCATTTTTGTGATCGGCATTTTTGTGTTTATCACCCGGGAAGGTCTCACCTTCGTCTTTGATACCCTGGACATTAAGGAATTTCTGACCTCCGAGTATTGGGACCCCAGTGACGAGGATGCCCCCGAGTACGGCATTCTGGCACTGATTGCCGGCACCGCCAGCGTAACCGGGCTGGCGATGGTGGTGGCGATCCCGTTTTCCCTCGGCGCCGCGGTATTCATCGGCGAGTTTGCCACCGGCAAGACCCGCGAGTTTCTCAAGGTGCTGGTGGAGCTGTTGGCGGCCATCCCGTCGGTGGTCTGGGGATTTATCGGTCTGTCCATCATGAACCCGCTTATTATCGAGTGGTTCAATGTTCCGGTGGGACTGACCGTGCTCAACGCCGGCATCATCCTGGGTCTAATGGCGGCACCCATCATGACCTCCATCGCCGAGGATGCGCTCAAGGCGGTTCCGGACCGCTATCGAGAGGCGGCGGAGGCTATGGGTGCGACGCGCTGGCAAGTGATCTACAAGGTCATTTTGCCGGCCGCCAAGAACGGTTTGCTGGGGGCCGTGCTACTGGGTGTCGGTCGCGCCTTCGGCGAGACCATGGCGGTGCTCATGGCAACCGGTCACTCGGTTAACATCCCCACCAGTGTGTTCGATTCAGTGCGGGCTCTGACCGCCACCATCGCCGCCGAGCTGGGTGAGACCGCGGTGGGCTCGGACCACTACGGTGCGCTGTTCACCATCGGCATTTTCCTGTTTCTGATCACGTTTATCATCAACCTGCTGGCGGACCTGGTGGTTCGCGGCGTGCGCAAGGGGTGAGTGTCATGTTCCAAGCATCCGAACTCAACCTGCGCAACAAGCGCACCGAATCCCTCTACCGAACCCTGTTTCTGGTGATGACCCTGCTGTTGATCCTGCCGGTGCTGCTGATCATGGGCACGCTGATCATGAAAGGGGCCTCGGCCATATCCTGGGAGTTCCTGTTCGGTTATCCCAAGGACGGCATGACTGCCGGGGGCATTTTCCCCGCGCTGGTGGGCACCATCTGGCTGGTTTCGGTCGCCCTGCTGGTGTCTGTGCCCCTGGGGGTGGCGGCCGCGATTTACCTCAACGAGTACGCCGGGGAGAACTGGTTCACGCGGATCATCAATCTGGCCATCATCAATCTGGCCGGCGTCCCTTCCATCGTGCACGCACTGTTTGGCGTGGGCGCCTTTGTGATTTTCTTTGGTTTTGGCACCAGCATCCTGGCTGCAAGCCTGACCCTGGCCATCATGACCTTGCCAGTGGTCATCGTCTCCACCCGGGAGTCCCTGCGCGCCGTGCCCATGGCATTTCGCGAGGCCTGCTGGAACATGGGGGCCACCCGCTGGCAGACCATCCGCCGGGTGGTGCTGCCGAACGCAGTGCCGGGTATTCTCACCGGCGTCATACTGGAGGTCTCGCGGACCACCGGCGAGACTGCGCCCATCATGTTCACCGGTGCGGCGTTCTTCCTGCCGTTTCTGCCCGAAAGTGTGTTCGATCAGACCATGGCTTTGTCTCTTCATCTGTTCGTCGTCTCCACGCAGGTGCCCAACGTTCCCGATAATCTGCCCTATGGCGTGGCCCTGGTTCTGATTGGCATGGTCCTGCTGATGAACAGCCTTTCGATTGCGCTGCGTATGTACCTGCGGGGTAAGAAAAAATGGTAAGTGCGGCGACCGCGGTCATGGGCGGTAACGGGACTGAATCCGCCGCGCCCAAGATCGCGGTGCGGGATGTGACCATCCGCTACGGTGGCACACC
>Ga0316192_10003514_pt1 | contig 11433 bp, 4 predicted proteins | sample MerIslwburrow_MG_FD_204931 | JGI IMG/M metagenome (GOLD analysis project Ga0316192, IMG submission 204931) | Coastal sediment microbial communities from Maine, United States - Merrow Island worm burrow | ecosystem: Environmental > Aquatic > Marine > Coastal > Sediment | place: USA: Maine...
CGTGTGCGGCTTTTTGATTTTGAGAACAATACTGCTTTAGTAGAACTACGTAATAATATTATTTATCGGAATGGAACAAGTAATTTTTTCTTAATGGAGCAGTATGGTAGTGCTAATTTTGAAGGGGCCAATTGGATAAGCGGAGACTGGCAAGAGGCTCAGCGTACAGGGGGAGGGGGTGTTAATACCAATGGCACCTTGTTAACAGGTACAGTACCTGAGTTTGCAAATGCATTAACTCACGATTATACGCTTTCTGATAATTCTAATGCTATTGATTCTGCATTGCCTCTTCCAAATGGATATGAATTGCAGTCTATGTACAAGCCTCATGCTGATGAAGCTCCACGAGAAGTGGAAGGAAGCGCTAGTGATTTGGGTGCTTTTGAATATAGCTCTGCGGCAGTTAATAATGCACCTGTTCTTGTACCCATTCTAGACATAATAGTGAATGAGGGTGAAGTTATTGAATTTAACCCAACTGCAAATGACTCTGATGGAGACGTGCTTACTTTTACTTATACGGGATGGATGACAAGCAGCAGTTATACAACAAGTGTTGGTGATGCAGGTGCGCACACTGTAACGGTCACTGTAAGTGATAGTAAGGAGAGTGTCAGTCAAGATGTTCGTGTGACTGTGAATGAAATGAATAGTGATGGTTTTCTACCGGCTTTTCCAGGTGCAGAAGGATTCGGTGCAAAAGCAATTGGAGGCCGAGGTGGTAAAGTTGTAAAAGTGACTAATTTAAATGACAGTGGTCCTGGGAGTTTTAGAGCAGCTGTTACTTCTCCGCCTCGCCATTGGGTCAATCCCAATTTATATGTGTATGAACCAGAAGAAGACTTTATACAAAGGCTAGATGATTCAGGGCATAGGATTATTGTCTTTGAAGTTTCTGGGATTATTAATCTGGAATCAGAGCTATATATAAATACACCATATCTCACTATTGCGGGTGAGACTTCACCAGGTGGGATATTGGTCACTGGATATCAAACAAGCATCATAAACCATGATGTGATAATGCGGCATATGCGATTTCGTGTCGGCTCCCATAGAATTGCCGATGGAGCTAACCCTGAGCAATTAGACTCCTTTGATGTTCTAGGTAGATACTGGGGCGGTATAAATGCCGATAATATTATTATCGATCACTGTTCATTTGGCTGGGGGGTAGATGAGACCGTTACCTTTTCAGGCGGTGTAACAAATACCACTATCCAGTGGAGCATAATTGCTGAAGGGTTAAGTCATGCTGGCCACCCTAAAGGTGAGCACAGTAAGGGGTTTTTAGTTTCTGGAAAGTATCAATATCCTAATACAGTAACGGTTCACCATAACTACATAGCACATAATAGGGCGCGAAACCCTATGATTGCCTCACCTGCTGATGTCGATACACGTGTAGATGTAGTTAATAATGTTGTTTATAACTGGTATGGCGGGTTAGCACCAACAAGTGCGGGGGCAGCTAAGGTCAACTGGGATAATAACTATGCTAAGCAGGGCAACGATTCAAACTCGTATTCATATGAGGTGATTTTAGGTGACATTAATGTAGAGCCAAACCCTCAGCTTTATGTGCATGGTAATGTTGGATCTACACGATTAAGTCAGTCTGATCCAGACTGGCATGTTGGATTTGAATGGCGAAATCAACCATTAGATGAAGCCTGGCGTCGTTTAACACGGTGGGATACGCCTAAAATAAATACTTCAGAAATGTCCCTCTCTGTAGCCAATAATATATTGGCCCAAGTTGGAGCAACTGCCCCGATTAGAGATGCCGTAGACAGTCGTGTCATTACTGACTTTGCAGCTAAAACAGGATCAATAAGAGATAATGTTGTATTCCCTGATGATTTCCCAACCTATGCAAATCTAACCCCCCCTGCAGACAGAGATAATGATGGGATGGCAGATCTGTGGGAAACTGAAAATGGATTGAATATAAGCGTTGATGATTCGGCATTAGATAAAAACGGTAATGGATATACCAATATTGAGGAGTACCTTCATCATCTTTCAGCAAAAAATCAAAGACCTTCCTCTGATAACTCCCCCCCGGTATTAGATCCGATTGCGAATATTACTGTTAATGAAGGGGCGACTGTTGTATTTAATCCAGCTGCAACTGATTCAGATGGAGATCAGCTAAGTTTCTCATACGCCGGATGGATGAACACTAGCCGTTATACAACGAATTACAGTGATGCGGGTACTTACTCAGTAACAGTGACAGTGAGTGATGGTACGTTAACCGATAATCAGGTGGTTACAATAACGGTTAACAATGTTGATTTAGATACGGATAAGGATGGCCTACCTGACGACTATGAGCGTAAATATGCATTCTTAAATTTATCTGATCCTACTGATGCCATTCTTGATGGTGATGGTGATGGCCTAAGTAACTTGGATGAATATAAGCTAAATACCAATCCAGCCTTAAAGGACACAGATAGAGATGGGCTGTTAGATAAGTACGAACTGGATAATGCGCTTGATCCGCTGGATAGTAGTGACTGCCCAGCCTGGATTTGCAGGTCAAGTGGACATGGCTGGCGCTATGTTTTGCCAAACACTCCCCCAGTGCCTGCGGACTAAAATCCCCATACATCTGATTAAGGATGATATCCCCTGTACCCACGTTTTTATATTTTAGTGCTGTTGTTTTGTGTGTGTAATTGAACCAAAAATTTCTTGATTAATGCTAGTTAGGCTAATATTACATCTGGCTTTATTTCTTTCATTTGCGCCAAAGTGTCGGTATCTGCCGAATGCCATCAGTAGTAAAATGCCCGCAATGTGTAGCATCGATCGGTTGAACCCGCAGTATATAGCAGTCGATCACTGCTTGATTACAAATGGCTACAACGTAGGTAGAGTGGGCACGTGGTTTATGCTCACCATTGATTTAAATGCTGCGTGGGAACCTATAAGACTACGTCAGTCGGTTTATTTGCGACATTCGCCAGAATAGAGATGAGGGGAGACACAATGGATCAAGAAAACATTGCACGCAGCCTGGTCGACCTCATTGCCTACCAGGAAGCATCCGTGGTAAGCAAGACGTTAATTGAGAGGGAGGCAGGCACAATTACTCTGTTTGCCTTTGACAAAGCCCAAGGGCTAAGTGAACACACGGTACCGTTTGACGCCATGGTCTGTGTTCTTGACGGAGTAGCTGAGATTGCGATATCCGGCAATCCCGTTGTAGTAAGACAGGGTGAAATGCTTGTCATGCCAGCAGGCGAACCCCATGCACTGAAGGCAGTCGAACGATTCAAAATGATGCTGACAATGATAAGGTCTTGAAAACGAGCAGGGCATCACATACACAATGAATTTATGGCGCAAGTTAGAGGTCTGGCGGGTACTGTCAGCGCTGAAAAAATATACTGTATCCTTTTCCAGTTGGAAGGTTGTCAGGCAGCTTGCCTGTATTCGATATCTTACACCTGTTGAAAAGGCTCATTTACGGATTCTTACCTCTGTTCTTTTGAAGCAAAAAGTATTTGTTGGTGAGCAGGGGTTAAAGCTTACTGATGAGATGAAACTGATCATTGCGGCTCAGGCCTGTGTACCAATTTTGAAACTGGGGCTTAATTTTTATTCCGGCTTTGTTCAAGTGAATATATATCCCACAGCATTCTGGGTGGAGCGTGATGAAAGAGATGAAGCTGGTGTTGTACATCATAAAAAAGCCTTGCTTTCGGGGGAATCCTGGTCACACGGCCCGGTGATTCTGTCATGGGATGACATTGAGCGGGATATGCAGCAAGACCATGAGGGACATAACGTCATCATTCATGAGTTTGCTCATAAAATTGATATGTTAAACCGGGGTGCTAACGGTATGCCACCCATCCCTGCTGGCAGCAGTACGAAAGAATGGAGTGAGGTTTTTCAGCATGCCTACCATCACCTTCTAGAACGTATGCAACACCATCATAAGCCCTGTATCAATGCTTATGGTGCGACATCTCCAGCAGAATTCTTTGCTGTGGTGAGTGAATGTTTTTTTACCGCACCACAACATCTGAACCAGCATTATCATCAAGTTTATAACGAACTAAAACTATTTTATCGGCAGAATCCAGCCAAGCGTATAATAAAGGCCGCAAAAATTAAAAATTAAAAATTAAAAATTAAGATCCTTACGTTACTCTGCGGTACGGGGCAGCTGATTTGCAGCGTTAAAGGATCGCTTTGTGTGGAGTAGCTATTTACCGGTGTTAATTTAAAGAGCTATGCATGTTGAATATGAAAGGCGGCTGCCCAGCGTTAGCGGTCATTTCCCCTCTTCATCTGGATGGCCCGGCGCATGCCAGTGGTGGATGGTATTTAAGCCACGTGCAAAATCTACAAGCTGACCGCGGTGGTGAAGAAGTAAAATAGTGGTGCTGGCAGCCAGCGTATTTACGGAATAGAAAAATGAAGTAACGGAAGCGGGTGCCAACGATTTCGTACGAAAGCCATAAAGGCCGGAGGAGATTTTTGACTGCATGGCTAGACAGCTTGGTGTGCGCTATCTTTATAATTAGGAGGAAGAGAGAATAGAAGAATGCCAGACACTCCTCCAGATCACACCGGAGATGTTAGCCGAACTGCCCAGTGAGTGGAGGAGATGGATTTTGGGGCGTTAAAGAGCCTGTTGAGGATGAGATTAGAAACTGAGAAAACGTGAGTCGCCGGGGAAACCGACCGGCCTTTCAATAAATGGGTTAATCGTGGTCTGTCCCTTATTGTTAATGAAGTACCGAAATGAACAACAATAATGCCTCTAACGCCACCCTGGTGGTAGATGGCACCCGGAAAATCTATGGTAGTTAAAAGACCTGCTGACAGTATCCGGATAGATATGTGCATGACGGTAATGGGTATGTATGAAGTTACGACAAAGATTCGTTCCTTTCCCGATTATGGATGCAGGAGAAAGAGTTTCACTGTTACGAAAACCGCGAGCTAATGGAAAAACGGTGTTAAATGATTCTGGCCCTTTTATTACTTTAACGCCTCGTTGGGAGTGGGTATGAAAGTAACAATATTAAGCCGTTCCAAAACAAGCTTGATCGGAATAGCGGGCATATCTGTATATGCGAATATATGGTCCGCTTCCTTTTTTGAGGAGGCACGAGATGACTGAGTGGGGCCAGCGCGCATTCATGGCAATAATCTTGGCGGTGTGCGCCTTGGTCGTGGTCATGGGGAACGCGCAAGCGGCACCGGATGGGAAGAGGGTGTTGTTGATAAGCTCCTACCACCCTAATTATCCCATCGTCTTCGAGCAAATCAACGGGGTCACCAGCGGCCTGGCGGAGGCCGACTTCAAGCGCCCAGAACTGACCCTCGACATCGAGTTCATGGACAGCAAGCGCTTCTACTCCGAAACGCTAATCGATAACTTTTACAGGCACCTGGGACAGAAACTCGCCCTGCTGCCGCCCTATGATCTCATCCTGACTGCGGACGACAATGCCACCAAATCGGCAATAGAGCGTCACTCTGAGCTGTTCGGCAACGTGCCGCTGGTATTTTTCGGCGTCAACGATATCGACTTCGCCCTTGCACAGGATCAGAACCCCAAGGCCACTGGGATCATAGAGAAAACCTCCGTGAAAGCTAATTTGGAACTGGCCGCCAGGCTGGCTCCCGATCAGCCACTGGTTCTCTTGGTGGGAGGATCACCATCGGCGCAGGCCATTCTCACAGCATTCCGTCAGGAGGCCGACAACGAGCTGCTGGTGAAGACGCAGGTGCTATCACTTGCCCATATGAGCTTCAAGGAACTCAAGACCTCTCTGCGTGGCTTTCCTGCCCGGAGCAGTCTGGTCTATGTCAATGCCATACGGGACAAGGCCGGCTCCTACCTGTCGCTCCACGACTCGTTCAAGATGGTAAAAGAGAGCTTTGCCGGGCGCATCTATCACCCAATGCGCCCAGGTATCGGAGAGGGAATCCTGATAGGCGGCATCGTCGTTAGTCAATTCGAGCAGGGCAGGAGCGCTGCATCCATGGCTGCCTCGATACTGAAAGGCGAGGCACAGGTGCCAATACCGGTGCTGCGTGAGAGTCCCAATATATCGCTGTTCGACTATGATCTTGTTCAACAATACGGCATCAATCGATCCGAGCTTCCAACCGATACACAATTCCTCAACGAACCCGTGGGCAGGATTCCGTTAACCCTCAAGGAGCGTCAGTGGCTTGAGGCTCACCCAGAGATTGTCCTGGGCACCGACCGCGATTGGAAACCCTACGTCTATACGAATGAAGCTGAAGAAGTTTCTGGCATTGAACCTGATCTGATCACACGTATCAACGCCCTCGCCGGGACACATATCCGCCTTGTGGTCGGTGAGTGGTCGGAGCTGGTGGAGAAGGCCAAGGCGTTGGAGATTGACGGCCTCGCAGCCTCCGCCCGCCACGAGGAACGCGCTGCTCACTTTCTTTTTACCAACAGCCCTTACAAGGTGGCTAAATACATCTTCACTCGTTCGAGGGATATCCGGCGCATGGAAGACCTTGCCAGCAGGCGTGTTGGACTACGCAAGGGCAACAGACTTGAAGAGAAGCTGTTGCGGGAGATCCCTGGTATCAAACGGGTGCCTGCCTATAGCGACGATGAGTTAATCTCACTGTTGACCAGTGGAGAGGTCGATGCGGTGATCAGCAGCATTCAAATCCGCTTTGCCGTCCAGGAGAGGTTGATCCCTGAAGTTCACCTCGCCTTCATCGTCCCGGGTAGCGACACCGATATGCTCTACTCGATCCGTAAGGACTGGCCCGAACTTCAGTCGATCATCAACAAGGCGCTGGCGGCAATCCCGCAGGGTGAGCGCCTCGCCATCCTGGAGAAGTGGAGGGCATCGGATGTGTCAAAAGCAAAAACACCGTCCGTACGCGAGCAACTGACCGATAAAGAAAAGGCCTGGCTCAAGGCCCACCCTGAAATAACGCTTGGATTCACCTCGGAGATTGAGCCACTAATCGTGGTGGCCGAAGACGGAACACCTTCAGGCCTTCTCGTCGACATCTATGACGAATTTGAAGCGATAACGGGCCTGAAGGTAAAGATCGAAATCGACGTATGGTCGGCAGCCATTGAAAAGGCGAAGCAGGGAGAGACTGACGGACTACTCGTGGCTGCCCCCTCTTTGGCAAAATCGATGGGCCTACTCCATTCAAAGACGCTTGCCAAAGGGACACCTGCAATCTTTGCCAGAACCAATGCACCCTTCGACATCAATAGCGAAAAAGATCTGCTCGGAAAACGAGTCGCTATACTCAAGGGGGTCTATGTCGTTGAAAAGGCCTTGGCTCCCTATAGAGACAAGATCGAGATCATTGAGGTGGACTCTGCACAGGAGATGTTGACGCTGGTGCTCAAGGGGAAAGCTGATGTCGCCTTTGGACTCAGCTATCACAATTACCTCATTGGAAAACAGATGCTCGTAGGCATTGAGCCGGTCTACTTTTCGGAGCAATACCCTGCCGATGCGGTCGCAACCATAAGGCGCGATTGGCCGGAGTTCGTCTCGATCATGAACAAAGCGCTTGATGCTATCGGCCAGGCCAAGCTCAACGCCATCGCTAACCGATGGACACATATAGAAAAGGCGCGAAAAACCCTACTGGATGTTCTGACGGAAAAAGATCAAGCCTGGCTCAAAGCCCATCCGAACCTTGCTCCACTGGCTTTCCGGATTAGGGAGCAGGTGCAGTTGAGCACCCAGGAGCGTGAATGGCTGGCAACCAAACCCAAGGTCCCTGTGCGGGTGGGAGACTACCCGCCCTTCCACTTCGTTGCCGAAGGCATTCCACAAGGGATGTCCATCGACTACGTGCAAGTTATCTGCATGGCATACGATCTTGAATGTGACTATGTGCTGGGACTGAATATTGCCGAATCCATCGCCTCTATGCAGAAATCCGGTGGCATAGCGGTCCAGCCGGGCTGGCAGCGGAATGCCGAGCGGGAACGGGTTGCGACCTTTACCCAGCCCCATGTTGTCTCCCCATTCGTCATCTTCCAACGTCAAGATAGCGAACGCATCCTCAGCATGGAGGACCTCACCGGCAAGCGAGTGGTTGTGGAATCAAATTACGCCATCCACAAACTGCTGAAGCGTGACTATCCCGAACTGCAACTGGTCGAAGCCGACTTTTCCAGCGAGGCGCTCAAACAGTTGGCTGCCGGTCAGGCAGACGCCTATGTGAGCAGCCTGATGGCGGGACATTACCTAAGCCTGGAACTCGGCCTGCCGAACATTGTGGTAGCAGCGCCTGCCCCATTCGAACCCAATCGTCTGGAGATTGCGGTGCGCAAGGATTGGCCAGAGCTGGCCTCCATCATCGACAAGAGCATCGCCGCTATGATGCCGGAGGAGCATGAAATCATCCGTGACCGGTGGATGTCGGTAGAGTATGAACCGAAGCTTGACTACGGGCTAATTTGGAAGATCGTATTGCTGGCTGTAGCAGGATTTATCCTGTTCGTCTTCTGGAATATGAGCCTGAAACGCACGGTCAATCGGCGCACGGCCGATCTAAAAAAGAGTGAATCCTATTACCGGTCACTCTTTGACAACTCACTCTACTCCATCGGCTTGACGGGACCGGATTTCAAATTTCAGCAAGTTAATTCCGCTCTTTGCCGGTTACTCGAATATGAGGAGGAGGAGCTGATTGGTGCAATGAGTATGGCTGATGTGACTCACCCCGATTCCGTTGAAAAAAGTAAGGAACTGATTGGCAGATTGATCAGCAGAGAGACCGATCATTTTGTTGTCGAAAAGCGCTATGCCACCAAGCGGGGTAAAACGGTTGATTGCATTAGCTACGTCAAGGGAATCTATGATGAGCAGGGAGAATATGTCGGTAGTAATGCTTCGATTCTGGATATCAGCGAGCGTAAGCGTATCGAGGAGGTGCTCTATTTCACAGCACAACAGGGCTGGAGCATCACGGGCGAGGATTTTCTTCAATCTCTTGCAACCTATTTGGCGGAATCATTTGGGGTGCAGTATGCCTTTATCGACAAATTGGCCGATGACAAAACGGCTGTGACCGTGGCCCTCTACGCCGGGGGGAGCATAACTGAGAATATTGAATACCCACTGAAAGGCACACCCTGTGAACATGTGATGGGGGAAAAACTGTGTAGCTATCCTCGGGATGTCTGCCGACAATTTCCCCATGATCAACTGCTTGTCGAGATGGAGGCAGAGAGCTATATCGGCATCCCCCTGTGGGATGCCTTGGGAGAACCGATCGGTCTGATTGCATTGATGGACACCAAACCGCTGACTGAGCTCAAGCTGATAGAGTCGGTTCTACAGATTGTTGCTATACGCGCAGCGGCCGAACTTGAACTCAAGCGAACAGAAGGCGCCTTACTGGAAAGCAAGCAATTACTTGATAATGTTTTCGAATCGATGCAAGAGGGCGTACTTGTATTAGACTCTGATTTTAAATACACATGTTTTAACAGAACTCTGGAAGAGATCTCACATACTCAAAAGGAAGAGGTTCTGGGAAGAGTACCTTGGGAGAAATATCCATTCTTGAAGGGTAAAGTTGAGGAAGGAATAAAAAAAGCAAGGAGAGGGGATGTTTCTCGTAATATAGAATTAAAATATACCTTATCCGATGGAAAAGAAGGGTGGACAACAGAAAGCTATTTTCCTCTAAAAGATGCTGAAGAGAAAATTGTAGGTGTTGTAGGTGTAATTGATGATATTACCGAGCGCAAACGGGCAGAAGAAGAACTAAAAAAACACCGCGACCAACTTGAGGAGTTGGTGACCGAACGTACCGAAGAGCTGACCGAGACCAAGGAGTCTGCCGAAACAGCCAACCAGGCTAAGTCCATCTTCCTAGCCAACATGTCCCACGAGCTGCGCACCCCCCTTAACGCCATCCTTGGCTTCTCTGAAATGCTGGCACGCGCTCCCGACACCACCAGCACCCAACAGGAGAAGATCGCCATTATCAACCGTAGCGGCGAACACCTGCTCGGTATGATCGATGACGTACTGGACCTCTCCAAGATCGAGGCCGGTCGGGTGGAACTGGAACCGGCAGTCTTCAATCTGTCGCTCATGCTGAGGGATATGGGGCAGATGATCGAGGTGAGAGCCGAGAGTGCCGGGCTGCGATTCGAGCTGGAATTGGATCCAGATCTGCTCCGCCACATCAAGGCTGACACCGGTAAGCTGCGCCAGATTCTCATCAACCTGCTCGATAACGCGGTGAAGTTCACCCGGGAGGGCGGGATCTGGCTACGCGCCCGCACCCTGCCCGTGTGCGACGACCCTGCCATGGCCACCCTGCAGCTCGAAGTAGAGGACAGTGGACCGGGCATCGCACCGGAGCAACTGGATCACATCTTTGATCCCTTCGTCCAGGCCGGCAAGGTCCGAAACGATATCAAAGGAAGCGGACTGGGGCTGGCCATCAGTAAGTCCTTCGTTGAACTGATGGGAGGCGAGATCAACGTCACCAGCAAACCCGGGGAAGGCTCTCTATTCCGTGTCGAGCTGCCGGTGATCCTGGCAGAGCCTGTAGAGGCTGTTGCCATCGAGGCGACCAAGCCAGCGGTACTGGGACTGGAACCTGGACAGCCTGCGTGGCGTATCCTGGTAGTCGAAGATAATCCCGAGAACCGGCTGCTGCTGAGCAGCCTACTGACCGAAACAGGTTTTGAGATACGCGAGGCGGAGAATGGCGAGCAGGCCGTTGCCCTGTTTGAGCAGTGGCAGCCCCACTTCATCTGGATGGATATGCTCATGCCGGTGATGGACGGCCTCGAAGCAACCCGGCGCATCCGGGCCTTGCCGGGCGGGGATAGAGTGAAGATTGCCGCCATCACCGCCAGCGCCTTCAAAGAGCAGAAAGATGAGGTAATGGAAGCGGCTATCGACGATTTTGTACGAAAGCCTTATAAGCCGGAAGAGATTTTTGACTGTATGGCCAGGCAGCTCAGTGTGCACTACCTTTATAAACAGGAGGATGAGAAAACAGAAGAACGCCAGGCAGTCATCCAGGTTACACCGGAGATGCTGGTCGGACTGCCTGATGATCTGATCACTGAGTTGCAGAATGCCGTGAGGGCACTTGATATGGAGCAGACAAACGTAGTTCTGAAGCGCCTTAGCGGAGCCAATCCTGAGCTGGTTAATGCCTTGCAGCGGTTAGTGGAGGATATGGATTTTAAGAAGCTAAAGAGCCTATTGGGTTTGACCAAGAAGCAGAATGGCTGAGCAGCTCAGACAATGAATAACTCTCTTTACAGTAATTCCACTGCCGATATCCTGGTGGTAGATGACACCCCGGAAAACTTGCGGCTGCTGAAGGATCTGCTGACAAGCCAAGGTTATAAGGTCCGCCCCGCATCCAATGGGCAAGATGCCCTCGAGGCTGTGG
>Ga0316192_10003516_pt1 | contig 11430 bp, 8 predicted proteins | sample MerIslwburrow_MG_FD_204931 | JGI IMG/M metagenome (GOLD analysis project Ga0316192, IMG submission 204931) | Coastal sediment microbial communities from Maine, United States - Merrow Island worm burrow | ecosystem: Environmental > Aquatic > Marine > Coastal > Sediment | place: USA: Maine...
TTGAAGAGCGTGCCGCCGGGCTCCTTTCGGATGACCCCCCCCACCGTCGTCGGCGCGACGAACGTGGTGTGGGTCATGCTGCCGTAGTCGGCGGGGGCGTCGTACTCGAGAGCCGCGGGGATCGGTTCGACATAGGGCGGGAGCCACCAGTGGGAGAGGTTTTCGGGCCGGTCGATGCGACGGGTCGGCTCGGTCGAGACCAGGGTGTTGCCGGTGATGCTGTGGCCCTGGTTGGGGTTGCTGTCGATGTAGAGCCCGAGGGCCGCCCGCCGGTTGTCGATGATGACATTGTCGCCGATGGTGCAGTTGAAGTTGTTGGGCAGGAAGATGCCGTGGCCGTTGCTGCCGTATATGGTGTTCCCCGTGATTACAGTGTCGTGGAAGTCCGAGAGGAATTCGGGCCAGATTCCGTGTCCCAGAGGCCACCACTCGTGCGAGTACTCGAGGTCTCCGATGGTGTCGAGGATGATGTTGTCGCGGATGATCGACGCGTTGCAATTTGTGTAGACGGCGGCGCCGTCGTTGAGGGTCCCCATGGAGCGGACAAAGGTGTTCTTCTCCACCGTCTGACCGTCGCTGCCGAGGATGATCCCGGCATAGCCGGTGTCGACGAAACGGTTGAGCCGCACAATCGCGGCGGTGGCCTGACCGACGATGACCCCCGCCGCATGCCACGGACCGTTACCGCCGTAGCCGGGTTCGAAACCGATGCGAAGAAAGAAATTTCGCTCGATGAGCGAGCCCGGTGGGTCGGAGAGATCGGCCCAGCCCTTGATGGCGATGTTGCGGACTTCACGAAAAACCGATCGTGTGATGGTGAATGGCTGCGAGTCCCATGTGAAGTGGATGGCGGTGCTTTCGATTTCTGAGAACGTGCAGTCGGAGATGATTGCGGGCCGGTTGATGGCGAGTGCGGTGCCGTAGTAGCGCGAGAAGTGGATGTCTTGGAACGAGGTGCCGGAGGTCCTGACTCCGACCGGTTCGCTTTCGTGGTCGACAAGGAGATCGGTGCTGGTGGTGGTCACCACATCGACCTTCATCGTTCCGGGATCGGCCCAGGACGGTGGATAGAGATAGAGCACCCCCGCCTGCCAATGCCACTCGCCGGGTGCATCGAGCTCATCGAGATCGTTGTCGATGAAGTACCCCGAACCGGGGTCGGCGAGGTTGATCCCGACGTTGCCGGCCGGATCGAGTTCCAGGGTGTTGACGGGGCTGTGGTTGGCGATGGGACGGGTCTCCCACCACCAGCTCCACTTGCGCCAACGGACCTGAGCACCGGTCCACCGGCCCGGCGCCACTCCCGGTCGGGTCGCGAGTTCGGCGTCGACGATGCGGTCGTACTGGTTGTCGTTGTCGTTTCGGAGAAAACCCGACGACACGTTGGGCCAGCGCGCCAGCCGGACAAACCGGCCGTTGACGTAGCAGGCCACGACCCGTTGGGACACGGCGCCGGTGCGGACCGAGGGGTTTGATCCCCAGGTGCCCGAAAGACCGACCCGGACACTTCCGGTGACGATGGGCCGGGGGCCGTTGCCGTAGGCCGCGACGCTCAGGTTGGAGCCGGCGGTGAGATCGCGGGCGAAGTAGGTCCCGCCGCGCTCGAGGAGAATTGCGTCACCCGTCGAAGCACGGCTGACCGCGTGGGCCAGCGTCGCCAGGGGCTCGGCGATGGTGCCGGCTGCGCCGTCGATGCCGTCGGGCGCGATGTACCAGTCTCTCGCGACCGCGACGGTCGGAGCTGCGGCGCCGATCGCCACCATGATTGCGATGATTGTTCGCCGGAGACCGTTCACGACATCCCCCTTGGTCATTCCACCGTACCCGGTTGGAGACCCGGGGGATGTAGTCGAGATCACGTCGGCGGCCCGGTGCGGCTATGATCGGTGTCCATGAGCGATGTAAGTCAGGATCTCGAGATCGGAGAAGAGCGGCAACCAAATTTGGGCCTCTCGGCCAAGATCCTGATCGGGCTTGTCGCGGGGATCGGATGCGGACTCTTCTTCGGGGAGTTCTGCGCACCCCTGCAGGTCTTTGGCGATGCGTTTGTCGGTCTCCTGCAGATGACGGTGTTGCCCTACATCACCTGCTCGTTGACTCTCAACATCGGCCGATTGAGCCCGACGAGGGCGCGCCGGATCTTCGCAGTCGGCGGCTGGGTTTTGCTGGCCCTGTGGATCATCGCCGTGTTGACGATCGTGGTGGCGCCGGTCGGTCTGCCCCCCGCCGAGGTCGGCTCCTTCTTCAGCGCCGAGCTCCTCAGGGAGCCGGAGCCCTTCAACTTCATCGAGCTCTACATCCCGGTCAATCCGTTTCACTCGTTGGCCAACGCCGTGGTCCCGGCGGTGGTCGTTTTTTCCATCTTCCTGGGCATCGCTCTCATGGGCGTCGACCGCAAGAACGAGTTCATGAAGATCCTCGATACGGCGTGTCGAGCGCTGGTGAGGGTCAATTCATTCGTCATGCGATTGATGCCGCTGGGGATGTTCACTATCGCCGCCGCTGCCGCCGGCACCATGAGACTCGATGAGATCGCCAGTCTCGAGGCGTATTTTCTGATCTATCTGGCGGCGTCGGCCGGTCTGACCTTCTGGGTGCTGCCGATGATCGTCGTCTGTACGACCCCATTCAGCTACCGCCAGATCATGAGCCGGTCCAGCGATGCGCTGATGACCGCCTTCGCCACGGGAAAGACCTTTGTCGTGCTTCCGTTGCTGATCGATGCGGCCGGCAAGTTGCTCGGCGAAGCTGGTGGTGATCCCGAAGAGGCCGAGAACGAGGCCGGTCTCCTCGTCCCACTCGCGTATCCGTTCCCGACCGTCGGGAAACTGCTTGCCCTGCTCTTCATTCCGTTCGCCGCGTGGTTTGTCGGATCGACCCTCAACATCGGCCAGCTTCTGGTGCTGAGCACCACCGGGCTGCTCGCGCTCTTCGGGAGCCCGGTCGCTGCGATTCCGTATCTGCTCGATCTCTTCAGGTTGCCGGCCGATCTCTTCAATCTCTTTCTCATCTCGGGGGTCGTCGGGTCTCGTCTGAGCGATATTGCCGGGGCCATGCACCTTCTGGTGTTCACCCTCCTGGTGGGTGCGGTGATGAAGGGCCTCGTCAGATTGAGGATCCGCCGCCTGCTGGTTGCGGTCATAGCCGGTGCAGTGGTCTTCACCGCGGTGATGGTCGGGATCCGGGGATGGGTGGGAGCACGGCACGAAGGAAGTGCGCCATCCAATCCGTTGGCCTCCATGGAACTTCAAGTTCCCCCGGCGCCGCACGTCATCTTTGATGGGGCGGAACCCAACCCGGATCCACTCGAACCGGGCGAGAGCCGGATCCAACGGATCCGCCGTCGTGGGGTCTTTCGCGTCGGATTTCACTCCAACGAGCTCCCGTTTTCCTACCTCAACGAAGATGGAGAGCTGGTCGGGTTCGACATCGAGATGGCTCACCGCATCGCCACCGAGATGGGTGTGAGCATCGAGTTCGTTCCGCTCGACTTCGATGCCCTCGAAGCTCAGTTTGAAGCCGACCACTTCGACATCGCCATGGCCGGGATCGTGGGCAGCTATCAATACCTCCATCGCGTGCTCTACGCCGACAGCCTCGTGGAGCTCACCGGCGCGCTCTTGGTTCCCGACCACCAACGCAAGAAGTTCTTCTCGCGTTCCGCCATCAATCAACTGGGACCCATCAAGCTCGGGATCGTCGGCGCCCCCCGGATCTCAAAGAGATTCAAGGTGCAGTTTCCCGAAATCGAGCTCATCGCCATCGATTCCCATCTCGACTACTTCAGCGGTGACCGTGACGATCTCTCGGGCCTCGCGGTGGTCGCCGAGATCGGCGCGGCATGGACGCTGCGCTACCCGCAGTATTCGGTTGTGATCCCCAGCGATGTGGAGATCGGGTCGCCCCTGGTCTACCCGGTCGCCTCGGATGCGGTCGACCTCGTGGCCTTTGTCGAGCGGTGGGCCGCGCTGGCAGACGACGACGGAACCACAGACGAGCTCTATGATTACTGGATTCTCGGACGCGGCGTGGAGGATCCCGGGCCGCGCTGGTCGGTCATCCGCGATGTGCTTCACTGGGTCGAGTGAGAACACCAACGGGCGAAGGGGAGCCGATGCCGACAAGACCGGACCGACAGAAACTGTTCGACATCCCCGAGGGCGCCCGCAACCCGCTACCGGGTACGGTGGCTGGGACTGGAGGCTCGCATGCGTCTTCCCCGTGAGCTCGACCCCATCGAGATCCGTGTCCTCGGCTGCCTGCTGGAAAAAGAACGGACAACCCCGGACGGCTATCCCTTGTCGCTCAACGCGCTGACGGCGGCATGCAATCAGAAGAGCAATCGGGATCCGGTGATGCAGTTGACGGGATCCGAGGTGGAATCGGTTCTGGCGCGACTCCGGAGCGAGGTTCTCGTGTGGCCGGAGGAAGGTGCCAGGACCCAGAAGTGGACCCACAACCTCGATCGAAAGTGGGCCCTGTCCCCAGCCGCCATGGCGTTGATGACGGTGCTCATGCTGCGCGGTGCGCAGACCCCGGGCGAGTTGCGGGCTCGGACCGAAAGGATGCACCCATTCGGCTCCAGCGCCGAGGTCGAGAACGCCCTTGTCGGCCTCACCGAAGGCGACGAACCCCTCGTGGTTCACCTCGCCAGGCAACCTGGTCAAAAAGAGGCGCGCTGGACGCACCTGGTGGGAGGAGAACCCGATGCGGCGACGGCGGTCTTTGTTCCCTCCGCTTCGCCGCCTCCGGCGGCGGGCCTCAGCGAGCGGGTCGCCGAGCTCGAAGAACGGGTGGCGCGGCTGGAGGAAGCCCTCGCCGAGACCGGTGTTGGCTTGTGAGTCGATCCTTGTCGCGCTAACCTTGAGAGTAGAGCAACTTCAAGGAGGCGGCCATGGATGAGAGGAGAACCGGGAAAGACCGACGCAGCGGGGCAGACCGGAGATCGGGCACCGACCGCAGGGTCAAGAAAGATCCCGCATGGCCCAAGGACAAGGAGCGGCGCTCCAGCACCGATCGTCGCGAAGCTGACCGACGCACCGGAACCGACCGCCGCGACACAGCGTGAAGATTCTCACGTAGGACGAGCACGTTCGGGCACCTCGGTCCCCCTGCGATGAGTGCCTCATCATCAGCCATTCCGGCCGGGACGGCCGAAGGCCGAACCGGCCGGAATGGCTACTTCATCCCCTTCATGAGGTCTTTCCGCTTGTAGTTCTTGGGCGGCTCGAAGTCCGCCGCGCTGAAATCGACCCTCTTGGACGATTTCAAGGATGACTGACCGTCGAGCACACCGTCGTCGCCGTACTCGAGGGTTCGCACCGGAAAGCCGTTCATCTCCTTCATGTGCTCATAGGTCGCGTCGCCCAGCGATTGGCCTCCGCCCATTTTGGGCAGGCTGTCGAGCATCTCGGTCATGAAGGCGCCCATCTCGTAGAAGACATCGGCAACCTCTCGACCTCCGGCGACGTTGTCCCAGTCGGTGACGCAGAGCTCGCGCTCGCGAACGCCGCTCCGCCATACCTCGTAGATATTGCAGTCGAAGCCGTTGACGCTGTCGCTCCCTCCGGTCTTCTTGAGCTCGGAGGGCTCGCGCGGCGTTCCCATGTCGGGCATCCGGCTCTTCATCATCTGTTCCATCTTCGCCCGTTGGCCCTCAGGCAGGGCGGCAAGCGCCTGCTCCATGGAGGCCATGGCCTGGTTGACGGTCCCCGCGAGTTCCTGCATCTGTTTCTCGTCGATGACGAAATAGCTCTTCTTGTCGTGGTCGACGATGATCATTTCGTGGCTGTCGCCGTGAAAGAGCATGTAACCGTTCCAGTCCTTGGCGCCCGACGCGACATCCATCTTCATGTTCAGGCCCTCAACGGCAATCCCGGCTTGGGTGGCCGTCCCGTCGTAAGAGCTCTCGACCTCGTAAAGAACGCCTGCCGTGGCAGGGAGAGCGAAGACGAGAAGGGCGAGGGCAACAAGAGTCGATTTCATCTGTGGGTCCTTTCACCAAATATCTGTGAACGAAGTTGGGCGCGGATCGCCTCGCTTTCGACCAAAATCGATAGTGTGTCTCAGTTGCCGATGATGATATCAAAGCGACCGGGATTCTGCGAATATCCATCGGATCCGACCTGCCGACCGGAAGGCCAGCGGTGCGAGTGGGATGCCGGCACTACAGACCGCTCATGGCCTTTGTTCGACTGGGTTTCGGTCTTCGATCGAGTCCAAGGCCAGGCGATGGTGTGTCCTCGATCATCGAACCGGAACTCCGCCCTGGATCGTGCGGCAATCAGTCACGATCTCCTCAGTGGCCGGTCAGTATTGAGTCGTTGACCAGATGTTGGTGGCGCCGGATTCGAATCCATCGGCGAAAATCCCACCGTAGGAACCGAAAAAGATGCCGTCGTGATAGCTCACATACGGGTCGGTCCCTGGTGAAACCTTGTTGTTGCCGATATCCACTTGGGCGCTCTGCGTGCCGGGGGGAGCGACAAGACCGAACATCGCGAGGGGGACCCACCCGTTCGACACGTGGACCGTGGGAGTTTGTCCGACCCAGGTTTGCGTTCCTCCACAGCCGGGACCGCCACGCCAGTACAGACCGTAGGACGCCGATCCGTAGCCGGTCTGTCCGGTGGGAACCCACGCCCATCCGCCGAGGTCGTAGCTCTGACCACCGACGACCCCGTCGACGCAAAAAGTCGTTCCGGAGTTCGTGGTGCCGTCATTGTCGTTGGTAACACGACCCGAACCGGAGGCCGGAACCTGGTGGCAGTCGGCTGAGTCCCACTCGAAGATCACGCTGTGGGGTGTCCATCCGCTGACGTCGGCGTCGAAGTCACCGTTGCCGACCAGGTTCTGCGCGAAACCCGCCATGCTGAAGAGAATGATGGCCACCGTGGCGGTCGACACAAGACGATGCTGAGTCCTCATGGTTGCCCTCCCGTCATCACGGAGCGTCGAGAGATCAGTTCGTTCCTGGCTTCATCCAACAAAATCGTAGCACGGCATAGTATCGGTTCAGCAACAGGAATTCGCGCCTCTTTCTCAACTCCGTATCAACGGTCGATAGGTCACCCGGTGCGGCCGGTTGGCCTCGTCGCCGAGACGCTGCTTGCGGTCGGCGCGGTAGTCCGAGTAGGGGCCCGGGAACCACTCGACGTGGGAGTCGCCTTCGAAGGCGAGCATGTGGGTCGCCACCCGATCGAGGAACCAGCGATCGTGCGAGATCACCAGGACCGTCCCGGCAAAGGCCAGGATGGCCTCCTCGAGAGCGCGAAGGGTGTTGACATCGAGATCGTTGGTGGGCTCGTCGAGCATGAGGACATTGGCGCCCTCCTTGAGCATCTGTGCCAGGTGGACGCGGTTGCGTTCGCCGCCCGAGAGCTGCTTGACCGGTTTCTGCTGATCCGAACCGGTGAAGTTGAACCGGCCGACATAGGCCCGCGAATTCACCTCGACGCGACCCAACCACACCGATTCCGAGCCATCGGAGATGACCTCCCAGACGGTTTTCTCGGGGTCCAGGGTCGAACGGCTCTGGTCGACATAGCCGAGCTTGACGGTTTCGCCCAGGCGGAGGGTGCCCGAGTCGGGTTGCTGGTCGCCGGTGATGAGCTCGAAGAGAGTGGTCTTCCCGGCGCCGTTGCCGCCGATGATTCCGACGATGGCGCCGGGTGGGATCGAGAAGCCGAGGTCATCGAAGAGCAGCCGGTCGCCGTGGCCCTTGCTGAGCCCATCGGCCTCGATGACGACATCACCGAGCCGCGGGCCGTGGGGGATGAAGATCTCGAGATCCCGCGCCAGCGCCTCGGGCTCCTGCGACAGCAGCTCCTGGTAGGCGTTAACCCTCGCCTTGCCCTTGGCGTGGCGCGCACGGGGCGCCATCCGGATCCACTCGAGCTCGTGCTTGAGGGTCCTCTGTCGCTTCCCCTCGCTGCGCTCCTGCTGCCGGAGCCGCTCCTCCTTCTGCTCGAGCCACGAGGAGTAGTTGCCCTTCCAGGGGATCCCGTGGCCGCGGTCGAGCTCGAGGATCCAGCCGGCCACGTTGTCGAGGAAGTAGCGATCGTGGGTCACCGCAATGACGGTCCCCTGATAGTCCTTGAGGTGACGCTCGAGCCACCCCACCGACAACGCATCGAGGTGGTTGGTGGGTTCGTCGAGGAGCAGAATATCGGGCTGTTGAATGAGGAGGCGACAGAGCGCGACCCGGCGGCGCTCACCACCCGAAAGCACATCGACCTCCGTATCCGGCGGCGGACAGCGCAGGGCGTCCATGGCGAGCTCGAGCCGTGAGTCGAGCTCCCACGCGCCCATGGCCTCGATTTTGTCCTGGACCTCGGCCTGGCGGTCGAGGACCTTCTGCATCTCGTCGTCGTCCATGGGTTCGGAGAAGCGGTCGGCGAGCGCGTCGTACTCGGCGAGCAGGGCAGTCGCCTCGAATGCTCCTTCCTCGACGATCTGCAGCACCGTCTTGCCGGCCTCGAGCTCGGGCTCCTGCGCGAGCATCCCGACGGTGTAGCCGGGAGTCCGTACGACCTCACCGTTGGAGGACTCCTCGGTTCCCGCCATGATCCTGAGCAGGGTCGACTTCCCCGCACCGTTGAGGCCCAGAACGCCGATCTTGGCGCCGTAGAAAAAACCCAACGAGATGTCGCGCAAAACGGTCTTCTGACCGTGGGTCTTGGAGACCTGGACCATGGAGAAGATGATCTTCGTGTCGTCGCTCATGAACTTGCCTCCGAGGCTGCAGGTTCGCTCGGGAAGGCCGACAAGTCAAGCGTGCTACCATCCGCCTGTATGAAGACTTCGACCGCCGTATCTGTCGCCTGAGGGGTGATTGACAGCAAGCTCCCGAGCTTGCCGCGAAAGCCCCGATTGTTCCCAGTCCCTTTTCTACAAGAGGTGAGGGCATGCGTCGGCATGTCCGGAACAGCAGGAGAAAGACCGTGAGACTCACAGATTTCGGTTGGAATGACCGTCTCGAATCAATCTTCAACACTGATTTCAAGGACAAATACAGTCCCGCTCGGGTGATCCGGGTGGATCGCGGCGCCGTGGCCGTTCAGGGCGCCGATGAAACCGTTGCCGCCGTGGTGGCCGGAACGCTCGACCCCGCAGGTGAGGTGGGTCAACCGGCTGTCGGCGACTGGGTGGCTCTGGACCTCGGCGCCGACACGGCGGTGGTTCGCGCCATCCTGCCAAGGGTCGGCGCCCTTTCCCGCCGCCGGCCGGGGGAAGCCGATCACGCGCAGGCGGTGGCCGCCAATGTCGATGTGGTCTTCATCGTGGAGTCCGTCGAGCGCGGGCCCAATCCGCGGAGGATCGAGCGCGCCGTCGCCCTCGCCTGGGATGCCGGTGCGACGCCGGTGGTCGTGGTGACAAAGACCGACCTCTGTGACGATCTGGAAACGGCGGTCGAAAAGGCCCGGGAAGGCGCGCCGTTCTCGGAAATCGTGGCCCTTTCGGCGGTCGATGGGAGTGGGGTGAATGAGCTGCTCGAGCACCTGCCGCCCGGCACCACTGCAGTCCTCCTCGGGCCCTCGGGGGTCGGCAAGTCCACTCTCACAAATCGTTTGCTCGGCGAGGAGCGTCTGGCGATCTCCCACGTTCGCGAAGGAGACGCCAAGGGCCGTCACACGACAACCCACCGTGAGTTGGTGGTCTTGCCATCGGGTGGATGTCTCATCGACACCCCGGGAATCCGCGAGCTCGGTCTCTGGCTTGGAGCCAAGGCCGTCGATTCGGCCTTCCCCGAAATCGAGGCGAGGGCCGATTGCTGCCGCTTTGGAGATTGCCGGCACGAGGCCGAGCCCGGTTGTGCGGTGATCGAAGCCGTGAAGGCGGGCGAAATCGATCGCAAACGGCTCGACAGCTACCACCGTCTCCTACGCGAGGCCGAGCACCTCGAGGAGCGGCTCGATCCTGCGCGAAGACACGAGATCCGGGCCCGCGAGCGCGGGTTCGGAAAGATGATCCGCCAGGCGCTGAAGATCAAGAACCGGCGATAGTCCCGGCCGACATCTGAGGCGGTGGGTTACGACGCCCACCATGAGATGGGCGTTACAAGGCGTGTTGTAGCGTCGACTTTCCAGTCGGCGTCGGAGGTGACGAGGGTGGGTTACGACGCCCACCAGGAGATGGGCGCTACAAGGCGTGTTGTAGCGTCGACTTTCCAGTCGGCGTCGGAGGTGACGAGGGTGGGTTACGACGCTTGCCAGGAGATGGGCGCTACAATTGGCGACCACAGACTGCGAGGTACAGACCGATGCGCGGAAACCAGTTGGGTCCGCTTCGGACGCTGGTCATCAAGATCGGAGTCGGTTTCGCCACCGCCATCCTCGGGACTGCGGCGGTGGTGGTCGGTTTCGTGTCGCAGCGCACGGCGGCCAGGGTGACGCATCTGTGGGGGAAAGCGTGCCTTCGCATCACCGGTGTGCAGGTCGTTGTAGAAGGGCTCGAACGCCTTGCTGATGGTGAGCGCTACGTCATCATGGTCAACCACGAGTCGAGCCTGGACATCGTGGTTCTGTTGACCGCGCTGCCACCCTCGGTGGAGCTCCGTTTCCTGGCCAAGAAGAGCCTGTTTAGCATACCGTTCCTGGGTTGGGCGATGAAGAGCGCCGGGTTCATTCCGGTGGATCGTGAGGACCGGAGAACCGCGACGGCGACCCTGAGTCAGACGCTGGAGGAAGTGGAGAAGGGCGGATCGCCGCTGATCTTCCCGGAAGAGACCTGGACCACGGATGGGCGACTGTTGCCCTTTGCGCGTGGAGGCTTTCTCGTCGCCCTCAAGGCGGGCCTGCCCATCCTCCCCGTCGGTCTCGAGGGTCCGCGGCTGGTGTTGCCGCCGGGCGAGGGCGTGATCCGGCCGCGGCCGGTCACGGTTCGGATCGGTGTGCCTCTCACCACCGCCGGCCTCGGTGTCTCGCGGCTGAGCGAGTTGATGCGGCAGACCCGGTCGGAGATTGATCGACTTCGAGGACCGGATGGGCACGATGCCGATGATATCGGGGGAGAGCCCCCGACCTTCGGTGGTTGAGCCCTGGGGTCAGTCCCGGGCGCGGGCAGCGACCTTCCTGTAGTGGGTGCTCCAGTCCTCGATCTGCTCGGCGGACGGGCAGGTCAACGACAGAACGACGGCGGTAACGACGAATGCAACCGCAGTGGCGGCGACGAACCACGGGGGAATGATGCCGCCGATGGCGAGACGCGAATAGAAGTCGACGATGGACTGCGGCCGCGCCGGGTGGATGATCAGCTTGATGATCCAAACCGCGGTGATGAAGAGCAGGAGCAAGAGGTAGTTCCGCCGCAGCCGCACGCGGACCGCTGTGAACACGCTGATCAGGAAGTGGGTGCGCCGAAGATCCGCGGCGAGCAATCGGCGCCAGTCGGGGATGGCCTTCCCGCCCTCGGATGGGGACAGGTGTTCCG
>Ga0316192_10003517_pt1 | contig 11430 bp, 8 predicted proteins | sample MerIslwburrow_MG_FD_204931 | JGI IMG/M metagenome (GOLD analysis project Ga0316192, IMG submission 204931) | Coastal sediment microbial communities from Maine, United States - Merrow Island worm burrow | ecosystem: Environmental > Aquatic > Marine > Coastal > Sediment | place: USA: Maine...
GCCCTCGGTGATCTTGGTGAGGATCCTGTGCATCTGCCTGAGGCCCTCTCGGCAGGGGACGCACTTGCCGCACGATTCATCGGTGAGGAAGTCGATGAAGTACCTGGCCACGTCGACCATGCAGGTCTCTTCATCCATGACGATCATTCCACCCGACCCCATCATCGAGCCGGCCTTGGTCAGCTCGTCGAAGTCGATCTCCAGATCCAGCCGATCCTCGGGGATGCACCCTCCGGAGGGTCCGCCCGTCTGCACCGCCTTGAAGGCCTTGCCGTTGGGGATTCCGCCGCCGATTTTGTAGATTACGTCTCTCAGGCTGATCCCCATGGGCACTTCCACGAGACCGGTGTTGGCGATCTTGCCGACCAAAGAGAAGATCTTCGTGCCCTTGCTTCCTTCGGTTCCGATCGAGGCGAACGCAGCTCCACCGTTATTGATGATCAGAGGGATGTTGGCCCAGGTCTCGACGTTGTTGATGTTGGTCGGTTTGCCCCAGAGCCCCTTCACTGCGGGGTAGGGCGGTCTCGGTTTCGGCTCGCCAACCTCGCCCTCCAATGAAATGAGGAGAGCCGTCTCTTCGCCACAGACAAAGGCCCCGGCACCCCGGTGGACCTTGACCCGGAAATCGAAACCGGAGCCGAGGATGGCCGTGCCGAGGAGCCCGCGCTTCTCGGCATCCTCGATGGCAAGGGTGAGGTTCTCCAGCGCCAGGGGATACTCCTGGCGAATGTAGACATAACCCTCGTTGGCGCCGATGGCGAAGGCGCCGATGGTCAGTCCCTCGAGCACGCCGTACGGGTTGCCCTCCATCAGCGATCGATCCATATAGGCGCCGGGGTCGCCCTCATCGCAGTTCACGATCACGTACTTGGTGTCGCCGGGGGCGTTGCGGGCGATCTCCCACTTCGCCCCGGCCGGGAATCCCCCACCTCCGCGGCCCCGGAGCTTCGCGTCTTTCACCTCCGAAATCACCTCATCCGGGGTCATCTCGAAGAGCGCCTTGATCAAAGCCCGATAGCCGCCGATGGCGAGGTAGTCGTCGAAGCTCTTGGGATCGATCCTCCGATTGGCGCCGAACACCATTCGTTGCTGGTGCTTGTAGAACGGGATCTCCGACTCGCGGACCGCCTTTTCACCCGTGTTCTGGTCGACATAGAGAAGTCGTTCGATGACCTCGTTTCCCTTGATTGTCTTTTCGATGATCTCGGGAACGTCGTCGGCCGTGACCTGGAGATAGCAGATCTCCTCGGGGTCGATGACGACGATGGGGCCCTTCTCACAGAAGCCGTGACACCCTGTTCCCCTGAAACCGACCTCGACCTCCAACCCCTGCGTGTCGAGCTCGTGTTTGAACGCTGCGACGACGTCCCTCGAGCCGGAGGCGAGACACCCGGTGCCGGCGCAGACCGTGATGCAGGGTGCATCCGGGTTTCTTTCAGACAGAATCCGTTGTCTGATTTTTTCGAGCTCAACGGAAGAGTTGATCCGGGTCATTCCTGTCCTCTTCGCTCAATTTGACGGTTTTCGCATTTGAAAGACCGTGGTGGCAGGCCCTGAAGGACCTGCCTACAGATTGGCGGACTCAACCAAGGAGACGTAGGCGGGTCCTTCAGGGCCCGCCACCAAAGCCTGCACCTACTCATAGTTCTGCAGCACATCGGTGGTGTCGGCTGCCGAGAGCCGGCCGTGGGTGGTTCCGTCGATTTCCATCACCGGGCCCAACGCGCAGCAACCGAGACAGTTGACGGTCTCCAGGCTGAACTTGAGATCCAGGTCGGTTTCTCCGGGTCGGATGCCGGTCACGTCCTCGACCTTCTCGAGGACCCGCCCGGCACCACGGACATGACAGGCGGTGCCCATGCAGATGTGAACCTCGTGGCGGCCTTTGGGCGACAGGCTGAACGCCTTGTAGAAGGTGGCGATGTGCTGGATCCGGCGCAGAGGGACATCGAGTCTCTCGCTGACCCTCGAGAGCGCATCCTTGGAAAGCCAGTGATCCTCACGCTGGATGTCCAAGAGCACCTGGATCAGCGAGCTGGCCTCGCCCTGGTGGTCTTCGATGATCTGGTCGACTCGTTCGATGTTCATCAATGGTCTTTCCGCCCCTGTTCGGTCCTTTTCGCCGCAACCCGCTCGTTGAGCTCACGCGAGGGCGTAGCACTTGCGATCAACGTCGTACCTGACCAATCCCCGCCTCGACGAGCTGTCCATGTGCTTCGAAACCTCAGAGGGGTTCAAGGCCAACACCTCCGAAATCTCTCTGGTCGAAAGCGGCTTTTCCTCCAACGTCAACAGGATCTGGCTGATGGCCAACTTCTCCGCGATCAAGTCCGAGAAGAGCCGGTTCACCTCGTCGCTCGCGAAAAAGGTGTTGTAGGCCTCCTCCGACCTGGTCGGAACCCGCAACTTCTCCCGCTCCACCAACTTGAGGTAGGGCACGAGCCGGTTGGCGGCTCTCAGCCTCAGCTCTACCGTGGCCTTGTCGATCCCCTCTTCACGGCCTAACGGTCCCAACTCCCTCAGCCTGTCGGCAAACTCGCTCATGACCTCGGCGAACCGACTGCCCTCGGACGCTGCGATCCACTCGAGTCGCAGCCTGTCGGGGCTCAGCCCGATCAGCTGCAGGAGCTTCTTGCTCAGATGCATGTTGCCCAGAGCGTCGTAGTTGCCCTCGGTCACATAGTGGCACTCGCCCGGCCAGCAGCCGCCGATGATCACCCCGTCCGCTCCTTTGAGGAGCGCCCTGAGGACAAATGCCAGGTCCACCCTGCCGGTGCACATGAGGCGGATGATTCGGATCTCCGGTGAGTAGCTTTGCCTGGTAACTCCAGACATGTCCGCAGCGGAGTACGCTCACCAGTTGCACAGGAAGGCGATGATCCTCGGTCGATACTCGAGTGCCGCCATCATTGCCCTCCTTCCCGTTTCATGACCACTCCGTGGCCGACAACGCCGCATCGATCTGGTCAAAGACCTCCGCGTCGGTGAAGTGCTTGAGAACAACGGCGTTGGTCGGGCACTTCGCGCAGCAGAGGCCGTCCCCCTTGCAGAGGACGGGGTTCACAACTGCCTTCTTGCCGATCGGCGTCTCATGAAACTCGATGGCGCCGTAGGCGCACGCGGAAATGCAGGCCCCACAAGCGACACAGTCGTTCTCTTCGACCTCGCAGACCGAACCGGAGGCGGTCACCGTGTCCTGTGAGAGAAGGGTGACGGCCCGGCCGGCGGCGCCGTGCGCCTGGCTGATGGTCTCGGTGAGGTGCTTCGGATAGTGGCTTGTCCCGCACATGAAGACGCCGTCTGCGGCGAAGTCGACCGGCCTCAGCTTGACGTGCGCTTCCTGGAAGAATCCGTCCGGGTTCATGGCCACCTTGAACTTCCGGGCGATGTCCACGCTGCCGGTCGAGGGAATGACCGCGGCCGACAGAACCACCAGATCGCCGTCCACGGCCAATCTCGAGCCGAGAATGGGGTCGGGCACGGTGACCCGCAATACCTGTCGACCTTCCTCGACTGCAGGCTCGACTGAGGGTTTCTCGGACGCCTCCCAGCGAATGAACTTGACGTCTTTTCTGGCCGCCTCGAGGTAGTAGTCCTCTTTGAAGCCGTAGGTCCGCATATCCCGAAACAGGATGTAGATCTCCATCTCGGGCTTGATTGCCTTGAGCGTGAGGGCGTTCTTGATCGCCTGGCTGCAGCAGACCCGGGCGCAGTAGTTGGTGTTTTCCTCCCTGCACCCGACACACTGGATCATCACCAGGCTCTGGGTCTCGATCAGATTCTCTTCGCCCTCGGCGATGCGCTCTTCCAGCTCCAGCTGCGTCAACACCCGGTCGTCTTCCCCGTAGAGGTACTCGGTGGGTCTGTGCTCTGCGGCGCCGGTGGCGAGGATGGCGGCGCCGTGGTTGATCGTCTTGATCTGGCCCTCGGATTCCACCGTGGTGACAAAATTGCCCACATAGCCCGAAACATCGGTAATGGTCGCCCCGTGAGAGACACGGATCAGCGGATGTCGGTAGACTTGTCGAACCAGATCATCGAGGAACGCCTGAACATCCAACCCCTCCAGAGTCGTTTGGATTCTCCGCGCCATACCGCCCAGATCTGAACTTCTTTCCACCAGGTGGACCTCGAAACCCTGCTCGGCGAGATCCAGGGCCGAGGTCATTCCGGCGACGCCCCCGCCGACCACCAGGCACCGCTTGTTGACCGGGAGGTCGAACTCCTCCAACGGTTCCAGGTTGATCGTGCGGGCCACCGACATACGGACGATGTCCTTGGCCTTCTGGGTGGCGTCTTCCTTCTGTTTGGAATGGACCCAGGAGCAGTGCTCGCGGATGTTGGCCATGTCGAAGAAGTACTGGTTGATGCCCCCTTCGCGGAGGGTGTCCCGGAACAGAGGTTCGTGCGTCCTCGGGGTGCAGGCGGCGACGACCACGCGGTTGAGCCCCTTCTCGCGAATCGTTTCGGCGATCTGCTGCGCGGCATCCGTCGAGCAGATGAAGAGGCCTTCCTCCGCGTGCGCAACGTGATCCAGGCCCTCGGAGTACTCGACCAGGGAGGGGACATCGACGACCCGTCCGATGTTGGCGCCGCAGTGACAGGCAAAGACCCCGACCTTGACTTCCTCTTCGGAGACATCCCGTTCCGGTGGATAGACCCTGTCCCTGGCCAGTTTCCCTCTGCGGGACTTCAAGAGCGCACCGGTCAGGGCGTTGGTTCCGCTGGCTGACATCACCGATTCGGGGATGTCGACCGGCCCGCCGAAGGCGCCGCTGATGAAGACTCCCGGGCGGGTGGTCTCGATGGGGTTGATGGGGTTGGTCTCGCAGAATCCGTGGGCATTGAGTTCAATGCCGAACTGTTCAGCCAATCGATGCACCTTGGTCGGTGGGGCCAGTCCGACGCCCAGGACCACCAGATCGAATTCGTCTTCCTTGACGCCTTCCGCATCCGTCGCATACCGGATCGTCACGTTCTTGGTCTCGGGGATCTCTCGCCCGATCGAGACGTAGCTTCTGATGAAGGTGACCCCGGGGAGGTTCTCGGTTCGTTTGTAGAAGCGTTCGAAGTCCTTGCCATAGGACCGAATGTCGTTGTGGAAGATGGTCGCCTCGGTGTCGGCGTCGTGGTCCTTGGCCAGAATCACCTGCTTCTGAATGTAGGAGCAGCACACCGAGGAGCAATAGCTGTGAGCTCCCTCGATGACATTTCTCGAGCCGACGCAGTGAATCCAGGCGATCTTGTGGGGGTGCCTTTTGTCGGAAGGGCGAAGGATCTCGCCCTCGTGCGGCCCGGTCGCGCACAGGAGCCGCTCGAAGTCGAGGCTGGTGACCACGTTCTCGATCACTCCATAGCCGTAGTCGCCCCGCACTTTGGGATCGAAGACCTCGTAGCCCGGTGCCAAGACGACCGCCCCAACCTTGATCTGCAGCTTCTCAGCCTGCTGGTGAAGATCGATGGCGCCGGTCTTGCACACCCCTTCGCAGATCGAACACTTCTGGTCCTTGAGGAAAATGCAACTCTCATCGATGTACGGGACCAGCGGCACGGCTTGAGAGAAGTAGATGTGGACGGCCTTGTTCGGGGACAGCTCCTGATTGAACGGATCGGGGATCTCGACCGGGCAGTACTCAACACAGGTCGTACACCCCGTGCACTTCTCCTCCGAGATGTAACGGGCCTTCTTGGTCAGGCTGATGGTGAAGTCGCCGGCCTCCCCCTCGACCCCATCCACCTCGGTGTAGGTCAGGATCTCGATGTTGGGGTGGCGGTCGCACTCGATGAACTTGGGTGACTCGATGCACATGGAGCAGTCATTTGTGGGGAAGGTCTTGTCGAGCTGCGCCATCTTGCCGCCGATGGTCGGCGCCCTCTCGACCAGAAAGACCTTGAAGCCCGAGGTCGCGAGATCGAGCGCGGCCTGGATGCCGCTGATTCCGCCGCCGACGACCATGACGTCTCCGAGATTTTCGTCGGCGAGATGAGTGACGGGTTCGGTGCTCACCGGTCGTCGTCCTTCCCCGAGATCACCTCGTCGATGATCTCGGTGATGTCCTTGACCTCCGGCGCTTTCTCTCCTTCGACGCCCAGCCGGCTCTCTTCGAAATTGGTGATGCAGTAGGGACAGGATGTCGCCAGGACCTCGGCCCCGGTCTCGGTGGCTTGCTGCACCCTGAGGTCGGAGAATCTCTCCTCCTTCGGCGTCTCCATCCAGATCCTGCCGCCGCCCCCGCCGCAACAGAGGCTGTCGTCGCGTGACGCCGGCATCTCGACGAGCTCGAGACCAGACACGGCTTGCAGGGCCTGTCTGGGCTCGTCGAACACTCCGTTGTGCCGGCCCAGATAGCACGGGTCGTGATAGGTGACCTTCTTGGCATACTCGCCATCGAGCTCGAGCCGACCGTCCTCGATCAGCTCGGCCAGGAGCTGGGTGATGTGGACGACCTCGAAGTTCACCATGAACTCGGGATACTCGTTGACGAAGGTGTGATAGCAGTGCGGGGAAGAAACGATGATCTTCTTCACCCCGTGGTCGATAAAGGTCTTGATGTTGCCTTTGGCGAGGTCTCTGAACTCCTGCTCTCCACCCGTCTTGCGGATGCTCTCGCCGCAGCAGCTCTCCTTGCTGCCCAGGATCCCGAAGCTGACCCCGGCCCTGTTCAGGATGTTGGCGGTGGCGACGGCGACCTTCTTCATCCGTGGGTCGTAGGAGAAGTAGCAACCGACAAAATAGAGATAGTCAGTCTCTTCGGCAAACGGAGCCACCGATGCACCGGCGGCCCACTCGGCCCGCGTTGCCCGCTGGGCGTTCAAGGGGTTGCCTTCGGCGACCAGGCTGGCGCTGGCGTTTCGCACCGCGGAAACCGACTCCGGGAACATCCCGTACTCGGCGGCGACCCGTCGGATGGCCACCCCGATCTCGATCTGGCCGACCCCTCTGGGGCAGATCGAGGGGCACGAGCCGCAGGTCGTACAACGCCAGATGTCATCGCCCTCGATCTCGGTCAGACCGAAGGCGGCTTCGCGGATGATCTTGCGGATGCTGAAGTCCCTGACCTGGTTCCACGGGCAGTAGACATCACATTTGCCGCATTGGAAGCACAATCGAGTGGACTCTGCGCCGGCCTTCCTGATCTCCTCGATCGCTTCGGCGAAGGGGGCAACCGTCTCCACGCTCAATCCTTCTTCGCCATTCGCCCGGCGGTGTCGAGGAGCTTCTGCCATCCGAACTTGTGGGCCATCGCCTGCAGACCGATTTCGATCTCCTCGAGCGTCTCCTCTTCAACGACCTCCTCTTCCCGCTCCTCGTAGATCAGCGCGTCGGCCAGGCACCACTGAACGCACATGGGCTGGGACAACGTCGGATCGGACTCACACATGTCGCATTTCAGAGGCAGGCCGGAGTCGGGTTCCTTAAAAACGTCCCGGGACGGACAGGAGGCTCTGCAGAAGGCGCACTCGTCGTACTCCTTGCCGTCGATGGTGTACTTGTCTCTCCCCGCACACTCGGCTGCGGCGTACTCCCCTGCATAGACGGGGACATAGAGGTCTCTCAGCGGATAGTGGATCACCCGGATGCGGGCCCTCTCGGGGTTGTTGCTGCTGTACTTCGGTGTCGCGTGGAAGGACGAGCAGATCACCTCGCACGCCCGACACCCGTTGCACTTGTCGACATCGATTCGGATGGTCTTGACGATCTTCTTCTTCGTGACTTCCACGGCTCAACCCTCGCCCTGCAGGATGCCCCGCTGGAGAAAGTCGTCGGCCACGTAGTCCAGGGATAGCTCGTGCAGCGACTCTTGAGTCGGGATGCCCTGCTCGTTCCAACCCTTGAATCTGTAGTACTCGGTCAGGAGCTCCTCTTCGAGCTCGGGGAACCGCTTCTTCCAGTGGTCCGCCGGCGGCTTCTCGTCCTTCTTCCTCATGCCTCTCCTGATGTTGAAGGCTCGCACCAGGTTGCGGTTCCTCTTGGCGATCTGCGTCAGACCCTCTTCATCAAGCTCCAACCCGGTGGCGGCCGAGATCAAGGTCGGCAGGTTGTGGATGTGATAGGGAGGCTTCAAAGGGAACGAAGACAGACCGGCGCACATCCCGGTGGCGTCGTCGATGTAGTGCATCTGTTCCTGCCAGTTGACGATCTCGCAGGTCGCCTCGATCCCCGGGTAGTGGGGGATGGACTTCTCACCTCGGAGCTCCCAGTCCAGGAACCACTCCTTGAACCTCTCATCGGGGACCTGGACCCAGTCCTTGCAGAACTCTTCCCGCTCCTCCCTGGTCACGAAGGGCGCCTGGGGATAGTTGCCTTCGATCTGGGTGATGTTGATCTTCTCGCCGGTCGAGTACATGAGGAAGTAGATGGGATTCAGCATGCCGAGCTTGAGGGGCAGCTGCTCGTGTTTCTTGATGTTGTTGTGAGCGTACTCCTGGGCGCCCTTGCCGATCTCCTCGGCCGCCCAGTGGGTGCCGTTGGCCAGAGCATCCCCGATGCCTTCGCGCCGGACGATCCGGTCGAGCAGCCAGAAGAACCTCTCCTCGTTGTCGGGGGGCATTCCCGGCAGGTCATCGTCGGTCAGGATGCCGGCCTCATAAAGCTCGAGGGCGAAGGCCATCACCTGCGGGGCGGAAAAGGCGTCCACGCCATACTCGGTCGCCCTCTGGGCGATTCTGAGCCCGAACTCCAGATCCGACATCGCGGCCATGGTGTAGGTCAGCTTGGAGAAACACTTCATCATGTAGGTCGGTTGGTCCGGGACGGAGATCGTCGCCCCACACTTCATCGGGCAGTTGTGGCAGCTGACGAGCCGCGTTCGCATACCCCTCATCGTTTCGGTCCAATTGTCCGCCACCTCCTCGGTCCAAAATCCCTTTCTCCGCGTTCGGGAGTTGCCCCAGGCAAAATTCTCGGTGTGCCACTTTTCATCGTGGATCGCCATCTCCTGCGGCGAGCCGAGCCCGGCGAGGATCGGCATGACCCCGGGGATCGGGTTCTCGTTCCGGACCTTGATGTACTCCATCACCTCGTTGCACATCCCGATGAACTCGGCCGGACGGGCGACGTTGACGTCGTTGGTTCCGCGGACGGCAATCGCCTTGAGGCGCTTGTCTCCCATGACGGCGCCGATGCCGCCGCGGCTGGCGCTCGATCTGCCCTGCTCGATGGATGCGAACCAGACCCTGTTTTCGCCGGCCAAACCGATGGATGCGATCTGAATCTTCGGATCATCGAGCTCCTCTCGAATCATCTCGGCGCTTTCGAGCGAGCCCTTGCCCTCGAGATGAGAGGCGTCGCGGATCTCCACCTTGTCGTCGTGGATCCAAAGATAGACGAGATCCGGGGATTGGCCGCGAATGATCAACGCGTCGTACCCCGCGTATTTCAGCTCCGGTGCCCAGAATCCGCCCATCATCGAAAAGGCCATCAGCCCCGTCTGGGGAGAAATGGTGGAGACGACGGTGCGATTGCACCCGATGGCGGGCGTGCCGACGAGAAGACCGGTTCCGAAGATGAGGAGGTTCTCGGGCGAGAAGGGCTCGACCTCCGGGGGGACCCTGTCCCACAGGATCTTGGCGTTGGTTCCCAAACCACCAAGATAGAGCTCGGTGAGCTCCGGGTCGGTCGCTACCCGCTCGATGTTGCCTCGGGTCAGATCGACTTCCAGGTTGAACCCTGTCTCTGCGTACCTCATGGTCTTCCTCGGCTTTTTCTTGTCGGTGCGGATTCCTGATCACTTCGCAGGACCCGATCCGCGACTCCTTTGAAATTCGCGACAGAATGCTTGTCGGCGGGGGACACACCGTGGAGATACAGTTTTACAAACTCCTCGGCGAGCTCGCCGGCCGACGTGGCGCCGGCCGGGTCGTACCAGGACGAGACCCAGTTGATGGTCCCGAACATGGCCAGGGTGGCTGTGCGCGGATCCACCCGGTCGTCGTTCCGGGCGCTGCAGAGCTCGGAGAATATCTCGAAGGCCTGGTGAAAATAGGCGCGCTGCAGGGCCTCGACCTGTCGCAGGTAGTCGCCGCTCAGGCGCCCGAGCTCCCTCGTGCACACCGTGAGAGAGGCCATGTCCGCCAGGAAATGATCGAGGTGATTGTGGATGAAACGATGGAGGAGGGCTTCCGGCCGGGCAGCGTCGCCGCCCGCGGCCAGCATTTCTGCGCTATCGGTCTCGAAGCGGCGGACGAGACCGTCAAAGACGTGATATTGGATGAGGTAGAGGAGCTCGTCCTTGGACCGCACATAGTAGTAGAGCCCGGCAACGCTGACGCCCGCCCGGTCAGCCACCATGCGGATGGATGCGGGATCGTAGCCCACCTCGGCAAAGACCGCCGCGGCCGTGCGCAAAATCTCCACCAGCTTGCGGTCGTACTTTGCGGTCGTCTGACGGCGCGGTTCGGTTTCGCCGGCCTTGGCCCCCGGCGTTTCCCGCAGCTTCTCGCTGGTCATGCCGGGCTGAAGAGCTTGCGGGTTGGTGGCTGTCATCCGACTCGTTCCAATCCCCGATCGATCAAATTTTCGTTCGAACGCTCGCTCGAAAATATTACCAAGGGAGAGTGCGGAGCGCAAGGTCGGATGCGGCGAGCGCCGCCGGGCCCGGCTGCGCCGAATGACATCGCACCATCGCTGAAAGAAACACATCGCAGGCTTCGCCCGCAACCCAACCGAACCCTGCACGAATCACAGCCTGCGGTGGCGAAGCGTCAGCCGTAGCGGTCGGGTTTTTGAAACACAAAGGACGCAAAGAACCACGAAGGAACCACGGAGCATCGCATTAATTGACCCGGACTCCCTCTGACCTCGAAGACACATCAGGCCCTGCGATGAGTCAAGAAAGGGTCGTTGTGGTGTCTTTGCGGATCTTCGTGTTCTTTGTGTTTCAACCTCGTGCGTGGATTCGAGAGCGTCTGACTTCGTGGGGAGGCCAGGGCTTCCGGGTGATCACTGAAGGGCAGGCTGGAACCGCCCCCACAATCCATCGCAAGTCAGTCTTTCGGGTGGAGGAGACGCCAGGTGATCGCTCTAACGGCATCGAAGAGACGAACGGCGTTTTGGGCCGTGTCTGCGGTGATGGCGCCGGTGCCGATGAGGAGACGAAGGTGGGTGTCGACCTCTTTGGCCGAGCCATAGGCGATGCGGTAGTGGTGGAGCCGGTCGCGCCCGGACCGTCCGGCACCTTCGGCGATGTTTGCAGGCACCGAAGAAGCTGCGCGAATCACCTGGTCGGCGATTGGCTTCAAGGGAGCGGGAACTCTCATCACCAGTGAGATCGCGGTTGCGGCTGCTTGGATGGCTTTGTCGAGGGCATCGAAGCCTGTTGGGCTCTGTCGATCGTGCATGGTCACCTCCGGGTTGTTCATGCATTTCCCCCCAGCCGTTGGGATGGCCCCTGTCAAGGGTCGCCTTCGAGGCGATTCGTCATGCCCTTG
>Ga0316192_10003521_pt1 | contig 11423 bp, 7 predicted proteins | sample MerIslwburrow_MG_FD_204931 | JGI IMG/M metagenome (GOLD analysis project Ga0316192, IMG submission 204931) | Coastal sediment microbial communities from Maine, United States - Merrow Island worm burrow | ecosystem: Environmental > Aquatic > Marine > Coastal > Sediment | place: USA: Maine...
GAGTTCTTCGGTTGGGCGGCGAGCTCGGGATGGCTCATGACGCGGTCTTCAGCCCGGACGGCGAGTGGATCGCCTTCCGGGGTGTCGAGAAGCTCAACGTGTATCACCGATCGGGGGGGCCCCCAACATTCACGGACACATTCCCCAAGAAGGGGCGTGGAACCATCTGGCCGTTTTTCGACCCGTCGAGCCGAAACCTCGGCGCCTACCGGGCTGGTGAGATGAGGACCTTTGCGGTTCCCGACTTTGCCGAGATGGAACGACACCAGGTCAGCCCACGGCCACAAAGTCCGCTCTATCCATTTCAATCGGATCGAGGACTCTTCTTCGTTTCGACCCGCGAGGACGAAGGGAGAATCGAGCTGTGGGTGCCGGGGTCGCCCCTCGAGCTGGTCACGACCACCCCTCCCCTGGGTTGGCCTTTCCTTCAAACGGCCAGGATCGGCGAGACCGGAGAGTGGGCCGCTTTTGTTCCGCAGGAGGAGAATCGGCACGTCTACTTGAAATCGCTTGTCGATCCCACCCTCCCGGCACGTCTTGTTCACGTTCACAAAACACCCATCTCAGATATCACGCTGCACTCGAAGCGAAGGTGGATCGCCGTCCGCGGCAAGGACTCTCCGGCCATCACCGTGTGGCCGCTCGACGAAGAAGTGGAAAAACCACTGAAAACATTCGATGGCCGCGGTCTCCTATGGCTGTCCAACAACGAATCCCGCATCATCGAAAGCGGGATGCTCGATGGCAACCCGATCGCCTTCGTCTGGGACCTCGCCATGCCTTCCGGCGCTGAACCCCTCGTCCTTCGGTGGCGACGCGGTTCGGAGACCATCGAACGTGTCTCTATCGATCCCACCGGCCGGTGGGCAGCCGCGGGTACGCTCGGGATGGTCCCGCTCTGGTCTCTGCCGGTGAACCCCACGATCACCCTGAACGGGTACGACGGGACCGTCTCCGATCCTGAGTTCACACCGGACGGACAGGCCCTCGTGATTCCCGTTTTGTCCAGGGATGTTGACCAACGCGACGTTTTTCTGCAGCCGATCGCCGGCGGTGGGTCGGCGCAACCCCTGCTCGGTGGTGGTTTCAGAGCCGTTGTCGAACCGCAGGGACGTTTCGCCGTCGTCTCGGTGACTGGTGGGGCGGTTGTCTGTCCCCTCGACGGCTCGGAACAGACACGGCTCGAAGGCCACCCCCCGGGAACGTGGCCCGTCGGCGTTGCCTACGATCCGGAGCGGGAGCTGGTGGCATCGGGCGTCTGGGGTGGATCCGATGAGAAGATCATCGGTGTGTGGGACCTTCGGGACGGGACGATGCAGGTGCTCGGCCCCGCCGACGATGCTGGAGACGCCTACTGGGGCGGATATCACACGCTGGCTTTTCTCCACGACGGGAGCCTGCTTTCTCATACCAGGGAAGGGCTCGTGCGGAGATGGAACCTCGATGATGGCTCGTCCGAACTGCTCTTCGCCAAGGACTGTGGAATTCTGGGCGTGAAACCGGACGGCTTCACCGCGGTATTCGGATGTCTGGGTGACAACGGTGCCGAGCTGTCAGAAATCGACTTCTCAACCAACGAGGTCCGCCAATTCGAGGGTTCCCGGCACCAACGCTCGCGTGTGGGCGGGGCTGCCCTGTCGCCTCAGGGTGACGTGATAGCCGTTGGACTTCAGGACGGAACGATCGAGATTCGACGGCTCGAGGGCGGCGAATCACATCTCTTCTACGGTCACGAGGCGAATGTCACCGGTCTCTCCTTTTCGCCCGATGGCACCCTGCTCGCCTCCGGCAGCCAGGACGGGTCCGCTCGCGTGTGGACGGTTCCGGATCTGTCCAAACCGCCGCTTCACGCCCTCCCCTACGACGACCTGCTCGCGCGGTTGGACACATTCACCAATCTCCGCGTTGTCCGCGACGAGGACTCCAATACCGGCTGGAGAGTCGAGCTCGGTCCGTTCCCGGGGTGGGAGACGGTGCCGGAGTGGTAAACATCACGAATTATGAATTATGAATTGGTTGCTGGAGAATTGTAGCCGACGGTGCACCCCCGCAGCACGATCGTGTTGGTCAACGGCGCTGAAGGGCAAGCAGGATGCTTGCCGCTACAAAGGACTCGGCTGGGACTCTTCATGACAGCCGGGATGGCTGATGCTACAAAGAACCAAGGTCACCTACGTGGTAGCGGTCTCGAGTGCCTACTTGATCGCTTCCCACGCCTGATCTTCGTTATCGCAGACCTTGAGAATCCGATCGACCATGACGATGGTGAAGATCTCGCGGACCTTGCTGCTACAGCCGAACACCGCCAGGCCCCCCTCGTAACCCTTCAGACGGGTGAAGAGTCGGATGAGGATGCCGATCCCGGCACTGGTCAGGATGGTGACCTTGGTGAAATCCATGACGACGAATCGGGTCTCCTCGTCGATCAACTGCGATGCGGTTTCCCACAGCATATTGGCGCCGTGAACATCGAGGGACCCGGCAAGGTGAACGATGAGAGCGCCTTCGGCTTCAGGAGCGTTTTCGTATGACACGTGCATGATGGCTCATCCTTGCTTCGAGCTTATCACCGAGCCCCAGTCAGAGCAGCATCCCCCGAAGCTCCGAGCGCCGATGTGGGCAGCAAGGCGTCGCCGACCCCGGGGAGATGCTGCCGACGTCGCCTTTCCAGCTCGTCGGAACAGCTCGACTCGCTACGCTCGCTCAGGACGACTGTGGGGTGTGATCGGAAGGGAGCGAAAACGATGACGAAACCGGAGACCGGTCCCAAAACGCCCGCGCAGTGGACCCTTCGCGTAATCCGGGCTAGACTTGGGCACAACTCATCCGGTTTTGATCAAGGGTCGGCGCCGCTGCGGCAGGGCCGGGGTCCTCGTCGCCCTTTTGGAGAGAGGTCGTGGTTGTCATGCGGAAGGGTTTCCGCAGGGAGATCGATGCTCTCGACGAGATCTTCAGATTCCTGGAGGATTTCGTCGCTGAAGCTGCGATCGACGAGCGCGATGCGTTCACCATCAACCTGGTGGTCGAGGAGCTCTTCACCAATCTGGTCCGGCACAACAACGGCGGCGGTGAATCGATCGATATCGATATCGAGCGCGAGGGTGACGATTTTCACCTCGAATTGACCGATTTCGACGTCGAGCCCTTCGATCCCACGAGCGTGCCTAGACCGCCTCTCACCTCCGACATCGACGAAAGGAGCCCCGGCGGGCTCGGGCTCCATCTGGTGCGGACAATGGTCGACGATTTGAGCTACGAGTACGAACCCAAGACCCGGAGGATGCGGGTCTCGGTGACCAAGCGACTGGAGTCATAGATGTTCGAGATCACCCGCGACACCGAAGGCAGCGTTCACCTCAAGGGCAGATTCGACGCGGCCCAGGTCGCCAATGCGAAGCACGTCTTCAGCTTCGTCGATGACTCGTGCGTCGTCGATTTCGCCGAGCTCAGCTACATCTCGTCAGCGGGGCTCGGGTTGCTCTTCGCGACCCAAAAACGCCTGGTCGACAACGGCAGCGCACTCAAGCTGACCAACCTCAACCCGCACATCCGCGAGGTCTTCCGGATCGCGGGCTTCGACAACATCTTCGAGATTGACGAATAGGAGGACGAGAAAGGCTGACCAACCTTTGTCGGCGCGGCCGGTATTTATGACCAGAGATGAACACGACACCATGCTTGTCCAAGCCTGCCTCCAGGGAGATCGAAGCGCGTTCGATGAGCTCGTCGATCGCTACCAACGAGCTCTCTACAACGCCGCATACCGAATCACCGGCTCGGTCGACGACGCCATGGACGTCACCCAGTCGGCCTTTGTCGCAGCGTATGAAAAGCTCCACACCTTCGACCCGTCCCGCCGGTTTTTCAGCTGGATCTACCGGATCACCTGCAACAGGGCGCTCAAGGTGGTCGAACAAAGACGACCCCTGGCGGCGATCGACGCCGAGGCCCACAGCACCCAATCCAACCCCGAGGTCGTCTACGGCGCCACCGAGTCCGGTGAGTTCCTCGAGCGCGCCCTGCGGGAGCTCAGCCCCGATCAACGAATCGTCATCGTTCTCAAACACATCCTGGGGTTCAGCTACCACGAGATCGGCGAGCTCGTCGGCGTCCCGGAGAAGACCGTGAAATCACGACTGTTCACCGCCCGCCGACGGTTGCGGACGGTTCTGCTCGAGAAGGGGTTCGTGCCATGAACCGCGAGCGGCTCGAGGCCCTGCTGTGGGAGCGCATCGACGGCGTCATCACCGATGCCGACCGTACCGAACTCGAGGCCCATCTCGCCGAGAATCATGAGGCGAGAGAGCTCGAGAAGGAGCTCGCACTCCTCGCCGGTCGGTTGGCCGAGGTGGTCGAGGTGGATCCACCGGAGGAGCTCCGGCCGAGGATCGATCGGGCTCTGGAAGCCCACCGGCTGTCAACCGAAACCACCGAACCGATCTCTCGAGGCGCCTCTCCTTCAAAGAGAATTCAGGCGCCGTTCCGACCGCCATCAAAGATCCGACGCGACGAAAAACCAACATTTCGGCCGCTTTCCGGTAATTGGAGTAGTGAAACCAACGTAATCACGATCGAAGAATCGGGCAAGAGCCCGCCAAGGGGGTTTGCGATGGCTACGAACAAAACGGGGATCATCGGTGCGTTTGTGGCGGTCGCCGTCATCGGCATCGTCGCGATCGGCTATCTTTCGCTGAACAAGGCGCCCACCATCGGAGAGGACGCCGTCGGGGCGGTTGGAGCGGCCGATCGCTATCGGTCGGAGCAGATCACCACGGAGGACGTCCAGATCGAGCAGGTCGAGCTGCAGGCCTTCCTGCAGACCGACGAGTTCGATCAACTGATCAACGATCCGGAGACCCGCAAGCTCCTCGCGAGTGAGGCCATGCAAGAGGCGATGGCCAACGACGCGGTCAGGATGGCGCTCGCCAACGACGCCGTCCGAAATGCGCTGGCCAACGACGCGGTCAGGATGGCGCTCGCCAACGACTCCTTCCATGAGGCGTGGGCAAATGACGCTTTCCAAGACGCCATGGCCAACGACGCCTTTGTCAACGCGTTGGGCCGGCCAGCCACCCGCGTCACCATGTCCGATAGGGCATTCCAGGATGCTCTGGCCAACGACGCCTTCGCCAAGGCGCTCGCGTCCGACGCCTTCCAGCAGGCGTGGGCCAACGAAGCTTTCCAAGACGCCATGGCCAATGACGCCGTCGCCAAAGCCTGGGCCAACGACGCTTTCGCCAACGCGATGGCCAACGATGCCTTCCAGAAGGCGCTCAGCGACAAGGCGGTCCAAAACGCACTGGCCAACGACGCCTTTGTCAACGCATTGGGCCACCAGAACACTCGCGTTGCGATGACCGACAAAGCGTTCCTGGATGCTCTGGCCAACGACGCCTTCCAAAACGCGCTAGCCGACAAGGCATTCCAAAACGCGCTGGCGAGCGACGCCTTCCAGAACGCCTTCACCAACGACGCCTTCCAGAAGGCCCTCGCTGCCGACGCCTTCCAAAACGCGCTCGCCAGTGATGCCTTCCGCAATGCGATGGCCAGCGACGCATTCCAGAACGCTCTTGCGAACGATGCCTTCCGGGACGCCATGGCCAACGATGCCTTCCGCAATGCTCTGGCCAACGATGCCTTCCGGGACGCTCTCGCAAGTGACGCCTTCGCCAACGCCATGGCCAACGATGCCTTCCAGAATGCGTTGGCGAACGACGCCTTCAGAGATGCCATCGCCAACGATGCCTTCCAGAAAGCCTTGGCCAGCGATGCGTTCGCCAATGCCATGGCCAATGACGCCTTTGTGAACGCCTGGGCCAACGACGCCTTCTCCGATGCCATGGCTCAAGCCTCGGTGCGCGATGCCCTGGCAAACGGCGCGATGGCGAGAACAATGGAGAACTACCGATAGCTCAGCAGGCAATCGGAGTGGGAGAGGGTTGACGCCGCAGCCAGCTGCGGCGTCGGCCCGCGTTTGTCGATCCGAGGGGGGATGAATGAGACTGATCAGGATCAGCGTGCTCAGCGTCGCGGTGATCCTGCTCTTGACCACGCCATCCGCCTCCGTCGAGCTCGACGAGATGACCACCGAGGAGCTGCGCCTCCTCTACTTCGACGCAACCCAGGGCTACCTCGCGCCCCACGTGGCGCGCTGTTTCGTCAACTCGCTCGAGCTCCACCGCGAGCTCTGGGGTTGGCAGCCGTCACAACCCGTCACGGTCCTCCTCGTCGATCTCTCGGACCGCGGCAATGCCGCCGCCGGCGCGGTCCCGCGCAACATCTTGATGCTCGAGATCGCCCCGCTCTCCTTTGTCTACGAGATCGTCTCGGCCAACGAGCGCATGAACTGGCTGATGAACCACGAGCTGGTCCACATCGCCGCGGTGGACGGCGCCGCCGGCCGCGACCACTTCTGGCGGAAATTCTTCGCCGGCAAGGTGCAGCCAAGCCCGGACAATCCGGGAACCATCCTCTTCGCCTACCTGACCACACCCCGCGACGCCGCCCCCCGCTGGTATCAGGAGGGGATCGCGGTCTTTGTCGAGACCTGGATGGCGGGCGGCATGGGGCGCGCCCAGGGCGCCTGGGACGAGATGGTCTTTCGCTCGATGGTGCGCGACGGCAGCCACTTCTACACCCCGTTGGGGCTGGTCTCCGAAGGGACCAAGATCGACTTCCAGGTCGAGGTCAACTCCTACCTCTACGGCACCCGCTTCATGTCCTATCTGGCGTATGAGTACGGACCCGAGACCGTGATCGAGTGGGTGTCCCGCAACGACGGCAGCAAGGCCTACTTCGCGACCCAGTTCGAACACGTCTACGGCAAGAAGCTCGCCGAGGCGTGGGCCGACTGGATCGCCTGGGAGCACGAATTCCAACGCACCAATCTCGAGGCCATCCGGCAGTACCCCATCACCCCGGCCGAGGACCTCTCCCCACAGGCCCTGGGCTCGGTATCGAGCGCATTCTTCGACGCCGAGCGGGGCCGGATCTACGCCGGATTCAACTATCCCGGCGTGGTCGCCCACCTCGGTTCGATCTCGGTGGACGACGGCGAGATCGACAAGATCATCGACATCAAGGAGCCGGTGATCTACACCGTGACGTCGGTGGCCTACGACCACGAGAGCAAGCGGATCTTTTACACCACGGACAACCTCTCCTTCCGCGACCTGCGGGTGGTGGACCCCGAGACCGGCGAGTCGGAGACCCTCCTCGAGGACGCCCGGATCGGCGATCTCGCCTTCAACCCGGCGGATCGGTCGATCTGGGGGGTGCGCCACTTCAACGGATTCGCCACCCTGGTCCGGGTCCCTCACCCCTACACCGAGTGGGAGCAGATCCATTCGTGGCCCTACGGCGAGGTCGTCTACGACGTCGACATTTCACCGGACGGCACCCTGCTGTCGGCTTCGGTCGGCGGGATCGACGGCCGCCACGTGCTGCGCGTCTGGCCGACGGCGTCGCTGGTTGACGGCGACACCACACCCGTCGAGGAGCACGCCTTCGGCACCACCATCCCATCCAACTTCGTCTTCTCGCCCGATGGCCGATATCTCTACGGCAGCACGTACTTCACCGGGGCATCCAACATCTTCCGTTATGAGCTGGCCACAAACGAGATCGAGGCGGTGAGCAACACCGAGACCGGGTTCTTCCGGCCGATTCCACTGGGCGACGAAAAGCTCATCGTCTTCCGCTACACCGGCGATGGTTTCATCCCCGCCACCATCGAGGCCACCCCCCTCGAGGATGTCGCCCCGATCACCTTCCTCGGCCAGCAGGTGGTCGAAAAGCATCCGGTGGTCAAGGAGTGGTCGGTCGGCTCGCCGGCCGAGATCGATCTCGAGGAGGAGGGCGTCGAGAAGGGCGACTACCACGGCTTCAAGGACGTCGGCCTGGAGTCCGTCTACCCCATCGTCCAGGGCTACCGTGGGTCCCCGGGGATCGGTTTCCGCATCAACTTCTCCGATCCGCTCATGCTCAACCGGCTCTTCTTCTCCGCCTCCTACACCCTCGACAACACCCTCGACTCCGATGAGCGGCTCCACGCCAAGCTCGAGTACGAGCGCTACAACTGGACCGCCGCGCTCAAGTACAACAACGCCGACTTCTACGATCTCCTCGGTCCGACCTACCGAGGTCTCAAGGGCTACTCGGCCGAGCTCGGTTGGGACAAGAGCCTGGTCTACGACACTCCACGGGAGCTCAGACTCGAGCTCGACACCGCTTTCTACGGCGGCCTCGAGCAGGTTCCCGGCTACCAGAACGTGCCCTCACCCTACGACAAGCTGTGGTGGACCCAGGCTAAGCTGCACTACTCAAACGTGCGCTCCTCGCTGGGGCACGTGGACGACGAGAAGGGCCACACTTGGGAAGTCGTCGCGGTCAACAACTATGTCAACAGCCAGGCGATCCCGCTGATCCGCGGCGCCTTCGACATCGGTTTCGCCCTGCCCATCAAACACTCCTCGATCTGGCTGCGCACCGACGCCGGCTACGCCCACGGCGACGCCGACGACCCCTTCGCCTTCTTCTTCTTCGGCGGCTTCGGCAACAACTACATCGACAACAGATCCATCAAGCGCTACCACCAGTGGTACAGCTTCCCCGGTGTCGATCTCAACGCCATCGCCGGCCAGACCTTTACCAAGGCGCTGCTCGAGTGGAATCTGCCGCCGCTGCGCTTTCGCAGGGTGGGTTCGCCGGGCTTCTTCATCACCTGGATTCGCCCGTCGGTCTTCACCACCGGCATCGTGACCAGTTGGGACGAAAAGAGTGAACGCCGCGAGGTCGGCAACGTCGGGTTCCAGCTCGATCTGCGCTTCGGGGTGCTCTCGCGGCTCGACATGACTCTTTCTCTGGGTTATGCGCAGGCCTTCGCCAAGGGTATGAAGGCGTCCAACGAGTTCATGATCTCGCTCAAGATCCTGTAATCTCGATCCATGACCCCCATGGAAGCCGGCGTGAGAATTCTCCTCGGTCTGCTGCCGGTCTTCTCTTTTCTGGTCGCTCTGATCCTCCTCGACGGCTACAAACTGGTTCGTCCGCGCTGGGTGGTCCACCTCATCGCGGCCGGCGCCCTCGCCGGAGCCGCGAGCCTCTCTCTCAATGGGTTCATCCTCGACCACAGCGCTGTCGATCCGGGCTCGTTCGTGCGCTATATCGCTCCCGCCATCGAGGAGCTCCTCAAGGGCGCGGTGATCGTGTTTCTGCTGGCTCGACGCCGCATCGGTTTCCTGGTTGACGCCGCCATCTTCGGCTTTGCGGTCGGCGCCGGCTTTGCGCTGGTGGAGAACCCGAGCTATTTCTTCATTCTCGAGGACCGCAGCCTGGCACTTTGGGTGGTCCGCGGCTTCGGCACGGCCGTCATGCACGGTGGGGTCACAGCGATCTTCGCCATGGTATCCAAGATGCTCGCCGACCGGCACGGCGGCGCCCGGGTGTGGATCTGTGTCCCCGGCATTGTGGTGGCGTGGGCGCTGCACTCGCTCTTCAACCACTTCTTCTTTTCGCCGTATGCCTCGACGGTGCTGATCCTCGCGGTGCTGCCGGTGTTCTTCATCACGGCCTTCCACCTCAGCGAGCTTCGCATGCGCGACTGGCTCGGTGTCGGTTTCGACACCGATGCCGAGCTCCTCGAGCTCATCGCTGAGGGCAGGGTCGCGGAGAGCCGGATCGGCGCCTATCTCGAAGAGCTCCGGGAGCGGTTCCCGCCCACCATGGTGGCCGACATGCTGTGTCTCGTTCGGCTGCGAGCCGAGCTGTCGATCCGCGCCAAAGGGGTGCTGCTCGCCCGCGAGGCCGGTTTCACCCTTCCCCCCGATCCCCAGACCGATGATCGGCTCACCGAGGTCGACTACCTGGAGAAGACCGTCGGACCCACCGGATTGCTGGCCCTCCACCCGGTCATCAACATGAGCGATCGCGACCTCTGGCAGATCAACGCGTTGGCGCGGTAGCGGATTGTTGAGCGACCTGCCCGAAACCCAACAATGGCATGCTGGAAGCTGCCATTACAAAAACGCTCGGACCTTTGTAGGGGCGGGCTTCCAGCTGCCCTTCAGAATTGCAGAGCGCAAGCGGTACGTGCCCGCCGCGCGTTGCGTCGAAACGACCTGCCTGGTCATTCCTTGTCTCGTCGGCCCGATGGACTCTGGGAAGCTCAGGATGACGGGTGCGTAGGCATTCCGGATCCGCCCGAGACCCCCCACTTGCGGGTCGCCCTCACCGCTGCGATAATCGACCCACCGTGATCAAGCTCGATATCAGACCTGCCGACGGCGAACGGTTCGAATACTCTGTGGAATCCGACTCGGTCGTGATCGGGCGCTCGGCCTCAGCCGATGTGTCCATCGCCGACCGGTTTCTGTCACGCCGCCACGCGCGCCTCTACCGAGACGGCGATGACTGGCTGGTCGAAGACCTGGGATCACGCAACGGCACCCTGGTCAACGGAGTCAGGATATCGTCGCCGTCCGCCGTCGGCCCCGGCGACGTGATCGGAATCTCGGCGTCCATCGTGGAGGTCGGTGTTGTAGGTGCTCGACGATCCGAATCCGAATCAACCGACGACGGAACTCGCACGATCTTCCGTGCTGCATCCGCGATCCTCGGCGAGTCGAAGAAGGCGGTCTCGCGGACCGACGCCGTTGAACCCGAGCAGCTTCGGCGAGCCGCGGATCAGCTCCGGGTGATGGTCGATGTCCACCAGGCCATGGCCGAGTCGATAACCGTGGAGGAGCTCTTTGACCGGGTTCTGGACCGGGTCTTTGTCCACTTTCAACCGCAGAACGGTGCGATCTTCCTGGTCGAGGACGACGCGCTGGTCCGGGTGGTCAGTCGTTCAACATCGGCCTCCGAAGATTCCTTTCCAGAGTCGCAGAGCCTCGCCGCCGAGGTCATCGACAAGGGCTTGGCGGCCGTGGTCTACGACACGAGCACCGACGAGCGGTTCCTGCGGGCCGAAAGCCTGCTCGCGGCCGGGGTGCGTAGCCTGGTGGCCGCTCCCCTGCTCACCAGGGCGGGCGCTCTCGGCATGATCGTTCTCAGCTCACAGCTCGCCCAGCGAGAGTTCCACGAACAGGACATGGAGCTGCTGGTGGTGGTCGCCTCGGCGGTCGGTCTGCGGATGCGCAACCTCGCGCTCGCCGAAGAGGCGGCCGAAAAGAAACGCTTCGAGCGAGACGTCGCCCTCGCGCGACGAATCCAGGTCAACTTTTTGCCGCCGGAGACGCCCCAGCCACCAGGGTTGGAGATCTACGGCGGAAACATTCCGTCCCGCGGGGTCTCCGGTGATTACTACCAGGTCGTCGAGAGAGAGGACCACGGCGATGTGGCGGTCATCATCGCCGATGTCTCGGGCAAGGGCATCGCCGCCTCGATGCTCACGGGCTACGTGGATGCGCTGTGCCTGGCCTACC
>Ga0316192_10003522_pt1 | contig 11423 bp, 10 predicted proteins | sample MerIslwburrow_MG_FD_204931 | JGI IMG/M metagenome (GOLD analysis project Ga0316192, IMG submission 204931) | Coastal sediment microbial communities from Maine, United States - Merrow Island worm burrow | ecosystem: Environmental > Aquatic > Marine > Coastal > Sediment | place: USA: Maine...
TGGCGAGGCGGCTGTATTATTCGCAGTCGTTTTCTAAATAATATTAAAGAGGCTTACACACAAACACCAGGACTCGAAAATTTGTTAATGGATAACTTTTTTAAAGAAGCTGTAGAACAAGCCCAAACTGGATGGAGAACAGCGATCCAGTTTGCTGTTAGTGTGGGAATACCAGCGCCGGCGTTTTCCAGTGCCCTTGCCTTTTACGATGGTTATCGTTGTGAACAACTACCCGCTAATTTATTACAGGCACAAAGAGATTATTTTGGCGCCCACACCTATGAGCGAATTGATCGCCCAAGAGGACAATTTTTCCATACCCAATGGTCCAAAGACTCATAAAGGAGAACCTAAATGGTTGAACTTGAACCTTGCACATATGTTATTTTTGGTGCCACAGGTCATCTCTCACGTACGAAATTAATGCCGGCGCTTTATCACTTGGAAGCAAACAATCGCCTTCCCGCAGGCAGTAAAATATTGTGTATTGGACGTAGTGAATGGGAAACTGGAAACTGGCGTGATGAAATCAAAGAGAAAATAGCCCCCAAAGTACGAAACGGCTTAGATGAAACTATCTTTAAGCGCTTTCGTGAACGCCTGATTTACATTAGGGGTGATCTACATACAGATGAATTATACAAATCCTTAATAGACCAATTAAATGGGAAAGACGATATACCGCCTAATTGCGCGTTTTACATGTCTATTAGACCCGCTGAATTTGGTATTGTAATACAGAAACTGGGTGAGTCAGGCTTGCTGGAGCAACAACATGGCTGGCGCCGTGCGATTATTGAGAAACCCTTTGGTTCTGATTTGGAAAGCGCTCAAGTTCTACAACGAAAACTGCACAAGTATCTCAACGAAGATCAAATTTACCGTATCGATCACTATCTTGGTAAAGGCACGGTACAAAATATTTTAGTGTTCCGTTTTGCCAACGTTATGATGGAACCCTTGTGGAACCGCAACTATATTGACCATATTCAAGTAACGCACTCAGAAACAGACGGGATAGAAGGCCGTTCACATTATTACGACGGTGCCGGTGCCTTACGCGATATGGTGCAAAGTCATTTGCTACAATTATTAACCCTGGTCGCCATGGAGCCTCCCGCTTCCATGGATGCGGAGTCTCTGCGTGATGAAAAGGTAAAAGTACTCAAATCCATTCGTCCCGTAAGCCAAAAAGCAGTTCGAGCTCAGTCTTTCCGGGCACAGTACGCCAGCGGCATGGTAAATAATAAAAAAGTAAATAGCTATCTTGAAGAAGAAGGCGTTGCCCAAAACAGTACTACAGAAACCTATTCGGCGCACAAATTTTATATCGATAATTGGCGTTGGAGAGATGTGCCTTTTTTTCTTCGTACTGGTAAACGAATGTCCGAATCAAAATCGGCTATTAGCATTCGATTTAAACACCCCCCACAACATTTATTTCGACATACAGTGTCTCAGCAATTAAAGCCTGACTGGATATTACTCGGCATACAACCGGATGAATGTGTGCGCATAGAAATGCAGGTTAAGGAACCGGGCCTCAGTATGATACCCCGCTCCATTAGCCTGGATGCTAGTTTCTCTGACTCAGATGCCTACACACTCGATGCCTACGAAGGATTGCTATTGGACGTTATAGAAGGTGATCAAAGTTTATTTTTGCGATATGACGAGGTTGAATGGGCATGGCAAGTTGTTGATCCCATATTGCGGGTCTGGGCAACGGACACTGATTACATCCATACCTATCAAGCCGGCACCTGGGGGCCCAAAGAGACCAGGCGATTGTTTGAGAAAGAAGACCAGTTCTGGCGCCATTCCTTAAAACCGGATAACGAGGAACGTTAGTCTAGCAATGTATTTTTCTATGTTGTCAACTTTGTACGGGAAATCACATCATATAAGACCGGCAATATGAATAAGGTCAAAAATATCGATGACTTTTAGCCCTCGCACTACCATGGGCTAAATGTCTCGGAACTTCAGAACCAATCGTTGCTACCGAATTTACTTCTACACAATAACGATACCCACTCCGGGACTTCCAATCTCCATTCAAGTCTTTAGCTCAACACGCCGACAAAAGATAGTATGGAAAAAACATACGCATTCCTTGACATTCAATGAAATATAAATGATAATGATTCTCATTCGCATTAACACAAAACCTGTTTCAACTTGAAGTGTTATTGGTTTTATGAGTTATTTCAATAAGTAATATACGAATTGACCTGATATGAAGAGTTATAATATCCAAGAGTATATATAGTTTAGGTTAGATCTGGAGGCAAAAGATTTTTAATATGTTTAGACGTTTAATAATTACAAGCGCAATACTGACATCATTTCTCGGTAGCACCCTAACCTTTGCTGAAAATAAAAATAATCCGAATTGGGAAGTAGGTGCATTGGTAGAGGTTGAATTGAGCTACGCGGTGGATAATGTCGACAAAAGTAGCGAAACCGGCGACCCGAATGCAAAAGACACGACCTCTTCTGATTTTACTCTAGCCACCGTAGAACTCTACTTTGACGGACAACTTACTGATTGGATTGGTGGCCACGTACGATTATTGTGGGAACAAGATGTAACAGAACCAATTGACATGGATATGGCGTATATCTATATCTCGAATAAAGAAAAAAGCGCCATATCGTATTTCTTGGGTAAGATGTATATGCCATTTGGCTCTTTTGAGAGCAATATGATTTCTGATCCTTACACTCTTGTACTGGGTGAAACCAATGAAACCGGTGTACTGATAGGCTTTTATAAAAATTTCTATGTTAATGGTTATGTTTTTAACGGCGATATTAACAAATTATCCGAAATCGACAATGGCGATGACAATATTGACAATTTTGGTTTCAACCTTGGTTACGCTCTGGAAAGTGACAGATTAACTATGAATGTCGGTGTAGATTATATTAACAACCTGGCTGATTCTGATACGCTGCAAGAGTTCACTACACCAAGTATCGATAATTACATTGGCGGATTAGGTGCACATGCCAACATTAAATTTGGTATATTCACCTTTATAGCAGAATATGTTGGTGCACTGGATGATTTTCAGGCCGGTGAATTAGTGGGTGTTGACGAAGATGATAATCCTGTCCCAAGTGACAAAAAACGCACACCCAGCGCCTATAATATTGAGCTAGGTTTCGACATAGGCCAAAAAGCAACCCTAGCCTTTGCGTATCAAGGCTCCAGCGATGCGGTTGATATCGGACTACATGAGTCTCGTGGCATGGTAGGCGCTGCTATTGATATTGCGCGAAACACTCTACTTTCCTTTGAGTTGGCATTTGATGACGATTATGCAACCGATGAAGGTGGTGATGGCGAAACGGATATTGCATTTACAACACAAGTGGCTATTGAATTCTAATTCGCTAGAAATTATTTTACGTCAGATAAAGACCCTCTTATGAGGGTCTTTTTTTGTCTAAAATTTTTTAATTGGTTGTGTAAACATTAGAGAGGTCGTACAATTTTCGTTTATGCCTAGTGGATAGACGGAAAACCTGCGATGAATTTCAGACCAAGTTGTTTAATCTTTGTACTTATTGTTTTGGCACTAAATGCCTGTAGCACAACAGCTCCAATAAAACTTCAAACTACGGCGTCAAAAGACGAATTATTTAAATCTTGTTTATCGTTGTATGAGGAAATTGAAACTAAAATCCAATTGTTTGATATTCAAGATGCCCAGACGATGGCCATTCCCAGCTATCCTTTTCTACATAGCAACCGACTACTTGCGAGTTACGCGCCCTTAATAACATCTGACACACGAGAATTTTGGCTAGATCAACTAAAAAATCTAGGAACAGAAAGCCTACTGCTGGAAACACAAAACCTTCCCCTTGATACAAAAAATCAGCTCTTACAAAAATGGCAAAAAATAGATACTAAAAGTGCATCCCTTTCTGATTTAATAGGATTTTGCGAAAAATATACTAATGAAAATACCGTGTATGATGACAAGAGTTTTCAATACTTGGTACAACAAAGCAAAATACCTGACCACTATACGACATGGCAGCGCGCCGTTGGAATCTATCCCATTGTGTCCTATTTTATGGCCAAGGGGATTACAAATTGGCACAAAGACAGTACGGCTGCACTTACTCGCGTTCCAGAGACCATTCCGGTTGAAGGTGAGATTTATCGTTATACGAGCAGTGAACCGAATAAAAAACTAAACAGTGTTAAAACAGTGGAGTCAATCCTGAAATCGGCTTCTGCTAATCCTTTAAAAATTCCATTGCCATCGCAATCAGAACTGGACACACTGTTTGCTACTTATGCGCCTATCTGGGAAATCGATAGCGTCACTGACAACGATAAGGTCGGCGCCATCTATTTGTCCAATGGAGATGCGTTACCAGGAATTGATTTAAAACAACCCACCGTGTATCAACTTGCTTCCCATGTCCATTTTTATGGAAAGACCTTATTACAACTAAATTATTTTATCTGGGTACCACAACGACCTTGTACTTCAGGCTTTGACTTCTTGTGTGGGCAGATTGATGGATTGATTTGGCGAGTGACTCTTAAGGAAAATGGTGAGCCTTTATTATACGACTCCATACACAGTTGTGGATGTTACCATACTTTCTTCCCTGTTGATGATCTTGAGATCTTACCCCCTAAAATGAACGTGGAAGAAACGGCCTTTGTGCCTGTAAAAGCGCCCAAATTTAGATTGGGTAAAAGACTAACGGTACGACTGTCTTCAGTCAGTCATTACTTAGACGCGGTATTTTATTCTGATGACAGTGTCAAAAATACCATTACCTATAAAACCAAACCTTATAACACCTTACGCTCTTTAGTTGTTAACAACAAAGAACACAAGAGTCTATTTCAAGCCAACGGACTTGTTGCTGGTACGGAACGCAAAGAACGTTGGTTCTTTTGGCCAATGGGTATCGCTTCCGCTGGCGCCATGCGCCAATGGGGAACACACGCCACGGCCTTTGTGGGTAGAAGACATTTTGATGATCCGTGCCTGCTGGAAAATTCTTTTCTGCCCTTGAGTCCGTCGAGTGACTCTCCTTCAGACAAGGATTCTATTAATAATACCCATGCAAATTATTTGTGTGTTAAAGATAAACTAGAAAATGAACAAGATTAGATTTTTCTCGCCCCCATGCTTTGCGTTTCTCGCTCCCACGCTCTGCGTGGGAGTGGATACGGATCGTCGCTAAGGCATAGACCTTGTTACAAGTAATAGGGTTTGGTATGAATTCCCACGCGGTAGCGTGGGAACTAGTAAGTTCCTAGGGCGCAGGAACTAGTAATACTAAGCACACACCCGCTTCATGTTATACGCCTCTCGAATATCCATGAGATCGTTTAAGGTCTTGCGCATGGTTTCTTCTGCTTGTGCTTCTGACTTTATATCCCAGTCTTGTTCTACCAATACTGGGAACATGGCCCGCGCCTTGGCTTCGTCTTTGGAGTCGGCATACGTCAATACTTCTAACCATATACCTGCCAGTTTGTGATTGGGATTTTCTGCTTTTTGCGCTTTGACCGCCTGACTTAAGGCCTTTTTGTGCTCGCAATCGGCCAATGCAGACAAACCCGTATAGGCATCATCGCCGATTTCTTCGCGCAACTTGTCAAACTTTGCCTCATTTTGCTGTTTAACTTGTTCATCGGCCCTGCTGCCTGCCATTGCCCCAGCCGTTGCACCCACTGCGCCACCGTATACAGCACCACGCGCTGCGCGCTCCACAGGATCACCGCCGAAGACCAAGGCGCTGACCAAACCACCCACCGCGCCGGAAACAGCACCGGTGGTAGCACCTTCTTTGGCACCTTTGGCGGCGTAGCCGCCACTGGCACAACCAGTGATTTGTGAAAATAGAAATAGCACGCTAAGCAACGATCCCATTATTATGATGTCGTTAATTTTGTAATTAACCATATTACTTCCCCTAGTATTGATTTTATCCCTGCAAAAATCTACAGACTATTACTTTATTATTTCGCTTTCTATTTAGGAAACAGAAATTGGAAGGTAAAACTAACTGAATAATCAGGCGCGCCTTCCGGTTTTTCCACATTATAATAGTATTCTAGCTTGGAATTGATAGCTTGTTTACCAATCTTAAAGATTTTACCCGCACCCCCACCGATAGGTATGGTCCACGTATTATTGCTATCGGCCTTCCAGTTGGCGGTTAAAACCATATCGGTAATTAGAAACCAGCCGTTGGGTAGATTGTAATTCAAAAAGGGTTCAATCAACGACTGGTTGACGTCACTACGATCGGAATCACCGGCAAATGACCAGAGGTGCCGACCTAGTATTCCCAGGCTACCCCAACTAGGTGTACTGAGAGCAACGGCGGAAAGCCCCGCGCTCCATTTACCGCTACCCAGTTGATCATTATAGGCCGTTGGCAAATTGATGGATGGCCCGGCACCCCAGATCACCTTGCCATATTTGACCGGCGAAAAGTATAAGGCATAATTGATATCCCCTAAGCCACTGGCACCCTCTGCCCCGCCGGATGGACTGGGATTATTTGGCCCTGGTATGGCGCCATCCACATTCGCAATAGGTATGAGCGCACGATTGACCAAATTCCAATCGCCCACGGTGACGGGTACCACCGGGTTCACGTTAAGAATGAAGGCATCGCCGTTTGCGGCCCCAGAGTCAACACTAAGTTTCAAAGGCAGACTAATCAAAGAACTAATAGGATTCTGCACAGCAGATCGCATATCGTCTCCACCCTTTTCTTCGGCGTTGACCAAAAGGGGCATGACCGATAGTAAAAGAATCACAACTGCTGTTGAGGCAGCAGCGCCTTGCTGCTTTTTCATTATTTTTTCTCCTGAAATACCAATAAGTGATGGTTACAGAGATTACCTATCGCTTAAGTTTTCAACATCATTAACAACCATCTTCTATAACACAGGCGCTATGTAGCGCCTGTGTTCTCTACTACACTCTGTAACTACACTCTACAAAGTTTAATAGATTTGCCTTTACCACATTAATCCCTAGCTCAAATCAATCAGTTTCCGGGCCGCGAAAAACCTTCCATACTCTCGATACGCTCCATAACTTCTTTCGCTCTTAGAGTATTGTAGTTAATACCGGCCGCACTCAGACTCGCACCCGTTTGAAAAGGAAAACCATCAATACTCGCCAGGAACTCTTTAATCACACCTTGCACAGGTACAAACAACCACATGTTATCTGCGTACCAACGCAAATATCCCATATCTGCCTCATGAGGACCTTTCTCAAAGGGATCAGCCCGTAAGTTAACAATCATGGGCCATCCGGTAATTTCACGCACCCCAGTGGCGATGTTCCCTTTCGTAGTTGCAAAGGAGATTTTCCAGTCTTCATAACGCACGGCATTCAGATTACCACCCTGATCAAAATAGACAATGGATTTACGCGGACTTTCTTTTACTTTGCCTTTAAAGAATGGTAGAAAATTGTCCCCATCTAAATGAACCTTGAAGGTTTTACCGTTGGCCTTATAACCTTTTTTCGTTTTCTCTTTCACGTCGGACACACCGGCAGCCGCCAACAAGGTAGGCATCCAGTCTTCCTGCGACATAATTTCGTTGTACACAGTGCCTTTCTTAATGGTTCCCGGCCAACGGACTATGGCGGGTACCCGCATGCCGCCTTCCCATGTTGTGCCTTTTTCTCCATAAAATGGTGTTACACCACCATCCGGCCAGGAAAAGGTTTCAGCGCCATTATCAGTACTGTAAATGACTATGGTGTTATCAGCAATTTTGAGGTCGTCAAGTTTTTTCAAGACTTTACCCACCATGTCATCGTGCTCAACCATTCCATCGGGATACAAGCCAATACCCGTGCGGCCTTGTGATTCCTTTTTAAGCCGTGTCCAAACGTGCATGCGGGTGGCGTTATACCAAACGAAGAAGGGTTTTTTGTCTTTATGGGCCTTATCGATAAATTTCATGGCCGCATTGTGAAATTCTTCATCTACTGTTTCCATACGCTTGCGTGTGAGTGGTCCAGTATCCTTAACCTTCTGTCCACCCTTACCATCCGCCCAACTGTGTATCACACCGCGTGGGCCAAATTCTTTTCTGAATTTTTTATCTTTTGGATAATAATAGGTTTCAGGTTCTTCTTCCGCGTTCAAGTGGTAGAGGTTACCAAAAAACTCATCGAAACCATGCACAGTGGGCAGATGCTTGTCTTGATCACCTAAGTGATTCTTACCAAACTGACCGCTGGTGTAACCTTGGTTCTTGAGCAGATCAGCAATGGTCGGCGCCCAGTCCGGAATGCCATGGGCAGATCCGGGCATACCAATGGTTAATAAACCGGTGCGAAACGGATGCTGACCGAGAATGAACGATGAGCGTCCTGCGGTACAACTCTGCTGCGCATAAAAATCGGTAAACATTGCACCTTCCTTAGCAATGCGATCAATGTTAGGGGTTTTGTAACCCATCATGCCGTGATTGTAGGCACTAATGTTAGACCAGCCAATATCATCACCCCATATGACCACTATGTTGGGCCTTTTTGCGGCCAATGCGCTTGCATTGACCAACAACAATAACACCATCAACGCCATTAAGGTGGCGGTTTTTTGTATGCTTGACTTCATCTTTAAGTCTCCTTGTTTTATTTAAAATTTAGCGCATTTGATACGTGCATGACTCATCTATTGTTAGTTAATTCTGTGCTTGCCCATTGGGTTTTTCCTCCCTAATTGCCCACTCAATAGCATCCAATAGGGCTTGTGCGTCGATGGGCTTGCGAAAGAATCCTGCACCACCGGCACGCTTAGCCGCGGCGCGGGTTTGTTCCGTGTCTTGCGCGGAAAGAAATATAACAGGGTACTTACAGCCACGGGCGGTCAGCATTTTAGGCAGATCTAAACCGCCTGTCCCAGGCATTCGAATGTCAGCAACCAGTAAGCGCTCAAACTAGGCCGTTATTGACTTGTACTATTGTCGATTACTGACCTTAAAGGATTATCGGCAAAATGTTGTTTCCAGAGTCTTGGCGTCAATAAGTGCACATCCTTAGCCGGGTGCCGATCAATGCGTTGAAGCACATCGACGAGATAGGTGTACGGATCAATGCCGTGTAATTTGCAGGTCGTTAACAAACTTTGAATCACCCCCACATGATGTGCGCCCAGTTCGGTCCAACAAAATTGCCAATTTTTTCGTCCCATAGGGATCACGCGTAATTCGCGTTCGAGATGGTTGGTGTCTAAGGCGACATCTGGATGACTTAAAAAGACACATAGTTGTGTTTGCCGCTTCAAGGCATAATGCGCCGCTTCGGTAAATGGATTGGTGGGTTTTAGCCCATGATCATTGAGTGTTTGCTTGAGCCATTCAAAAAAGGTTTCGGTAATCGGTCGACTGTTTTCGGCACGATAGCGTAATATCTGTTCACCTTGATCGTGATTTTCACGAAGTGTTTTTTCGTGGGCATACAAGGCCCCGATAAAGTCGAGTGCTTGAGCGGTCAGTTCGGGCTCCAGCGCCTCGGCGGCCAAAAAACCTCGCCGTGTGTGCGACCAACATTGTGCGTGCGTCACTTTATCATTTTGCGCGGCATAGCGTTCATACGCCGCATAGCCATCGCTTAATAACACACCGCTGTATTCCTGGAGCACCTCCCACACCACTTTCGTGGCGCGTGAGGGCGAATACACAAAGGCCGTTTCATCCTCATCACCGTAAACCGGCCAAAAATAGCCTGTTTTCATTTTACCTTTCTTGCGGCCCGCCTTAATCGGTGTCTCGTCCATCGCCACCACGTCACTGCTCACAATGGACGATAATTGCGCGTAATAGATCGTTTCCAACAGCGCAATACTGCGTTGACTGATGTGGGTGAGACTGCCCCGGCTCAGGTTAATCCCCGACGCCAGTAAACGCTGATGTTGGCGATAGAGCGGCAGATGGTAGACAAATTTGTCGACCAACAGCCCGGCTTGGAAGCTTACATCCGCGATACTTTTTTCGAGCACGCCTGGCGGCATGGCGGGACAACTCAGGGTTTGATCCGTTTTAAGTTTGGCCACTTCGCGCACGTACTTGAGCACCACATAACTGCCGGTGCGCTGGGCCAGTTTGTAACTGACCTTTTCGGTGATGACGTCGTAATCCTCTTCGCTCAAACCGTCTAGCTCAGGGTTGGTAATACGTATGACTTCCACGGGGACGTCGTCGCTAAAACGCAAGCCCTGGCCTGTCACTTCATCACCAGTGCGTTGTTTTTTATGGGTGCGACGCTGGTAGGCCTTTATCGTTTCCGACTCTTCCGGTAACGGCGCCTCTTGCGTTAACATCTCTTCCAGACTCAGTTGATACGGGTTTTGTTCGATTCGCCGTTCGCTTTTACGGCCAAATAGTTGGCGCTTGAACCAGTCCAATTGCCGTTTGATTTGACCAATTTCATCATTTAATGCGCTGTTTTCTTCGGCTAACGCATTATGGTTTACTTGCAGCTGCTGGTGGTCCTCACTGAGGGCTTCGTAAGCACTCAACAATTGAACAATTTCTTGTTGAGTGAGTGTAGCCGCCTGTTGTGCCGATGTTTTCACCATGACACCATCGTAAAGCTTTTTGTCAGGCTGTCAAGCCTTACGCCGCGCGATAGCGTTTATAACGACGGGTAATCTCTACAGACAACCCTTCCAACAATAAGCGCAGTTGTGTTTCACTCACCATTTGCTTAAGGACACCTGGGCTGGGTAAATGAAACTGGCCTTGTTCCAGGCGCTTGGACCAGATACACCATCCGTTCTGGTCCCAATACAACGCCTTAAGATAGTTACCACGCCGGTTGATAAAGACATACACATTGCCATCGGATGGGTCCTCTCCCAGTATCTGGCGCACCACGACCTGTAAGCCGGTGAAACTTTTACGCATATCAACCGCTTGGCCGCAGAGCATGATACGGATGGGCTGACCTGGAGCAAACATAGCTTATTGTTGATGATAGTGTTTGATTAACTCGGCGACCTTCGCCATATCGGCGTTATTTTGTAGGTACAAGGTGATGCCGTTCTTGAATGCGATGCTCATTGGGTAAGTGATTGTATCAATCTCTTGTTCGACACGTCGCAATTCGTAAAACGAGTCTTTACTGGATACATGGCTATGTAGTTTATGTTGCCATCGTTTAAAGGTACTATAGCCTAAATTGCGAAGTCGGCAGAAGCGTTCGACGCCTAAACCACTGGATTCGTAATCACTCAGTATTTTTTGCCATTGGGTTTCAGTGTGTACAGTTCTTTTCTTTCGGTTGGCCATGCTTGTCTCCACTTGTTTTAGTTGCAAAGTGGTCGTTTTAGCATGATTTTATTCAACTACATAGGACGTCTAAATTTGAACGCTTACAGCAACCACACACGACTGC
>Ga0316192_10003524_pt1 | contig 11422 bp, 8 predicted proteins | sample MerIslwburrow_MG_FD_204931 | JGI IMG/M metagenome (GOLD analysis project Ga0316192, IMG submission 204931) | Coastal sediment microbial communities from Maine, United States - Merrow Island worm burrow | ecosystem: Environmental > Aquatic > Marine > Coastal > Sediment | place: USA: Maine...
TCCAAGGAGGCTGGCAACAGCATATGCTGCAAGAATATTATAGGCGTTAAATTCACCAACTAAGGGGTACCAGCCGTATATGCCATCAATATCTATTTCAAGCCCTTCAATAGCATCCGTAAGAATCCTTGCCTTATAATCTGCAGGAGCTTTCAGGGCATATGTACTTACTTTTGCAGAAGTGTTTTGAACAAGTACCTTTCCTCGCTTATCATCGATATTTATGAGGGCAAAAGCGCCACTTTTTAAATGATCGAAGAGTTGTTTTTTAGCATTGATATAGGCTTTAAAGGATCCATGATAATCAAGGTGATCATGTGTAAGATTGGTAAAAACAGCAATATCAATATCTAAGCCTGTGATTCGTTTCTGTTCAATCGCGTGTGAACTAGCCTCTATGAAACAATGTGTACAACCCTCGTCCACCATTTGAGAAAACATCCTGTTTAATTGCAGGGCATCTGGGGTAGTGTGAGTTGAAGTAATTTTTTTATCGTTAATCTTGTTTTCTACCGTTGACATCAGACCTGCATTATAAGCCAGTTTCCTGAAAAGCTGATGTAGTAATGATACAGTAGTAGTTTTACCATTAGTGCCGGTAACAGCAACTAATTTGAGTTTACTTGAAGGATTATCGTAATAGTTGGAAGCTATCCTTCCCAAAGCATCCGCACTGTTCTCGACCTGTATAAAAGTGATGTTTTCCGGAATTGCATCCGGAAGGTCTTCACATAGGATACATATGGCTCCCTTCTCAATTGATGTCTGTATATAATTATGGCCATCGGTCTGAGTTCCCTTCATTGCAACGAACAAATCGCCAGGTTCAACCAGCCTCGAATCAAATTGGATTCCGCCAACCTGAACATTCATATCACCAGCTGTTGCTATTAAAGAAACTTTGTATAATATGTCTTTTAATAAACTCATTAACCCAGCTCTAATTCTATTTTATTTCCCTTTAATGCTTTTCGGCCTGGTGGCTCTGATTGTTGAATAACACGACCAATCCCCGAATACTGAACCCTAAATCCTTCATTTTCCAACAGATAAATAGCATCGCGCAAAGTCATGCCTACCACATTGGGTACAAGGCCCTTATTTAGATCATTTGATATCCAGTTAACATAATTATTTTCTGGTTTTGTTCTTACCCATTCACTTCCCGACCTTAAATGATTGGAAACTCCCAGTACATTGCATATCATCTGAAGTTCATCTAACTTGCCTGATCTGATGACTGGAAAGATGGATTCGTCAACATAGAATTCTTCCTTCATAGGATCATGCATTTCCAGGTTGTTCGCATAAATCTTATCTGCAATTTCTTTGAAAACCGGTGCCGCCACATCACTGCCATATTGCCTGAAACCTTTTGGATTATCAATAACTACTATGCAGGAATACTTAGGATTGTTTGATGGGAAATAGCCCGCGAATGAAGTATAGTATTTTTTAGTATAGCGACCATTAATTAGTTTCTGGGAGGTTCCCGTCTTACCTGAAATTGGATAATGGCTATGTCTTATATTGGAAGCAGTTCCTTCTTCCACTACCGATCTTAGCAATATTTTTACTTGTTCCAGTGTTTTATCAGAGCAGATCTTTTTATTCAATACAACTGAGGTAAAAGATTTTTGCTCAACTCCTGCCTTTAGTACTGATTTCACAATAATGGGTTGAATCATTTTACCGTTATTAGCAATAGCATTATAGAATGTAAGTGTTTGTAAAGGAGTCATAGTAAGCTCATGCCCAATTGATATCCATGGGAGACTTACTCCGCTCCAGGTTTTATCTGTAGTATCTTTTAAATAGGGGTGGCCTTCACCAACCATTTGAAAACCAAGCGGTTCACCCAGGCCAATGTCTTTCAGTATATTAATATAACTCTGTGGTCTATCGCCAAAATGCTCGTACACTAATTTGGAGATGGCAATATTGCTTGATTTCGCAAAGGCTTCTTTCACTGTAATTGTTCCAAATCCACCAGGTTTGTGATCCGGCATCGTTCTATCGTAGAATTTATATTGTCCCTCACCGGTTTCAACACTATCGTCAAGAGAGATATTGGTATCTTCCAATAAAGCTATCATGGATGCAAGCTTAAATGTGGAGCCCGGCTCAGTAAGCCCCTGACTTCCAACAGCATAATTATACCTTTCAGCATATTTCCCGGTGCTTGTCCTGCTCAGATTCGAAATTGCCTTTATCTCTCCGGTTTTAACTTCCATGACGACCACGCAACCATAGTCAGCTTCATGGTCCGATAGTGCATTTAATAAGGCGCTTTGCGATACATCCTGAAGATTGACATCTAGTGTGGTTAATATATCTAGTCCGTTCTCCGGACGTATTTCAGTTCCATCGTACACCTGACGCCATCTGCCTCCTGCGACCTTTCGGAACAATGCCTCACCATTCATGCCCGCAAGGTATTTGTTGAAACTGTACTCCAAACCTGCACCTTCATTGCTCTGATTTACATATCCAATGGTTCGATACCCAAGATATGAGAAGGGGTAAAATCTCTTATCTACCTTTTCGAAGATAATACCGCCATTCATTCTGCCGTAACGGAATAAAGGCCATTCAGCCATCATCTTCTTTTCCTGATAGGTGATTTCTTCCTTATTTAGTATCAGGTATTCCCGGCCTTTTAGCCTTGCAGCCTCGATCATACGTTTATAATCAACAGGCCTCTTGTCATTGAAAAACCGACTTAAATGATAGGTTAAAGAATCAATTTCTCTTTTAAAATCTCTTTCTGAAGATACGCTTGGATCAAATGCGACTTTATAGAATGGAAGTGAAGTAAGTAGTAAGCTACCGTTATCAGAATAAATATTACCACGTGTAGCATTGATAGTTCGATACTGTAATCCAATTTCATCAGCTAGATTCTGCCATCTCTCGCCTTCAATAAATTGTAGATGACTTATGCGGTAAATGATGGCAACACCAAATATAAAGAAAGCCAGGAAAGCTACCCTTACTCTTAATAATATGGATTTCCTAATATTCACTCTCGTTTATTATTATTTTTATTGGTGGCGTTTCATTTTCTACTAATCCTATTGATTTAACTTTTTTTGCTACTTCAGACTGCTTGCTGGAATACATATAATCAGCTTTAAGAGAAGTGTAATCTGCACGTAATTCTTCTACCTCATTTTCCAGTTTCTCAATTTTCCTGGTTGTCTTTTCAGCGTAATGGTTATTTCCTATATAAAATATTATGATGAAGGTTACGAATAAGATCTGAGGGATGTATTTCAATGGGATGCCATCCTCCAGTAAATTGTCAAGCTTAAGTGTATTTTGAACCCAGCTAAAAAGGGACTCTTTTTTTGAAAAGCTTTTGTTTTTTACTTTATATGAATTACCACCCATAATCAGATTTTTTCTGCGATTCTTAACCTTGCACTTCTTGCTCTGGGATTTCTCCTTATCTCAGCTTCGGTTGCCTTTATTGGTTTTCTGTTCAGAGGATTTAAAGGCCTCTTTGAATTTCCATAAAAGTCCTTTACTTCATTACCTCCCAAATCACCGGTATTTATAAAATTTTTCACCAGACGGTCCTCCAGAGAATGGTAAGACATAATCACCAACCTGCCACCTGACTTTAATAAATCTGCCGATTGCACCAACATCTCCTTCAAGGCGCCCATCTCGTCATTTACCTCAATTCTTAATGCCTGAAAGACCTGGGCAAAGTATTTGTTTTGTTTGTTGGCCGGTACGAATTTTTTAAGAATACCTGTTAATTCACCTGTCGTTTTTACAGGTGTCTTTATCCGTTCCCGTATGATATTTTCAGCCAATGTCCTGGCGTTTCTTACTTCTCCATATGTTCCCAGCAACCTCTGTAATTGATCTCTGGAATACGTGTTAATAATCTTTTCTGCTGTCAATTCCTGGCCCTGATCCATTCTCATATCCAACCGCGCATCAAACCGAGTCGAAAATCCCCTTTCAGGTTTATCAATCTGGTGTGATGAAATACCTAAATCAGCAAGCAAACCATCGATTTTTTCTATTCCCTTCATTCCCAGGTATCTTTTAAGATATCTGAAATTAGTTGAAATGAACTTGAACTTTTTATCATCAAATTCACTTGTGTTAACTTCTGCATCAGCATCCTGGTCCACTCCAACCAATAATCCCTTGTCAATTTTTTTTATGATCTCCCTCGAATGACCTCCTCCTCCAAACGTGACATCAACATATATCCCGTTGGATTTTATATCTAGTCCTTCTATACAATTTTCAAGCAAAACGGGAATATGGTACTCCATCTTATTTATCACTATCCAGAAACTTCTGTACGTTCTCAGAAAACTCTATCTGGTTATCATACAACTGCTCCTGGTATAGTTTAGGATTCCATATTTCCACCTTACTGCCCATTCCAACTACAATTACCTCTTTTTCAAGTTGGGCATAGTTTAGCATTGATCTTGGAATTAGAAAACGGCCGGAATTATCGAGCTCAACTACGGAATTTCCCCGAAAAAAATTACGTTGTAATCTTCTATATTCGGGATTGAATTCGCTCAGCCCGGCTACTTTCGAATAAATTTTTTTGAATTCAAGTATGGGATAGACTACAAGACATTTTTCAAACCCTAAACCAACAACCAGCTCGTTGCCTGAAATTTCAGGCAAACCGGACTTGATCCTGGCGGGTAATACTAACCTGCCTTTAGCGTCTAATTTACACTCAAATTCACTTGTAAAAAATGCCATTTATTGTTCATTTTAGCTTGAACAAATACAAATATAGAAAAACATATGGCAAAACCAACCACTTTATACCACTTTGTCCCACTTTTTCCAAAAAATAAGAAAATTTGTATATATATGCTATAAACGAAGAAAAATTTATGAATTTTTTTTGCCTGATTGAATTATATTGAGAAAGTATTGCATTTTAAAAAGTCACATGAAAGACCTTTTTGGCATAAAATCAATTTTATATCTAAAAAAAGGTAAATATTTGCTGAAAGTTTCGTCTAAAGAGATAAGTGGTATAAAGTGGGAATATAAAACGATTAATCAGTATGCTTCAAAAGGTAATAATATTGTTTGTTTTTACTTCATGGTTAATTTCATGTGCACAAAAAAATACGGATTATGTTTCAGATCTACCAGTTGAAGGAGAATGGAGGGGGATTATACATACTCTCGGTCAGGAACTTCCATTTAATTTCAAGCTGGAATACCAATTAGAACAGCAACCAATAGTAACGCTTATTAATGGGGAGGAAAATATACAGATAACGGAAGCTTCATTTCGGGGGGACTCGATATATATACCTATGCATATTTTTGATGCATCTATTATTGCTTACTATCAGGGGAATAGCATGATCGGATATTGGGTCAAAAATTACGCAAAGGATTATAAAATACCATTCTCCGCCAACTTGGGAGAAACGTACAGATTTTTTGAATCGCCTGCACCGGCATCCGTTGATATTACTGGGAAATGGGAGGTGTATTTTGAAAATAAATCAGGAAAAAACCTTGCTGTTGGATTGTTTCAACAGAACGGGAATAAAGTTACAGGCACCTTTTTAAGACCGAGCGGCGATTATCGGTTTTTAGCTGGGCAAATGAATGGGAATGCACTCTCATTAAGTACATTCGATGGGGAGCATGCTTATTTGTTTCATGCCATAATTGATGGTGATCAAATCAAAGGCGATTTTTTCTCTGGGAAAACAAGGCATGATACCTGGACTGCGACAAGGAATGAAGACATTTCATTAGCTGATCCGCTGGCATTAACATTCTTAAAAGAAGGCTATGAAACCGTTGGATTTTCTTTACCTGATATGAATGGGAACCTTGATTCTTTAAGTAATTTAAAGTATCGGGGAAAGGTTGTAATCATTCAGATATTTGGCACCTGGTGTCCTAATTGTATGGATGAAACCAAATTTTTGTCAGAATGGTACAAGAAAAATAAGGATCGGGGTGTGGAAATTGTGGCCCTTGCTTTTGAAAGGAAAAATGATTTTGAATATGCCAAATCAAGAATAGAAAAGTTAAAAAAGAGGTTTGACGTCCAATATACATTTTTATTTGGAGGCAGTTCGGATAAAGAATTTACATCGAAGGCCCTACCTATGCTCAACAATTTTATTTCATTTCCAACCACTATATTTATCGATAAGGAGGGTAAGGTGCGAAAGATTCATACTGGATTCAGCGGCCCGGGTACAGGAACTTATTATGATGAATTTGTTGATGATTTTAATTCTTTTATGGAAGAATTGATTGGTGAATAGAGAAAGTATTAAAAAACCATTGTTCTATTATTGAAAATATTTGTATCAGGAGATGTTTAATTTTAATCCCGATTTTAGCACTTTGATTTATTGTTAGATTAAAATTCCTGATGATAAATATTATACTTTCTATTAACCTTTTAAGATCTCATATATTTCATCCCAGCTTACATTCGCAAAGAAATTTTCTTTATGATCCCATTCAATCCTTCTCCCTAGTTTTAAAGATAAGGTTCCCATGTGAGCCACAATTGCTTCCTCAAAACCATAATCAATATTACATTTAGGTTGCTTATTTGTTCGGATTCCATTCAGCCAGTCTGCTATATGAAGATGGGTAACATCTACTCTCCTCCCATTTATAAATGTATATAGAAGACCTTTGCTGGCAAAATAGCGCTCCGTTGCAGATGTAATGGCATCAAGTCCTTCTGAACCGGAGGTGTATGAAAATAAGGGTAAGTCAAGGTCAATAGTACCATCTTTGATTTTATCAGCATACCGACTGGATCGTCTGTCAGGATATACGGTAATCGTATTCCCGACCTCCATTGTAGCATCATGACCCATGATAATATTTGGTCTGTTAAATTCGTTGGCCAGTGAAGCACTATATTGGAAGGTCATATCTTTTTCAGGATATTCAAAAATTACATTAAAGACATCTGGAACTTCCCGCCCATCCTTGAAGAAATATATTCCACCGGAAGCGGAAACGTATTTCGGAATTCCAAGGTTTAGGATTTGGTTGATCGCATCATAATCATGTGTGAGTAAGTCTCCACTTAATCCAGTACCATAAGCCCAGTATTTACGCCATCTGAAGAAATGATCTTTATTAAACGGCACATCCGGTGCATTTCCAATAAATTTTTCCCAGTCGATAGTCTCAGGGCTGGCTTTTTCATGTATTGGATATTGCCAGGCACCATTTGCGGAATTTCGGTTTGTATTGGTTTGCACCATTGTAATCGGGCCAAGCACATTTTTTCGGATAAGCTCACTGGCCTTTCCATAACTCTCAGTTTGTCTGAATTGGTGGCCAAGTTGCAAAACGATACCACTGGTTTTAACAATATCGTATAGGTCATAGGTTTCCTGGATCTTATGAGTCAATGGTTTTTCAACATACACATGTTTGCCCGCCTTGGCAGCTTCAATTGCCATTGGAGCATGCCAATGGTCAGGTGTAGCAATAATTACTGCATCAATATCATCAGCACGGACCAGATCTTCCCAATTCTCGTATATTTTTGCCTGCGATCCATTATTACTAACAGCTTTTTGAGCAGCCTCAGCTTCAACGGTAAAAATATCACAAACACCATTAAAGACTATATTCAGGTCACTCTGTTCTGTAAATGTATTCAGCGCAATATTATTTCCATTTTTTGCTCTTTCTTGCTGGGTAGCCATCCACTCTTCGGTGGCAAAACCTGCTGCTCTAGCCAGTTGTTCACCGCGTATTCCGAAGCCTATAATTCCAAGACGTATCTGTTGATCCGTATTAAGTTCTGACCCGGACTCCATTTTTGTTTCTGCGTCAACGCCAATTTCAGAAAAGATGCCAGTCTTTAGCATTCTTTCATACTTCTTCTTTTTGTATGCGCCGTAAATTGCTCCTCCTACAACAGGCAGGGTTGCCAGTCCTTTTATGATATCCCTCCTGGTTATTCCTGATGAGTTATCTTCGGTTGTGTTACTTTTATCCTGATTATCCATAATAACTCTTTATTTTTTGTTTCGCATTTTATACAAAAGCCGGTCTATACCTATCAATCGGCTATTGGGGAAATATAAATTAATACCAATGGCTAAAACCTCAATAAGGTTTTTATTTACTAACAAATAACTCCCTTCTCCGGGCGCTTCAAAATCTAATCCGATAAAAGGAGGGTGTGAAAAGTAGTATAGCCCCAAAAGCAGGATTCCACCAATACTGGCAAATTTTTCGAAAAGACCGATAATTAGACATAGTCCTATAATTAAAAGCCCCCATACATTAAGAAAATCTACCACTTTAAGAATTCCCGGATCTGAAGCCAGGAAATAGAAAAAATCAGCGAATATTCCTTTAGAATCCAGCAGATAACCAACTGATGACCAGTTTGGATTTAATAGCTTGGTAAGTCCTTCATAAAATATATGCCAGCCTATAGCTACTCTTAATACAACAAGAATAGTGAGCTGAGCATTAGAATATGGTAAAAGATTGAATTTCGTAGAGTCGTCATCCATAATTCCCTAATTATACCCTTTATAAAAGCCATGCAAAAATATACCAAAGTGGTTAAAATGTATTGTTCTTGTCTTATAATCACGAGATCCTCCTCATTTATTTTGTACATTTGCATCTCAAAAAATTGTCAGGATTTATTGGAACTTTTTTGAGAGGGATATTGTTATATATGTTCCTGTCCGCACAAAACTGTTCATATTAGAACAATTAGGCAGGTCATAATTTTCATAAAATGCTGATTATCAGGCTTATATTTTATTGGTATTGAAATTGCAGTTATTTCTGAGGTCAGGAAGGAAATAGTCTTTTTGCTCAAAGCACTTTTTGAAAAGAAATTTGAATTCATAAAAGGGAAATATGTCAGGATCACGAAAGAAATTTATTATATTGGCAATAGGGCTTTTAATTGCTTTTTCCGGATTAACTGTACATAAATTCAGATTAGAAGAGTCCAAGAAAAATTTTATCAACCTAGTAAAAAACCACCAGGAGGAAAGTGTTTCCACAATAGCAATAACTGCACTTCCTTTATGGGGTGCTATCAAAAATCATTTAATCAATAAGAAAGATTAGTTAATAGCTAACCACATTTGTTTAACCTCTTCAAAAATTAATTTCCTGATCTTACAACTATTTTTTCTCAATGATCATCTACTATAATGAAATGTGTCTTGATTGAAGGCTATGCTTCTTTTAACCTTACTATAATATGATTAGAAATCTAATAAAGATATCACTCCGCAATATTTTTAGAGAAAAAGCTTATAGTTTAATAAATATCCTGGGATTAACCCTGGGGATATCCTGTAGTTTGTTCCTCAGTTTTTATGTAATGGATGAACTAAGCTATGATAAATTTCATGAAAAAGGGGATGATCTTTACCGGGTAGTAACAGAAATCACTGAAGTTGACAACCAGTTTACCTGGGCAGTAGCTCAGACTCCTTTTGCCCCCACTGCTAAAATGGATTATCCTGAAGTAATGGAATATACCCGATTGACAGGTGCTGGCAGGATGATGATAAAAAATGGGGGTGATAATATTTATGAGGAGGAATTTGTTTATGCAGACTCTGCATTTTTTGACCTGTTTACTCACAAATTCATACAGGGTGATCCGAAGACCTGTCTATATGAACCCAATTCAGTAGTAATCACGAAAGATATAGCTATAAAATATTTTGACCGTACTGATGTTGTAGGAGAATCTCTGGAAGGAGAGGATGTGGTCTATGAAGTAACAGGAGTGATTGAAAATCTTCCAAAAAATTCTCATATAAGCAATTCAGAAGGATTCATATCCTTCACAACATTACAAGGCCGCAGACAGGAAGGTAGCTGGGGCAATTTTGGCGTCCTTACCTATTTATATACTCCGGGATTAATAGATCCTGCTCCCTTTGAAGAAAAGTTACAACAAATATATGATGATTATTGTGCAGAAATATTTGAACAATATGGAATTACTTTTAAATACCAACTTCAAAACATAAGAGACATCCATCTGCATTCAAAAATAGGGTCAGAAGCAGAAACAAATGGAGACATTGCCTATGTCTATATTTTCTCTGCAATTGCATTCTTTGTTCTGCTGATAGCCAGCATCAATTATATGAACCTGGCAACTGCCCAGTCTACGAAAAGAGCTCGTGAGGTGGGGATACGTAAGGTGATGGGATCACAAAAACGACAAATCATCGCTCAGTTCTTAACTGAATCTATGATTTATACACTTTTTGCCTTTCTTATAAGCCTTATTCTTGTGGCGGCAATCCTGCCTTATTTTAACAACCTATTAGATAAATCTATTGAGCTCTCTATTATCTGGCAATCAGAGATGTTATTGATAATGATTGGAATCGTAATATTTATTGGAATTGTCAGTGGTACTTATCCGGCTTTTTTCCTTTCATCTTTCAAGCCCGTTACTATTCTAAAAACCAATTCAAGCAATGCAAGTGGAGGTACTTTATTGCGTAAAATTTTAGTTATCGTTCAGTTTGGGATATCGGTAACTATGATCGTTAGTACCTGGATAGTTTATGATCAGCTGCAATTTCTCACAGAAAAAGATCTTGGTTTTGATAAAGAACATATTGTTCGAATTGGAATGTTTAATGATGATATGCGCTCCAATTACAAGGTATTGAGGGATGAGTTGAAAAAAAGCAATTCAGTGATTGAAGTTGGGTCGGCAACTACCTCTCCAGGATATGGTATTGGTAAAAATCTCATCAATGTTGAAGATGATAAAGGGGAGATGGTTGAACGTGGGATTGATCTCTATGGGATTGATTATGATTATTTGCCTGCACTTGGTTTTGAGATTGTAGAAGGCAGGAATTTTTCAAGAGAAATTCCTTCTGATACTACGCAAGCAGTCATCGTTACACAATCAATGGCTTTACGCATGAATTGGGACCAGGCCATAGGTAAAAAGTTCCAGTTTGGAACCGATGAAGAAGATCCTTTCATGGAGGTGGTTGGGGTAGTTAAGGATTACCATCACCAATCTTTATATGATGTCATTGAACCTGTCTTATTTTACTTGCGAGAGGAAAATCAAATAGCACATATTAAATTAAATGGAAATGATATTTCCGGCTCTCTACAAGAAGTGGAGGCTGCATGGAAAAGAGTTTTTCCTAACAGACCACTGGAATATACTTTCCTTGATCAGGAATTCGAAGAACAGTACCAAAATGATCAACGCAGAGGACAGATATTCTCAATATTCTCCATAATAACGATAATAATTGCCTGCCTGGGATTGTTAGGGCTTGCTTCCTTTACAACATCTCAACGTACCAAAGAAATTGGAATCAGAAAGGTTTTAGGTGCATCTGTTGGAAATATAGTAGTGATGATATCCAAAGATTTTTTAATT
>Ga0316192_10003525_pt1 | contig 11419 bp, 16 predicted proteins | sample MerIslwburrow_MG_FD_204931 | JGI IMG/M metagenome (GOLD analysis project Ga0316192, IMG submission 204931) | Coastal sediment microbial communities from Maine, United States - Merrow Island worm burrow | ecosystem: Environmental > Aquatic > Marine > Coastal > Sediment | place: USA: Maine...
GTATGATCATGAGAAGATGTACTCAGGAGGGATGTAGTTATGTGGTACGAGAGAATGCGGATATAAGAGATGAAATGTAGTTTTCCATTGTGGAAAACGCGATTGATTTTGCGAAATCAATCTGAAAAATAAATAAATAAAATAAAAAAAAACCTATTTTTTCAAATAGAAAAAATAATTAATCACATTTTTTTGTTTCTTTGAAACAAAAAACTACTTACGAACAGTTCCGGATATTAATGAATTTTGACTAATATCTCCATGAGAAAAATTACCGCCATTCTGATTGTCTTTATGACTATGAGTTGTATATGTCCACTCGCACTTAACACAAAAATAATTAACAGGTAAACAATTACATGTCATCAATTCTTTCGAACCACACGTAGGGCAATGAATATAGGACATGGGCAAAGCATATTCAATATATTCCTCTTCTATATGAGGAACAGGTTCAGCATCTTCTCTTGCACCCATCGCTCCGCTATGTTCAAATGTTGTTCCACCTTCAGATACTTTTCGATATGACATTAACTTGTTAACTGATAAACTAATTTTCTTGTTGTCCTCGACTTGAAACAAATTTCAATAAACTATCTGAAGTTCTGTTTCCTTTATATTCTATATAGTTCGCTGAAGGAAAACCTTCGGGATATAAACGGATAGTCGGGAAACCTGCAATACCATGTTTCTTTATCTCTTCAGCATGTTTAGTTCCTTCGATTTCGAGAACTTGAACCATTTTGCCCATAACAGGTTTTGCTTTTTCCCATTCAGGCGCCATTGTTTTACAAGCTCCACACCAATCAGCGTAAAACTTAACAAGAGCTGGCGGATTTGCGGGAGGAGGAGCTTGTTTACGGGCAGGCGGTGGCGGTAAAGCGTGATGGGGAACTGGGGCTGACTTACTACTTTTGTTGTATACTAAATAAACTATAATGAGTATCGCAAACCCCAGAGCGATACACAGACCAACAGTCATATAATCTTTTTTTCGAATTGACATTTTGAATATAGGTTAGTATAGAAAAAAATCTTTTTAACCTTTATTTTTCTTTGGTCATGAGTTGTCCTCCGCTAACATAAAAACGTTTTCCTGTTATATTGGGTCTCCATCCTACCGATATTGTTCCTTCAGCCATAAAATCAGCGCATTTATCATCTACCTCTGCTACTCTATATGAAATTTTAGGGGTAATTTTAGAATCAGTTGTTATTCTAACAAATAATTTTTCATATGGAAGCATGTCTATCGGAAGATAATTTAGATTGATATAATAATTTTGATCATCATGACCTATATCTAGTCCTGTTATTTCAAATTCTTCTGTATTTGCCACTAAATTTGCTGTTTTTATTGGAAGATTAACGATGATACTGACAAATAAATCTCCTTTTCTTTCCAATGGTACTAATATATGTCCTTCAGAATTTTGAAAATGACTTATTGGATGAACATCAGTCGATGTTATATGAGAGAGAAATACTTCATCAGCAAAATCATTTATAGTGATATCAGAACAATTTTTATGTGAAAAATATGATCTAAATGATTTCCAATTGCATAATATAATGAATAAAATTAATAAAACAATTAAAATAATAATCATTCTTTACTAAAGGTTTTATTAATGTTTGTCAAGAAAAAAAGTTCCGAATTGACTGACGATGATCTTTCTTTTTATATAAATATTTTACAGAAAAGAATAACTTATTTAATCGAACACGAGGGGAGATATCCTGACTCTGAACTAGAAAAAGAAAAACTTCGTGTACACGATGACTTACATTTTTTCTTTCGTGACGACGACTCAATGATGTATATATACAAAGAAAAGGATGAGATAATTGGACTAACAGCTGTGCGAACAATTACTCCAGACACCATTTTCGTCCACCAATGCCAGTCTTGTGATATTTCACGCCGTGTAGAAATAATGCCTATTTTACTACATAAAATAAAAAAGGATCATGTAGGTAAAAATGCTTATGGTTTAGCTCATAAAACTAACAAAAAATTAAGAGGATTTATTTTATCTCTTGGTGCAAAAGAAACTGATGTATTTTATGAAAAAGAACATCCATCTTATCCAAGAGATAAATGGGTGAGTTTTGTATTTGGAGTATAATCGTATTAATATTTTTGTCGTCGACAAAAATAAACACATTTCAATATAAATAATTATTTGCACCCCTTAAATGTATGCTCGTCTCGGAACATCTTATGCTCCCGAATTGGGTTATGAAGTGAAAAGTAGAAAATTTAAATGTCACGAAGATTATGAACCAGCAGATATTGAAATTCGCTCTCATATTCGCTTGATGATGAAAGAGATAACGAATTTACGAGAAGAGATGGATGGACTAAAAAGGCAAATCGAAAATGATCGATATGAGAGAGAAAAACAAATCGAATATAAAAAAGAACAGAGACGTATCTCCGATTTCACTCAGAGTTCGGCTGAGATTGTTGGGATATTAGACGCGCAGCACTCCGTGCTTCCTCAAGCGAACTCAACCCTTCTGATATCAGAGTTGTCTCCTCCATCTTCTCCGGAAATTCAAAGTATCGAGTGGGGCCATAAGAGAATCCCTTCACCAATTGGAGATTGCTATTACGATCAAAGTCCCCCGGAGAATACCATGCTGGCACCCGATCCTTCTCCATCACCCCCAATTTTTGCAGAATCATTGCCACTAATTCGCTGCAAAATACTTCGGAAGAGTTTTTCGCACGACGATATAGCCAGCCTCCGTCAGGAGAATTCTTGTCCGCGACCCACCATGTCAAGATCCGTGAGTCAAAATCTAATCCGAGATACTTCGGAATCAATTCTACAATCGCCTCTGTCTTCAAGCTCGAAGAGTGAGAGCGAGGATGAAGAAGACGTTTTATTGCAGCAATTCGAAAACCTTTATACCGAGCAAGTTTTGTCTTTAACGGCATCACACGAACTCCGTCCTTCGACCCTTGCCCTAGATCACAATCCCAGATGTACAGGATATCTTCATGGGTCACAGGGTGTTTTTCTCGAAAAAGAAGACCCACGTGACTAAACACGCTTTTCGCGGCCCATCGACACGTTTTTTCTCCTCTGGTGTTTCCTGCCATTAGTATCAAATCGCCGTTATTTGCAGATGATAATGCTTCTGCCAGCGAAATCTTTTTATCTTTGGGTAGCGAAGCGTATAATTTTTCTATTTTGGGAGCTGAGAGCTGAATATAAAAATAAAAAACTATAATTCCTACAAAAATAATAAATAATATCCATAACCATATCTCAACATGACATATTTTTTTGGTTATCATTTTATAATACTATGAACTATTGTTCACTTGTTTGTTTTAAAAATAGATTTTTCACATTGTGAAAAATAAAATATATAAATATCAATCAAAACTCTGTTCGATCGCTTCAATATAATCAACACGAACAAGATTACCTTTTTTGCCTGTTCCTTTTTTAGGAATTGCGATTTCGTTATTTCTCATATATTGTTTTAGTTGAAAAACAGTCATTTTTCTACAAGCTGCTTTTTTAATATCGATAGAAATAGCCAGAATCTCATTCATTATATCATCAGCTCTTATTTCTCCTTCGCGGAGAATTTGCATTAACTCTTCTGTTTCCTTATCCATATCTTTGATATTTGCTCTACATACAACAATCTTTTTTTTAGAAGTCATTTTTATACTATTTTTGCTATACGTATATACATATCCCTTAATTTTTCTTCATGAGTTTCAAAATGTTTTTTGTACATATAAAACGGGTCAGATGGATTGATATGGTGGCTAATATGATAGTTCTGATAGAACATCACCAAAGTAGCAAATGGTCTTGTCAATGGAGAGAAATCCAGATATCGAGTTGTTAAATATTTATTTTGGTTGGGTGTGGTAAATATTTTATAATGAGGAAGAAAATCAAAGGCAAAAGCTAATATAAATTTTGATATTCTTGATGGCAAAAACCAATTCCATAACAATAAATAAAAGAAATTATGTCTTATCGACATTGCTATAAGAAATATAATACTAAGATGATATAACCAAACGATGGCAACTTCTTTTTTTGGTCTTACACGCACCCATGGCCATCCAAACGGCCATACTTGTGGAATATAGAAATACCAATAGCCAGCGTCAACAAAAAACCATCTAAGAAAATTAAAGCGTTTTGAAGAATGGGAAACCCAATAATCAGGGTCAAGAGTTGGATCATTGGTGTATTTATGATGCTGTTTGTGAATATGACGAAAGGCGTAAAAGTTGGCGGTCGGTCCCATCCATACTTGCGATAGCCAGCCGAATAGACTATTGACCCACTTCGAAGAGGTAGATATAGAACCATGACTAGCATCATGCATAACAGTGAATTGAGCGTAACAACAAATAGCATGCAGTGCTAATAGCAAAACCCTCTTTGATGTTATGGGATACGATGGATTGGTGTCCAATGTCAAAAAATAAATAATAGTTGTCGTCAAGAAAAGACTGATAGTTGGCCATGCCGTTCCTGAAAAATTTGAATAACGCGGCATTTTTATATTAAATATTACTTTCTCAAAAGTAATATAATCTTCTCATTTTTATTTCATACGAAATGACTCAATTCATAAAACTTCTTTCTTGAGATATTTTTTATCAATAGATTATTAAAAGAATGAAAGCGCAACTCTTACTTTTAATTGTGGTCGTATTTGCTGTTGCACTATGTGTATTTTCTAAATACAAAACTGATGGTTATTCATATACAAAAAAAGTCTCTGATGTGTTACCTAGAAAAGCTGATACTGATGGTATGTTTGATAACTCCGAATATCAATACGGTAATCCTTCTCAATGGAGAGAACAATATTATCGGGACTGCATAGTCAAAGAATGCAAAGGAAATACTCATGATTATAATTGTTTAGAGAAATGTCACTTAAAATCCTTCCGTGTTGATATGGGCGATCAAAAAGATCATGCTTATTGGGTATGTTATAATTATCGAAATGACGAGGACGCTTACTACCGATGCTTAGATGCTGTATATGCTGATTACAAATATCCATAATGTGTACATATTTATTTTTGGTAATTACCAAAAATAGTGATAAATTATTGTTGAAACGTATTTCTTGATAACCTATGCCAATCAATTTTATCGAGATTCTTTTCAATAAATTCTATCGTTAGGCAAGTATTTTGAGATAACCCATACCAATTAATTTTATCGAGATTCTTTTCAATAAACTCTATTGTTAGGCAAGGATTTTGAGATAACCACTCCCAATTAATTTTATCGAGATTCTTTTCAATAAACTCTATCGTTAGGCATGGATTTCTTGATAACCAATACCAATTAAATTTATCGATATACTCTTCAATAAATTCTATCGTTAGGCATGGATTTCCTGATAACCCATACCAATTAATTTTATCGATATACTCTTCAATAAATTCTATCGTTAGGCATGGATTTTGAGATAGCCTGTGCCAATTAATTTTATCATCTTTAATAAGTTTCTCAATAAAATCTATCGTCAGGGAAGGGTTACCAGATAAGCAATGCCAATTAATTTTACGAGGATACTCTTCAATAAGTTTCTCTATAAATTCTACTGTTAAACAAGGATTTCCTGATAACCCATACCAATTAATTTTATCGAGATTCTTTTCAATAAACTCTATTGTTAGGCATGGATTTTGAGATAACCACTCCCAATTAATTTTATCGAGATTCTTTTCAATAAACTCTATTGTTAGGCAAGGATTTTGAGATAACAATTTCCAATTCCATTCTTTATTGGGATACTTTTCTAGTAAATAAAGTAATGGATTGAGACATTTTCTAAATTCTTCTTTATAATTACTACATGACGGTGGTAATGATAAATTATAATGTTGTTTAAATTTTATTCTCCACAGATAATTATTGTCGAATGACAAAAAATATGTATCGAGGGAAAAAATATTGGGTAAATCAGAAATTTTAACTTTTGTTAAAATAAATTGCCATATCTCGCGAGGTAGTGATTCCATCTCGTTTTTGTTTTTTATTTATTTTCTATTTTCATTTTTACCATAAAAATGAAAATAAGATTTAAACGATCTGATGAAATTGAATCAGTCGATAATGTTTCTTTTTTCTCGCAATGACAAATCCATAATTTCAGATAGTGATGACACTGCTTTATTGTATCTCATCACAAATAGAGATTTAATAGATATAAGATATATTTCTCTTCAAGAAGGCAAAACAGAAGAGGATGCCGGTGAAGATCAGAATGATTATGACCATCTTTTTGAAGGTTACTGCAAACGAGGAGAGCAGTGCAGATGTTATCCGGGTTGTAAAAAGAATAGATGGTGTCATCACGAATGCGAAGCTAAAGAAAAAATAAAGGAAGCAAAGAAAAAATGTTTAGATTTCTTTGCTTCTCATCCTGATAAAAAATTAGAATATGCTCGTGAATACATCCTCAAACAGATTGTAAAAACTCCTTTTGAAGAAATTGAAGGTTCCGAACATTTTATTCGTAAGTAGGTATAATATTATTTTTGTCAAAGACAAAAATATATATATAAATTTAATAATCAAACAAATTAAAATTCATCTTTTTTTTGAGGTGGATTACTTTTACCTCGTGCGTTTTGAAGATAATATATTTATTTTGATAATTGTAAGGATAAAAAGCAATTTCACATTCAGAAGATTTTGAAAAATCTCTGATCATATCAAAAGGTATCGGCGAATCCTTGTCAATGAATGGAGATTTATGGGTGATATTGAGTATTTCAGTTGTTCTTTCCATCGCGCGCTCTTTATATGGGGAATCATCTAGATGATTCCAACAGGCTTCTTTTACCAATTTCACCATTTTTCGAAAATGATCAAATATTTCTCCTTCCAAATGTTTGAACTCAACTACGTATCGTGGGAATGTTATGCCGCGACCGCGAGATTCCTTCGGGTGATATCTCAAATAGCTAAATTTAATGGGAGGTGTTTTTATAAAAAGCCATTTACCGGAATAATCTATATTAAACGGATTGCCTTCGCAAATCGATATCTTTCTTAGATCGATGGGTTCCCCTTTTTGTTGTATTCCCCATCGGAGAGATATTGTACCCTCCTTATTTTTTGAGGTAAATTCTATATATCTTTCCCCTTTTTCATCCACCTGAGCACTGACAAGTTCAGGGGCGATAGAAAGTTGTGAAATTTTATATGTTTTTCTAAAATTCGTCTCCAAAACAAGAGGGTCATTGACGATGTAATTCCAAACAGGATCTTTTGGAAAAGAAGTTTCTTCCATATTTCATTTTTAAAAATAGATATTTATTGAGACTTCATTTTTTATATAAAAAATGACAAATACTTGTCATAACACTTTATATTTCAATAATATGTTAAAATATCTGTTATTAATATTAATTTTTGGAAATACATTTTCATTTCCAATTCTTGAAGATTGTTTGGATAAATCAACAAAGCATAAATGTTTGAAAGACTGTCGATGTCGGTGGTGTTTTGCCACCGAAGAATGTTTGGATGCAAAAGAAAACGCGCATAAATATAAATTATGTGCTAACCACACTTCTCGTTCGCAATGCAAAAATCGTGCTTCTCTTGATGATGTGGCATACGGATTTGTTGGGCTTTCCATCATTATATTATTTATCATATTTGGTTTGCTATGCGCTGGAATAATAATGAAATTATATGAAAAAATAAGAGGCAGACCAAAAGAATATCCTTCTTTATTAGATTATGCATTGTGAATTTATCAATAAATCACTATTTTACTTGACAAGTAAAATAAAATAACGTTGTTGCACTATTGTCCGCAATATGCTGCCATATTATCAGATAAAGCTTGAGCGCATTTATCTTTGTCGGTTCCCGAACTGATACATGAGCGGTATTTGGCAGTTTGCGTTTCTTCACAATTATCATCATAATAATAAGGGAGATCGTAGTTGTACCAAGGATAGTACCCCCAAGAATAATAAGGGGAATGGCCGTAACCATATCCTCGTCTACCTCGGCGATGTCTTCTTCCTCTGTGATGTCTTCCCCTGCCTCCTCTTCTACCACCACCTCTGCCCATACCTGCCCCTCTTCCTGCCCCTCTACTTACAGCACGGATACCCCCTCCAGAACCACGAGCGCCGCGAAGACCTTCAAGTGATCCTTTCTTCAATAAGATAAAAAGTAATACTATCATCGCAATTAATAATAATAAACCAAAGATAGAATTGTTCTTCATGTTTTTTAATTATATATATGAAAAATACAATTTCTTTTTCAATGTGAAAAAGAAATATAATGTGTAATACTACACTGTGTAAAAAATGAGACATAATAACTGATATACCAATCGATATCCCAAATTATCCGACCATATCCCTATTTTCTTCTCTGTTTTTATTTTTCTTTTGGAGAGAAAATATGGAACGGTTTTGTCTGTTTTTTCTTCTATATGAGTAGAATGCGTAATATACGTATGACACACAGGCCATTTTGCTGCGACATTCACCACAATCTGTTGTGGTGACCATTCAGGGTACATATTTTTAAACTTGGGTATCCAAAACTCAAAATTGTGATAAATATCATATCTATTTTTCATTTTTTATTATACAAAAAAATGACATACAATTAATATTTTTATTTTAAATCGCAAAATGTCTCATACTGAAATTCCCGGACTTGTTTATATTTCCAACTTTATAACCAAAGATGAAGAAAAAGAATTATTGAAAACCATAAGAGAACAGGAATGGTTAGGTGATTTGAAAAGAAGAGTTCAACATTATGGATATAAATATGATTATAGAAAACGAAAGATAGACGAATCGATGGCACTTGGCCCGTTACCTCCTTTTCTAGAAGAATTAGCAACAAGACTTATGGATGAAGATATTATAAATGAAAAACCAGATCAGGCAATAATAAATGAATATAAACCGGGTCAGGGAATTAGTCGTCATATAGATAAAGTCTCTTTATTTAAGGAAGAAATTGTTAGTCTTAGCCTAGGATCTAATTACAATATGGTCTTTCAAAAAGGAAGAGATCTCAAAGAAGTTCGTTTGAGAAGAAGATCTCTGGTTGTCATGAAAGATGATGCAAGATATAAATATACACATTATATCCCATCTCGATTAACTGACGAATGGAATGGAAAAAAATATAAAAGAGGTACTCGCATAAGCATCACTTTTAGAAAAGTAAAAATATAACCACAACATAAACATTTATTTAACACAATGTGTTAAATATTTACTTAAACTTTATTTTTTGCCCAAAAGAGCGTGTTCAACATGTAGTTTACTGATATTTCCCATATCACTGCTAAATTTAGCAGTGTAGGAACTATTATACCAATACACTCTTACTTGTCCTCTTTTATTTCGAGAATATTTTTTAATATGAGGGACACAACATTTTGTCATATGTTCATAATTTTTATGAATTTCGTCATAATTAACAAAAGGAAGAATAGCCACTCCTTGAAATTCTTTTAGTTTTCCTTCATAATCAATGTGAAATGTGAGAACATCGGGATAATAACCGAGTTCGACCAGAGGAGAATCAGAGTTTAGCATCAAACGTTGATATGCTTTTGGTAGCAGTTCGGCAGAAGTGGGTGGAAGAACGGAGAGAAGTTGTTCGAATGGCAATGAAGCTCTCTGTTTTTTAAATTGCGCGAGAGCATTCGCTTCTTCTTCAGAAAGGGAGGCAATATAATTACTGAAATCTGACATTAAAGGAGCGTAATGCCAGCGATAAGCCCATCGCCAAGCAGGTAGACCGGTGACATAATATTTAATAACCCATATAAAACTTCTCAAATAATCTTGACACATTTCTACTATGCGTTCTGGTTCATCATTAACATCGATATCTGACTTTGTATAATATTCTCTTCGGTATGCCTGGAAATTAAGAGTGCGTTTGATAGCGGTACCGGCCACTTTAGTGGTGATATTGCGAAGTAGTGTCTCGTTACGAAATTTGGGTTCGGGAGGTTGCTTTCTAGGATTAGTTGTTGTTACTTGTTCAATGAGATATTGTTCTTCAAATTTGGATAACGTGGCCACAAAAGGCTGAAACCCCTCCAAATTAAATTCGTTATCTATCGTCAAAAAATTACGAGTTCCGCCTTTCGAAGTAGTAGCATAAGTATCCAACATAAATATTAATCCTTCTTCCAAAAGATGAAACATCTGTATCTTAGGGACAAAATCGTTGCCCACAAAGAAACCTTCTAAAATGAAATCATTGGTCACATCATTGAGATTGCGTTTTCCTTTCTTGACGCCCGGCGTCTGTCCCAATGCGTCAGAAAGTTGTTTTCTTATCATTCCCATATTTAGATAATCATATTCAGCAGGATGATATTGATCTTCTCGAAAGAGAAACATTTTATCAAGATGCATGGCCAAAGTTAGCATAATAAGATCAGCGTCGGGGCCAAATAAACAATGAGAAGAACTTTCCCTTTCTTTTTTTGGCATTGCCCGTATAAAATCTGTAATCTTGTGCTCGCCCTCACCGGGAACGGTAGCGGGAGAGAAATAAACATTGAGATTTTTCCAATCATAAAAACTATTCATCTCTTTGCGAATAGCATAATTAATATACCGGGTTAAGTCTAACATAAAAGTGGTTCCCGGAGTTATACTATTTGAATCAAAAGATAATTTACTTCCTCCTTCAATTCTATCTCTGGCTGAAACAAACCTTCTCTCGCGCTGTTGTGCCTGTTTAGCTAATGGGGCTGGTCCATCGATAGCGATGTAAAGAACCTTTCTTGGTTTAATAATATGAGTGACTTGAATGAGTTTTTCGAAAAAGAGGCGGTACACTTCTTTAATTTTTTCTTCATACGAAAGATTGGTGTATTGATAAAAAATACCTTTGTTGTCACCATAATGAAAAACCTCTTGAGCTGCTCCGTGGAGAAGACCGTTGGCATCCAAATAGAGGTAATCAACAAATGCTGTGAACTCTCCTTCTCGAAAATGTTTAATGGCTTCTGGAAAGTTCTTGACTAACCATGGAAATAATCGCGGAACACCCGTTTTGACTAACAATTATACAACTCGTGTTGTATCTTATTTCTATCTCAGATAGAAATATTTTTTTTCATTTTTAATATGAATATGTTTTGAGTTTGTTCATTGAACATTGTGTATGCATTATAGTTGAATGTTGAAATAATGGAGGTGCGTCGGGAAAATGAATAGAGATTAATCGTTGTAGTATATCGAATGTCACAGAATGAGTAGTTGCAATAACCAAATTAATTTCTTTTTTCTCCCATTTACAACAAAAATTGTAAAACTCTTCTAAAGTTTTTACTCCATCAGGGTCCCCAATACCACCATAAACTGTAATGCTGTCAACTTTTTTACCTT
>Ga0316192_10003527_pt1 | contig 11416 bp, 11 predicted proteins | sample MerIslwburrow_MG_FD_204931 | JGI IMG/M metagenome (GOLD analysis project Ga0316192, IMG submission 204931) | Coastal sediment microbial communities from Maine, United States - Merrow Island worm burrow | ecosystem: Environmental > Aquatic > Marine > Coastal > Sediment | place: USA: Maine...
CCCGCTTCCGCGGGTATGACATTATTCTTGTTCTGTAATTTCATGTCCATTGGCAGTTCAAAGACATGAAATCACTGTAATAACAGTGTTAAACACATCCTGGTAACAATTATGTGGGACAGCAGTGATTCTGACCCCTTTAATTACTGGCTGTCGTAAATAAGAACACGGTTATTATTCAGGTCAGAAACAATCAGTTGGGTGCCAACATGGTTAACGCCTGTTGGCCCTCCCAAGGTGCGCGCGGTTGGAGACGCATCAGCAACATTATCCTGGTTGTCATCATTCTGTGCCGTATGAACAAAGTCGCCTTGCCCAAGCACCACGTCGGCCGGTGCGAAGCTACTGGTCGGGAATGTATTCCAGACCAATAAACGGTTATTTCCATTATCCGCGATAAACAGCTGCTCACCGTTTGAATACACTCCCGCAAACGGAAATCGCATGGTTCGTGCCGTGGATACGTTGCCTGGCGCATCTACGACAATATTCTGATCGTCATCGTTAGCGGTAACATGAACAAAATCGCTCTGCCCAAGTACCAGGTCGGCCGGTGTGAAGTTTGTTGTTGGGAAGCTGTTCCAGATCAGGACACGATTATTACTGGAATCCAGTACCACAAGACGAGTACCGTCACTCCACACACCTCCCGGATTCCTTAAGGTTGATGCACTGGGTGTGTCCGGTGTGCCGTCGTCGTTCAAGTCATTCGCTGCACAGTTGCTAAAACTCTGCTGCCCCAACACAATATCAGCCGGTTGATTATTGATGGTGGGTATGGAATTCCATATCAGTACACGATGGTTAGCAAAGTCGGTAACGATAAGTTTGCCATCGGCCGCCCACAGTGTTTGCGGTTCGTTCAAATTAGTGCTGGTACATCCAGTCGCATTACTGGTGAAATCTGCCTGGCCAACAACCACATCGGGCGCCACACCTCCGCTGGCTGGAACCGTGTTCCAGATAAGTACTCGATGATTATTAAAAGAAGCCGCGAACATTTTCCCGTCATCAATAGCGACTGTCTGTGGCCCACTAAAAATGGTAGAAGTCACTCCGGGTGTGGTCGTGGTGAAGTCTGGCTGGCCGAGAACAAAATCAGCGACCTGGTTGTTGACTGCAGGCACTGAATTAAAACCGAGAATACGGTTGTTATCGTAGTCCGAAATATACAAAACGCCGTTATGATGTGCGACGTTTCCATAGGTACTGCTGATGGTATTGGCACCTGCCGCACCTCCCTGGTTTGCAGTTGCGCCACCAAAATTAGTTTGGCCTATAACCACCGATGCATTCTGAAAACTACTCAGCGTCAGCGTAGTCGGAGCTGGTGGAAGTGGAGGAGCAGCACTGTCACTACTACAGGCATTAAGACCAATGGCCGAAACAAAAAACAGTGGTGCGAACAATGGGCAAGTGTGTGGGCGTTTCATCATATCCATTTCTATCGTTAACAGAACGAATTGCTCAATCAATGTACCCTTAAAGGCATACTTACTGTAAACAGGATCAGAGAGCAATTAACTCTAATATTAGAAATAATTGTTCTCTGACCCCATTTTTTCTGTTGTAATGAAAAGCTAGAGTAGCAAATTTACAAATCCTGATAAAGGATGAGTTTGGAGAAAACTCGTTCGAACTAGAATTTAAAGGTTAGAAAAAAGGTGCCGGAGGGATTATTATTTAACCACATCGCTGAATTGGTCAAAACTTAATCCCTCCGGCACCTTTATTCTTCGGTAATTAAGTATTGTGTCCCCAGAACCCGATCAGGGCTGTATTAGCATGGCCCTATTCAGCGTTAAAACACCGGGTATGAAGCCACCTAGCTGGTCCGGGCAAAGATATACCGTTTCATCCGGTATTTGCTCGGTTCCCCAGGCTGAATAATAAGCCTGGTAGATCCCATTAACCAATACAACTTCGATACCCGTAAGAAAACCGAGTGATTCATACGCGAACTGCATATCGTATGTCATGTCTCGCTCGTTGTAATCCGGGATCCAGTTAATCCCGTCACTCGACACCGCACGCCAGAATCCGGTAACTGTATTGAAGCTACAGGGAACCGTGGCTTTTTCCGTATCAGAATCGTTGCTGAACCACATTTCGTACTGAAAGCTATCCGTATTGAACAATACACTGGGTTGTTGACCGGCAGCGACCTCGCCTGTTTTGGCGAGGCTTGAAAGCGGGTTATCGTGTGTTGTACTCCAGTTGACACCATCAGCTGATGTTGCATGCGCTATACCAAATGCGAGTGGTGTTCGTCCCGTAGCCGCGACCGGGTTAGGTACTGCTTCGGCGTAACTTGAAAACCAGATGTGATAGAGACTGTCATGGTAGACCACCTCTGGATCAGCCACCAGGCCATCACCAAACACACCAAGCAGACTTCCACCGAACAAGCCCGCGTCGGCCACAAGCACAAGTCCTGGTTCGTTGTTGACACCCGGGCTATGGCGCGTAAACGATTCCCCATCGGCTGAATAGGCCAGACCGATCTGGTAATACGGAAACGTTGTTGGTCGATTCTCGCTGGCCGCCAGGGTGGTATTCGCCCCTGAATACCACAGCATGAACGTCTGGCCTGCCGGCGCTGCGGGATCCGGATTCTTGATAACCGCCGGTGTTTCCGCATGCGTATGATCCCAGGCGGCGGGATCAGCCGACACCTGGAACGTGATTACGGGGGCTGACCAGTTAATGCCATCGAGACTATCTGAATACTTAATGATCATAACCTCATTACCCGATGCAATCGCCTTTTCTGTCGATGAAAACCAGGCTTTCCACTTATTGTCATCGGTATCGAACAGTACGGTTGGATCGGCCGGCCCGAAGTCCAATCTTACAGCCGTTAACTCCGGTACGATGAGCGGATTCTCGACTTGACGTACCCACCCGCTTTCATTCCCTATGACAGGAATCGAACTTTCATCACTACCACAGCCTGATATAACAACTGCCAGAATAATAACGACCGGAATTTTTGTTATGTTCTTCATATATTTATACATGTAGCGGAGTAACTGCCGCTATCGTGCTATCTGTTACGCGCGCCACCGATAAAACCGCAATCCACCCGTAACAACAGCGGCTATATATGGAACGAGAAAAAAGGTGCCGGAGGGATTATTATTTAACCACATCGCTGAATTGAACAAAACTTAATCCCTCCGGCACCTTTTTTCAATAACATAAAAGACCCGTGTGCTTCATTGGCGATAAAGCCTGATAAACAGGCTTTTCTCACGGTATTACTCATATTTTTATTAACAAAATATTAAAGAAAGTAAATTTTTTATATTTTAATTAATGGGTGTCTATGTTTATTGCACTATTTTTTCCGCTACGTCCCCTTTTATCCTTTTAAAAAATAATCCCTCTGACAGCTTTAATCAGGCTTCTCTGACTATTCTTGAAAGTATTTTTCTTACTATTTGCTCTTGATTTATAATTCCAATAAATTTATCCGAGGAACTCACTACAGCTAATTCATTAATATCGGCTTCCTCCATTACAGATAATGCCTCTCTATTTGAACTACTGATTTTTACACTATCCTTATGCATGCTTTTTCTTAGCATTATAGAAGCACTTTCTAATTCCTCGACCACTCTCCCCTCTTCAACCACTCTTTTAAAGTCTTCTATATTCATATAACCTGAAAATTTTCCGTCATTGGTAACAAATACGATATTCCTGAAATTACTTAACCGCCCCAGCACTGCAAGATACTCTTCTATTGCGTAATTTCCATAATAATTCTTCTTTTCGAGCACAAAAGATAACGCTGTTGGTGGACTCTCTTTAATCATATATTCAAGCTCACCTAACCCTGCCTTACCGTGTACTACCTCGGGGTCTATTTCTAACGTATTATCCTCAATATCTAATGAGATTTCTCTCTCCGCTTCATCTTTCATTAAAAGCGCTATACCACCAGGGCCTTTTATTTCTTTTAGCTTCCCTGAGGCTATGAGTAAAATAACAAAAGGAATTAGAGCTATAAAAACGTAGACAGGCTCAATTATAATCCCACCTTCGTCAGGAGACATTGAGCCAAGATAAGACACAAAAAATAAGACAACAAAGAATATTATAGATATAACGACTGTTTGAACTAAACTACCATGTTTCATTTTTGCGTCACCTGTTTATATGATTGATACGGGCGAAGAAGGAGATGGAGGGATTATTATTGAATAAACCGGGTCAGAGAGCAATTAACTCTAATATTAGAAACAATTGCTCTCTGACCCCTATTTTTCTACCCCTATTTTTCTTGTTTCTGTCAATCGACTCTGACCCTTTTTGTCCTTGACCCCGATTATTGCTTTCCCTCAACCGGATTGATTATCCACCGTTGTGAATCGTCATTCTGCCAGTTTCGCGTGACCACAGAGTAGTCGTATTTCGAATCCTTCTCATGCGCATCCATATATCTGTGATTGCTCTTTTGCTGGATGGTGTACGCACCATTACCCAAGGGCTTCAGCATCCATCGCTGCGTGTCGTTGTCCTGCCAGTCTCGTGTAACCACAGAGTTGTCATTCTTCCCCTCATGCGCATCCATATATCGGTCATTGCTCTTTTGCTGGATGGTGTACGCACCATTACCCAAGGGCTTCAGTATCCATCGCTGCGTGTCGTTGTCCTGCCAGTCTCGTGTAACCACAGAGTTGTCATTCTTCCCCTCATGTGCATCCATGTATCGGACATTGCTCTTTTGCTGGATGGTGTATACCCCTTGCAGTTTAGTTGTTTGACGTTGTTCTTCTAAAGATGCCTGTTCAGCTCCTCCTTCTATTAGTTGCTGCTGACCTTGCGCGCCATCTTCCCTCTCTGACAAGGCCGTAGATATATAGCTCCTTGTTATATCTGGATTAAATGAAAAAATTACTAGAACAATGCCTAGTAATGCTATAACTACTCGCGCCGTTCTACTACTTGTTCCAACTTCAAGCTCTTTGGCTTTCACTTTACCCAATAACCCTACTAGAATTAGCAAGATCCCGAACACTAGTAGAGTGACTTCATAACTCATAAAAAACCCCTATCTTCTAAGATAATATTTAATTAAATCAATGCTGCATGGACAATAGGGGTCAGACTGGGATTTCTAATAAATCGCAGTCTGTCCCAAATACTTTTAATCAAAAAAATATTCGCTACGCCCCCTTTAATTCAAACTTAAATTTCAATCGACTCTGACCCTTTTGGTCCTTTTTTCTTACTATATTACATTAGCATGATCACTTTAAGGAGAAGAATATGCCAGAGATCGCAGGTGTAGTCATTGTTCCAAAGCTGGATGTATTTGACGGTTATGATGCAGCAAAAATTGTTGAAGACGAACGATTATTTGTTGAAATGATTTTTGAAATCGGCGGATTCAATAAAAAAGCGTTAGATAACGGCCCTTATACAATTGAAGAGGCCTCAATACAGGGCGAATATATTGAGCTTGGGGTTTTTGGCGGTGAATGGTATATGTTGGGCAAGTCAGCTGTACAAAACAAGGACAGACATTTGGAGTTATACGCAAAGTTCCATGACGAGTACGGGACCATAATCTACCTGGCTCGTAACAGTGCAGGCGAATCGTTCGGTTACTCGTATGAAGATGACGGAGGCGATGAGTCCGAACAAGATTATTTTGATATTGATGAATACATCAGTGATCTAGAGTCAAAAGAGAAAAAATACTTGTCAATCATTCCGAACGCAGTGATATCAACCATCAGTTCGATTTATCCCGAGAAGCCCATGTTTCTTTCTGATTACGAAGGATAGCCCGCAAAAGGAAAAAGAAAAATTAGAAGCAGATCGGGTCAGGCCTTACAATTGACGTAAAATGTAAGGCCTGACCCCGTTATTCTTCCTAATCCCTCCGGCACCTTTATCATCAATGCGTGAATGATCAGGCGGCAGAAAATAGCGGAATGACCATGCAGTTATCTGATGAACCGAGGTCTTCCAGTGCCTGATCGCGAATCTGCTTGACGTGTTTTCCGCATTTGCCGCACTGACCGGTGCAGCCCAGTGATTTACGCAGACCGCTCATGCTGGTGACCCCTTCCTGAACAGCACTGCGGATTTGGCCGTCCGTTACAGCCTTGCAGATACAGATATACATCGCCCGAATGACTCCGTTATTTGTGAAACCGTTGAACCTGTTTGAGATTTAATCGCGAATGAGAATGATTGTCAATACTATTGACATAAATTATCTGCACCGCCAGCCTGTCGATGATAAATTTCTTTTATATCAGAAAATTACCGTTGCCAGCCAAAACACGTGGGTATAGACTTTTTTGATGCAGCGCTCTGAACAGCGCTTCTGCTAGTTTCCAGGCACAAAACAGCAAAGTCGGCCCTCATCTAAAACACTTGTGGAGAGTCCAATGAAAGGTGACAGCACAACCATCGAATTTCTCAACCGCGTTCTGAAGAATGAACTCACGGCCATCAACCAGTATTTTCTGCACGCGCGCATGCTGAAAAACTGGGGATTTGAAGCACTCAACAAGAAGGAATACGAGGAATCCATCGACGAGATGAAGCACGCCGACACGCTGATCGAGCGCATCCTGTTCCTCGAGGGACTTCCCAATCTCCAGGACCTGGGCAAACTGCTGATCGGCGAGAACGTACCCGAGATGTTGAAGAATGACCTCACGCTGGAAATCGAGGCGCGCGACGAGCTGGTCAAGGCCATCGCCCATTGCGAAAGCGTCGGCGATTATGTCAGCCGGGAAATCTTCGATGACATACTCGAAGATGAAGAGGAGCACATCGACTGGCTGGAAACCCAGCTCAGCCTGGTCAACGATATCGGCATCGAGAATTACCTGCAGTCACAGATGTGAGCCAGGAGGACATCGACCATGAAAGGCAATAAAAAAGTCATCAAACATCTAAACGATCTGCTGGCCGGTGAACTGACCGCGATCGACCAGTATTTCATTCATTCGCGAATGTACGAAGACTGGGGCTACAACGAGCTGTTCGAACGCATCAGGCACGAACACGAGGAAGAAACCGAACACGCCACCCGGCTGATTCAACGCATCCTGTTTCTCGAAGGCACCCCCGACCTGGCCACACGCAAGCCGGAAATCAAGGTCGGCAAGAATGTTCCAAAGATGCTGAAGAACGACCTGGAACTGGAATACCTGGTGGTTGATCACCTGCGCGAAGTCATCGCGGTCTGCGAACAGGAAAATGATTTCGAAACCCGTGAAATTCTCGAAGAACTGTTAAACGATACCGAAGAGGACCATACCTACTGGCTCGAGCAGCAACTCGGGCTGATCGAGCGTATCGGTATCAAGAATTACCTGCAGTCGAAGATGTAGTTATCCAGACTTGAACTGACAACCTGATCACTCTGGTTGTTAGTAGCCTATTAAGACAAGAAACAGGACACCCACAAATTAAATTGGTGGAAGATAAACGGGGTCAGAGAGCAATAAACTCTAATATTAGTAACAATTGCTCTCTGACCCTATTTTTATATTTTTGTCAGTTTCAGAAATTAAAAGGGACGTAGCGATTATTTATTCTCTACGCCCCCATTAACCATGGTCAAAAAATATTCGCTACGTCCCCTTAAATCCTTTAATCTTCTCTGGCCCCTAATTTTTTATCATTCCTGGATATCTTTAATTTCAGCAATAACTGTTTTGGCATATTCGATTTGCTTTAGCATGCTTTCATCGTTGTGGTCTACCATGCTCAGATACCTTTCAAATAGTGGTAATGCCTGCTTGGGTTTGGTATCTCTCAATATGTCAGCGTACATCAGACTCACGCCTGCATTGGATTCAAGCTTTTCTGCAGCACGTTGAAAATATGGCAATATAAACTCGTCATTGGTCTCACTACCAACTGACATACTATATAGCCTATTCAACGCGTACATATCCACAGGATCTTTTTTTAGTGTTCTTATATACATTTCCTGCGCAAGCTCGTAGTCGAACGCCCGTTCAAATGCAAAGCCGGCATTATTGGACATCCACGTGGAAAGCAGCCCTAATTGCACAATCTTCCCAGCAGAGATCTCTGCCTGTCTGTAATTTTTCTGATCGTTGTGTGTTGACAACTCAAGTCCGAGACAATTCCTTGCATCAGGACTGACAGAAATACATTCTGTCATTAGCGCAAGCACACTTTCAAACTCTCCCTGCGCGCTGTATATGAGGCCCAATTCATAGAAAACCTGTGCTCTAGGAGCGTACAGCAGGGCCAGTTTGAACAATTTAACGGCCTGTTCGTAACGTTCATCTTTATTCAATTCAAAGGCTTCGTAAGCCAATTGCAGCCCTGAAATACCGATCAATCACGGATCTAGCTTGCTGCTCTCTCTGAGTAGTTTGCCGAAACGATATATCTCATTATGCGAACCACCCCATTTGGGCTGAAGATACAACGATGCATAGTAAGCCATTAGATAATTGTTCCCAATTATGTTTGCAGTCTTCTTGTATATCTGTCTTTTTCCTGTTTTATAGTCGCCCATACTTGAAATCACATAGAGATTTTTGTATGCAATGACAACGTAGGGGTCGATCGCTATAACATTTTCCAAATCAGCCGCTGCCAGGTCAAAATAATTCTGCATTGCCACCAACTGTTCTTTCGGGGTATCCCTTATGTAACGCCCCCCTCTTGCCTCCTTTCCAAGACGCATATAAACACTGCCACGCAACAGGTACGCGAATATTTTATTGCCGGACTGATCAACCCATTCATTGAGCAGCGCTATATCATCCTTACCGAGATAAACCTCAAGCGTATCGTAATGATAGGCAAATTGGTATATATCGATATCTCCTTGCTTGAAGCGGTCATGTAGATCCTGGAGAGTGCGATTCAGTTCGTCATATTGCCCGATTTTCAGCAGATTCAGTAGGTCAGCATCTATCACTGGTTTATGCCTGGTGTCAGCGAATGCGTTGACAACATCCCTTCGAGAAGCGTGGTCATTTGAAAACAGAAGGCCCGTCAGGATCGATATGATACAAACTGATAGCATTGCCGCATGAACAGCCTTATGCTTGCTGCGTATTAGCAAGAATCCGCATAATGCTGTTACGCCCACAAACAAAATCATAATATAAATATCGAACTCCCATCCGATTAAATCAATTACAAAAATTGAAAGGTATTGTGTAAATGAAATAATTGCATCCTGAAGATAGAAGAAAAGGGCCGTTGATGAGCCAGGATCAAACATATCAGCTGCCAAATCCTCTGCCCTGTACTTCACCGGATAAACGAGAAAATCAATCAAACCCCAGTAGTCAAAAGCGGTAAAAAACATTAACACACACGCCAATAAAACCAGCAGCGCATAGAATGCGTACAAAAATATACTCAGTATTTTCATTATGCTTTAAACGTGACGATCCATAACTACTAATGGTTAACAAAAAACCAGCTTCACGGTAACTTGACCGCATCTAATGTTCAAAGTATAGGAAGAAAATAGAGGAAGGAAGATAGGGAGCTGTTTTATTTACGTGTAGTAGTCGCGGAATTCAGGGTCATAGCAACAAAGCGGGTCAGAGAACAAATAACTCTAATATTAGAAACGATTGCTCTCTGACCCCTATTTTCGTTATTTCTTTTTGCCTTATCTCGTTTAGACTGAATAAAGGGGGTCTGACCCACTGCTGTCCCACATAATTGTTACCAGGATGTGTTTAACACTGTTATTACAGTGATTTCATGTCTTTGAACTGCCAATGGACATGAAATTACAGAACAAGAATAATGTCATACCCGCGGAAGCGGGTATCTAGCAAGTCATTGATTAGTATATGCACCGAAAGTAACTGGATTCCCGCTTTCGCGGGAATGACGCGTATGTGGGACAGCAGTGGGGTCTGACACCTTTTATTAGTATGTGAAATGTAAGGCCTGACCCCTTTCACCCCATTGATTTTAATTTTTGCTCTGACCCCAAATATTTCGTTCCTTGACTAATATCAGGGATATGTGTGCTTTTTGACACAGCCTATTTATCCGCTTTTTCCTGATATCAAGAAACACCAAATTAGCCGCTTTTTACACAAGTTATTCGTTTATAAGAATAAACCGAAATCAAGGAGGAATTAGATGCGACTCTCAAATATTCTCTTGTCCGCACAACCAATACTTCTCATTACTGCGTTTTTCACCATTTCGACCAACGTATATGCATCCGATCAGTGGATATCTGATATTGACAGGAAATACCAACACGAGTATCCAGACCTGTTTCAATCAACAATGAAAGTAAAGAAGGACCTATCCAGCTGGGCGGGTGATTCAGAAATATTGGAAAACTCTTCGGTTGTGTTGCAAGAGATCCTCAATTCAAATCCTGAGTTCGCGCCGGCTTATGTTCAGGCTGCACGACTATATTCCAAGCTTGGAAACTTGCCAGGTGGCAAGGTATCGGATGAAGCATTACAGGCAATGGAGAAGCTGCTTCAAGCAGCACTGCAGATCGAGCCATCGTATGGTTATGCTTACACCCTTATGGGCTATACCTATCTTCAAATAAATAACCTCGATGAGGCCGAAAGGTTCTTGGAACTGGCTGAGGGCACGGGAACCGGGTACCCCTTGCTGAAACATGAAAAAGCCAAAGTTTTATTGGCCAGAGGAAACCTGTTAGAGGCGATGGAAATCGCAAAAGCTGGGTACCAAGAGTATCAGGATCAGCCCGATATAGCATTGGCCTATGTGGAGACGATTATATCTTGTGCACGAAAATCAGAAGGTGGCGCTGATCTCGCAGATACATGGTATAAAAAGGCGATCGAGCTAAAACCAGAGATGGCCTGGCCTCTTGGTAATTACGCCAGCTTTTTATTTTACGTCAGACATGATTACGATCTGGCTGCCGAATACGCTGAGAAAGCACTCGAAATTATGGACTACGGCATGGGACGATTTATTCTTGCTGCCGCGTATTATGGCAAGTGGATAGAACTCGACGAGACACCGGGAAAGAAGGACGAAGCATTAGCTTACTTTCAAAAAGCGATATCAATATACCCGGATACCGATGAACATATGAAAAGCTTCATGAGAAACCGGAAACTCTTCAAGATATATGCCAAGTTGAATAATTACAGCATTAAAGCAAAAAATGCTAAACAAGATTTAGAGCTGGGAATAATCACGCAAGAAAAGCATGATGAACTCGTTTCGTCACCCGATAACATCTACGCACAGTGATCTAAGGGCAAAGATATGTTTATGCTGCCTGTCTTGCCGACTGCGTAAAGGGGTCTGACCCACTGCTGTCCCACATACGCGTCATTCCCGCGAAAGCGGGAATCCAGTTACTTTCGGTGCATATACTAATCAATGACTTGCTAGATACCCGCTTCCGCGGGTATGACATTATTCT
>Ga0316192_10003528_pt1 | contig 11416 bp, 5 predicted proteins | sample MerIslwburrow_MG_FD_204931 | JGI IMG/M metagenome (GOLD analysis project Ga0316192, IMG submission 204931) | Coastal sediment microbial communities from Maine, United States - Merrow Island worm burrow | ecosystem: Environmental > Aquatic > Marine > Coastal > Sediment | place: USA: Maine...
ATTGTGACTATTAGAACTCATGAAATACGGATTCCTCCATTTTGTCATAAACTTCGATATCTGTGATTTCTCGCTGTCCCCTATTCCCAGCTAAATAAATTGAGTTATATAGTTTATAATCCTCCCATGGGGTAATAAAATTAGGCTCCTCCATAACATTTTCCCTAAAAAAAGCCCATTGTTTAATAAGGTTATCAGATTGATCAACCCATATGTGATATTTGTTCTGAGGCGTATTTCCAACATTTTTAAATGTCAATTGAAGAACATCAGATGCTTGACCCATTTGGGTTGTGTCCTCACCGACATAAGAAAGTGTTACACCGGAATCTTTCAGCTTAAATGGCATAAACAACCAATAGGAATCATTTATCCAAATTCCCTTTCCTCTTTTTAAATACTTCGCTGCTGAATCAACTTGCGTCAGCTCTGAACCATTGGAAAAAACCCTTCCTGATTCATCAAAAATATTTATCAGGATTATAGTACTATCTGAATTATGCATTTGAATTCTTACATCTCCCTTTAATTTATCCCACCAAAGAGTACGAGCATTAAAAAAGTTCCATTTAAAAAAACGCTCATCGTCCCAATTTTTTCTACCGCCCATTGCCAGCATTACTTTATCCGCAATTTCAATAGCTCGGTCATCAGAACCTGCTAAATCAAATCCTTCAGCAAAAGGATTATCATCGACTGCTTTGCTTTCATTATTCTTTTTTATTTCGCAGGCAAACAAGACAATTATTGATACGGCAATGATTATTAGGTTTTTCATATTTAATTTTAATCTGACTAACTCGAAAAATATACATTTTTTTAACTAGAAACTATGTTTTTTAAAAAATTGATCTATACCTTTATTCTCATTAGTAAATAATTTGGTCATTGCAATTCGGTTCCAATTAATAACAGAGAATCTAACAAGAAATCAAATATAAATCATCAATCCTCTTTTGATTACAATTTATTCATCTAAGCCTGTTAATTATTAATTTCCTTTAATACCTTCATAATTCAAAAAAAGAAGAATATAATGAGAATAGTTACGCTAAAAATGATTTCATTGCTAATAGTCCTATTTTTTTCATGCACATCAAGAACGCAAATGGACCTATCCCAGGAAGCAATTATACCAAGACCTGTATCTATTTCAGCAACAAACAGTTCCTTTTTACTTACTGATCATACCAGCATTTTTTATTCAAACTCATCAGAGGATTTAAAGTCTATAGGAGTGCTATTAGCCAATATTCTCAATCCATCAACTGGCTTGAATATCAACGTTTTGGAAACTGAAGGAAAGCCTGAAAATGGCAATATATATTTAGATGTTTCAGAGTCGAAATCGACATTAGGTAGAGAGGGTTATGAGCTTACCATTAGTAAAGACCTGGTAGTTGTTTCAGCGTTTACTCCTGAAGGTGTTTTTAGAGGGATTCAAACACTAAGACAAATACTGCCTCCAAAAATTGAGTCAAAAATTATTCAAGAAGGACCATGGGAAATTGCTACTGGTACCATTACTGATAAACCAAGCTATGGTTATCGTGGGGCGATGCTTGATGTAGCAAGGCATTTTTTCACAGTTGAAGAAGTAAAAAGATATATCGACCATATTGCCGCCTATAAAATGAATGCCCTACACCTGCATCTTTCTGATGATCAAGGCTGGAGAATTGAGATTAAGTCTTGGCCAAACCTTGCAGCTCATGGAGGAAGTACACAGGTTGGTGGTGGCAAAGGCGGTTATTATACACAAGATGAGTATAGGGATATTATACAATATGCTCAAGAAAGATTTATTACAATTATTCCGGAAATCGACATGCCGGGGCATACGAATGCGGCTCTAGCATCATATGCTGAACTTAACTGTGATGGCAAAGCCACCGAATTATATACTGGAATTGAAGTAGGATTTAGTACGTTATGCACAGATAAGGAAATTACCTATCAATTTATTGATGATGTAATTAGGGAATTATCAGAATTGACGCCTGGCCCATACATCCATATTGGAGGCGATGAATCTCACGTAACACCATTAGAAGACTACATCCCATTCATCAATCGCGTACAGGAAATTGTGACAAAATACAATAAAAAGGTAATAGGCTGGGATGAAATTGCCCACGCGAGCTTGGTGCCAGGGGCTTCTGTCCAATTTTGGGATAAAGCAGAAAATGCGCTTAATGGTGTCGCTCAAAGAGCAAATGTGTTGATATCTCCGGCTAAAAGAACTTATCTGGATATGCAATATGATTCGACAACCCAGTGGGGGTTGCATTGGGCAGCCTATATTGAGGTAGATGAAGCTTATAACTGGGATCCGGCATCTATGGTAGAGGGAATTGGAAAAGAACACATTTTAGGAGTAGAATCTCCCTTATGGTCAGAGACCTTGAGCAATATTAAAGAAATTGAATATATGGCATTCCCCAGAATTGTGTGCCACTCAGAGGTTGGCTGGACATCCGTTTCTGAAAGAAATTGGGATGAATTTAAAATAAGACTTGGTGCCCATTGTGCACGATTCAACGCAATGGACATTAACTATTTTCCATCAACCCGAGTCCCGTGGAAATAAAAATTTTGTGCTCATTCAATAGCCTATTAGATTCTTTGTCTTATAACTATCCCAGAAGGAGATTATTAACACCTACATCCATCGTTTAAGCTGTGCTACCATGAGGTATTCACGCAATCCAGAAGGCAATAAAGACAAAAAATTGAATAGCAAACTCACATTGACATAATACGTTTTCTTTGGCCTTTTGAGCGTCAGCGCTTTAAAGAATACTGCTGCTAGATCTGCTGGATCACTTTGTTTTTCATTAAGCAGTTTTTGGGCTTTTTGGTTAATTTTATGCAACAAATTGCTATATCTTGATCGCTTATCAATATCAGAAATTATTGATGAAGATTGTTTAATAAAATGAGTCTGATGACCTCCTGCCCGAATAACAATACCCTCCATTCCCAGTAATTTCATTTCCATTCTCAGTTGGGTATTCCACATATCAAAAAGTTTTTTAGTAAAACCATAGGACTGTAAAGGCATCTGAGCTAAAACCGTTTCACTACTTAGATTAATCACTCTTCCTTTTGCATTAAACAGTAAAGGGAACAAAGCCCTGGTAAGTTTTTGATGGCCTATAAGATTTACATTGATTAAATTCTCAAAAGAAGAATGATCAACTTCGACCAATGGAAATTGATCAAATGCGCCAGCAATATTGATCAGTCCTTTCAGTTGAGTGGTCAACTTTTTTATTTGTAAAATTGCATCTTCAATACTTTTTGAGTTTGTAATATCGATATGAATTGGGATTATTTTTTCATTTGCCTTATTTTCCAAGGCTTTTAGGTTAATATCTCCGGCAAAAACGTGATACCCTTTTTTGGCAAGTAAAATTGTAGTTTCCATTCCAATACCGCCCGCTGCCCCGGATACAAATACATATCTTTTGTTCATGGCATAAAAATACAGGAACCAAAACTAAAAACTTTCACTTTCGGTGGCATCCTCTCTTGAAAGGTCCTATTTCGTTACGTTTGCTAGGTATTCACTGTTTTATTGCCTCCAAAGCTTAGAAATCCACTGAATCGAATTAAAAGACCAATTAAAGCTGCAATCGCTGTTAAAAATGCATTTATATCATTTAGGAAGTTCTGTTGTCCAATGGATAAGAAAATTACAATACTTATGACAAGAAGTATGATCACGCCAAATGCAGTATTCCACGTTCCTTTTTTTCTGGATTCCATTTCCATTTCCAGCGCTTCATCACTATTGACTTTGGTCAAAACAAAATTCGAGAAACTCTCATTCATCAACCTTAATGAGTGGTCATAAATCAAAATCCCTTTAACCAGAAGACTAAGAATGGCATTTGTATTAACAGTATTTACAAATCTATCTTTTGCTATGTCATACACCAGATATCGCTCTTCTTTTGACAGTGAATTCCAGATAGAAAAATAATAAGGATAAGACATTTGCTGAATCGTAAGAATCTTATCTTCATATGGTAAATCAACTATTTTAGATTCATTTGTATAGCGGTTCAGCATATCCAGAAATTCTCCATGTTTTGTTTCTTCCTCTAAAACAAAATTTTGACGATGTAAAGATACCTTCTCCTGCTTTTCATTTTTTTCATGTATTGTATTAATCGGAATGATGTATTTTACAAAGCTGCCTAAAAGGTGCTGCCATTTGATGTAATCTATTTTAAGATCATTCAATCTATTTTGAAGCTCTTCGCGCTTCTCTACAGCTGATTTCTTTAACAAAATCTCAATTGGCTTGATTGAATCCCCATAAAAATCAAGCAATTTGGTCGCATTAATTTCAGATTTCACAATTACTTTAAAATTTGGATCATCAACCAGGTATTTTAGAATTTCTAATTTTATCTTATTCAACCTGAGATCATTATATCCAAATTCAAAGTGCTCAACTAAAACATATATTTGTTCTTCTGTTTTGTCATAATAGTTTTTAATAATCTCCCAATCGCGATCAAATCGATTCAATTTATAGTGTTCATTATTCAATTCATCGATTCCTTTTTCAAGTTTTTCGCTGAAGTCATAAAAATCAAGTGAGAGAAATTTCTTGTTCACTTTATTTGAAAAATACTTTTTAATAATAGACGTATGAGCAGAATTTACACCAACTAGAAAAATATTATTATATGCGCTATCGTTCGTAAAGTTTTTGTCCTCAAGAAACAATCCTGCAAATGGTTTACTTCTAATTTCGTTTACATAATCTGCATATTCCTTAAACTTAAATCCATAAATCTTAACTAGGATAAAATTCATAAAATTGTAAAGTATGAAAATAGAAATTGCTATGACTATAATAATAGAAAGTAGATGGTCCTTAAAAAATCCACGCTCTTGAATCATTATTGAAGTTAAAGTGGAAGTATTTTCAAATCTTGGGTTTAGTGTAAAAATATTAAAATTATCTCCAGTGCTAAATATCCATAAATTGTCAGATGCAACATTGGAAATATAGCTTTTGGTATTCACCGATCGTTCATTCAAGTTTGGTCTTATTTTTTGATATAAATCATCAAAAACCTCCTTATTGAAACGTGTCACTTTGGCGATTTCAGAAGTGATTTCAGCCTTTTTCGATTCGTTTGAAACTAGTCCTTTACCTTTTACTATTATAGATCCATCATCAGCAAACGCTATGTCCTTTTTATTATATTCTATTGAATCGCTATTCCTGATTCTAATGATGCCACCATTGAAAGTCATCTTTATGACATTTAAGTCAGCATCGTAAATTCCATTTACAAGTATGCTATCTTCACTGATAATTTCTACCTCCCTTTCAGAATAACTTGTCGAATCTTTGCTCCAGGCTAAAACCGAATTCTTCTTTACAATAAACTCGCCTTTACTATATTTTATAGTCGGCTTAGTACTATTAATTCTAAAGTTAGTTTCAACTAATGCAAAGTTTATTGAGTCTTCACGCATCGATTCAATAAATCTATCATAATGTTTAGGAGTATAAAACTTATTTTCAAATTCAAAATTACTCGTTTTATCCCAGGTTCTTATATTATCAAAAAGCTCCAAGCTTCTGTATTTGGCAAATATTTCATTCTCCTTCTCGTAGGTTATTTTTACAAATAAATTCATGGGAATAATTGATAATATAATTACCCATAACATCAAAAATCTGAAATAGGCTTTTTGAATTTGCTTATGACTGGTTGATTTCTTTTTAAAATACTGCAGTTTAAAAATATTCTTTTCAAGGAAGATTTCAGATATAATAAATGCGGTAACCACTAGCCCTATTATTGCATTTAGTATTAAAGAAATGCCATAATCACTAAATGCTATAAATGCAAATACCCTGATAATAAGCAAGGATACAATTACAATTAGTACTACTGAATAAAGTTTCTTCGATGGCTTTCTAAAACCATCATGGATTAGTTTTTCATCATGAAGGCTTGCGGATAATGAATAGAGCGCGCAAACTAAAAGGACTACGACAATTAAAATTAATTCACTAACTATAAAGTCATAGTGATGACTGCTGAGTGCAATTGAAAAAATAAGATAAATAATGATTACAAATGAAATTACGTTGAGGCGATTGTATTTTCGGTAAAAAACATCCGTTTCATAAGGCCTTATAAAATTAAATACATAAACAATCTGCTTTAGTTTAGACAGCTTAAAATTTGAAAAATACAGAATCAGGTAAACAGCCAAAATAAATAAGAGATAACATAAAAACATCGCAAAAGCAGAAACCATTGATAATGTAATTGGGCTATAATAGACTTCAGAATTAACAAAAGTAGCAATGTAATGGTCTGACAAGCAATTTAATGGCCTAATGAGTATCGTCTGATTTTTACCATTATAGTTGACAGTTTTAATTGTACCTGTGTGACTATTCATAGATGATTTAAATACTCCATGTGTTTCATTAATGAAGTTTTCATTCATATTTTTTTTGATATCTGAATGAAACACTGTATTGCCATCTTTATCCAGAATACAAAACCCATAACCTTCTTCTAAAACGGTCCCCATTGTAGAGGCCAATTTTGCACTGATTGCCATGACTGGCAAGTGCGACCAACCGGTTGATTTTCCTACGCCAATTTCATAAGAACCATCGTTTACGGATTTTATTGATTCTATGGCAATTTCATGGACTGTATTAAGTGTGTCAATAAAATAATTAGGTTCATTATCGATAATATTGGTAATATATTTTCGATGGCTGAGTTCTTGTGTGTAGCCTGGATTCTTAAATACAGATAGAAATATCATGATTTCAGCTTTATCGGTGCACCAAAAAGCTGCTTTCAGGTGTTTAAATGAAATAAGATTGTTTTGAATAACGCCATCATACACTTTAAATCCATTAATGTTGTATTGCGCGTGATCAAAGTTGAGTGGCTCTCCAAATTTGGAGCTAAACATGGCCTGTGACTCTCTGTCCATTTTAAAAGAATCAGCTGTCAGCGTAGTCACATCCTTCAAAAAGTAAAATGAATTATTTAAGGTATCAATTTGGTTTACTAACCTATTGAGTTCTATTTGAAAATTCCGTTCTACTTTATTGCCAAGTGAATCTAAATTTGCATGTGAACGATCCTTTTCAATACTTGAAAAAATAAAGGACGCATTTAAAAATACAATAAACACGGCCGGACCAACCAAAACAGAAATCACTCCAAAAACAACATCTTTAATATGCAACCTTTCTTCGAGGCTCATTATCTTCAATTTGAGTAATGGCATCGCAAGTATGATTAAAATCAAAGCTATAGACAGTGAAAATATGATAAATGGAGAGACGCTTCTTTTTTGTTGATCAAAAGTAGATTTGAGTACAAGACCGCTGATCAGTATGTTTGCTTCATCATCAATGACCTGATTAAATGAAACATATTTTTTATCATTGATATTGATTTCATCCTTGGCAGAGCGCAAAGATTTTTTATGAAAAGTTGAATCCATCATTCCCAAAGGTGTGTTGGAATATAATACGCTTCGATTAGTTACTTTTCCTCCATTTGTTTCATCTGTCTTAAAAATTATTATCTGGTCAAATACATCTTTTCGTTGAAAAAGTTCATTACTAAAAAATACATCATAATCAGTTACATAATGAAGGCAATTTGATTGATCATTAGGATTTACAATAGTCTCAACTTTAAAATAAATCCCATCTGGTCCGTACGAGATATCTTTATTGAAATCGACTGATGATGAATCTGGTAAAGAATTACACTGATGATCTTGTGCAGGCTTTATATTGTTATTTAACTCAACGGCATTTGAATCTGCCAAACTTCTTATTTCTGCATTTTTTAAATAACTATTTTCGAGTTGCTTAATATTTTGGACAATTTGTTGAAGAACACGGAAATTATTGGAAACTATTTCTTTTTCATTCCCTTTAACATAGACTAGGAAATAAATACTAAACGCGATTCCAATAACGACTGCAGTACTAAGCAGAATCCAGCTTTTGCTTGAGGTAATTAGTTTCATGGTGTAACACCCTATGGTTGAATATTGGCTTTTATTGGCTAATAAACAATAAATATATCATTTATAACTTGTATTTATAACTTAAATATATTCATTATCATTACTTAATGACTTCTTTGATAAATTGTAACCTGTTGGAAATAAATTAATATTTTTTAGTTCTTGGAGTCATTTTAAAATAGATATATGCATAATATTATAAATTAATATCACATATCAATTTTATTGTTGACTTATACTATTTGCTTATCTTAATCAAGCTCTTTTGCGTAACTATGCCTTGCTGGAGATCAATGTCTTATCATTAGGATGTAAGAAAAGATAGCGGGGATAAACATCCTAAGGTTTAAAAAAAGTTCAGTATAGAATAAAAATTGACAAATTTTTTATCAGGGAATATCCCCATCCAAGGACAACATATTTACAAAAAGTCTATAGGCACCAGGGACACCTGCTGGCAATTCTCTGAACCAAGAATAACTGGAATAAATATAATTTCCTTTACCGTATTTGGCAATTAATAGCCCACCATCCAATGGCTCCTCTCCTGGATCATGACTTGAAAGAATAGCTTTATATTCTTCTGACCAAGTACCAGGAAAATATAATCCACGTTCTTGCACCCAATCATCAAAGTCATTCTGATTAATTCTATTTGGTTGGTTCAATACAGGATGATTTTCTTCTAAAATTTTTACTTCTGCTCCTTCTACAGCCACTCTGTCTCTGGAAAGAGACAATGTATATGGAGCAAATTCTTCAGTAACTAACCTATGGCTCGTATTATATTGTATAATCAAATTACCTCCCCTATATACAAAGTCAACAAGCTTATCCATATCAAACCTTAAGCGGTCTACTGTATTTAAGGCCCTAATTCCCAGTATAATAACATCATATTGATCAAGTACTTGTTCACTAAAATCAAGATTATTAATGATATCTACATCATATCCTATTTGCTGCAAATTTTCAGGAATGTTATCACCTGCGCCCATGACATACCCTATTTTCTCATTTCCCTTTTCCAGATCAACTTTCACAAATTTGATCTGTGCCTTATTAAAAAGCAATTGTGCTGGAAAATGATCATATGATATTTCAGTAAAACTATAATTATACTTCTCTCCATTAAGTTCGATTATTGCACTTGCTATTGCGGTTTCCTGTTTTTCTGGGGGTGATACCTTAAAGACAAATGTTTGAATTTCTCCTTTTTCTTTTAGCTCAAAAGGTTGAGAACTTGGTTCAACTTTCCAAGTTTTGGGTAAGTTCAGCGCCAGGCTTCCTTTTAATTGATCTTTACCTGATCTCACACTGACTTTGATCTCCTGATAAGCATGATTCGCAAAAACAACAACACTACCTTCTATATTTACAAAAACCGGAGGAGCAATTACAAATGGGCGATATACCTCCCCCCTCACTGGATCATTTCTTTTATAGATTACCGGTTTGGTGAAAATTAGTTCCTGTCCATTTACATCTAGAATAAAATCCGCTGAAACTGCGGGATCATTTTCTCCCTGACCAATAATATTTTGATCATTAACATTAAACATGCCAAGACCATGATCATTTACCAACCAATACGGTTGAGAATACGGAATATTCTCCGGTAATACTATTTTTGATTTTAACTCTTGCACTTGATTATTTTTTAATTCGGCAAAAAAGTTTGACCCTACACCAACCTGATTAAACATCACTTTTTTTAACTGTATGTTGGCTGAGGATCTATTAATTGCTTCTATTGACAAATTTAATTCCTGCCCCGGACAAGCCGTATAATCTTCAGCACTAACCTCGAGAAATAGTCCTGTTATTGCATAAATAATTTCATCAATCTCTTTAGTCTTTTGTTGCCGCCAAAAGTCATCTTCAATTTCTAAAACGCTTTTTCGTAAGGATATCAACTGATGTAAAATTGATTCTGGAATTAGAGGATCATATGCGTTTAATATTGTATTGACTTGAGAAAGAATTTTCTCTCCACCTTTTACTCTGGTCCAAGTTAGATCTACAATTTCTAAAGCGTCATTACTGGCTTTTATACCCTTTTCATACTGAAGATAATCCAACTGTATGCCCCTGGTTCCCGTTGCACCAAAACCCTGGCTACGATGACTGCTCCTGCTTAAAGCAGCAACTTCGGAATAAGAAAGGCCTAAAAGGGTATTGTATTTCCCTATATCATATCCTATTAGATCTGATGTATCTTTTTGGTAGTCACTTCTTCTCCAGAAAAATGCATTCCAGTATAGGGTTTTTGGTTGCCAGGGCTTTACATAGATCAATTGTTCAGGGTATTTTGTTGGGTCTCCCGCCAAATCAAATGCTTCACTTGCTAAAATAGCAGATGCTGTATGATGGCCATGTGTAGTACCTGGGATTGTATTGAATCTTGTAATTATTATATCTGGACGAAATTTTCTTATGACCCAAACTAGATCCCCCAGCACTTTTTCTTTATCCCAGATTTCAAATGTCTCATCAGGATGCTTAGAATATCCAAAATCTACAGCTCTACTAAAAAATTGACGCCCATTATCTATGTTTCGGGCTTGTAATAACTCCTGCGTTCGGATTACACCAAGTTCTTCACGGATTTCGGGGCCGATCAGATTTTGTCCTCCATCTCCTCTTGTGCATGAAAAATAGGCCGTATTAACCATTTTTTCATTCGCCATATACGTTATCAAGCGTGTGTTCTCATCATCGGGATGCGCAGCCACATATAACACATTTCCCAATACGTTGAGTTTCTGTAACTTCAACTGAATTTCTGCACTATTTAATTTTTTAGGTTTCTGACCATACAAACTAAAATCCGCAAGCAACAAGGCAAAAGAAACGACAAATAAAAACTTCTTCACAATAGCTATTTTATAATTTGGGCACTAAGTAAGTCAAATGATACAGTTTGACAAAATTTAGTTTCTAATCTATTATATATTAAAAATCTGATAAATTGATTTTCTGAAAAATTACTAACATAGTTAACATGTAGAAAAAACTAATTGATTTCTAATTATCACCTGACATTCAATGGCTAAAATCCGCAATAATGTTTCATATAAATTTATAAATGACGAAATTCGTGCTTTCAAGCGCTAATTATTTTTTAATTTGAGGCATTAGAGGAAGGAGGCCATGAACAGATTATATGATTTTTTTCTTTTCCGGTACAGAAACCTTGATTATATAGAAATTTCTCAAGCTCGATTAACACTCAATTTTTGCATAATCACCTCTTTGTTTTCTCTTCTTTATGTCATCATTGCAAATCTTATTGATTTCCAGGAATCAGTAATCATAATGTCTATCCTGTGTGTTTTATTTTTTGGATTAGCATTTCTTT
>Ga0316192_10003529_pt1 | contig 11415 bp, 10 predicted proteins | sample MerIslwburrow_MG_FD_204931 | JGI IMG/M metagenome (GOLD analysis project Ga0316192, IMG submission 204931) | Coastal sediment microbial communities from Maine, United States - Merrow Island worm burrow | ecosystem: Environmental > Aquatic > Marine > Coastal > Sediment | place: USA: Maine...
ATCAATTTGTTGAAGATGCATTGACATTAGTAAAACCATCAATATGCAATTATCTTGATCGACAATTTACAAATCTGATGGTTAATTTTGGATGTACCGGAGGTCAGCACCGTTCCGTTTATTGTGCTGAAAAAATGAATACTCTCCTCAGTAAAGAATTTAGTGACACCATCGAAATACATCTCCATCATAGGGAAGAGGAACTAAAGGCCTTAGGAATATGAAGGCGATGATACTTGCTGCCGGTTTGGGAACCCGCCTCAGGCCGATAACTTCTACCATTCCTAAAGCAATGGTCGAGGTAAAAGGTATGCCTATACTCGAAATTATCATCAGAAGAATGATAAATTTTGGCTTTGATGAAGTCGTAATCAATGTCCATTATCATGCTGATAAAATCATAGATTTCCTTAACTCAAAAAATAATTTTGATATAACCATTCATATTTCAGATGAAAGCAATAAAATACTGGATACTGGTGGTGGCATAAAGAATGCTGCACCATTCCTTGAAGGATCAGAACCTTTCCTGGTCCATAATGTTGATGTACTTTCAGATATTGATCTTAAAGCATTTTATGAGTTTCATAAACATCATAATCCGATTGCCAGCCTTGCTGTTAAAGACAAAAACAGCAGTAGAAGTCTATTATTTGATAATTTATGGGTACTTTCCGGATGGAAAAACTCATTGACTGGCGTTTCCCGAATTATAAAAAACGATCAATATGACCTTAGAAGCATAGGTTTCTGTGGACTACATGTTATTAATCCTGGAATTTTTAGTATTATGAAGGAGAAAGGTGTTTTCTCTATAATCACTACTTATATGAATCTTGCTTCTGAATATAATATTCTGGGTTATCCTGTTGAAAATAATTTATGGATGGATATTGGATCACATGAGCAATTAGAGAATGCCAATACAATTGATCCTGATGTTTATCTCTAATAAATTTACAAAATGATGAATAAAAGAAACACTCAAATGATAAATGGGTTTGAACATGTTCCCTATCATGCCGAAAATTTTACTATTGAACAAATGATCAAAAGATCATCAGAGTTTTACGAACAAGCTCAAAAGCGACGATCTCTACGATATTTCTCCGATAGATCCTTTCCCAAGGAAATAATCCAAAACATAATTAAATCAGCAGGAACTGCACCTTCAGGTGCTAATAAACAACCCTGGACTTTCTGCATTATATCCAATCCGGAAATCAAAAAAGAAATTCGAATTGCTGCTGAAAAGGAGGAATATGAGGCATACAATGGAAGGATGAGTGAGGAATGGTTGAAAGATCTGAGGCCCTTTGGTACTGATTGGAAGAAACCATTTCTTGAAAAGGCCCCTTATATAATAGCTGTCTTTCGCAAAATATATGATGTGCGTGATCATGAAAATAAATCAAATAATTATTATGTAAATGAATCTATCGGATTGGCCTGTGGAATACTTCTATTGGCTATTCAACATGCTGGTTTGGTAGCTTTAACACATACCCCTAGCCCCATGAATTTCCTGGCCAGAATCCTGAATCGTCCGAAAAATGAGAAGCCCTTTCTTTTGATACCGGTAGGCTTCCCTGATGCCAATGCTTATGTCCCCAATATTTCAAGGAAAGAATTGGATGAGATATATGTAGACTATGAATGATTTATATTATTGATTCCTGGGTAAAAAAATACCTGAAATCATGCATCTGGCACTCCCTCCCCCATATTTTTCGATAGTTTGAAGAGGGGCATAAACAATATCTGCGTACTTCGAAAGACTCTTTTTTTGCTTTTTCCCCAATGAAAGGAAAGCATTCTCAGACATAATTAAAACGGGTTCCTGATCTTGTGATAAAACTTCAATCATATTACCAGCAAAGTGTTCCATCTGATGGAAATTAATGTCAATAACTTCCTTCCCGGTTTCCTCAAAAGAATGTATTAATTGTATTCTGGACTTTTCATCTGGAACTGTATCAAGACAAATTACTACATAGCTATCTCCCAAACACATCATCACATTTGTATGGTATATTTCAATTCCATTCACATCCAGGGCAGGAAAGAAAACTTTTCCATAATTCAACTCATCACATAATCGATCCACAACCTGTTCATCAGTTCTTGGGGAAGAGTTTGCATAGGCGATGCGATGCCCATAATCAAAAACCACACTTCCTGTACCTTCAAGAAATCTGCCTTCCATTTCATAGGAAGTAAGGTCCAAAATATTATTAATCTGAAAATGATATTTTTTTTGGAGTTTCAAGAGAATATCTTCTCTTCGCTCAAGCCTTCTGTTTGCAGCCATCATGGGATACAATACCACCGTTCCATCATGATGAAAGGAAATCCAGTTGTTTGGAAATATGGCATCCTGCGAAACCATTTCTTCTGAATCTTCAATTACTACTACCTCCACCTTAAATTCCCGGAGTTTATTTACAAAACCATCAAACTCCTTTAATGCGATGGCTTGCACTTCATGAAATGACTTATCTAAATCATTCTTCTGAAAAGCATTTGATGAAGCTGTCAATGGATTGAAGCCAAAATGCGCTGGACGCACCATTAATACTGTGGAAGGAGCTTGAGCATCCATAGGTTATTTATGTCTGGCAGTTAATATCGCAATTACATCCGACAACTTATATCCTTTTTCTTCAAGAAGAATCAGGTAGTGAAAAAGAAGATCTGCAGCTTCATTTAAAAATAATTCCTCGTTATTGTCCTTACTTTCAATAACCAATTCCACACTTTCCTCACCGACTTTCTGTGCTATTTTATTAATCCCTTTTTTAAAAAGAGAACTTGTATATGAATCATCAGAGGGATTGTCCTTTCTATCCTTAATTATCATAGCAAGATAATCAAGGAATTCAACTCCGCTCTTATTATCTTCCTTAAAACATGTATCAGAACCAGTATGACAAACCGGACCACTGGGCTCCGCTTTTATGAGTAAAGTATCATTATCGCAATCTTCAAAAACTTCCTTCAGTTTTAAATAATTTCCAGAAGTTTCCCCCTTTGTCCACAGGCAATTTCTTGAACGGCTGTAAAATGTCACCAACTCAGTTTCCATCGTCCTGGCATATGCCTCCTTGTTCATGAATCCTAGCATTAAGACTTTGTTGGTCTTATAATCCTGGATTATAGCCGGTATCAAGCCATTATTTTTTGAAAAATCTAAATCCATGTATAACTATATTCAAATTCTCATCGGAACACCGAAAGAAGCAATATACTTTTTTAATTCTGGTATATCAATTTCTCTAAAATGAAATATGCTGGCAGCCAATGCGGCATCCGCATTTCCATCTTCAAAAACGTCTACAAAATGATGCATCTCACCTGCCCCTCCGGATGCTATCACTGGAATGGATACCATGTCAGAAATTTTCCTGGTAAGATCAAGTGCGAAACCATTTTTGGTGCCATCGTGATCCATACTGGTAAGTAAAATCTCACCTCCTCCCCTTGATTCGACTTCTTTTATCCATTCTATAGTCTTGATAGAAGTAGGAGTCCTGCCTCCATGTATGTGAATTTTATCTTCATTACCATATTCCTTAGTATCCACAGCTACTACCACGCATTGACTGCCAAATTCCCTGGCTAAAATATCGATCAAACCCGGATTATCAATAGCTGCTGTATTCACGGATATTTTATCCGCCCCTGCATTTAGAACGGCAGATACGTCCTCTAATGATCCAATACCTCCTCCTACTGTAAACGGTATGTTTATCTCTGCTGCCACTCTTTTCACAAGTTCCACCAGTGTTTTTCTTTTTTCTACTGTGGCAGTTATATCCAGAAAAACCAATTCATCAGCACCCTGGTCAGCATATAATTTCCCAAGTTCAACCGAGTCACCAGCATCCCGTAAATTGATGAAATTTACGCCTTTTACAGTTCTACCATCTTTTACATCCAGGCAGGGTATTATCCTTTTGGTTAACATTATTTAAATATATTCTTTTAAATCCTCTAGTTTGATCCGGCCCTCATAAAATGCTTTTCCAATAATAGTACCCCATACATCCAGTTCGGCGAGTTTGTCTACATCTTCTATGGAACTAACACCTCCGCTGGCTATTAGTCTAATACCGGGAAATTCTTTCAACAATTCTTTGTAAAGATCAATGGATGGTCCGGTAAGCATCCCATCCTGCTCAATATCTGTACATATAACATACTTGATTGACAGTTTTGTAAAGCTCCCGATAAAACTGAATATTTCAATATCTGAGGTTTCCTTCCAACCACTTACCGCTATTTTGTTTTCCTTCACATCAGCACCCAGAATTATTTTATCAGGCCCATATACCTTCAACCATTCTTTGAACGTATCCGGATCTTTAACGGCTATGCTTCCACCGGTTACCATAGTGGCTCCGGCATTAAAAACATTTTTTATATCATAATCGGATTTTACTCCTCCTCCAAAATCGACTGCCAACTTAGTATTATCAGTTATTCTTTTTAATACATCAAGATTAATTACATGATTTGATTTAGCTCCATCAAGATCTACCACATGCAGGTTTTGAATCCCGTGAGATTCAAACATCATGGCTACTTCAACTGGATCATCGGCATAAGTGACCATTTTTTTATAATCGCCCTTAGTCAACCTGACGCACTTGCCTCCAATGATATCTATTGCTGGTATTATTTTCATATTAGAGGTTTAAGAAATTCTGAAGTATGATCTGTCCATCTTTCCCGCTTTTCTCCGGATGAGCCTGGATTGCATAAAAATTGTTTTTTTGCACTGCCGCGCTAAATGGAAGAATATAATCAGAAGTAGCTATAGTTTCGTCCCCTACTTCGGCATAATAACTATGCACATAATAGAAATAGGTTTTTTCAGGAGCATTTGAGAATAAAGGATGATCTTTATTGAAATCCAATTTGTTCCAACCCATATGAGGTACTTTTTCCATAGGAGGGAATTTCTTGACATCAAGGTCAAAAATACCCAGGCACTTTGTATCGTTTTCCTCTGAATAACGGCACATCAGTTGTTGTCCAAGGCATATACCTAAAAAAGGCTGCTTAAGGTTTATAAGTACCTGATCCAGTTTTCGGCTTCGCAGGTAATTCATAGCAGTACTTGCTTCCCCAACTCCGGGAAATATAACCTTATCAGCACCTGACAATTCCTCCGGATCATCAGTTATGATAGGTTTTATTCCTAGACGATTCAGTGCATTCATCACGGAAATTACATTTCCTGCATTATACTTTACTATGACAGTTTTCACTGCGCAAAACTAAATAAAAGATATTAGAAACCAGGGTTCATTCTTTAATATATACCATATTTAAATTTGCTGGTGGCAATAAACTTTTAAATCTTCAATAGCAATTTCCACCAGTGACCTGAGCCTGTTTTAACATATAAAAATCCATCCAGACAATATTTGTCCAGATGGATTCATCTTTCTATAAAATCTTCCTTCAGAATACTTAACAAGTGAAATTATGAAAAGGCATTAAATCAATAAACGATAACTCCTCCTCCTTCATGGGACCAAACGCCATTTTCATAATCTATAATTCCATACAGTGTATAATGCCCATAAGCACCTGTAAACCTTCCGGTTCCGTCATATATTTGATATGTTTGGAATGGCCCTTTTTCCGGATCTTCACCTGCGCCCACGAGTACCACAAATATCTGATCACCATTTGAAGCATATGCAGTGCCCATCACATAGCTGAGCAAGTTTTCTCCATCAGAACAATATCCTAGATGAATAGATACATTACCCATATGAGATCCATGACCACTACCTTCAATTACTACCTGTATATAACCATCACATAATTCTGATCCAGGAATAAAAGTAATGGTTCCTTCGGATCGGAATTTAATGGGTCGTTCCACGGCCTCACCGCGTCTTTGGTTTTTATCATTTAAAAAATCAGGATCAGCTTGATAAGACACTAGTGGGGCATAAATTAGCTCCGACTGAATCAGATTCTCATCAACAGGCATCACATCTTCCTGTAAGGTGTCTTCCTGACAACCGACCAGGATTAAAATTGATAAAATTGAGATACTAAAAACATTTTTCATAGGTCTTGAATTTTAGATTAATAAAATTGAATTCTAATGAGAATGAAAAGCTAAAAAAAATATCAGAATTATGTTTTCACATTTATCTCAATCATTGTTCTAATTGTCTCATAAAATAATAATCAACAAATTTAGCGAGGTAGTTTGCTGGGATTAACTCCAAACTCTTCAGTAAAATTAGAGCTGAAATGGGAAAGATTTTTGAAACCAACCTGAAATGCCACCTCTGAAACTGTAAGATTTGTAGATATTAACAGGTCCTTTGCCTTGTTTAAGCGTATGGACCTAATATACTTACTAACAGTCGTGTTGGTAAGAGCCTTAAATTTACGATATAATTGAGCCCGGCTCATAGGGATTTCCCTGCAAAGTGCTGCTATACCAAATTCTTCATTTTCAATATGTGTTTCAAGTATTTCACCTACCTTAAGCATGAAAATTTCTTCCATTGGCAGGGAATAATTTTTCATTATACCCTTTGAAGGGTAGTACTGGGCAAAATGTTCCTGTATCTTCTTTCGTGATTCAATTAGTTTTTCGAGCCGAACAAATAATTCTTCCTGACTAAAGGGTTTTAACAGATAGGCATCTGCCCCTTTTTTAAAACCTTCCATTTTAGATGAAAAATCAGCTTTAGCGGTAAGCAGTACAACAGGAATATGACTAGTTCTAATATCGTTCTTTAATTGATCCAGTAATTCATATCCATTCATAACTGGCATCATAATATCACTGATAACAATATCTGGTATGGTTTTAATGGCCTTATCCAGACCTTCCTTGCCATTAAATGCTATTTCAACCTGGTATTTATCCTTCAGTATTTCACATAAGTATTGTATTACATCATTATTATCTTCCACAATTAGCAAAACTGGCTTTCCTTCCATATTCCTATCATCCACTTCATCAGGGATTAGAAAGTCGCGGGAATTGTCTATATAAGGAGTAACTAATTCTTTAAGGCTTGAAACATCTACATCTTTTTTAAGAGAAATAGTGCTTGTAATTGGGAACAGTATAAAAAAGGTAGTTCCTTCCCCAGGTATGCTATTTAATGAAATATTGCCATTCAAAAGGTTCACCAATTCTTTAGTTAATGCAAGACCAAGCCCGGTACCAATCTTTGTTGAAATTCGTTCGTCGTCCTCACGAAAAAATCTATCGAAAATATATGGAATGTTATCTCTTTTAATACCTATTCCTGTGTCTTTTACCTGTATAACAAAAGTTTCTTTATGATCGGAATCCTTCCCTAGTTCAGCATAAACCAATACTTTACCTCCTGAATCTGTATACTTAATAGCGTTGGATAATAGGTTTGAGATTATATGCATTAATTTCTCAGGATCATAATCCATATATAATTCAGGTAGTGGAGTAGAGAATGTTAAAAGAATTTGCTTACTCTCAGCATAGGAGTTAAATGATTCAGTTAAATATTTCAGATAAGTTATTATATCATTATTAATGAGATCATTCTTTAAGATTCCTGCTTCTAACTTTGAAAGGTCGAGCATTTGGTTAATCAGATGTAGAAGACTATTCCCTTTTTGTTTTATTTCCCTAACACCTTCTTGTATTCCAGCCTCCTGTTTCTTTTCAATCAGATCAGCCATTCCCAATATAATGGTTAAAGGAGTCCTGAATTCGTGAGTAATATTTGTATATATCCTGGTTTTTGCCTCGTCCAATTCCTTTAGCTTTTTAGCTTCCGCTTCTTCTATTCCACTTTGTTGTTTTATATAGAAAAGGATAAATATCAATGTAGTGCTGGTCATCCAAAGAATATTCAATACGTAAAATAAAAGATTAGAAGAGGGAGTCACATATTCTGGCACTGTCAAGTAAGGTTGTAACAATGCAGTAATAATAATTGTGAATGAGAAAATGATAAAAAGTATGATCGTCAAGCGTGCATTATTGAGCAATACAGATGAAAATGCGCAAGTTAATCCTACAAATATTAATCCCATAGAGGAAACAATTCCTCCAAGTAAAATCATTGCGACAAACGTAGCAAGAATGATAGATAATAGAAAAATAAAGTTGGATCTCTCAAGATTCTTTTTTCTTGCCAAAAATGGCATATAGATAAGATATATTAAAATAAGAACTATACCATACCAGAATACTACCCAAATATTTAAAAAATAGGCTAAAGAAGTCATCCCTGATATGCAAAAAAGGGCAGCCAGTGTCCAAATCCATAACCATTTTAATTGAAGATCTAATTTAGATGCAAGTTCGTGATTCACAAAAAAACCACTTACTGATTTTTTAACACTTTTTTGGAATGATTCTAACACCGAGATTTTATTAAAAATGACCAGGTATATTATAAAACCAAGACTACCTTATAAACAGGTTAATGAATGAAATATTTTGTGTCACCTGTTACCCATATCATTATTTAATTTACATAATATATCATTCTAAACAAATGAGGAAATTAAAATAGTTTTTATCATTTAATTCGATATTACTATTCGTCCCTTAATATATATGCAGGGTTGGTATTTGCAGCTGAAAGAATGGTTAATGAAGTGGTAACTAAGGCCACTACCAAAACAAAAAGGCTACTCAGAACTAATGTCATCAATCCTACCGAAATATGGTATTTGTACATAACTCCCAAAACCTGATTGGTCAAAATATAACCAAAGATGGCACCTATCACGGATGATACAATCATTGTCCAAAAAAATCCGGAGTTCAATTGAAGTAGTATTCGTTGACTTGAAGCCCCCATCACTTTCCTAATACCAATTTCTTTTACCCTTCTTGATACGTACAAAGATGATAAAGCAAAAATCCCAGTAAGAGATAATAGGCCACCTAGAATGGCAAGGGAGAAAAAAATCTGCTTCATATTATTATTTTCCTGTGTTGCATTTCCAATGGTGAGTTCATCCTGAAACATTCCTGTAAAAGGTCGATCAGGAATGATGCTTTTCCACGATTCAGCAAGGAAATTGTACACCTCCTGTTTATTATCACTTTTGGCTTTGACAATAAGCATATGATATTTCTCTTCTTCAATAGGAATATATACTTCCGGAACAATTTTTCCGTCACTCCAGACCTCTCTAATAATATTCTTTACTACACCAACAATATACCTTTTCCCATCTTTTAGATTCACCATAGCACCGAGAGGTTCCTCAATATTGAATCTTTTAACATATTCTTCGTTTACAACTATTGCTTCCTGTATATCAGTTGCATTCTTATCATAGAATAATCTTCCAGCAGTAAGATTTACACCCATCATATCCAGGTATTCATCTCCTACCAGGTAAGACCGTAGTTCAACATTGCCAGAATCAAGAACAAGGAATGTGTCTTCATAACTCCATCCAAAATGGTCGTTGGTGCCGGTAAAAGCTACAATATCAGATTGATTCTGAACCTTATCCTCTAAGAGGCTGTATTCCTTAAAATCATTCACACTGACAATCATTAAATCTTCTGATTTATATCCCATATCGAGCATTTTGAGGAATTCTGCGTTTTGGGAAAAAACAATACCTGCCACCAGCATGGTAATGGCAATGGCAAATTGCAAACCGTTCATTATTCGTGAGGTAATACTTGTTCCTTTTAATTTTACCTGATTCCTAAATATGTCTGATGGATTAAACTTTTTCGAGTAAAAAGCAGGATATAATCCTGAAATAACGGTTGTCAATAAAAACAATACTACAAATGCTATAAAAAAGTTTATCTTACTGAAATAAGTAAAGTGGATTGGAGCATCCCAGATGGAATAAAACCAATCTGCCATCCAATTAAAAATTGCCATTCCTACAATTATTGCTAATAAACTGGAAAATGACATCTCCAGAATAAATTGAAAAAACACCTGCGTGGTGCCTCCCCCCATTACTTTTCTAACCCCTATTTCACGCACCCTGGAGGCCATCAATGCCATAGAGGTATTGGCTAGGTTGAAACAAGCTATTAATAGTATCAACAAAGCCATGGTAGCGAAAATAACCAATACTTCATCGCGTATTCGAAAGTTGGCATTACTTCCGGATATCACACCCTGATTTAGTATACTAGAGTCTTTAAATTCAACCAGTTCAAATTTTGATATTTTCCATTCCTCCCGTGCTTCATTCTGAATACTAACGTACTTATCAAATTGTGATTCAATTTGATCCCGATCAGTGCCGGGATTTAAGCGTAAATACAGACTTGCTTGCTGCCAGGGTGTCCAATCTTCTTGTTCAATATCATTTCCATAGGTAAAATGTTCAATACGGGTGAGGGCATCAAAAATAAAACTGGAATTCATGGGTATCTCATTAAAAATTCCTGCAACCCTTAATTCAACAGATTTACCATTTGTATAATGTATTGTCATGGTTTTGTCAAGTGCAGGCTCCTCACCAAAATACTTTTTAGCCGTCTCCTCGGTAAGGAAAATACTATTTTTGTCATTTATGCTTGTTAAGGCCCCTTCCTTTAATTTTATTTTGAAAAAATCAAAGAAATTTGGATCAACATAAGCGAGGGATTCCCTGAAAAGCTGGTCTTCATATTTCAAATTTGCTCCCCAGTTCATAAAGCGTGTCTGATCCTCAACTCCGGCTATTTCATTTGGCACCCTGGGGCCCATAGCAATAGGAGCCAGTTCAAATCTCTGAATCTGCCCTGATGCATCCTGTTTGAATTCATGGACACGAATAATATCAGAAACATCTTTATAGTAATCGTCAAACTCATTGTTATATGCGTAGAGTAAATATATGGTAAGACAAAAGGCGAGGGCAATACCCATTCCTATCACGTTTATGGATATATAAATTTTGTTCTTTATAAGATTACGGATGGCTACTTTAAGATAATTCCTAAGCATGTGCTTTATTTTGAGTTCACTGAATTATTTATTAATTGACTTATATTCAATTAAAAAGGTTGCGTCTGTTGTTGTTGTTTTTAATACACTCAGTTATGAAACAAAAAATCAAACTGACTGATTGCGTATTACCTATTACAGGATTAGACGTGGCTTATTAGTATTGGGTTACACCCTGATCATTCATCCAATAATTCTAATGTTACCAAATATGCACAATGATCAGAGGCAATCTCATCCTGTATTACTTCAGTTTTAATAACGCTCCATCTATTTTTTGGATAAAACATAACATAATCAATTTTAACTCTTGGATTATTGGAGGGAAAGGTGGGCACTGGTTTGATCTTATCATATGAAGCAGTCCAAACATTTTCCAGAATGTTTATAGTGGTACTCCCCGGTTGAGCATTTAAATCACCTGCTAATATGGTAGGATAAGCATTTAAAGAAAATA
>Ga0316192_10003531_pt1 | contig 11413 bp, 8 predicted proteins | sample MerIslwburrow_MG_FD_204931 | JGI IMG/M metagenome (GOLD analysis project Ga0316192, IMG submission 204931) | Coastal sediment microbial communities from Maine, United States - Merrow Island worm burrow | ecosystem: Environmental > Aquatic > Marine > Coastal > Sediment | place: USA: Maine...
AGCCGGATGCGCGTGTCCTCGCGTTGTTCGAGGATCATTGCAATGAGTTTAGCCTTGGGCAGTTTCTCCAGCCCCGCCTTGTCCGGGTCGGGTTGTCCATTGCCTTTTACGGCGGGGGCTGTCACGTCGTTAATCCGTCTCCACCGCCATGATCGCCGCCAACAGGGCGAGCCGTTCAGCAGGAGGTAGCGCCTGGTAATTCCTTGCCCAACGTTCGGCCTTGCGCTTGATGCGCTGGCGGTCGGTGAAGTCCTTTCCCGCGTAGGTGGCCCAGTGCGCGCGGTCGATGTCGTAGTTGTACCAGAGTTTCTCCGTGCGCGGGCCGCCCCAGGTCATGGCCTGTAGTTCCACGCAGTTCCAATCTTCCAGCCTGCCGTCATACAGGGCGGACGGGTAGCCGGAGAGGATGACCCGGCACGGCAGGGACTTGAGCAGGTCAAGCAGGTCCAAATGGTCCTGCCTGCTGTACTCATGGCGGTAGCGGCGTTTCGAGGTCCGCGTCTCTATCAGGTAGGGCGGGTCGCAATAGATCAGTTCTGAACCGGCGTAGTCATATTCGCGCAGGTAGCGGTGGGCGCAATCGTTGACTTTTTGTACGTGATAACCGCAGTCGAATGACTCCAGTGGTTCCGGGTCGATGTCGATGGCGATGTTGTTCCGGGCGGGCGGCTTCTTGCGCATGACGGCCCCGCCACCCAGATGGGTTTCGATGTAGGTGTCGTGGGGTGGCATCATCGCTATGATGTTTTGGTACAACCCTGATGCGGCCTTGGAGCCGAAATATCCCGTCATGCCGTTGCCCTTGTGCGTTTCATGAGGGCCAAGAATAGCCGGGGTTGTCTATGGCGTCAAGCTGTTTCGACACTATCCGTGCAATAATTTTTACGCCTGATGAATTGGGATTCTGAAGATTTGCACACGGAATACGCCACGCTAAAAACGCATCGTTATGGGAGGTGCTTTAACCAGTGGCAGGATGGAAAATCTGGCAGGCATAACGCCTTTCGCTTATTGTTATGCTGAAATCTACTTGAAATCAGTTTAAGCTCACCCCGCCCCAGTGTGGGTAGTCGTAGTTGGTTACCTCGGACGGGTTGAATCTGGCCGAGTATTCCTTCTCACACATGGGGCAGGTGAAATGGAACTTCTTTTTCTTGCTGAACAGCCCAAACATGGAAGCTCCTATTAGATCAAGAGGTGTTAAGCAAACTTCTTTCTTCTGGCTATACCGATGAGGCCCAGCAGACCGGAACCGAATAGCCAGAGGGCTGGGGGTATTGGTACTGCGGTCATGGTCCACACACCGGGTTGATCACGTTTCCATGCTTGGTCAGTGGTACCACCGTCGCACATTTGTGATTGCGGGTCCACGAAAGTACACGTGCTGATGGCTGCTGTGTCAGCTAACTCGCTTGGAGTGTTGGCAGAAAGAATAAGCATGTATTCGTCCGCAATCGAAACAGGAGGCACGAAGCCCTTGTCCAACAAGATTGTCCATCCGATAATGTTACTATCTGCGTCGGTGGTGAAGTTAAATAATCTATTTTGGCATTTATATCAGTTAAGGTATTTATCCCATCGTTAAAACTGAAGCTAACTGGTGTTGCGATCTGGTTCATGTTGGGTATTAGTGCAGTGTCCAATTCGACTGTTCCAGTTAATGACATGGTACTATTGTAGGAAGACGGTGTAGTGAAGTCGTCAAAATTGTTACCGGTGTACGTGTATATAACAGAGGCATATGATGGCCCTGAGAGTACTGTGATTGCGACAATACAGAGCATGCTCAACAGACGTGATTTCTTCATGGTGATTTCTCCACAAATCTACTATTAGTTTTACCGGTCTAACTTTGTATTTGACTAGTAACACCAGAAGCTAACAGATTGTCGGCTCAACGCTATGATTTGGGTCAACTAGTCTCCAGTTCGACGAAGGTCGTATTTGGGTCGTTCTTTGTCTTTAAGTCAAAAGACCGGGTTGGGTCGTTTTTTGTCTTACAGTGCTTGCTTATATTGGCCGTCACTAAACGGCGATTCCCGGTCGGTAACCTGCCCTTCAATGTGATCATGAAGCCCGGTTATTGATGGGGCCGGCAAGGGGGAAGTTCGGCCAACTTCGGACCTTCACGGGCGACCAGCGAAGGGCAACTGTGCAATAACTGTTGCCGTTCACACCCCGTAATCAGTACTCACACTTTCGGCCAAAACCCATCATTCGCCAGATACAGATAACCCCGCCGATGCGGGGTTCCTGAGGGCGTAAATAGGTTAGAAACGGAAAGCGAGGGAATGACGGGCTCGAATAGCGGGATTACTCTTGCAGTTCCGCTGCAGCTCTGCGCGTCGGAATGTCTCGCGTGACGCCGTATTTTCATTTGCAATCGATCTGGATGTCGACGTTCGGACTGTGTATGAGCGTGTTGTAGACTGGAGAGAACGTGGCCAACTGGCGAAGTTTCTCCAAATTTTCCGACTCAGTCTTGACTTTGAACTTCACACGGATATCGGTAAATCCTTTTGGCACGTCACTGTCCAGACCCAGGAAACCGTTCAGGTCGATGTCCCCTTCAAGCTCAGATTCGAGCTCCTCAATATGGATACCGAGCACCGCAGCATGGGCAACCATACTGGTGGTGATACAACCAGCAAGTGCGTTGAGCAGGTGCTCAACCGGATTGGCACCATCATCTTCCCCCGCTAGGATATGAGGTTCATCGCAGTGAAGTTCAAATGATTGTTTGTGCTGCATCGTCTGCTTCTCACCGTCAAAGTCAGTGATTGTTGTACAGTTGTGTGCGCCACCGCTCCATTTGTTGCGGGCGCGGAATCTGCATCTGCCAAGTCCCGGGTCATTCTTGATCGCACCGACCGTTTCTTGCAGAACACTGAGATTGATACCGTTGACATGACCGGCCTGATCTTGTGTATTCATCATGTATCTCCTTTAGTAAGACGAACATCCCAAGCATCGTGTGAACCCTCTCTGTCATGGTTCACACATTCAGTATAGTGCTGTTGTCTAACCCGGAGCGGCTGGGGCATGTGTTCGTGTCAGCCACGAGAATATCAAGACAAAAGGTGGTATCGCCAGACATCTGGGTCGTTCTTTGTCGTTTAGTGGATGCTTATATTAGCCATCACTAAACGGGCATTTCCGGCCAGCTCTTGCCCTTCGGGTAGAATCAGCGAACGGCAGGTTAATCCTGTAACTGGTCACAGGTCAGGGTTGATGCCGCGCGGGGCTCAGTCCTTGCTTGGCCTGCCGTTGTGCCGGTCAGCGGAATGGTGTTCGTTGCGATCCTGTGCGCCCACGTTTATGACCATCAGATCGTGCGCCGCCTGGACCTTGCCGCGATAACCCTGTGTGCGCACAATATTCTTCACCTCGTTGAGGCGACCTTCAGTGACTGGAGTGATATGTGAGAGGATAAGCTGCTTGGCACCCGAAGCAGCTGCCACCTCACCCAAACGTGTGGGCGTTGTATGTAGCGCAAAGAATACCGGGTCGTCCTCAGGACTTGGCGCATCATCCATGATCGCCGTGTCATAGATGAGAACGTCCGTGTCCTGTGCCAATACGATCATATTGTCGGTAGCGGAATTGGTATCACCGGAGTAAACGATACTCTTGCCTTTATACTCGATGCGAAACGCGAGAGCCGGCACTAATGCATTCGGTCCATGATTGACCGCGATGATTTTCACTACTAACCCATCCTCGTCCAGAATCGTCTGCATCTGATCGCCAAGGTTTGGTGAGTAGTCAAACGCTTGGACACCGAAAATACCACCGCGGATGGCACGAGTGAATATGTTCAGATAACGATCACTGCCCTCGTTCAGATCGTAGTGGTCGTGTACGAAGCCGGTAGTCGGCGGATACTGCGGCTCGGTGGCGGCCGGAAATACCGATGGCGGAAACCCTATGCCATTCTCGTCCGGACCGTAGATGCGAATAGGGGCAGTGCGTCCGGGTGGAAACGACTGTCCGCTGTCGGGATTGAGGTTCTTGCCGCGCGAATGGAAATAAGTGGTCTTGATGATGGGCGAGAGATCACCCATATGGTCAATATGCAAATGACTGAGCAGTATGATATCGAGATCCGGAATGTTTGCGCCGCTTTCCGCGAGACGCTGAAAAACACCGCCCCCAACATCCATTAAGATCTTCGGCTGCCCTTCGACAAAGACCAGGTAGCCGGCGCTTGCCCGTCCGGCCGATGTTGCAATTGGACCGCCCGAACCAAGCACGATTACCGATAGATCGCCTTTGACTTGGTCAATAGCAAGCTTCTTATCGGCCGTCGCACTATTACCGCCGAGCAACAGCCCCAGCGCGATCACCATGCCAACAATGCCCTGTAGGGTTAGTTTTGTCATGAACGTTTCCTCTCGCTGGTTAGTCGTCCGGGGAGAGTATAGCAAATACAACCTCATCCAATTTCTCGAGCCCTGAAAAGATCCCCTTGCGGACCCACTATCGAGGCTAAATCGCTGAATCTCTGTTCGCTTTCCACTGGCGCATTGACCGCTCCACCCCACAAACCGGACATCTAATTCAATGTACTGAACTTCTGGTTAGGGTCGTTTTTACTCCTACAGTGATTGCTTATATTAGCCGTTACGAAACGAGCAACTTCGGCCAAAGTTGCCCTACAAGAATGACCAGCGAAGGGAGGCTATGCAGCATAAACTTTCCGTTCACACCCAGCGATCAGTACGCACACTTTCGGAACCCGGCCATTCATGGGCTAAACAATAGGTTATTTCCTCAATAGGGACTATTGGCCAATGCGACTATTGGATATGGACAGATGAAACACCTGATTATAGGCACCGTTATTGACCTCGAAACATGCCGTGAATGCGGGGGTACTGTCCACGTAATCTCCTGCAGCGAAGACGTGGTGGACATCGCGAAAACCCTCCCTTACCGGAAGGAAAAGCGCCGGTCGCTCGCCCCATCCGCTTGCCCGAGAGCCGGTCGCCACCGCACGGCGGGATTGTTTGACTACCGCCCAAATAACTCAGCAAACCAAGTGATAGTCACCTTGGCGGAAGCAGCTGGGTATCGGTCGGCATGACGATCGGGATTAACCAGAAAGCGGCGGCAAAGTAAGCATAGCATTCAGCAAATGCGGTGCAATTCAGTGAACATCCGTGGTCATAGCAAGTTTGTTAGCAATTGAACGGCTACTCACTACATCTGGATTTTAGAAAAGGGGGCGTTTATGTTTCTTATAAGCCGACTGCATCTGCATCCGGAGCAGCTCCACAACTTCCTCGTGCCCACGCTGCTCGGCCCACATCAGTGCAGTGACACCATCGCTATCCCTAATGTCCGGCTTCGCGCCAACAGTCAGCAGGAACCTCACGGCACCAGACTTCCCTGCAGCCGCCGCTATAATCAACGCCGTTCGACCAGCCCGGTCCGTCACATCCACATCGGCGCCCTTGCCGACAAGCAGTTCCATGATATCGCCATGTCCTGCCGCCGCCGCATACAGTAACGGAGTCCGTCCCAGCTTCTGCCTTGCATTAACCGCGGCGCCACGGGACAGCAGCAATGCCACCAGATCTGGACGACCTTTGTCTGCTGCGACCATCAAGGGAGTCAAACCGTCGCTGTTCCCTCCATTGACACTCGCACCCTTGTCCAGCAAGCAGGTGACGCTGTCGAGTTCGTTGCGCTCACTGGCGAGCAGCAAGGGCGTCATCTTGTTCTGCTTCGACTCGACCTTGGGGTCTGCGCCTGCTGCCAGGAGAATTTGCAGGGTGGGGATATCATGTCTGCCGACGGCGAACAGCAAAGGTGTGACCCCGCCGTTGTCGCTCGTATTGACATCGGCGCCTTTTTTCAGCAGCTGCTCTACCACCTGAGGATGGCCCTGCAACGCCACCCAGTTCAACGCCGTTTTCCCGCTTCGGTCCTTGACCTCCAACCTGGCGCCTTTGCTGAGTAATGCCGCCACGACCTCGGTGTGGCCGCCTGCGGCCGCGAGCATCAGAGCGCTGCGGGCAATCTTGTCCCTGGCTTTGACGTCAGGATCTGCACCGTACTCCAGCAGCACCTGCACCGTCCGGGAGTCGCCTGTCGCGGCGGCGTGAAGCAAGGCCCGCCTGCCGGCCGCGCCTTTCAAGTCGAGGTCGGCATCGCCAGCCAGCAACTCCCTGAGCGCCTGGGGGTCTTTCCGACTCATTGCGCTCATCACATTTGGCGCCGGGTCCGCCAGGGCGCCACTGCACCAGCAGACTGCCAATCCACAAGATAAAGACAAGACGTAACGACTCAACCAACATGACATGTCTTGGGCTCCTTACAAGGTTTCTACCCTTGAATGAGTTTTTATTGGAGATCTGACGCCGTAAGGCCCGAAGCAGGCCCGTCGCAACATAATAACTGGGGAGCCGTACAGGCTCCCCCAATGGTGGACCGCCTATCCCTCAGCACTGGCCCGGCACGCCATATCGGATCTGTGCGTGCTGCGGACTGGCTGAGGACTTGCGCGCACCTCCCTACGGATTCGGCACCACCTGGGACCGGGCGGTCGCCTCGTCGTTGGCCGGATTGGTATCCGGCGGCTGGTCAACCACCGTAGCCGTCCAGTTCACATTCTGCGGTTGACCAGCCGGTGGGCCTTCCCCGGTCGTCCACGAGAGTACGATATCGGTCGATGCGCCGTACAACAGGTTGCTGAAGTCTGCCGATAACAGGTAGTCATCCGTATCGGCGCGCTGATCGACGCCCACCACTGTTACCGTGCCGGACGCCGCGTCCGGACCCAGATTGGTGACCGTTACGGTGATCGCGTTTGTGGTGTTGAATCCGACCCGGGCGGGTACCACCAGGCTGGTCAGCTCCATGTCGAATACGGCGTCCGGCGGCGGGTCCTCACCCGCGTACTCGATTACGAGCTTGGCGTCGTAGAGGGCGGTGGATTTGCGGTCGCCTTTGACGTAGACGGCCAGATCGAAGCCGTTGGTGATGGGCATGCCGTTGTTGGTGATCGGTGGCTGACCGGCGATGACATCACAGGTGCCTGCATCGACATTGACAATCTCGATGGCCTGGTTATGCAGCAGGGTGCAACCCGCAGACGGATCGTTCGGGTCTACCGGCACGACCGTCAGGTCGACCCAGCCCAGGCTGTTGGCCAGCGGCGAGTCGTCCTGCACGCCGTTGGCGTTCTCGTCCGCCCAGTCGAGCAGGTTGATCACCGTGGTGGTCGGTTCGCCCACTTCGTACTTGATGTTGTCGCGCTCGAACGGCGGCGGGCTGCACTCCGCCAGGGGGATCTCGAGACCGGGCAGGTCCTGGCCGAACTTGTTGGCCTTGAGGCGCCAGCGGGGGCCGGACACCAGGGTCAGGTTGGCGACGTCAGTGTAGAGGTTGTCGAAGTCGTCCTCGCAAGTGCCGGCGAAGGCAGGGTCCTCGACGGGACCCGCGCAGCCGATGAAGTTGAAGGTATCGGCCGCGCTGTCCGCGGGTCGATAGGACCACTCGAAGGGGTCGCGGTTGATGGAGGTGTAGAAGGCGTTGGTGAAGCCGCCCGTCAGGTCCGAAGACAGGGGCTGCGGGTTGAAGCAGTTGTCACCCGTGACTGCATCACAGGGATCAGCTGACTGCAGGTCTGTGTAGGCCCAGGGCGTGTTCTTGAGGAAAGTCCCGACGCCGATGAAAGTCGGGTCTTGCCCACCCTCTTCGGTGTCGATAATGTCGGCGTCACCCTCGTAGCAGGGCACTGTGGATTTCCACACCGTGGCGCTTGGGTCCGGACTTGCCGGGTCAGCCGGGTCGATGCGGTAGGACGGCTTGCGCCCCGTGGCCGCCTCGTTCTCGATGTCTTCAGGCCTGAGCTGGTCGTTCGGGTTATTGGTGATCCAGTGGTCGACGTACAGCAGGGCCTTGGTGATGGCGTAACCCTGGGCCGGGGCAGCATCGTCTGTCCAGGCATCCGGGACGTCGAATTTGGCGTACATACGGATGTCGTTCGGGCGCTTGATCAGCGTGCCCCAATGATAGTCCGGCTTGCCGTCGGCCTTGAGGGTGATGGTGTAGTCCTTACTCACCGAGTAGTTGTCGAGCACCGTGGTGAGGTCGTTGGGGAACATCTGACCCTCGGGCGGGGACTGGTTGCTGATCAGCAGGGTATCGGTGACCACGCCACCCGAGACCACAAACTGGGCGTCGTCCAGCCCGGCCAGGGCGCAGTCGAAGCTGCTCTGGGCCGGCAGTTCGTACGGCGGCACATTCGGATAATCAGGCGGGATCAGGTCGTCGAAGGACTGCACCTCCTGGGCCCCGGTCACCGGGTCGGCAAACAGGTAGGGAATCACCTCGTGGCAACTCAGGGTGTGCTCCATGACGCTGTAGTGCTCGGTCTCGCATTTGACCGAGTTGCCGCCCAGACCGCGGCACCAGGTGCCGAACGGTGGCTTGACCTTGTAGGTGTCGGTGGCCTGGTTGGAGACCTTGAGACCATCGCGGGGGTTGAGGGGGTCGCCAAGGTCGGTAAAGTTGCCGGCCCAGCCCTCCACGTAGTTGTCATCGCGATACTTCTGGGCGGCGCCCAGAAAATCGACGATATAGAAACCGAACTCGCTGTCGATGGGGTAAAGGGTCACGCCCTGCTTGTCGATGATCGGTCCGACCTCGGCTGTCGGTGGGCAGGCGACACCGTCTGGCACGTCGCAGATAATGGTGCTGTCGGTAACGGCACCCCCGTCGCCAAAGGTACTGCCGTTGAACGCACCCTGGATGTCGTTGATCGAGAACAGGTGCGGTGGGTCGGACACGAACTCCGCGGCCTTTGCGCCGGGCACTGCAACACCCATGACAGCGCCGATGGTGAGGGTGATTATAGTGCTTGCTGATTTCCTATGCTGCTGTGACACTGTCGCTTCCTCCTGTCGTATTCATAATCTTTGCTCTTGAAGGAACGCTTCTTCCTCCAGCGGCGATATTTTCCCCCTGCACACTATTGCCAACGAAATCTAATCCGGTGACTGATCGAAGTGGGTTGAGGGATAGTTACCAGTTAGCGCCGTGCTGCTTCGATTGCTGTTGATTTGAGTTGCACGGGCCCAATGCCGATAAGACTACCTGCTCCGGCTGTCGGTCTAACTGTGAAACAAGAAATGTTAATAGACGGGCGCACACGTCACCCAAAGACAAGACTTCATAAACCCTCCTCCTTTATTCCCTGGTTTGTTACTGGTGCATGACTTTTGATCGCCATTTCCGTACCAGTAAAGAAGTCTACGCAAATTTCATGCCGGTAATAGAAAGGACCTTCAGGAGAGTGACATAGCTAAAAATCGTACAAATAAACACCAGCTATTATTGTAAAAGCCACCGACATGATTTCGGTATTTTTTACAACCCCCTCGCAGCCAGGATGAATAGTTGTCGCAAGCAACCGAATGGGTATCAACGCACAACTGGATTGCGATTACCGCAGGATCTGCTGTAATAAAGGCATCTCCTGGTCCTAGCCCGGCATAGCCGGAACCAAAATACGTTGTATCAGCTATCCTCATCGTCAGTCGCTAGAACAAAGGATAGCCATCATGAATCCGTTCGTCGAGCGCCACCGGGATAAGATCTCTGGCGTGCTTTCCTGCTTCGATCGTGTCGTCATCACCGGCACCCTTCCTGATATTGGCTATGCCGGCGCCATGGCGGGTTACCTCAGTTACCACAAGATCCGGCTGTTCGATTACCCTCGATGGGCAGAACCCCTGCGGGATGAGTTGCGCAACGATGCCGAGCAACTCGCCAGCGAGGCAGGCATTGAGATCGAATTCATCCGCCGTCACAAGGCCTTTCGCAAGGAGGATCGGATCAAGGCCATGATAACGGAACGGGGCAATCATCCCGGCCTGGTCCACATCTTCTCGGCCATGGAATCCTGTACCGCTTATCGCCCCTGGCATGACAAGGAAAAAGGTCATACCACCCTGAAACCCACATCCGGCAAATGCCTCCATTACTACTTCTACTTCATCGATGAGTCCTTTGGACTCTGTTACGTCCGGGTGCCCACCTGGGCGTCATTCCGCCTGCAAATCTATTTCAATGGCCATAACTGGCTGGCCCAGCGGCTGGTTAAAGCCGGCATTCCCTTCGAGATGGCGGACAATGCCTTTCTGTCCATTGCCGATCCCAAACAGGTCCAGACGCTTGCCGACCGCTTGGACGCCAAACAGCTTCACCGACGGCTTAATCGATGGGCCAAACAGTTCTGCCCGGTACACCAGCGCTTCCGCTCCGGTTACCACTGGAGCCTCATGCAGGTGGAGTTTGCCACCGATGTCGTTTTCCACCAACAGGCCGAATTCCAGCCACTCTACGAGTCCATTATCCGTACTGCTGTGCATGCTGTTAAAGCCGAAAACGTGGCCACTTTCCTTGGCCGCAAACTGACCACCGCCTATCAAGGTGAGGTCGGTAACAATTTCAGCACCCGTATCCAGGGTACACGCATCCGGCACCAGATGGGGCCGACCAGCATCAAACTCTACGATAAAGCCGGCATCATGGCGCGTATCGAATGCACAACCAACGATGCCTCATTTTTCAAGATCCACCGATAGGTGGAACAGCGTGACGGTTGGCAACAGTGGAAACTGGCCCCGTTACGCAAAAACATCTACAGTTTACGGGATCTGCGCAAGCTGATGAACGCCGCCAACGAACGCTATCTCGCCTATATGGCGGACATCGACAACCCCGATGCAGGGCTCAAGGACATCGATAAAATGTCCAGCCCAGCCGAGGATCAGGGTCGCTCATTCCGTGGCTTCAACCTCTTCCAGGACAAGAACTACCGACTCTTTCTCACCATCGGACGGGGCGAATGGTCGATCAGCGGTTTTCGTGCTGCCGATCTGCGGGCCTATATGCCCGACCTGTCTCCCAGTCAATCATCGTATCTGCTCAAACGATTACGAACCCACGGATTGATCAAGAAAGTGGGGCGACGCTACAAGTATTACCTGACAAAGTTCGGGCGTCGTGTCCTGGCTGCATCACTCAAAATTCGTGAATATTTCGTTCTCCCTATCCTCTGCGCTGATACGGCATGAGTATTTCTTTGTATTCTTGTCCAAGATTTCAGTGGTAAGGTACTAATAAGTCCGTCACTTCCGTCTTTTGGTACCAATGGTTTCAGACCGCGCCGCATTATTTGCCGCGTACAAGCCTGTGCTTTATACAGGCGAACTTAATTGGCCTGTTAGGGAATTGTGGAGTCATTATGCCCTTGGTAACCAACCTGACGGTGCTTTACCTTTTATAGCCACATGACTAAATATAAAAAGATAGTAAATTAACGCTGCAGCTATACCTAGATAAAAAAGTGTATTGCCTATAGCTATGCCTTCTTTAAAGCTAAATAATATATTTGAAC
>Ga0316192_10003532_pt1 | contig 11413 bp, 10 predicted proteins | sample MerIslwburrow_MG_FD_204931 | JGI IMG/M metagenome (GOLD analysis project Ga0316192, IMG submission 204931) | Coastal sediment microbial communities from Maine, United States - Merrow Island worm burrow | ecosystem: Environmental > Aquatic > Marine > Coastal > Sediment | place: USA: Maine...
TTGAGGGCAGCCAGCTTATTCATTTGCCGCTACATTTTTGTGTGAAATCATGGGTGCCAGACTCGATTGATGCATTGATTTACCCACTCTAAGAGGATTATCAGATTTGATTGGCTGGTGATGATCATAGCCTCGTTTATTTACTTCTGCATATTGCGAATTTGCGCATGCCGGAAACAGCCCGTTACGTGGTCGTTAACGAGTCCCGCTGCCTGCATGTAGGCATAACAAATTGTCGAACCCGTGAACTTGAAGCCGCGTTCCCGGAGCGCTTTGCTCATTGCGTCCGATTGAACGGTACTGGCGGGCAACTGCTTCAGGCTCCGCCAGCGGTTGTGCCGGGGTTCGCCATCGACAAACTGCCACACGAAGACGTCGAACGAGCCCTCACTTTCCTGTAACTGCAGGAAACAGCGTGCATTGCTGATCGTGGACTCCACCTTCAATCGGTTACGTATTATTCCGGGATTGCCAAGCAGTGCATTCACCTTGCGCCGTGTGTAACGCGCGATCAGTTCCGGGTCGAAATTATCGAACGCCTCGCGAAAGTTCTCGCGCTTGTTCAATACCGTCGACCAGCTCAGCCCGGCCTGGAAGGCGTCCAGCAGCAGGTACTCGAAATGTCTGCGGTCGTCGTGTACCGGGACGCCCCACTCGGTATCATGATATTCGACCATCAGGGGGTTTGCCTCGACCTTGCCGGGCCATTGGCAGCGTGGGAGATCGGGATCAGGCGACATGAGTGAATTATTTACTCCAGGATAAACGGGCGTCAAATCGAAATTTTTTACAGTCTATAGTCAGAAATATATATGTGCCCTGATAGCAATCATCATTTAAAATGCTCGATTCTATGGATACGACGATAACAGATTCGACCGAAAGCAGTCAGAGCGAACGTTTTCCAATAGTCGTGTTTCTCGCTCTTTTCCTGCCGATTGCGGTGATCGTGTTGTTGGCAGCATATTATTATGCCTCGCAACGTACAGATCATCGTATCAAGGAAATTCTCGATTCTGACAGTGCCAGACTCAATCGCATCAGCGGGTTTCTTGGTGCCGAGTTATTGGGTTCACTGAAACACCTGCGTTCCCTTTCAACTGAAACCATAACCAGGCTCGCCCTGGATTCAGAATCCCCGAGAGACCTGCAGTCACTGCAGGCTTCATTTCTGATACTGGCACGACGAAATCCGCAATACCTGCAGATTCGCTGGATTGACGAATCCGGGATTGAAGTGTCGAGGGTAATGCGTGATGAAGGCGAGCAATACGCGGTGGCGGCGGAGGATCTGCAGAACAAGAGCGACCGTTACTATTTTAAAAAGGCCAATGAGCTATTGCCGGGTGAGCTCTATATCTCCCGTGTAGATTTGAATGAAGAGCGCGGAGAGATCAAGGAGCCAATCAAGCCAGTGCTCCGTGTTGCCACGCCCGTAGAGGATAGTGCCAAGAAACACCGCGGGATAATCGTCATAAACATCGAGATGGAACACCTGTTTAATCTTGTACGCAACCCGGGAGAAACGCGGCTGGAGGCGGATTACCTGCTGGTTAACCAGCAAGGTATTGTATTGAATGGCGATATCGAGAACTTCCAGGCCGCTGGTGCGCAGGAACAGGGCGTGGACTTCATGCTGCCTGACGCGGAAGTCCGTGAGCGGGTTTTAGCGACAAACTCGGGGAGCCTTGAATTGGCGGACGGGTTATGGAGCTGGAAAAAACTTTCTCCTTTCGCCGCCTTCAAAAGATTGAGCCGGGTGTTCCCGGAACATCAGGTCTCCTTTGACCAGATGATTTCCGATGACTTTTCGCTGAAGCTGGTGGCGCACTGGCCCCCCAGTTCCTTAACGGGCGTACGCAGCGAGAATCGTTTTCTGCTCTCTCTGGGTGTGATTATTATTCTGTCAGTGTATGGTCTTTCGCTGATATTTTATTTAAATGGGCGTGCTCGTGTGCGGCAGGCTGAAGTGGAGGCTGCACACGCAATGGCGCGTGCATCAAGCATAGGGCGTATGAAGGAGCTTGAAGAGCGCTTTCATCGCCTGGTTGATGCCAGCAGTATTGGTCAACTGGTCGTTGACAGCGATGGCCGGATTGAAATATCCAATCTCGCTGCAGAGCGAATATTGGGCTATGAAAGAGGTGAACTCGAGGGTTCCCTGGTAGATACGTTGTTGCCAGCCGGTATGCAGGAGAAGCACGTACATCTTCGCGCGCAATTTATGCAGGCTCCGGAGGCCCGAATGATGGGTATTGGACGTGAACTGGAGGCCGTCAGAAAAGACGGTTCATCGATACCCGTGGAAGTAGGCCTGACTCCCTATACGGACCATGATCGACAGTTGATCCTGGTGAGTCTCATCGACCTGTCCCATCGTGACGCCGTGGGCCGTATCAGATAAATAATCAACGAAATCAATGGGGTCAGACTCGATTGATTTGTTGGGCTACTCGCCGGACACCGTCACCACAAGCCTGCGTCGGTGTCCGGCGGTGCGATGCTCCCACAGGTAGACACCCTGCCAGGTACCCAGGTCGCAGCGTCCATTACTGACTGGCAAGGTCAGGTCGGAGCCGGAGAGCATGGTTCTGATGTGAGCCGACATGTCGTCCGGACCTTCATCCGTGTGTGCAAAGATCGGATCACCGTCAGTCACCAGGCGCGTCATGTATCGCTCCAGGTCGGTACGCACATCGGGGTCGGCATTCTCACACAACAGCAGTGAGGCACTGGTATGTTGCAGGAATACATGACACAGGCCGGTGGTTACCCCGGACAAGTGCACCTGTTCCCGTATGGCGTCGGAGATCGAAGTGGTACCGCGTCCTCGCGTTGCGAATGTCAGATTGCTCTGGAAAATCATCGTTGTTGTTACCGGCGCTAGCTATCGGGTATGACCGCTAGCATCCAATAAGCTCCCTCTCCCGCAGGGAGAGGGTTGGGGAGAGCGAAGCGAGGGGCCGGGGATAAAATAATGGTGACTGCCTGAACATATATCTGCTCTTCCTATCCTTCCCCGTCGTCTGCCCGCGCCCATGGCGGGTTACTGGGCACCGTCGGGGCCGAGATCAGTACCTCGGCAAGATTCGGGCTGTCAGGTGAGACAGGAATCGGGATCCCCCGTGCCTCCTGCGCTACCTTTCTTGCCTTGTTCCAGTCAATGGCATCCGGCGCCGCCGCCTTTGCTGCCAGCGCCTGCTCCATGGGCTTGAGGCTGTTGCCCCAGCGTTTGGCATCCTCGGCAAGCGGCGGGTGGGCCTCCAGGTAAAGTTGTCCGTTTCGCCAGCCAGCCATATAGGGCTGGTTAACGATAGTCACACGGGTACCCTCAGGAACCTCGGGAAACAGTCGGGCGATGTCCTCCGGATAGAGTCGCACGCAACCGTGGCTGACCCGAAGACCGACACCGTAGGGTTGATTGGTGCCATGTATAAGATAGCTCGGGAGACTCAGCCGCATGGCGTATTCTCCCAGCGGATTATCAGGGCCGGGTGGTACTACAGGTGGTAACGGCTCGCCCTTTTCGGCATGTTCCTTGCGCACCGAGGCGGGTACGGTCCAGGTGGGCTGCACGATCTTCTCTGTAATACGTGAAGTCCCCTGCGGCGTTCGCCAGCCTTCACGGCCAATGCCGATTGGGTGTGTGATGACCTTTGCTGGTTCATTTGCACCGGGAGTGGGGAAGTAAAACAGTCGCATTGCGGCCAGATTCAGAACCAGACCCTGTCGCGGTCCATCCGGAAGCACGAACTGTGTAGGTAGTACTACCCGGGTACCCTCACCGGGCAGCCACGGATCCATGCCGGGATTTGCGGCGACTATTTCCTCGTAACCCAGGTCGTAGCGACGCGCGATATCGGACAGGGTGTCCTCGTGGTGTGCGGTCGTAATCTGAATGTGTCCGACGATATCAGTTCCTTCAGCGGGTAGCAGAAACCGGTCGCTGGGCGTGGGCGGCTCTGCAGACCCTGTCCAGGTGCGCCAGTCTGGAAAGGTGCTGCAAGCAGACAGGCAGAGGCCTGCGCAGAGAATCGCGCTCCAGGCAAGCCAGGGAGCGCCGTTGCGAGAGGGCGTCGAAGGATCCATCTACCAAGGATGGTTTGTAACGACCCCGTGCGTCAAGTGACCGCGGCTCCGGATCGTGCAACGATTGGCTCCCCAGGACTGTAACCGCTGGCTGTTTTCCCGTTTTGCTGGTATATGGAGGCGTTGTGGACACTGGCCACGTTTTTCTCCATCTGTATTCAGAGCTGATTATCAGGGTGCGTTGATGGCATTGAAGCCGAAAATATATAAATTAAGAATTACGCTTTCCGATATCGACCGGGATTATTATGACACGCTTAATTTAACAGTTGCCCGGCACCCTTCTGAAACACTTGAGCGAATGATGGTGCGTGTGCTGGCCTACTGTAGTAATGCGCAGCAACGGCTGGCGTTTACGAAAGGACTTTGCGCCGTGGACGAACCCGACCTGTGGGTTCGCACACTGGATGATCAACTTGCATTATGGATCGATGTCGGGGAGCCGTCCGTTGACAGAATAAAAAAAGCAACACGACTGTCTCCGGCAGTCAGGGTTTACAGTTTTAATTCCAAGTCAGATGTATGGTGGAATCAGGGGCGAGCAAAGTTCAATGAACTGCCAGTGTCTGTTTTTCAGTTTCAGTGGGAAAGCATTCAGGCACTGGCGGCGCTGGTGCAACGTACCATGGATCTTTCCATCACTATTACCGGCGATTCTGCCTATGTTGCCGCGCAAGCAGGGGAATGTGAGGTGTCCTGGGTGCCGTTACAGGTTTCATAATTAACAATCAACCAGGAGCTGATCGCGATTGCTGTAATGAAACCTGATCTGCCCCAGGAAATATTAAGGTAGCCATGCACTCTCCGCAAATAAAACGTTTTGTTCAGGAAATACTCGGCTGTTCATGTCCGGAAGACGTGTTTAATAAAATCGAATACCAGAAAGCTCGCGATGGCGGCGTGGGGAGCAGGGTCAATGTGGGTGACCGCTTGTTAATCTACATCATCACCGTGGATGGAAAGTCCAGCATACAGGAAGTGATTAATGCGGCCCTGAAGCAGGGTATCGATGAGCGTAACAACAAGGGGTTTAATCGATTCAGGCTGGTGCTGGTGACTTTCCGACCGGATGACCTGCGCAGCACGGCTGAACAGGCTTTCGATCGTTCAGGATATGTAGATGAAAAGGCACACCTTCATGTTGTCAGTGAAGGTGATATGGAGGGTTTTTGATTCATCACCTCAGTAATGCCTGATGTATTTGCTTAAAAGCTCCATGATCGCCCGGTAATGCGCATTCCTGCCGGATATCTCTCATCAGAAGATCTGCTAAAATTCCCGCAGCCCTGATTGAGAAAGCACAAGGATAAAGAGAATGACCAACAAATCACTGCAGACACTGTTATTTTTCGGCGCAGTCGTCATCGCGCTTCTGTTTGCCAAGCTGATGTTTGACATGAGCAGATCGATGAGCGAGATGACCGCTTATGTTGGTGCCATGTCAGAGGATGTCAGGGGAATGCAGAACAGTATGCGTACCATGAATGACTCCATGCTGCGCATGGAGCAGAGTATTCATGGCCTCGGGCAGACTTTCAACCAGGGAAGCAAACAGTTCCAGCAAATGAACCCGGCAGGAATGATGCAGCAGGTGTTACCGGAAAGTGGCCAGCGCACCCGTTGAGCAGTCTGCTTGCCTGCTCCGGAGCCCTGGAAAATCAACACCCTGGAGCCCGCCCTTCGCCGGGGTGACGACTATCGGGATCGGGCTGTTGGCACAACGCTGATGGCTGTTAACGTAAAACGTGCCCGGGGCCTGAGCGGCCAGGTAATCTAACCCCCTGATCTGGACAAGCTCCTGCGGGGAAAAACGTTCCTGCCAGGAATCGATGGTAACTATTTAGGACACACCGGATGAAAGCAAAAGCAGCGGTAGCATGGGAGCCAAAAAAGCCCCTGTCGATTGAAACGATTGATGTTGAAGGCCCGAAGCAAGGCGAGGTATTACTCAAGGTCATCGCATCGGGTGTATGTCATACAGACGCGTTTACGCTGTCCGGCGATGATCCTGAAGGGGTCTTTCCAGTGGTGCTGGGTCACGAGGGCGGCTGCGAAGTGGTGGAGTGTGGTCCCGGCGTCAAGGGTTTGAAAGCGGGTGATCATGTGATACCGCTGTACATTGCCGAGTGCGGTGAATGTGAATATTGCCGCTCCGGCAAAACCAACCTGTGTCAGTCCATTGCATCTACCGTGTGGACCGGCTACATGCCTGACGGTACGCGACGCTTTTCCATGAATGGCAAACCCATTTACCACTACATGGGCTGTTCGACGTTTTCCGAATATACCGTGGTGCCTGAAATCGCGCTGGCAAAGATCAACCCGGCGGCCCCGCTGGACAAGGTCTGTCTGCTGGGTTGTGGTGTCACCACCGGCATCGGCGCGGTCGTCAACACGGCCAGGGTGGAGGCTGGTGCTACGGTGGCCGTTTTCGGTCTTGGTGGTATCGGCCTGTCGTGTATTCAGGGTGCCGTGATGGCCGCGGCAGAACGCATTATTGCCGTGGACATCAACGCGGACAAATGGGCCATGGCCGAGGCGCTGGGCGCGACGGATTTCATAAACCCGAATGAGTTAAGCGGCAGTGTGACCGAGGCGATTGTTGAAATGACCGGTGGTGGCGTCGATTATTCATTCGAATGCATTGGCAATGTGCACGTCATGCGTGAAGCGCTGGAGTGCACCCACATGGGTTGGGGTGTCTCCACCATTATCGGGGTCGCCGGTGCCGGTCAGGAAATCTGTACCCGCCCGTTCCAGCTGGTTACGGGCCGTACCTGGAAGGGCACTGCGTTCGGCGGCGTCAAGGGGCGCACGGAGTTGCCAGGCTACGTGGATCGCTACATGAGCGGCGAAATCGAGCTGGACAGGATGGTCACACACACCATGCCGCTCGAGGATATCAACCGGGCATTTGATTTGATGCACAGCGGCGAAAGCATTCGCTCCGTGATTATCTTCTGAGGCTGATTAGAGTCACCGAACAGGGGATCAGTAGACCCCTCGCCTTTAGGCGATGGATCAGGATGTATGGAAAGGAAATACAGCATAATTATTAACGCGGATGTTAGCAGCAGAATTCCCTCTCCCGGTGGGAGAGGGGGAATCGGCCGGATGGCTGATCGATCCGGCTTTAGCCGGTGGAGTATTGACCCATGAAGCAGATCGAAAGCATTAAGGAATTCGGTGGCTGGCTGAACCGCTACAGGCATCCGTCCGGCAGCTGTCAGTGCAGTATGACGTTTTCCGTTTATCTGCCACCACAGGCCGAGACTGAAAAAGTTCCTGCCGTCTACTGGTTGTCGGGTCTGACCTGCACCGATGACAATTTCCGCACCAAGGCCGGTGCGCAGCGTTATGCCGCAGAACTCGGGCTGGCACTGGTGATGCCGGACACCAGCCCCCGTGGTGCTGATGTGGCCGATAAGCCGGATGAATACGATCTGGGCAAGGGGGCCGGCTTTTATATCAATGCCACGCAGGCACCCTGGTCAACGCATTACCGCATGTATAACTATGTCACTGCGGAGTTGCCTGCATTGATCGAGGCACATTTGCCGGTGCTGCCCGGCGTCAAGTCCATCAGTGGTCATTCCATGGGTGGGCACGGTGCCTTGATCTGCGCATTGAAGGAGGCCGATGCCTACCGTTCCGTTTCCGCTTTCTCACCCATCTGTCACCCTGTTAAATCGCCCTGGGGTGAGGGGTGTTTCAGCGCTTACCTGGGGGAAGACGAGGAACTATGGAAGGTCTGGGATGCCACCGAGCTGGTCAGGGCCGGGCACAGCGCCATGCCGGTATTAATCGACCAGGGCACTGATGACGAGTTCCTGGCCGTGCATCTGCATCCACAGGACCTGCAGGCAGCCTATGCAGAGCAGGGTGGTTCACTCACGTTGCGCATGCAGGAAGGTTATGACCACAGCTACCATTTCATTGCCACCTTCATTGGCGAGCACCTGGCCTATCACGCCAAGGCCCTGCGGGGATAACGCATTTACGGCATCAATGCTGCAGGGTGCTGGTTTTACACTGCAGGCTTATTCGCTGTCTGGGCGCGTCTGCTGTAACTGCGCGCGGTGTGCACTGAATTCATCGGGATGCAGGTATTGCAGTACCTCCTTGCCGTCCGTGTTGAGGATGAGGTCCAGTCCCTTGTCCGGGTAGAGCCAATGTTGCTGCTGTTCCCCGGCCTGAATGACCTCGGCGGGGGCGCCGAAACGGGCCTGCACGATTTCCTCGTCCAGGTTAAAGCTTGGCAGGAAGTTGATAATCCTGATGGGTGCCTGATACGCGACTGTGAGGTCGTCGGGATGCAGGCGATACCTGCGCGTGCCGCCATCCTGAAATGCCCGTTCCCTCAGGGGTGAGAGCACATCCGCAGGCATATCCAGCACCAGGATCATCTTGCCCGTGATCGGGCCGGCCGAGTGGTGGCCGTAATAGGCCTCTACAGTGCCGCTCTCGTGCGGTGCCGCGATGAGCGCGAGCTTCATGTCGTCGCCCATCAACCCGATAGCCTCACCGAGCGTGGTCTGCCCGAGCGTGATGCCGAACACCCGCGTATCCCCGTCCGGCAGTCTCTCGATCTGCCAGGGCAGGCCGGTCACCGGCTCATTGTTGCGTTGCTCGTTGCCGGGTCGTTCGTTGCTATTGAAAAACAGCAAGCCGACCGCGATCAGGACTACGATCAACAAGCCAAGAAAAGTTTTCATGGGTGTCCGTCCGCAAGCTGTTTTCTGCTTATGTGCATAATTTCCGCAGCGATGTCTCGTGACGATCGATTTAAGGGGTGATATTTAAAGGTAATCATTCATGCTTGTTTCCGCATCCGTTATGATACAGCGGATGTGGCGCGGTTACCCGGCAGTTTTCGACTGATGGTAATCCCCGGCCCGGAAAAAATATTACGCTGTGCGCCAGGGGAAAGATAACCTCCCGGCAGGATGAGACAGGCTTCGGGTTTAACACGCCCGTGTCAGCGGGAATATGAAGGCGGGTGTTACTTGTTGCAGGCGCGCTGATTACGCGCTTTGTTTTGCTCTGTGCCTGATGAAATCCTCGAATTTTGCGGCGGGCATGGGGCGCGAGATATAAAACCCCTGGACCTGATCGCAGCGCATCTGCAGCAGCATCTGCATATGTTCTTCCTGTTCCACGCCTTCGGCAATAACCTTCATGCCGAGGCTGTGAGACATGCTGATGATGGCAGCAACGATAGCCGTGCCCTTGGTCTCTTTCTTCAGGTTAAAAATAAAACTCTGGTCAATTTTCAGCTTGTCAAAGGGGAGTTTCATCAGGTAACTGAGCGATGAATAGCCGGTGCCGAAATCATCCAGTGCCAGCTGCAGCCCCATGCGCTTGAAGCCTTCAAGTGTTTCGGTCGCCTGGTTCAGGTCCTGGAGGATACTGGTTTCTGTCAGTTCCAGTTCCAGGTACCTGGGATTCAGTCCGCTGGACTTCAGGGCAGTTGCGATCATGGATTCCAGGTTATGGCCATTAAAATGCACGGCAGAAATGTTGATGGACATGGTGACGGGCATGTTGAACGCCGTTATCCATCGTTGTGCCTGGCGACAGGCCTCATTGATGACCCACTCGCTGATATCCACTATCAGGCCATATTCCTCGGCGATGGGTACAAAGACAGCCGGTGATACCTTGCCCAGTTCGGGGTCTTCCCAGCGCAACAGTGCCTCGACACCCGATATCTGCCCGGTGACGAGATTCACCTGCGGTTGATAATGTAATTCAAGGGTGTTGTTTTCCAGTGCATGACGCAGCCTGTTCTCTATCTTCAGTTTTTTAGCCGATTCTTCATTGAGCTTTTTGGAATAGAACTGAAAGTTGTTGCGCCCCAGTTTTTTGGCATGATACATCGCTATATCCGCGTGCTTCAGAAGTTCACCTGCCGTGATGCCATCGTCCGGGTACATGGCAATGCCGATACTGATGCTGACATGAAGTTCCTGCGAGCGGATGTTGAAGGGTTTCGAGAGCGACTTGAGTATACGGCTGGCGACCTTTTGTGCCTCGACGCCTCCCCTGGCCCGCGGCAGTAGGATAATGAACTCGTCGCCTGCCAGTCGCGCGAGCACCCTGGAGGCGCTTCCCTCGCTGGAGTGGGAGATGATATCTGTTCCCCTCAGGTGTTTTGAAAGCCTGTCGGCAAACACTTCCAGCAGTTGGTCGCCGGACTGATGACCGAGGGTGTCGTTGATGCGTTTGAAGTTGTCGATATCGAGAAACAGCACGGCCAATCCCTGCAGGTCACGCCGTGCTTCTGTTGTCGCCCTGTTCAGGTAGTCCATGAACATCAACCGGTTGGGGAGGCCTGTCAGGCTGTCATGGTAGGCCACGTAACGCACCTGTTCATGGTGCTGATGCAGGTTCTCTCCCATTTCCCGGAACGTTGTCGCCAGGGCGCCGATTTCGTCACTGGAATCAATATCAATCGGTATCAGTACATTTCCACGGCCAATTTCCCTGGCGGCCAGGCTGAGTTTTTGAATGGGTTTGATCAGCAGTTTCTTGAGGATTCCGAACAGGAAGGCTGTGGCCAGCAGGATGGCAAGGAATGTTATGACGGTAACCGTGCGTCCCAGACTGATACTTTTTACCAGCAGTTCATCTTCATGGTGCGCAACAAAGGCATACACCCGGTCATGCAGCTTCATCGTCTGGAAGTGGGCGTCTTTCCCCTTGTACGGTCCCGCTATGCTGGTACCGCCATCGGCATGCTGTATTGCCTTGCTGAACAGGTCGGCAGGTAACTGTTTTCCTGGCAATGCTGCCGAAGGATGAAACAGGATAGTGCCACTGTCATCGGTGAAGAAGACCTCGCCATTCTCGGCCACATTTTTGTTTCCGGCCTGCGCCTCCAGAAAGCCGGGGTCGATGGTTAACATCAAGTATCCGTAGAGTTGTTTTTGTGTGTGAGCGCCCTTTTTGTTTAACAGGTATAACGGCTTGCTGGTCAGCAATGCCGGCTGGTCGTTGTCCGGGTTGTGAAAAAAAGTGGTGTAGGTGATGTCAGGGTGGTTGCCGGCCTCAATGAAATAGCTGCTTGATGATTCGTCTGTTGCCCGGTTGTCACCTTTACCCAGTACCGACCTTATCTGTTCCTTGCCGTCACGGCCGAGGATGCGAATTTCGTAATATTCGGGATATGCCAGCTGATAATTGAACAGCAGGTTCATGACCTGTTGTTCCAGAATGTCGGTGTCTCTGGATGATGACTGTGCCTGGATGTATCGTTCGATCAGGGTGGTGCTTGCAAACAGACGGGCATTGGCGCGGGCGGTATGCAACTGTGTCTCGGTTT
>Ga0316192_10003536_pt1 | contig 11407 bp, 4 predicted proteins | sample MerIslwburrow_MG_FD_204931 | JGI IMG/M metagenome (GOLD analysis project Ga0316192, IMG submission 204931) | Coastal sediment microbial communities from Maine, United States - Merrow Island worm burrow | ecosystem: Environmental > Aquatic > Marine > Coastal > Sediment | place: USA: Maine...
AACATCGTTGCGGTCGATGACTTCAACATGGGTGCGATGGAAAACAAGGGGCTCAATGTTTTTAATTCCAAGTGTGTTCTGGCCAAGCAGGAAACGGCTACGGACAGTGACTTTATCAATATCGAAGGCGTGATCGCACACGAATATTTTCATAACTGGAGCGGCAACCGCGTTACCTGCCGGGACTGGTTCCAGTTAACGTTAAAAGAAGGGCTTACAGTTTTTCGTGATGAACAATTCACCGCGGATATGAATGCAGCGACCCCCAAGCGTATCGACGACGTCAATATACTGCGCACCAGCCAGTTCGCAGAAGATGCAGGACCGATGGCGCATCCGATACAGCCATCCTCATACGTAGAGATAAACAACTTCTATACCGTTACTGTGTATAACAAGGGTGCCGAAGTCATACGCATGATCCAGACGCTTACCGGTGTTGACGGCTTCCGCAAGGGTATGGATCTTTATTTCGAACGCAACGATGGCAAGGCGGTAACCACGGAAGAGTTTTTGCAGGCAATGGAAGAAGCCAACGATATCGACCTGAAGCAGTTCAGGAACTGGTATACACAGGCAGGCACACCGGTTGTCACGGTATCTGAAAACCATGATGCCTCCGCGCAAACTTACTCGCTTAGCTTGAGCCAGAATACGCCGCCAACACCCGGGCAGGACGAAAAGCAGGCGTTCCATATCCCGGTGCGCCTGGGCTTGATGAATGCAGACGGTAGAGATATGAAAGTCCAGCGTACCGGCGGCGACAGCCAGACTACACATGTGCTTGACTTCAAGCAGAATAACCAGACTTTCGTTTTCAACGACATTGACTACAAACCGGTCGTATCTCTGTTTCGTGGTTATTCGGCCCCGGTCAAGGTTGAGTTTGATCGTTCGAATGATGAACTCGCATTTTGCATGGCGCACGACAGCGATGAATTCAATCGCTGGGATGCGGGTCAGCAACTTGCGACGCGCATTATTCTGCAACTGGTCGAATCAATACAAAATAATGACAGGCTTGAAATGCCCGATTATTTTGTAGACGCTTACAGCAAGACGATGCACGACACTGCACTGGATAAGTCACTGGTTGCGCGTGCCTTGTCTTTGCCGTCTATCTCCTACATCTCCGAGCGTATGGATGTGGCCGATGTGCATGCTATACACGGCGCACGCGAATTTATTCACAAGCAATTGTCACACCGGTTGCAGCAGGAATGGCTGGATTTATATAACACAAACCAGGCTGAAGAATTCAGTTTGTCTTCTGAGGCCATGGGCAGACGTTTCCTTAAAAACGTTGCGCTGTCGTACCTGTTTTACAATGATGCCGAGGCGCATGTATCACTGGCGTTGGATCAGTTCGAGTCAGCCAACAACATGACGGATCAACTGGCGGGATTCAGGGCGCTGGTCCACAACGATACCAGTCAACGACAGCATGTAACCGAGGCATTTTATCAGCAGTGGAAACAGGAGCACCTGGTTATCGACAAATGGTTCACCATCCAGGCGATGGCCGTACTGGATGACACCATCGATACGGTGAAAAAGCTGTTCAAGCATGCCGATTTCGACCTGAGGAACCCGAACCGCACGCGTGCGCTGCTGGGGGCTTTCTGCTCGGCTAATCCGGTGTGTTTTCATGACGCCAGCGGTGATGGTTATCGCCTTCTCGGCGAATATGTCGAGAAGCTGAATGAACTGAATCCGCAGATCGCCGCCAGGCTGCTGTCGCCGATGACCCGCTGGCACCGCTTTGGTGCGGATGCGCAGGTTATGATGAAAGCTGAGCTGGAAAGGCTGAGCCAGCTTCCGCACCTTTCCAGCGATGTTTATGAGCTGGTCAGCAAGAGCCTGAAATAATTCTGTGAATGCTGCCCATTAGGGGTCAACTGGGGTATAATTTTCGCATAATAATAATTGATAATACCTGCAATTTTCTGCAAAAAGGTGAGTAGAGACTACACTCGTATGTATAGCATTCGAGTTCCTTTATTTAGGAATAACACACTGTTAGGAGTCTTAGACGTATGTCTAACGTGGTCTCACTTTTTAATGACACTCTAAAATATGAAGAGCGCCCTGTAGTTGTCCTGGCGGACGATGATCCCTCAATTCGATTGATGATCCGGCATGTGCTGGAATCAGAAGAGTTCGATATTGTTGAGGCTGCTGACGGCATCGAAGCCATTAAAGCCGTTGAGAAGCACCATCCTGCACTTGTGCTGCTCGATGCGGTCATGCCGGGCATCGACGGTTTTACTACCTGCAAACAAATCAAGGACAAGGGTCATACCGATGTGCCGGTGATGATGATCACTGGCCTCGATGACGATGCCTCTGTCGAACGCGCCTATGATGTCGGCGCCATTGACTTCATAACCAAGCCAATCAAGTGGGCTGTGCTCAAGCACCGCGTAAAATCTGTCGTTTCGACTGTCGTTGCTGAACGTAAAGTCGAGCTGCTGGCTTATCGCGATACACTGACCAACCTGCCGAACCGCCTGCTGTTTGCGGACCGCCTGGAGCACTCCATTAATCGTTCTGCCAGACATCGTGAATCACTGGCATTGCTGCTGGTTGATATGGATGATTTTAAACTGGTGAATGATGCATTCGGTCATGATGCCGGTGACAAGCTGATCAAGGCCGTAGCTGATCTGCTGTCAAGATCACTGCGTCGCGCGGACACGGTTGCGCGACTGGGTGGTGATGAATTTGCCGTGATCGTCGAGAACATTGACGGTGTCGATGATGCGATATCGATAGCGGATAACCTGTCGACGATCCTTGAGCATAATGTTCGCCTGGACGAACAGGAAACCTTCACTGGCGCCAGCATCGGAATCGCTATTTACCCTGAAGATGGCGAAGACGCGCGAACCCTGCTGAAAAATGCTGACACCGCATTGTTCCGCGCCAAGGAGAACGGCCGTCATTGTTTCCAGTTCTATAAGCCGGAAATGAGTGTTAACGCGATGGAGCGCCTGGAGCTTGAAAACAGCTTGCGCAAGGCGCTGGACGAAGACCAGTTCGTGGTGTTTTACCAGCCAACCATTGATATTCACAAAAACGAAATCGTTGGTGTTGAAGCGCTATTACGCTGGGACCATCCTGAAAAGGGCATTATCAAGCCCATCGATTTTGTACCACTTGCAGAAGACTGCGGCCTGATTGTTCCAATTAGCGAGAAACTGATTCGAACTGCAGCCAGGCAGCTCAAAGCATGGAATGATGAAGGACTGGAAAGCCAGAACGTATCAATCAATATCGCACCGCGACAGTTTCGTGATATGGATATACTTGCCCTGTTCAAGGAAGTCATGCACGAGAATGAACTGGAAGCTTCCAATTTCACCATAGAGATTACCGAAGCTGCACTCATCGACAATATTGGCGAAGTCGAAACGGTGCTTAATACCCTGAGTGGCATGGGCATGACCATTGCACTGGATGATTTTGGTACCGGCTTTGCATCGCTGGCGTATCTGAAAGACTTCCCGGTCGATATCGTCAAGATCGATCGCATATTTGTCGCAGGTATACCGGACAGCAGGGAAGACTCTGCAATTGTCGAAGCTATCGCAGGTCTGACACGTGGTTTGAGGTTACGATTGATGGCTGAAGGTATTGAAAACGATCGTCAATTACAGATGTTAAAAGGGCTGGGTTGCCAGTTGGCGCAGGGCTACTACTGGAGCAAGGCACTGCCAGCGGACCAGTATGAGCAGTTCTACCTTAATCGTTTTTATAATATCGGCTAAATCTCAACGCAAAGGCGCGAAGGCGCTGAGAACGCAAAGACTATGTAAATGCTCTGTCATCCCGACAGAGCATTTTCTTTTTAACAGAAAGAATTGCAGGGTGGGCTTTGCCCACTTTTTTTCAATCTTTTTTGTCTAACGAAACCGGCTTATAAGGCCTGTGCATCTTCATGCCCTTGAACTCGTTGCGCTTCATGGCCTCAATCTGGCTATGTACCGCTTCCTTCCAGTGAATCTCCGGTGAATACCCAAGCATCTCACGTGCCTTGTCATTGCTTGCATGCGTGTCTTCCAGCAGGTGGATGATGCTGCGTGTTACCAGTGGTTCCCATGGAACCAGCCTGTCGAGTTTTTCCATCAGCCATGCAAACGTATAGGCGACAGGGAAGGGCACGCTGAACAGGGGTTTCGGATAGCCAAAGTTCTCGCCGATGTAATCTATAAGCTCGCGCGCGCTGGGCACTTCCGGCCCGACAATATTAAATGATTCGTAGGATACAAGGCCCGGCGCAACTGCGGCACGGACGACGGCCTGCCCGATGTCTTTACCGCTGATGATCGGCAAACCGGTTTTGCCGCGGGCTACCCAGGGCACCAGGCGTGTTTGCAGACGCGGTAACAGAATCGGCAGCAGGCCAAGCGCATAGCGCTCGCCAGCGAACAGTCCCAGCCTGAGGTTAACCATCGACATGCCGTGATATGAATTTTCACGCATCGCGTTTTCAATCTTGATCACGTTATTCAGATGTGGCCAGTAGCGGCGGGGGATGCCGGGATTGTTGGCATCCGCGGAATACTCTGGTGATGATGCGCTGGTGGTGCTGATAAAAACAAAGCGCTTCACTCTCCACTCCAGGGCCTTGTCGATCAGCTTCAGGCTGGGTGTGAGAAACAGTTCCTCTGATTCCCTGCGCTTGCCCCACAGCGATGTCCATGCAGCGCAATGGATGACGATATCGGCCCCGACCAGCATGCGATCGAGGTATTCAGCATCGCGCAGGTCGCCTTCGCGCACTTCACCGTTAAATCCGGGTATCAGCTTTCGTCGATCCCGGCAGGCTGCGATAATATGCAGGTCCTTGTGGCCGATCTGTAACAGCTCTTCGAGTACATGACTGCCGACGAAGCCGGTTGCACCTGTGACGAGAATCGAATGAGCCATACAAACATGTCCATAAATCAGACGGTCGTATGACTGTTACATAATCCATGCGGGCTTGCAAGCAAAGTCTGTAACCGAAATGAAAACAAGGGATTAGCAAAGATGAATGTATTGATAACAGGCGCAAGCAGGGGCATTGGTCTCGAAATGGTGAGGTACGGCATCGAACATAACTGGCGCATGTTTGCCTGCTGCAGGCACCCTCAACAGGCTGATTCCCTGCTTGATTTGGCAAAACTGGCGAATGGCCGAGTCAGTGTACACGTGGCGGATATGTTCGAACTGGCAACCATTCAGGCGCTGTCTTATGAACTGCGAAATGAAGCCATCGATATCCTGTTCAACAATGCCGGTATCTACGGTTCTGACAAGAACAAGTTCGGTCATGTCGATGTACAGAGCTGGATCAATACATTCCAGGTCAACAGCATCGCGCCTCTGAAAGTGTCTGAAGCGCTGTTCGAACAGTTGAGAATGGGCGATAAAAAAATAATTGCCTGCATGAGCAGCAAGATGGCCAGTATGGATGACAACGGTTCCGGTGGCAGCTACATCTACCGTTCCAGCAAGGCTGCATTGAATGCCGTGGTGAAAAGCATGTCGATCGATCTCAAGGATGACGGCATCAAGTGCGTTGCATTGCATCCCGGATGGGTCAAGACCGACATGGGTGGTCCGAACGCAGAAATAACAACACGCGAAAGCGTAACCAGCCTGTTCAATATCCTGCTCTCATTGAAGGCGGAAGATAGCGGGCGGTTTATTGATATAGATGGCTCTGATATACCCTGGTAACGCGTATAATTTAACGTTATTCCCGCGAAAGCGGAAACCCGGCAACTTTCTCGAATTGAATAAATGACTCTCCCAGATTTGAAACAACTCGAAGCCATCGTAAAACCTGCGGCGCAGGAAATACTGATTCCCGGTTTCGGTAAACACAGTTACAGCTATAAAGCAGATGGCAGCATCATTACCGCTGCTGACGTGGCCATGCAGAAGCGACTGGAAGAAGAGCTGGGAACCGCATGGCCGGAATATGCTGTTCTCGGCGAAGAAATGACAGAAAATGCACAACGCAACGCGATGAATAACGCAGCGGGTTACTGGTGCATTGACCCGCTCGATGGCACTAACAACTATGCAACCGGAATGCCGTTTTTCGCAGTCTCTATTGCACTGATCATCGATAACCGGCAAGAACAGGGATTGATATATGACCCGCTGCGCGAAGAAGTCTTCACCGCGACAAAAGGCGAGGGTGCCAGGCTGAACGGTGAGATACTCAAATGCACGCCTAATAAAACAGAAATTAAAAGCACAATTGCCGAAATCGATTTAAAACGCTTGCCGAAAGAACTTTCGGTCAGGCTTGTTAACGAAGAGCCGTTCAGTTCGCAGCGCAACATAGGATCGTCAGCACTCGACTGGTGCTGGCTGGCAGCATGTCGTTATAACATTTACCTGCATGGCGGACAAAAACCCTGGGATTATGCCGCAGGTAATTTAATACTGCATGAAGCCGGTGGGCAATCGATATCACACGATGGCGAACCTGTGTTCAGAGGAAAGTACGAAGATCGATCTGTGCTTGCATCACTGGATGAAGATTTGTTCAAGCATTGGGAGCGGTGGTTGGGGATATAGCCCCCCTGGAAATAATCCAGTTCTAATGTGAGAGAAAAAATTGACTGGATAAAAAAATACGCATATATTCGACAGCCAGCTAATGGTGCTTATTTTTCAACAGGGAGGTTGTTTATGTCTAATCGTATAGATCAAACAAGACATGGATATTGTGATAAGGAAATAATCAACGACGACTGCAGAAAAGGACCGGCCAGTCACATATCAGGCCATATCAATAATACAGGGTCGGTTGTATTTTTAACTGCTTTCTTGCTTCTCCACGCAAGTACCGCATCGGCATGGCGTGTGAATGCATTTTTATTGGATCAATTAGGCCTGCCTGATGCATACAGTGCCGCAGCAGTCGGCTGTGCACTCACTAGTGGTAAAACACGTATAGCCGGTGTCAACTTTACCTCTCCAGGGACAGCATTTATTGCTTGCGAAAGTTATGATGCCAGCACTGCAAAGTGGTGGTGGTGGAGAGAGGCATTTATAGCTGCTGAGCCGGATGATCTGGGGTTCTTCATGGATGCCGGGGAATTTGAAAACGAAGACCAGGGGGAAAGCTGCTCTGGCTCGCAACATTCAATAAGCTCACAACATCCAATAAATCTTATAAATGGTAACAAGTATAAAATATACTCTGATATCAGTAACTCGATGCCGTCAGGCATAAACCGGCCTGGCTTCACGCGTTATTACAATAGCCAGTCGACACTAACCAGTTCTTCAATTGGAAATAAATGGACGCATTCCTATGAACGTCGCATGCTAAGAAATGATGCGTTGAGAACCGGTGATAACGTCTATGTTTCTTCTGCTGGCAAGGAATCTGATCCATTCCAGTCGAGCCTGTATTCAACCATGCAGGCTGCTTGTGAATCAGGAATATCGGAAATAACGGATCAGTCATCAGGGCTCGGTCCCGGGCCATTTCAGAACTTGCAGGCATTCAAAAGTGCAGAAGCCCAATGGGTGAATGATGAGTGCAGGATATTCGTTGATGGGCGCTATCGTGCAAACTATTCAATATCAACCCATGGTATTTATCAGGAGTTAGGTAGCAAATGGGATGATTATTTAAGATTTTACAGGCCGGACGGGAACGTTATAAAGTTTCAGAAAACATATTCTGGTACTGGTCAAGATATGGTAACTGCCTGGAAAGAAGTGTTTGGTGCTGGATTCGAGCTTGATGAAATAGATATAACTCCAACGCCAGTCGATAATGAAGTTGTTATATATAGAATAAATTATGTTTTGACTGATACGAATAACGTTAAAGAAACATACGATTATTCAGGTAGATTATTATATGTAGATTACCCAAATGGTGTACGTGAGACTATTACTTACAGTAATGGCCTTGTTTCACGCGTGGATAACAGTCTGGGTCAGTATATAGATATCCAATATAATGATGACGGCTATATAGACCATATCGTAGATGACTCGAGCAGAGTGTGGCAGTACAGGTATTTAAACACCAACCTGGTGGAAGTGATAAATCCGGACCTTTCGTCCGTGAAATATCATTATGAAAACAGCAGTTATCCAGGGGCACTGACTGGTGTAACAGACGAGCGTAACATACGGGTAAGTACGTTTGATTATTATCAGGATGGACTGGCAAAATCGTCTTACCTGGGCAAGCCAGATGCTTTACCGGAATTTAGAATTGATAATGTTAGCGTGATATATGACACGGTATCAAATACTGTGACAAATAGCCGTGGTTATCAATCAACATACCATTATTCTGACGTTGTATTGAAAGGGCTGTTGATGCAGTATGACGGTCCGGAATGCGTGGCTTGCGCCGACGGCAGTAAAAGTTATGATTATGATATTGACCTGCAGTCGCCTAACAACAGTACGCTCAATTTACTCAGTAAAACTGAATACGGCCAGAACACTACGTTTGAAGATCATGACGAGAACGGTAATCCCGGCATCGTGACTGAGGCGGTAGCGACTCCAGAAGAGCGTTCAACGACCTACACCTATGATCCTCGCTACCAGAGCAAGATAAAGACAAAAACGGAACCATCTGTCTATGCGGTCGGAAACAAGGTAACGACATATACCTATGATGATTTTGGTAATACTACATCAATAACAGTCAATGGCTACAGACCGGACGCCACGCCTGTCATCAAGTCGCATTCATTTGTATACAATGGCCCATATCATCAGTTATCTGAGATTAATGGCCCACGCACCGATGTCGATGACATTTATAACATCATTTACTACCCTGATAGCGAGGCAGAGGGTAATAACCGTGCCAGGGTAGAGACGGTAACGGCACCGATGGGCGTCGTTCTTTACGACGATATTACCTACACGGCAACCGGAAAGAGAGCATCGTATACAACTGGCGCCAATCTACAGGCCGATTTCACCTATTATCCCGGTAATGATCGCCTGGAAACGCAGACGCTTACCGACCTCTCCTCTGGTGAAACCAGGACCACACACTGGACGTACATCGCAACCGGCGAAGTTGAGTCCATCACACAGGGCTATACCACACCTGAAGCTACAACACTGACATTCGAGTATGACGATGCTCGTCGCCTGTACAGGATATATGACAGATTCAATAACTATATTGAATACGAGCTGGATACCGAGGGCAATGTCATTAATGAGAATATATATGATCAGTCGAATATCTTGCTAAAAACACTGGGCAAGTCCTTTGATGCCTATAACAGGCTGGATATCAGTACGCAGGTAAACGAGACACATAATCATAGCTTTTCCCCTGATGGCACCCTGGATCTTGAAACGGACGGCAAGAGTGTCGTTACCGATTACAGTTATGATGCGCTGCGCCGTCTGACATCTATAACGCAGGATGTCGGGGGCACAGACCCTTCGTCGGCCAACGCGCTGACTCGGTTCGGATATGATGTACAGGACAACCTTGTCTCGGTTACAGACCCTATTGGTGGCCAGACGAGTTATGTTTACGATGACCTGAGAAACCTGATATCACTGGCCAGTCCGGATACTGGAACGTCGAACTACACGCATGATGAGGCCGGTAATATAGTATCCAGGACCGATGCCAAAGGGCAGGTATTCAACTACAGCTATGATGCGCTGGGCAGGCTTACACTGGCAGATGCGCCCGGAACATCGGATGACGTCACATATGTGTATGACACTTGTGTAAACGGTGCAGGTAAGCTGTGCTCCGTGAATCGGGATGTCGCCAGCGTGTCTTACGGTTACACCGCTTTTGGTGATATCAAGTCTTCTATCCGGACGGTCGCAACATACCCTTCGTATGAACAGGCAGTTACGCATGTATCATACAGATACGATGCAGTCGGCCGAATTCAAGACATGATTTATCCGGGTGGTAACAAGGTGACATACACCTATGATGCTGCAGGCAACGTCTACAACGTAATTCTCAATGACGGTGAAAAAAACCTGGTAACAGACGTGACGTATTATCCTTTCGGTCCAGAGCGTTTTGTTACACGAGATAATGGCTCATCGATATCTGGTTATATGGACCAGGCCTATCGCACCTTTATTACCGGCCATGGTGGCTATTTCTACGACGTAATTTATTACGATGCCAATGGCAACCCCGCAACTTTTTATTCATCTGAAGGCAGCAAGAATCATACCTATGACGCACTTGACAGGCTAGATACTTCATCCGGTCCGTACGATTCGAGAGACTATGGCTACGATACCAATGGCAACAGGACCAGCAAACAGGTCGATAGTGTGATCGATAATTACAGCTACGATGACAACACAAACCGCATGAATACCAATGCCGGTAGTGCGGTTGTGCTGGATGCCAATGGCAACACTAGCAGTCTTGGCGGAATGTCGCTCAGCTTTACAGCTGATAACCGGCTAGCGAATATCTCTGGCAATGCCTTTTATACCTACAACGGGCTCGGCGAACGCGCCATGAAGGCCTTGCTCGCCACGGGAACTGCAGCTACATATGGTTTCAAGCGCAAGACTGTATATGTGTATGGACTGGGCGGAAAGCTGCTGGCGGAGACGGGTTCTTCAGGCAAGGTAAAGCAGGAATATATCTATCTGAATGATGAGCTGCTGGCGACTGTTGTATATAAACCGAGCGGAGGCGAGTCGATCCTCAATGCCGATATGGATAATGATGGTGCTATCGGCGTAGATGATTACCTGATCTGGTATTTCAATCACTACAGTGCAGGTGATGTAACTCGTGATGTTAATGCTGATGGTCTGCTCGATATGAATGATATGAACCTTGTGCGCACTTGCGCACTGTCAGGCGGAACGTCAGCAGGGTGTGCAACCTCCAGCTACAGCAGATCGATTTACTATGCGCACAATGACCACCTGGGTACGCCACATATGCTGTCGAATGAAACCGGTGTGGCAGTCTGGAGTGCGGTTTATGATCCGTTTGGCAAGGCCACAGTCAATGAGGATCTGGATGCTGACGGCAATAGTGTCACACTCAATATCCGTTTTCCCGGGCAGTATTATGATGCTGAAAGCAGATTGCACTATAATTACTTCAGGTATTACGACCCTGAAACAGGCCGGTATATCACCAGTGATCCGATTGGTTTGTATGGAGGTTTGAATACATATGGGTACGTACACGGTAATCCGTTAAGCTGGATTGATCAGTATGGATTAGCTTCATTTTTAGTTACTCGTCCTACTGTAGGCGGAGCCAGACATATGTTTATTGTTCATGGAGCAGACGAACATGGTAATGGTGGCACTGTCCGATCTTATGGTAGACAAAGTAATAGTAAGTTAGGAGAAATTCATATCGATACAAGTGGTTTTTCTAGAGGTACATTAC
>Ga0316192_10003537_pt1 | contig 11403 bp, 14 predicted proteins | sample MerIslwburrow_MG_FD_204931 | JGI IMG/M metagenome (GOLD analysis project Ga0316192, IMG submission 204931) | Coastal sediment microbial communities from Maine, United States - Merrow Island worm burrow | ecosystem: Environmental > Aquatic > Marine > Coastal > Sediment | place: USA: Maine...
ACTTGATGGAGATCAAGATGCGTCAGGCACGCATGGATAGTCTGTTGGCTCAACGTCGGTCTGAGGATTCTGCTCTGTTAGCCTGGCCTGAAGCTTATGAGCCACCAAGAGGTGTTCCAGCCAAAGATGGCATATTTAGCAGGTCGCGGGAGCATGCTCAGGATATGATAGAGGATCGTGGCAATCTCGCGTATCGGGAAGCACGCCGCTACATCAAAGAGCAGCCGGAGATCGCTTATATTGAGGCCGAATCCTATCTCAGATTGATCCCGGATTCAGATCGAGGCAAGCGTCTGATGGCAGAGGTGAAAAGCTCGATTCCTAAAGGTCTTCGAATTGCTTCGGTAAAGGTGACAAGTTCAAAGAGAGGGAAACTTAGTAAACGTTTAAAATTGCCTGTCTCAGTTACCTTGGAACAGGTGAAAGCTCTGATTGCTAAAGCGGAGTGGATTAAAGCGAGAAAATTTGCTTTGGTTTATCGTCGTGAGGGAGGCAAAGATGCTGAGCGCCTGCTGAAACAGATTCGGACCAGCACTGAGAAGCAGGCAGCGTCTCTTTTTTCCAGAGGGAGATTAGAGTTCCGCAAAGAGAATCTAAACGCGGCTGTTCGCTACTGGGAGAAAGCTGCCGAACTGGTTCCTGAAAATGGTGAGTATGAGGACGCCCTCAGGCGCGCCCGACAGTTGCAGGAGCGGTTACAGGTTCTGAAGAGCGAAGAATCTCAAAAACAAAGCAAATAAAAGGTTTTAGATAGTGCGTGATTCAATAGTGATGCCGCGACGTAAGACGCGCAGAGTGATGGTGGGCAGTGTTGCCGTTGGCGGCGATGCTCCGATTGCTGTTCAGTCGATGACCAACACCCTGACAACCGATATTGATGCAACTGTTGGGCAGATCAAACGACTGGAATCAGCCGGTGCTGATATTGTCAGGGTCTCTGTTCCTGATAGTGAGTCTGCTGCAGCGATGCCGGAGATATTGAATCAGACCGATGCCCCGATTATCGCAGATATCCATTTCAGTTATAAAATGGCGCTTGCCTCACTCGATGCAGGGGTTCATGGACTTCGTCTTAATCCGGGAAACATCGGTGGCCGTGATCGGGTTGAACGCGTGGTTAAAGCTGCAAAAGAGCGGGGGGTGTCCATTCGTATCGGTGTGAATGCGGGGTCGCTTGAGAAAGAGCTGAATGAGAAGTATGGCGAGCCTTGTGCCGATGCGATGGTGGAGTCTGCACTGAATCATATCCGTATTCTTGAGGATATGAATTTTCATGATATCAAGGTCTCTCTGAAGGCGAGTAATATTCCGATGACTGTCGCCGCTTACCGAAAGCTTGCAGAGTCGGTGGATTATCCGCTGCACTTGGGAATCACTGAATCAGGAAGCCTTTTTGGTGGTACAGTAAAGTCATCCATTGGTCTCGGGCTACTATTGGCTGACGGTATCGGTGATACGATCAGAGTCTCTCTTGCTGCTCAACCGGAAGAGGAGATTCGCGTCGGTTTCGAGATTCTTAAATCACTCGCCTTGCGTCATCGAGGCGTCAATTTGATCGCCTGTCCATCCTGTGCCCGGCAGAAGTTCAACGTGATTGAAACAGTGACGGAATTGGAAAAGCGTGTAGCCCATATTCATGAGAATGTTGATGTTGCAGTGATTGGTTGCGTCGTCAACGGGCCAGGTGAGGCCAAAGAGGTGAGTCTAGGCATTACAGGAGGCTACCCAACCCATACATTCTATCAGAATGGTGAGAAGGCAGATAAGCTGAGATCCGGGGCAATGCTGGACCGATTGGTAGATGAGATTGAGCAGCGTGCTGCGGCCATTCGTGAAGAGAAGAAGGATTAGAGATTATGGCTAAGAAACTGCAATCGATCAGAGGTGTTCACGACGGTCTTCCCAATGACGTTACTAAATGGCAAAAAGTTGAGGCGACAGCACGCCGGATATTCTCCCGCTACACCTTCAATGAGGTTCGCCTGCCGGTACTTGAATCGACAGAGCTCTTTGTTCGTTCCATTGGTGAAGAGACCGATATCGTCTCCAAAGAGATGTATAGTTTCGAAGATCAGGGTGGTGATCACATCTGTCTGCGTCCGGAGGGTACGGCTGGCACTGTGCGTGCCTATCTTCAGGCAGGCTTGACCCGTGCCGGTGTACAGCGCTGGTTTTATATGGGGCCGATGTTCCGTAGAGAGCGGCCACAGAAAGGGCGTCTGCGCCAGTTTCAGCAGATCGGTGTCGAGATGTTTGGCGTGAGTGGCCCAAGTGAAGATGTCGAGATGCTATCGATGGCCAGAGATTTTCTGGTTGAATTGAGTCTCGAAAAGGTTCGCATGGAGATCAACTCGCTGGGTTGCCAGGTATGCCGTCCCGGTTACCGTGATCTACTGGTCAGTTATCTTCAGGAACGCGCTTCCAAACTCTGTGAAACCTGCAATAAACGCATTGCCAAAAATCCAATGCGTGTTCTCGATTGTAAGGTGGAGTCGTGTCAGGCTCAGTTGACCGATGCGCCTGAGATGGTTTCGCACCTATGCAGTGATTGCGATACGCATTTTGCCGGTGTCAAAGCGGGTCTGGATGCGTTGCAGGTGCCTTACCAGATCAATCCACGCATTGTGCGGGGGCTAGATTACTATAATCGAACAGCGTTTGAAATCATCACCGATCAGCTCGGTGCGCAGGGTACTGTAATCGCCGGCGGTCGTTATGACGGGTTGGTTGAAGAGCTTGGAGGGCCGGCGACACCTGCGATTGGTTTTGCCATGGGTCTTGAGCGTTTGGCCATGTTGATGCCCGATCTGGAGCCGACAAGACCGGATGTGGCCGTGATTGCGCTCGGCGATGATGTTCAAGGTTATGCGATGAAGATTGCGTCTGACTTACGTGCGTCCGATTTGGCTGTGGTTCATTGCGGCGGCGGTAGTGCCAAGCGCCAGTTCAAAATGGCTGACCGTGAAAATGCAGCTTACGTATTGGTGGTTGGCGAAGATGAGATGGAGAAGGGTGTTGTAACACTCAAGCAGATGAGCTCGGGCCAGCAACAGACCCTCACGCTGAATGCCACAATAGAGTTAATGATAACCGCAGAGTGATGGCGGTTTCCGAAAAAGTTACGGGCCGGATTCAAATGGCGTGGAACACCTTCCGCGATGCCATCTGGCCGTTGGTCGAAGCATTACGGGATCTCACGCCAATCATTGTGGTGATCCTTTTTTTCCAGGAAGTTGTACTCAAACAGCCGATTCCCAATCTCGAAGAGCTGCTAACGGGGCTTGTGTTTGTGCTCGTGGGGCTGGCTCTCTTTATACGTGGGCTGGAGATCGGCCTGTTTCCACTGGGTGAGTCGATGGCACACGCCTTTGCAAAAAAAGGTAATGTCTTTTGGCTGCTCCTGTTTGCATTCCTGCTCGGATTCGGCACCACGGTGGCAGAACCTGCCTTGATCGCGGTTGCTGGCAAGGCGGCTGAAGTGGCAGCACAGGGCGGTGTGATTGAGCATAGTGAGATGGCGATGGCTGACTATGCGTTTGGCCTTCGTATGACGGTGGCGCTCTCAGTGGGTACAGCAATTGTACTCGGAGTGTTGCGTATTATTTTTGGTTGGCCACTGCATCTCTGCATCATGGCAGGCTATGTTCTGGTCGTGGTGATGACCTACTTCGCGCCCGAAGAGATTATAGGCATTGCTTATGATTCCGGTGGTGTTACCACCTCTACCATCACCGTCCCACTTGTCACTGCGCTGGGTGTTGGTTTGGCAACTTCGATTCGAGGCAGGAACCCGGTGCTGGATGGGTTTGGTCTGATCGCCTTTGCATCACTTCTGCCGATGATTTTTGTCATGGTTTATGGAATAGTCACAGTATGAACACGCTAAGTCTGTTCATGGATACCATGTACTCAACGCTGCATGATGTGCTACCTATTGCGGCAGTGCTTCTTGGCTTTCAACTGCTGGTGCTTCGCCAGTCGATTCCTCATCTCTGGTCGGTGATCCGTGGTTTTGTTTATGTGTTGCTGGGGTTGGCGCTTTTCCTGGTGGGGCTTCAGGAGGCGATTTTTCCGCTGGGTGAGATGATGGCCAGGCAGTTGACCGATCCTCATTTTCTCTATGGTGCTGCTGCTCGGATTCCTGAGATTATCCGTTGGCAGGACTACGCCTGGGTTTACGTGTTTGCTTTTTCGATCGGATTGGCGACGACGCTTGCTGAGCCTTCACTAATTGCCGTCGCTCTGAAAGCACAGCAGGTGTCTGGTGGTGCTATCTCAGCCTGGGGTCTTCGTATTGCCGTCTCACTCGGTGTGGCTGTGGGTGTCTCTATCGGCTGTTACCGAATCGTCACCGGCACCGATCTCTGGCTCTATGTGGTTGTAGCGTATCTGGTTGTGATCATTCAGACTCGATTTGCACCACGTATGATCATTCCACTCGCTTACGATTCAGGAGGCGTCACCACATCTACGGTGACAGTGCCTCTACTTGCAGCTCTGGGTTTGGGGCTTGCATCAACTATTCCGGGGAGAAGTCCCTTGATTGATGGGTTTGGACTCATCGCATTCGCCAGTGTTTTTCCGATTATGAGTGTTATGGGTTATGCCCAGCTCTCCAGTAAAATCGGCAAGACGCAGAAGATTAAGGAGGCAGACAATGCACTTTAAACTAATTATTGCACTTGTCGATTCAACAAAAACCGATGCTATCATGACAGCGGCACGCGAAGCCGGTGCTACGGGAGCGACGGTAGTAGGTGATGCCAGAGGGGAGGGGTTAAATCCCCGAAAAACCTTTTTTGGACTCACTCTGGAGTCACAGCGGGATATGCTGCTGTTTATTGTGGAGGAGCATTTGAGTCGTAAGATTCTGGAGAAGATTGCCGTTGTGGCAGATTTTGAAGCCAAGCCGGGAAGTGGTGTGGCTTTTCAGATTGATGTTGAGGATACAGTCGGTCTGAAAGGGCAGATTGAGACACTATTGGATGAAGTGGAGGAGCAGCTATGAGTGAACACATTAGAATACTTGTGCGGGATGTGATGAAAACGAAATTTGATCTGGTGGAGGGTGTGGCAACTGTTCGTGAGGCACTGGATATGATGGAACATATTGAGACGAAAAGTCTGATTGTGAATAAGCGACATGAACATGATGAGTACGGTATCGTGGTGATAGCCGATATTGCCCGTCAGGTGCTGGTAAACGACCGTTCAGCTGACCGGGTCAGTATTTATGAGATTATGACCAAACCTGCCGTAACGGTACACCCCGAGATGAACATCAAGTATGCCAGTGCTCTGTTTAGTCGGCTTGGGCTCTCAAGAGCCCCTGTGATTGACCGTGATGGTAATATTGTCGGCATTGTCAGTTATACCGATATGGTGATTAAGGGGATGATGAAGAGTCAGTAGAATCCTTATTCGCTATGTTACAATTGCTACTGCAAACTCTGCTATAATGATATTACCCTGTGCCGTTGTGCATTAATGGAAATCAATTTTAGGAGAGTAAATATGATGCGATGGCTACTTCTGCCCGCCCTCATGCTGGTTGCCTCACCCGTTTCAGCAACCTCGATTTTTACCGGTATTGAGGAGCGTAGCAAAACAATTTATACGGATTTGAAAGGAAACAATAGCTATCACGCCCATCTGGCCCGGAAACTTGCCATTTATGCCGGTGTAGAAAAGGGGCAGGCTGATATTACTGCAGCTCGTCAGTTGATGGACCTGGCGGATGAGCACGCCCGTAAGGCAGGAGGTCAGTGATGAGAATCCTTTTATTACCCCTGATTACCGCACTACTCTCCGCATGTGTAATCGCACCACTCGATATCCAGCGTAGCGAGCTCAGTGAAGCACGAGCACTTATTGCCAAGTCAAAAGCTGCTGGTGCAGAGCGTTGTGCTCCTGAGCAGCAGGCGACAGCTGTTGCGAGGCTCTATATGGCCGCCCACGAGTATAGTGAGGGGGATGTTCACCCTGAAGAGCAGCAGGAGCTGGTAGAGGGCTCTATGAAGGCTGCTAGAGAGGCGTATCGTGTTGCCAGAAAAGGTTGCTCCAAGAAGGTTGAGGTTATCACGCTTGAAGGTGTCTACTTTGAGACCAACAGCGACAAGCTGACCGATGCATCGGTGGCCACACTAAATGGAGCTGTAAGCACACTGAAGCGCAGATCATCTATTCATGTTGAGGTTGCAGCACATACGGATAGTCGTGGCAGTGCAGCATATAATCTCGATCTCTCCAATCGTCGAGCTGTAAGCGTAATGGCTTATCTTACCGAGCACGGTGTGGATGCAGGCAGGCTTAGCTCAAAAGGTTATGGTGAGACCTCTCCGATTACTGATAATGGATCGGCAGCCGGTCGAGCCAAAAATCGCCGTGTGGAGCTACGTATTCAGTAGGGCGACACTGCTCTTCTAACAAACAGATAGCGCCTCTGATTTCAGGGGCGCTATTTTATTTAGCGATAGTTTTTGATGCTGATTTGCAGCTTCTTAGCATAAAGGGCCTTAAGACCTTTGTTCGATAATGGCCTCGACAGATGTTTTGAAACTAGAATAGCGAAAGGGCTTGTTGATGATATTGAAATTGTGACCGGGAAACCTCTCATTCAAATCATCACCAAAACCGGTGGCGAAGAGGATTCTATCCAGCAGATGCGGGCAGGTCTGAAGCAGTGTTGCGTAGATGTCATCGCCGGTCAGTCTGGGCATTCGCACATCGAGCGTGATCAGGTCGTAGCTATAGCTTTTGGCAGAGAGTTCAAACATTGCCTGAACAGGGTCGGTGACGCTTTTGATGGTGATTTCAAAACTCTTTTCCAATGCATAGCGGCTGAAAAATGAACTGATGATGCTCTGGACAGTCATATCATTATCAACAGCTAAGACATTCATTTATAACCCCTATTTGAAGCAGTCGTGATCAGGCAGCTGATTATTTCGAATGTTTCACTATAGCATTTTTATGCGATATACGTACAGATAAACAGTGATCTATAATCCGCCTTTGGGAAGGGGAGTTTTTCAGTTGTGTCACATTGCTGAATGGGGGTAGGTGCAGATGAAAAAATTTAAGATAGTGGTGAAAGGGAACAGTTACAAAACCGCAGTGGGCAGCAGAGTCCAGACGTTTGGTTTTCATACCGCCCGTTTTATTGAATCGGACAATTATACTGCAGCAAAAGAGAGAGCACTGGAGCTGGTGAAGAGAGAGCTTGAGGATATTGTGTTTAATAATCCGGCCGGTTCGCCTGTAATTGAAGTGCCACAATTTATCGAAGTTGAATCGTTTGGTGATAATGAGGTTCCCGGAAGTGGGTTTACCTGGCACATGGAAGGGAAAAGTGAATATGTGTGAGATAAGGTGGTCACTTCGAGTATAGCATATTTATGCGATACTCATTTAGAAATTCGGAATAGTTTTTTGCCATGTTCTATATCGCTGCGTTGAGTGCTCAACACAGTCCAGCTAATTGAAACTTATTTGAAAATAGAGAATTCAAACTACATTTTAACAGGCTATGGCATGGCGTTGCAGCTGCTGTTAGCGTGTTCGCCATGAGTGATTCGGATAACAAAATGACGCTGGATGAGCTGCGCCAGGCTATTGATACGGTCGATGATGAGGTGTTGGCACTGATCCATAAGCGGGCAGCGTTGGCATCAGCCGTAGGTGAGCGCAAGGTGAATCAGGGTAACGCCCCATTCTACGTGCCGAGTCGAGAGGCAAAGATCATTCGTCGCCTGTTGGCTCGGAATAGTGATGCGGCTGAGCACTCCCATATGACAAAAATTCCAGATGAGGCGATCCATGGGATTTTCCGTGAAGTGATCGGTGCCTGTCTGGCTCTTGAACATCCGATGACCATCGCCTTCCTCGGCCCTGAAGGGACTTTCACCCATACTGCTGCAACGCGGCAGTTTGGTGCTACGGCCAATTATTTGGCGTGCAAAAATTTCGAAGCAATTTTCGATGCGGTGGAGTCAGGGCGTGCTACCTACGGCGTAGTGCCGGTTGAGAATGCATTTGAAGGTGCGGTAACTCATACGCTTGATCTCTTTGCTGATATGGATCGTGAGATATTTATCTGTGCCGAGGTACAGCTATCAATCAATCACCACCTCTTCAGTTATGCAGATTCACTGGATGATATTCAGTTGGTTGTCTCACACCCTCAGCCACTGGCCCAGTGTCGCAAGTGGCTACAGGGGAATCTTCCAAACGCTTCCCTTATGGAGGTGGCATCGACTGTGCGTGCTGCCAAGATGATCGAAGAGGCAAAAGAGAGCGGTAACGGTTCGCTGGATTGGCAGCACGCAGCTGCAGTTGGGCCATACTCCATTGTTGATCAGACCTCGCTGCCATTGATTCAGAAAAATGTGGAAGATCACCATGATAATACCACCCGCTTCCTGGTGATTGGGCAGCATGATTCGCCGGCATCCGGTGAAGATAAGACCGCACTGGTGATGTCAATTAAGGATGAACCGGGAGCGTTAAACAATCTGATCCACTGCTTTGCCTCGCGTGGTATCGGCTTGACCCGAATCGAATCACGGCCATCCAAGAAGAAGCTCTGGGAGTATCTCTTTTTTGTTGATGTTCAGGGTCATAGAGATGACGAATCGGTGGCGAATGCCATTGCAGAGATTGAAGAGAAGATAGGAAGCTTCATCAAGGTTCTTGGCTCCTACCCTGTTTCACGCAAGCTATAAATGGGCGAAGTGAATTGGGCCGATAGGGCTGTAGAACAGACACTTAAGCTTTTTCCCTATGTGCCGGGCAAACCGGTAGAAGAGCTGCTGGCAGAAAAGGGGTTAAATGAGGCGATAAAACTTGCTTCCAATGAGAATCCATACGGCCCTTCTCCAATGGCGATCAAGGCAATCAAAAAAGCTGCTGGTGAGGTGCATCGCTATCCGGATGGCAATGGTAGTGAACTGAAAACAGCCCTGGCTGCAAAACATGGCTGCAGCACAGAGAATATACTGCTTGGGAATGGTTCCAGTGAAGCACTAAGAATGGTGATTCACACCTTTGCCGGCGCTGGTGATGAAGTAATCTTCTCTAAACGGGCTTTTATCATGTACCCGTTATATGCCAGAATGGTGGGTGCTACAGAGGTAGCAGTGCCGGAACCTGATGGCCTTGCTCATGATCTGGATGCGATGGCTTCAGCAGTAACAGAGAAGACTAAGGTGGTCTGTGTTGCCAATCCGAACAACCCGACAGGCACACTGCATGGTGCTGATGCGCTTCAACAATTTCTTGATCGCTTACCACGCGATCTGGTTGTCATTATGGATGAGGCCTATTATGAGTTTGTTGAGGATGAGCTAGGTGACACCTATGCCAGACTCAGCCATCCCGGGTTGATCATCAGCCGTACTTTCTCTAAAGCTTTCGGGCTTGCAGGGTGCCGGGTAGGTTATGCCATTGCCGATAAAGAGATTGTCTCTTTGGTGAACCGCTTCCGTGAGCCTTTTAATCTCAATCTGATTGCCCAGAAGGCTGCATCGGCAGCTCTGAATGATATCCACTGGGTGATGGCTCGTGTGACCGATTGTAAGCAGGAACGGAATCGTCTTGAACTGATCTTTGATGGTTGGGGTGTGCTCGGAGGCAGGAGTTTTGGAAACTTTGTGCTGCTTCGCCACGACAGAGCTACGCAAATTTTGCAGATGCTCGAAGATCAGGGCATTATCCCTCGCCCGCTCGGGCCTTACGGAATGCCGGACTATCTACGCATTTCGGTAGGGAGTGAGCAGGAAAATGAGCGGCTGTTAAAGGCTTTAGAACCAATACTTAGTTCGTTCCAGGAGTAGTTCCATTGTCCACTGCAAGTGAACATCCAGTTAAACATCTGGTAGTGATTGGTGTCGGCCTGATTGGCGGATCGGTTGCCCGTGCCTTGAAACATGCCGGTATTGTCGAGCGTGTGACCGGCGTTGGCCGTAGTCGTGAGAATCTGGATCGGGCACGTGAACTGGGAATTATCGACCACTGGACTCATGATATTGCCGAGGCGGTACATGATGCCGATATGGTGCTGGTGGCTGTGCCGATGGGTGCATATGATCGTGTGTTCGCTGAGCTTGCCAAGTCGCTGCCTGAAACCGCCGTGGTAACCGATGCGGGAAGTACAAAACAGCATGCTATTGATGTAGCCAACAAACATCTGTCCGACAGCTCTCGATTTATTCCTGCTCATCCGATTGCCGGCACAGAACAGTCTGGAGCCGAGGCTTCGTTTGCTGAACTGTTTGAGGATCGCCTCTGTATTTTGACGCCCACTGAAAACGCTGATTCTGAATCGGTTACGGTTGTAAGCGCTATGTGGGAGGCGACCATGAGCCGTGTTGTGCAGATGGATGCAAAGCAGCATGATGATTTTCTTGCAGCGGTTAGCCATCTGCCGCATCTGGCAGCCTTTGCTCTGGTTAATGCTGTGCGTAAACAAGGGGATGAGCAACATGATCCTTTTCAGTTTGCAGCCGGAGGTTTCCGGGATTTCACCCGTATCGCCTCATCATCGCCTGAAATGTGGCGAGATATTGCCATTTCAAACACCCCGGCACTTGTTAAAGAGATTGATGCGTTTCAAGCCGAGCTTACTGAGATGAAAAATGCGTTAACCGGTAGAGAGAGTGATAAATTACTGGAGCTGTTTTCCGCAGCCAAGAAGGCGCGTGACGAGTGGCTTGAAAAACATGGGGGAAGTTTGTGAGGTTCTTAGTATGAACGCGGGTGGAACCCTGATTGCAGGCCCTGCAGCCGGAGCTTTGAGCGGGCGTGTGACTGTTCCCGGTGACAAGTCTATGTCTCACCGGGCTGTGATGCTGGCATCACTGGCAGACGGAACCACCGAGATTCATGGTTTTCTGCCTGGTGAGGATAATCTGGCTACTGCTCAGATGTTTGTCGATATGGGCGTCTCCATTGAGTGGCTTAACAGTGAGAAAACTTCGTTGCGCGTTCACGGTGTAGGCCTGTATGGCCTGAAACAGCCTCAGAACATGCTCGATGCCGGTAACTCGGGCACCTGTGTGCGTCTGATGACGGGCGTACTGGCAGGACAAACTTTCAACACGACAATGACCGGTGATGCTTCACTTTGTAAGCGCCCAATGAAGCGGGTGGCAGACCCGGTTCGAAGCATGGGTGCTGATGTTGATGGTGGTGATGGTGGAAACCTGCTGCCGATTACGATCAGGGGTGGTGCACTGAAGGCAGTTCATCATGTCTCGGAAGTTGCCAGTGCACAGGTGAAGTCATGCGTGCTGCTGGCTGCTCTTTATGCTGATGGTGAGACTACCGTAGTTGAACCACGTCCGACCCGCGATCATACCGAGCGTTTGTTGCCGTTGTTTGGTCAACCTGTTTATGTTGATGATA
>Ga0316192_10003538_pt1 | contig 11401 bp, 9 predicted proteins | sample MerIslwburrow_MG_FD_204931 | JGI IMG/M metagenome (GOLD analysis project Ga0316192, IMG submission 204931) | Coastal sediment microbial communities from Maine, United States - Merrow Island worm burrow | ecosystem: Environmental > Aquatic > Marine > Coastal > Sediment | place: USA: Maine...
TCTGCATACCGAAGGAAGTTGATGCATTAACACGGTGAAATAATGCAAGTTCATTAATGACCGCAAAATACTCCCGCTGTACATCGAGAATCGAGGTGTTTCGAAAGATTTAATGGATAGGCGAATCTTGACAAGAAATGCGATTGTATCAGTCGGGCAGGTCTTGGTTACTTCCGTTGTCCTGTTTGTTCTCTATCACTACCTCATTAAGACCGTTGGCATTGAGCGTTTGGGTGTCTGGTCCATCGTTATGGCGGCCGCGAATGCATTGAAGTTGGGTGAACTGGGGTTGTCGGGCAGTGCGACTAAATTTGTTGCAAAATATCAAGCCCTTAAACAACCTTTAGACGCATCCATTGTTATTCAGACGACGGCGCTTTCTCTAATCGCTATCATCGCCGTATTTCTGGTTCTTTTATATCCACTGCTAAGTTGGGGGCTAGGGTATGTCTTCCCCGTAACATCACTGGATGAGGCAAGAAAGTTACTTCCATTATCACTGGGTTACTTGTGGTTACTGACCTTATCCAGTGTATTTCAAGCCGGTCTCGACGGTTGTCTCCGCACCGATCTACGTGGATTGTTGGTGATCGGCGGTACTCTGCTCCTGCTGGGCATGGCAATTTTGTTAGTGCCACGCTTTGGCTTGGTGGGAATGGTATATGCTCAACTGGCCCAGGTATTCATCACCGCAGTGGTCGGTTGGCTATTATTACGCACGATCATTAAACAACTGCCCATCGTGCCATACCAATGGCGCTACGACCGCTTCAGAGAAATGCTCGGTTATGGTGCAAATTTACAGCTTGTCAATATCTGCATCATGCTGACTGAACCGGTTACCAAGATGTTTTTGGGTAAGTTTGGCGGATTGAGCGCGGCAGGCTATTACGAAATGGCACAACGCCTCGTCTCACAAAGTCGTGCGGTATTGCTGGCCGCAAACCAGATATTAGTGCCGGTCATCGCGCGCCTGCATGAAACTGATGCTAAAAGAATTCAGGATCTTTATCGCGCGAACTACCGGGTGCTTTTCTACCTGGCTCTACCAGTATACACAGGAATAATGGCCTTAAGCCCTGTGATCTCGGAACTCTGGATTGGGCACTATGCCAATATATTCGTGCTGTTTTTGATGATCCTGAGTGGTGCGGCATTTTTTCATATTATGTCAGGCCCGGCCTATTTCATGAATCTGGGAACTGGGCATCTGAAATCGAATGTTGTCGCGCATGTGTTTATGTCTTTCAGTAATCTGGGGCTCGGGTTCCTTCTTGGCAGGGAGTATGGCGGAGTCGGTGTTGTTGCGGGTGCATCAATTGCACTTGTGGCGGGTGGATCGATAGTCGCTATTGCCTACCATGCCAGACACCATATTGCATGGTCTGAGTTGGTGCCCCGTCAAAGTTTTGCTCTAATTACAGCCTGCACGGTGGGAATGACAACATGCTTGGCAGCGTATTATGGCAGATCTTCAAACGGTGCAGAAGGCTGGCAAATATGGGTGATTGGTGTCTTAATGGCGTTGTTTTTTCTACCCGCAATGTGGTTTCACCCGCAACGTAGTGCGCTGACATCAATGATAAAAAAGGTCGTCGTGCCATGACCGTGTTGGCATGGTCACGTGTTCGATGTGTTCTTTCCGGGGCACCCGATGAACGAGCAGTTTATGTCGTCGGCGAGTTGGTAGCTATTAGGTTGCCGATTGTATATTCGGTGCTAGATAGTGGGCCGGGTTCATTCCACCTGTGGGGAATTTCGTGATTGTTGTGCATAGCAGGAAAAACGTTTGACAAAGAAAACTGATATTCAAGCTAGGCCCGTAGTTTCTTTTATTGTCGCTGTATTCAATGGTGCACAGTATTTACAACGCTGTATAGATAGTGTTGCGAATCAAAGTTATCCAGATAAAGAACTTATCGTCATGGACGGCGGGTCGACAGATGGTAGCGTGGACATTCTCAAACATAATACGGATAAAATCACTTACTGGGAATCGAAGCCTGACCAAGGCATTTATCATGCATGGAACAAGGCATTGGAACATTCTCAGGGAGATTGGATAGCCTTTTTAGGTAGTGACGATTATCTGTGGAATTCCCAGGTTCTTAGTTCGCTGCTTCCCTATATGTCTTCGGCAGTGGATGATGGAATCCGCGTTGTATATGGGCGAGTCGCGTTCGTGAATGCGAAAGGAAAAGTCATTAGAGTAAATGGAGAACCTTGGGGCAAGGTCCGAAAGCGCTTTCTAGTGGAAATGAGTATTCCTCATCCAGGCACACTGCATCACAGGGATCTATTTTCAGAGTATGGTGGATTTGATGAAACATTCAGCATCGTTGGAGATTACGAGTTCCTAATGCGCGAGTTAAAGTATCGTCAGGCGCGCTTTGCTGAAGATATAATTACAACCGGTTTTCAGGACGGTGGGCTGACTAATAGCGTACATTCGCTGCAGTTGGCGTTGCGGGAGCTGCCCCGAGTAAGGAGGAAACACGTTAGTCGTGGCTACGCTATTACCCATCCATCGAAGATGTATATAAAAACGCTGTCGGCATTATTATTATATAAAATGATAGGTGAAACAGGGTTCAATCGAGTACAGAGACTCTATCGTTATATCAAAGGATCAAGATAGGATGAGTGCCGCGTACGCTCGTGCTCTTAACTCGCCATATAAGGTATTTTTGGCGGCCTTCATAATATCTCTTCCCGTAACAAATGCATTTGCATGGAGTATATGGTTGCCCCTTCCTCTATCTGTAATATTTGCATTCTTGGTATTATATATTGCTGAGATATTGTATTCGAGACGCGTTGCTAATCTTTTTGGAACTTTCGGGGATACGTTGCTGCTTGCATTTCTCGTAAGCCTTTACATTGCCAGTTCCATCAATATCGATGCGTTTGCTATAAAACAGTTCAATCACTTGTTGTCATATACGGTGGTAATTGGTGCCTATTATTTCGGTGCTATGATTCTTACCAGGAGGGCAAAAGTAGGGCTGAATGAGATCATCTTCTGGATCACAGTTGCTGTTATTTTTGCTTCTGTATTTGGCATCGTTGAATTCGCAGGTAAAAACATTTTTAATTATGACGTAGACCCAATGATTCCTCGAAACGTGGGAACTAGATACAATCCCACTTACGCTGGTGTTGTAGTTCGCGCCCGTGCATTCATGTCGGAATCTGGTAATTTTGCGTTATTTCTGGAGTTGTTTGCCCCATTGGTAATCGCGCACTGGTTCGGAACCGGAAGGAAAGTACTTGGAGGTATTCTTTCCTTAGTTGTCATGACTGCCCTAGTTACAACTTTCAGTGCGGCTGCAGTTGCAGGATTATCTTTTGGGATGATGTTCGCCTTAATCGTATACTTGGCGACAGTTTTTGCGAGTATGAAAATATCACGTAGTGGTTTAAAAACACTTATTTTATGTTTATTCGGAGTCGCTTTGTTGGCAATCATGGTTGCTCGCAATATGGATAGTGATTTTGTCAGCGGAATTACCAGTAAGCTGACGTTTTCCTACAGTTCTGTAGACGACCCAGAAAGCAGGCTTGCCAGGTGGCGTGCAGTATTGCCTTTTATCGCAGAACACCCTGTTTTCGGTCTAGGGCCAGGTGGTTTTTTAGGTTCCGATGGCTCCGGGCAGGGGATTGTGAGCTGGTGGTTGCAGATAATAGTGGAGGGTGGGCTTGTTTCCGCCGCATTGTTTTTCAGCTTTTATGTGAGCGTCTTTATAAAGGCGCTAAGGATAAGGGGCATCAGGAAATATGCTTATATCATTTCATTAGGTGCGGGAGCCGTACATTATAGTGTGATATCAGATTACTGGCTTCCGTGGATTTGGTTTCTATTTGTTGTGATTACTATGGAATCAAGACAATCTGGAGTTGGGCGTTTAGGTGTCGATGTATCCGGGAAGAATGGCACGGCACGTCAACACATATGAAGGTTATACATGTTATTACTGGCCTAAATACCGGCGGTGCGGAGATGGTGCTCTATAAACTGCTCTCCGTTATGGATCGGGCAACTTATACCGCTGAGGTTATTTCGCTCACTGATATTGGCCCTATCGGAACACAAATAGAATCTCTAGGTGTACGTGTACGCGCCTTGGGAATGCGTCGAGGAATACCAAACCCGCTGGCCGTATTAAAATTGGCAGGTTGGCTGCGGCAGTCAAAGGCAGATGTTATCCAGACATGGATGTACCATGCAGATCTTGTTGGAGGAATTGCAGCGAAGCTGGCTGGTGGTATTCCCGTAACCTGGGGTATACATCATAGTAATCTTGATCCGCATCTCAGTAAACAGAGCACAATCTGGACAATGCGGCTTTGCGCCTGGCTATCCAGATGGCTGCCTTACAAAATTGTCTGCTGTTCGCAAGGTGCGAAAAAAGTTCATGAAATAATGGGCTACGCTGCAGAGAAAATGATTGTGATTCCGAATGGCATCGATCTATCGGCCTTCAAGCCGGATCTGATGGCGCGTGCAAATATCCGCAAGGAATTGGGGGTTTCTGAAGAGGCGCTCATCATTGGGCTCGTTGCCCGCTTCGATCCACAGAAAGATCACCATAATTTCATTGAGGCAGCGGGAATGTTTTACGCTGATTACCCGGATGTCTATTTTTTACTCTGTGGTGACGGAATTAATTGGGATAACCAGAGGCTTGTGGGCTGGATTGATGACGCGAGAGTGCATGATTGTTTCCATCTGTTGGGGCGGAGGCAGGATATTGCAAGGGTGACAGCCGCTCTGGATATTGCTGCATCATCATCATTTGGGGAATCATTTTCCTTGACAATCGGTGAAGCGATGGCTTGTGGTATACCCTGTGTTACGACAGATATAGAGGGCCCTGTTTCTCTTTTAGCTGGGTGTGGCTGGGTCGTGCCCATTCACGATTCGCGCGCGCTGTGCCAAGCTTGGCAGGAAATATTGGAGGCTTCTGGAGATGCCAGGAAAGAACGCTTGGATGCTGCCAGAGAACGTATTCAACGGCATTTTTCTCTTGAAGCTATGGCGGAAGGTTATCAGCATCTCTTCCTAGAAGTCCATAGAGATTCTTAATGAGCGGTATAGTTGGCTACTGGGATATAAGGGGGCGGCTGGGTCTATCGTTCTTACACCGGCGGGCCACATCGGACTTTACATGAAAATACTGATACAAAAATTCCTTCCATTGGCGGACATCCTCCTCATACCTTTCGTCTATCCTGCCGCATGGCTACTGAAGAATATACGAAGAGCAGGCGTACACAGGCTGCCACACAGCAAGAATGCTTTGATAAATGTAGGTGTATTTCCAATTTGTAATCATTACTACGAACCTCAGTTTGATAACCGAAATCCGAATCCAGACTTCTTTCAAGACAGAAATCTTCAAGGGATTAACTGGAATGTTTCTGGTCAACTGGAAATGCTAGAAAAGTTTTGTTTTTCTGAGGAACTTGCAGATATTCCGCAAGAGAAACCAGACACTCTAAGGTTTCATCTAAATAATGATGCGTTTGAATCAGGAGATGCTGAATATTGGTATCAGATAATTCGTACAATTAAACCAAAGAGAATATTTGAAGTGGGTAGCGGCAACTCCACTCTAATGGCAATTAATGCCATTAATAAAAATCAGGATGAAGACCCAAGTTATCAATGTGAACATATTTGCATTGAGCCTTATGAAATGCCTTGGCTTGAAGAGGTGGGTGTATCCGTAGTCAGGAAAAAAGTTGAAGAGATGGAGTTATCATTTTTCTCCCAACTACAAGAAAATGACATCTTATTCATTGATTCATCTCACATTATACGACCTCAAGGCGATGTCCTTTTTGAATATCTTGAACTATTGCCGTCTCTCAATACAGGTGTGATTGTTCATGTGCATGATATATTTTCACCCAAAAATTATCTCAAGGAATGGCTACAAGATAGGGTTAGGTTCTGGAACGAGCAATACTTGCTGGAGGCATTCCTCTCACACAATAGCAGCTGGAAAATTGTGGGTGCCCTCAATTACTTGCATCACAATCATTACGAGAAATTTAATTCGGTAGCGCCGTTCTTAACACCTGAACGAGAGCCAGGCTCATTCTATATTCAAAAAATCGCCTAGCAAGGGTAATCCCCCCGAGAACCTGCGGTGACCGGTTGAATTAACTACCGCTAAAAATGGGGGGGATTACTCATGAGTATATTAGCGGAAAATGCCGCTGGCATTATTGCCTGTGGGGCGCACTGATGTGCCAGGCCCGGCTAGAAAGTGTTAAGGAGATTTAATGAAAAGGTATTTACCGTGGTGGGCAAAGATCGCCGGGAAAATTGTTTTAAGCCGCCTTCCGGTTAGTGGAAGAACATGGCAGAAGCTTGGTTTGTTTTCACCGGGAAGTATGTTGGATTCGAATTATGCGATATCAGTACACAATCAACACTTTGCCGATTTACACGCGGTGTACGAGGGTATCTACTATCTTGAATTTGGTCCAGGTGATTCATTGGCTACTTGTATCATCGCTTGGGCCCATGGGGCTTCTGGAGGCTATTTAGTTGATAATGGGGCCTACGCATCTGAAGACATTCAGTGTTATTATTCATTGATTAAAAGGCTCATATCGATTGGATCGAGACGTGATATCAGTTGCCTTATGGACTGTAAAAATGTTGAGGAAATATTGTCTGCTACGAATTGCAAATATATGCAGAGTGGTCTGGAAAGTCTGAAATCAATTGAGGATGAATGCATAGACCTGATATTTTCACAAGCGGTTCTTGAGCACGTCCGTCTTGCAGAGTTTTTTGATGTTACTAAAGAGCTTTATCGTATTCAAAAAATATCTGGCATCGGTTCGCATTGTATAGACTTTAAAGATCATCTTGGCGGTTCATTAAACTCATTGAGGTTTTCTACAGATCTATGGGAAAAGGATTGGTTTGCATTTAGAAGCGGGTTTTATACCAATCGTATGCGATTGTCCCAGGTATTATTTCAATTTGAATCGGCGGGTTTTGTGGTTGAAGTTGCTAAAGCAGAGATGTGGGAACAGTTGCCACTACGAAAGGATCAAATAAGTGGAGAGTTCGTAAATCTGGAGGACACGGACTTATTAACAATGGAGGCAAATATAATCGTTAAAAAGCCCACTTATAATTTATGAAAAATGTACGCTGTAAGCTTATTTACTACGTTACTGAAGACTGGTATTTCTGCTCTCATCGGTTGCCGATCGCAAGGGCTGCACAGAATGCTGGATTAGAAGTGGTTGTCGCTACTCGCATAGGCAAACACGGTTTGTGTATCCAGCAGGAAGGCTTTCGCTTAATTCCGCTCGCAATGCGCAGGCGCAGCAAGAATCCTTTTTGGGAAGTTCTGGCTATTTTCGAGATCTTACAGGTATATCGTCGTGAGCAACCTGATCTGGTGCACCACGTGGCCATGAAGCCCGTGCTTTATGGTTCTTTGGCTGCCAGGCTCACGGGAGTGCCTGCCGTGGTCAATGCGCTGGCAGGAATGGGTTTTGTGTTTTCTTCTGACCGCTGGAAGGCGAAATTGCTAAAGCCATGGATCCGATCTGCTTTTCGGCTGTTGTTAAATCAAGAGCGTGGCAAGGTCATTCTTCAGAACCCGGATGATCAACGCCTGTTGGCTGAATCTAATGTGTTATCGCTGGATCATACTGTGCTTATTCGAGGCTCGGGTGTGGATGTCTCGCGTTTCCGAGCGTCCCCTGAGCCAAAAGATGGCCCGATAGTGGTAACCCTGGTTGCACGGATGTTGCTGGATAAAGGCGTGGTTGAATTTGTAAAAGCGGTCCGCCTACTGAAACAGCAGGGTATATCATTCAGGGCAATTTTAGTGGGTGAACCAGACCCGGAAAATCCAGCGTCGATCCCGGCGAGCCGGCTGCTTGACTGGCAGTCTGTAGGGATTATCGAATGGTGGGGTCGGAGAAGCGATATCCCGGCAGTGTGGGCACAATCCCATATCGCGGTGTTGCCTACCACTTATGGTGAGGGTGTGCCTAAAAGTTTGCTGGAGGCGGCATCATGCGCCCGCCCAATTATTGCCACAGATGTGCCGGGTTGTCGGGAAATTGTGCAGCATGAGAGTAATGGATTGCTGGTTCCTGTAAAGAATCCCGCAGCGCTTGCGCGTGCAATAGAGCGACTCATAACCGATCGAGACCTGCGTTGCAAAATGGGGAGCAAGGGCAGGGAGCTTGTGCAACGCGAGTTTGCCGAGTCGATCGTGGTGCACAAAACTCTTGATTTGTATCACTCCATGCTTGGGAAACGATGGCCGGAATCAACCTGACATCTACCCGGCTCGCGCTGATCAGTGGTGCAACGGGTTTTATCGGCCGGGTGCTGTGTCAGCAACTCCGTGAACAGTGTGTGCAGGTGCGTGGGGGTATGCGTCATGTGGCCGAGGGCCCCTGGGATGAGGTGGTTTTGTTCGACCTCGCAACTCAGAGGTTGCCAGAGGACGCGCTGACCGGGGTCGATACAATCTTCCATTTGGCGGGAAAAGCGCATGCGCTTTCCGAAACCCGGCAGGATGAAGAGGAATATTTTCGTATCAACACGGAAGGAACCGGCACACTGCTTGAAGCCGCCAATGGCGCCGGTGTGCGTCGCTTTGTCTTCATCAGCAGTGTGAAGGCCATGGGTGAAGGTGGCGACGTCTGCCAGGATGAAAGTGAGACATGTCGCCCGGAATCGTCCTACGGCAAAAGTAAACTGGCCGCAGAACGCCTGGTGCTGGAGGGTGACTATGTGCCAGAGCCTGTGGTGTTGCGCCTGAGTATGGTCTATGGTTCCTCACGCAAAGGCAATCTCCCCCGCATCATTGAGGCAGTTGCAAAAGGACGTTTCCCGCCCTTGCCGGAGGTCGGTAACAAACGTTCCATGGTTCATGTAGAGGATGTCGTACAGGCTGCACTGTTGGCTGCGGAAAAGCCGGCAGCGGTCGGGCAGACGTATATCGTCACCGATGGGCAAGCCTGTTCCACACGACAGATGTATGAATGGATTTGCGAGGCACTGGACAAGCCGGTACCGGCTTGGACGATACCGATAGGACTGTTGAAGGTGCTGGCGAAAGTCGGTGACGGTATTGGAGGGCTACGCGGGCGACGATTCTTGTTCGACTCGGACGCCCTGGATAAATTGCTTAGTTCTGCCTGCTACTCATCAGAAAAGATCCAGCGGGAACTGGGATTCAGGCCAACGTGGGATTTACGTTCTGCATTGCCGGAGATTGTAACCAGTCTGGGTATGAAGCGCGCGGGCGATTGAGTAACAGGTCGACAATGTTGAAGCGCATTTTTGATATTGTGTTCGCTGCCGTCATGCTGCTGATCTTTGCGCTGCCCATTGTACTAATAGCAGCGGCCATTCGTTTGACCTGCCCGGGTTCCGTGATCTACCGCTCTGAACGGATTGGCAGGAATAACCGGGTGTTCCACATGCCAAAATTCCGGACTATGCGGGTCGATACACCGGCCGTTGCCACCCACCTTATGGAAAACCCGGATGAGTACCTCACTCCCATCGGGGCATTCTTACGCAAATCGAGTCTCGATGAACTGCCACAGCTTTGGAGTATTCTGATCGGCAAAATGAGTATGGTTGGGCCACGTCCCGCGCTATTTAACCAGGAAGATCTGATTTCATTACGTACGGAGGCAGGTGTAGATAAATTATTACCTGGTCTTACAGGTTGGGCGCAGATCAACGGCCGGGACGAGCTTCCCATCCCTGAAAAAGTGAAGCTTGATGTAGAGTACATGAAGCAGCAATCCCTATGGTTTGATCTTAAAATAATTTTTCTGACTTTTGTTCGTGTTATTCACCGTCAGGGCGTGTCTCACTAAACATATTCCCATATATACAATATATAAAATGTGGGATGCAAATGGCAGATTACGTATAGGTGGCGTAAAATGCGCTTTTTGAAAAATAAGGAATGCCCGTTATTTGGGATTAGCTGGATGGATACAAAGTCGATAATCAGACCAAGATGATAAAAAAATTAATCAATAATCGTAGGTTAGCCATACTTCATGATCTTGCGATGATTCCGCTTGCTTGGTTTGGTGCGTATTGGCTGCGGTTTAATCTTGGTGTAATTCCAGGTGAATATCTGTCTGCGGCAATTAAAATCCTGGCGATTGTCGTCGTAATCCAGGCCATTGCGTTCCGTTATTATGGTCTCTACAGGGGCGTCTGGCGGTTCGCTTCAGTTCCGGATCTTATTCGCATCTGCAAGGCTGTACTGATCGGGATGGCATTTTCAGCAGTAACGATATTCCTTGTTACACGCATGGAAGGTATTCCCAGATCCGTATTTCCTCTCTATGGGCTTCTCCTTACCGCGCTGCTAAGTAGTTCCAGATTGCTGGTGCGATGGTCCAAGGATCGTGGAATCTACACCGATGAGTGCGAGAAACTGCTTATCGTCGGAGCCGGCAAGGCGGGTGAAATGCTGGTCAGGGACCTGCTTCGCAATCGCCAAGAGTGCTACCAGCCAGTTGGGTTCGTGGACGACAAGATTGCCAAGCAGGGCAGTGAGATTCACGGTGTTCGTGTTCTCAGTTCCTGTGACGAAATGATTGATCTGGTTGAGCAGTTGGATGTGGATCTGATTGTTCTGGCACTCCCTTCCGCCAAGTCTTACCAAATGCGCCGCCTGGTAAGCTTGTGTGAAAAAACGGGTGTTCCGTTCCGTACATTGCCGCCCCTGGATCGCCTGATGTCCGGGCAGGTCATGGTAAACCAGTTGCGCGAGGTATCTATCGACGACCTGCTCGGGAGAGAACCGGTATCACTCGACTGGGATGCGATCAGACTGGAGCTGAAGGATAAAAGTGTACTTGTAACGGGTGCGGGCGGCTCGATCGGTTCGGAACTCTGTCGGCAGATTGCAGGGCTGCAACCCTCCCAGTTGATTCTGCTGGATAGCAGTGAATTCAATCTCTATTCCATTGAAATGGAATTGCTCAAACGCTTTCCCAAACTGGAAATCACTCACTGTTTAAATGATGTCGTTGACCAGGTAGCGATAGAGAAAATCTTCAGGCATTCCGAGCCTGAAGTCGTCTTCCATGCGGCAGCCTACAAACATGTGCCGATGCTGGAGGACCAGATCAGGGAAGCAGCCAGGAATAATATACTGGGTACCCGCAGTATAGCTGAATTCGCAGACCGCTTCGGTTGCGAGGCCTTTGTGATGATTTCCACGGACAAAGCCGTCAATCCAGCCAATGTGATGGGTACCAGTAAGCGAGCTGCGGAGATTTTCTGTCAAAATCTGAATCAGCGATCGGCGACACGATTTGTGACTGTCCGTTTCGGTAACGTCCTGGGCTCTGCGGGAAGTGTCGTTCCCCT
>Ga0316192_10003542_pt1 | contig 11396 bp, 8 predicted proteins | sample MerIslwburrow_MG_FD_204931 | JGI IMG/M metagenome (GOLD analysis project Ga0316192, IMG submission 204931) | Coastal sediment microbial communities from Maine, United States - Merrow Island worm burrow | ecosystem: Environmental > Aquatic > Marine > Coastal > Sediment | place: USA: Maine...
AATAAACAACATTATGGAAAACCTTTTTCAAATTGCCATTAAATTTGCACCTCATCTTTTAATTCTAATGTTCTTGGCAATTACTTTTTTACAGTCGGGCGTTGATAAAATTAGTGATTGGAGTGGGAATTTGTCATTTTTAAAAGAGCATTTTAGCAAAACTTTTTTAAGAAAAAGCGTTCCACTTATGCTAGGTGTAATACTTGTTGGTGAAATTATAGTTGGTTTTTTAAGTATAATTGGTATTATTCAAATATACATTTCAGAGGTTACAACCATTGGCTTTTACGCATCGGTTATAGCCGCAAAAATATTGTTAGCGTTGTTATTCGGACAACGTATAGCTAAAGATTACGCAGGAGCTATGACTATATCCGTATATTTTTTGGTTACAGTTTTTGGTGTTTATCTTATGTCTTAGATCTGGTTTCTCCAATTAAGAATACTCCTTTTAAAAAACTCCATTTTTAAAATTGTCATTCTATTTTTCAAGATTCCGAAAACACTCAATTATTTAGAATAACGAATTCTGTTCTTCTATTTTTTTGATGAGCGGCTTCACTACATTCAACGCCATTTATACATTTATTTATCATTCGACTCTCACCATATCCCTTACCAGTTACCCTACTTCTTTCTATGCCATTAGAAACTAAATAATCAATTGTTGATTGGGCCCTGCGGTCTGATAATTTTAAATTATAAGCACTGCTACCTCGTGAGTCAGTAAAAGATGATACTTCTATTTTAATACTTGAGTTTTCTTTCATCATCTCAACAACCTTATCTAACTCCTCAGTGGCATCTTCTCTAATATCCGACTTATCAAAATCAAAATATATCTCATTAATACTTACGACTTCTTCTTTTATAATTTCTTTGGCTGTTTCAGGTTCTTTAACTTCTATTTTATCTTTACCCGGAATATCAGCGTTAATTGTTGCCGCTAAGGCCTCTTCCAACTCAGCTCCTGTCATTTTTGTCAAGAATTTATTAGCTTCTAATTCCGGAGCTCTATTATAATTTGCTGTATTAATAATATGTTCTTCTTTAGAATAATATAAGCTTGACGCTACTAATGTATAAGTTTGACTGCAATCTAAATCGAAACTATACTCTCCGTTTTTATCGGTTAGCACCTGTTGAACTTGATTACCATCATTGTCAAATAAAGTCATTGCTGCATCTTTTATTATTTGTAACGTTTCTTTGTCTTTAACCACACCGGCTATTTGTTGCAAACATTTTTCTGGCTTTATATCTTCTATAATGAACGAATACATATCATTATTATCCTGGCCTTGTAATCTATTTGAAGAGAAAAATCCGCCTTTATTATTACTATTAACTATGTAGGCAAAATCATCATTAATACTATTTACGGGAGATTCTAAATGCAACGGTTCTGATGCTATGTTAGAAAATATTTCCGTTGCATATACATCTAAATTTCCGTAACCGTCTTCACGACCATTAGAAGAATAGAACAAGATATTATTGTCAGTTATATAAGGAGTGACTTCATCACCAGTAGTATTTATTTTATCTCCTAAATTGGTTGGTTCACTGTATGTTCCATCCTCATTTATGCTCACAACATAAATATCAGTCCCTCCGTAAGATGATGGTCTATCTGATACAAAATAAAGTTTTTTGCCATCTTTACTTAAACTGGGTTCGCCAGCCGAAAAATTCTTTTTATTAAAAGGTAATTTTTCGATATTGATCCAATTCCCTAACGAATCTACGGTCGCCTTAAATAATTGTGCTTTATTTTTATTTCTTCGTTTTTTATGTTTTTTAGCCGAAAAATATACCGTTTTTTGATCTTTACTATATGTAATGCCTGTTTTGGAAACTTTCTTAAAGGCTTTAACCCCCTGAATAGGCTCTTTATTAACAATTTCTCCTTTTTCATCGATTTCTCCTACAAATAGATCTGACTGACTATTATTCGAATTTTCATCTGCCGGTCTCGTAAATACCACATTATTATCATCCAAAAACGCAACTCCATAATCCGATTGAGTGGTATTAATTTCTAAGTACTTGATATGATGCTTGCCAGAAGAGGTTTGCGCTGCAAGTGTCAATGAGGTAAGGACTACAAAGATTGACAAAAAAATATTTTTCATTTAATTAAGTGTTCGGTTAGCGATATAATAACGTAAGTTTTTTAAATTAAGTATGAGTTATTAACACTTTTAAGACGAATTGTTAATAAACAAAAAAGCTCCAGATAATATCTGGAGCTTTAACTAATTGATTATTAATAATTTAAATCACTTTACCTCTGTCGCCTCTTGTTTCTTTTCTTCTGAATCCTTATTCTTATATGAATCATTCAGTGCCTCCAAAATAATATCTGTAATATCAGACTTAGAATCACCATAAAGAACAGTTTTAGTTTGACTTGATGTTCCTAAAATATAAGTGTATCCATTATTTTTTGCGTAATCGGCTACAAAATCCTCTATATTCTCATTTATTTCAGTCATTTTATCTTGCCCATCCTTTTGAACATTCATTTGAGCTTGTTGCTGGCTCTGCTTTAACACTTCTTGTTGTTGCATTAAATTTTGCTCTTCTTGTTGCCTTGCTTTTGTTGTCATTTTATCAGCTTTCGCATAATAATCGGTAACTTTTGCTTGATAAACTTTGGCTTGCTCATCCAATTCTTTACCTATCTCGGCAGATTTTTTATTCATTTCTTTCTCCGCATCTTTAGTCCCTTTATACTCTTTCAATATTTCTTCGACATCAACATATGCTATTTTTGTTTGTGTACAAGAAATTAATAATACAGTTAACAGTAATGTTACTCCTAATTTTTTCATTATATATTTATTTATAAATTTTGCGCAAAACTACATAATTTTAACAAAACTCAGAAGAATTAATTTTAAATAAGCGATACTTATCATTTTAATTATTTCAATAAAGAAAGGTTATTATAAATGAGGCAATAATGCCGTTATTTCTAAGCCTTTTAACTCAACATTGACAATAGTTTATATAAGAACCTATAAAAACCTCTTAAATTAGCTTAAAATAGGTTTTAAATCTTCTTTATAACATAAATGAGAGACGAATACTCTTTTGAGCTTCTTGCTTTTAAATTAGACCGTAATCCAATAAGAAACGCTTTTAAGAAATTTGATTTTCCTGTTTTATACTTTTCAGAAAGTAAGCTTACATAAAAGGAATCAAATTTCATTGGTAAGGTTTTAGTAACTTTCATATTTGCCAATTGAAACAATTTATCAATTGATAGTCTCGAAAAATGCCATAAATGTCTGGGCACATCATATGCCGCCCAAAACTCTTTATAATAAGTTGCATCGTAACTTTTATGATTAGGCACTGCGACTACTAAAATTCCATCCGGTTTTAAAATTTTTTTTAATATAGAAATATATTCATTTAGGTTTGGTACATGCTCTAACACATGCCACATAGTAATAACATCAAATTGCTTTTTACCTAATTCTGATATATCCTTTGAAATTTCTGTAAAGGTTTTTTTCCTTGTCTCTTTATTAGCATTATTATTTGGTTCTACCCCATCTACACTCCACCCATTTTGTTTGCATGCCATTAAAAAATCACCTGTGCCTGAACCAATATCCAATACAGTTTTATTAGTAGTGTTAAAAGAATTGATCAGTTTAACTTTTTGTTTTATAGTGTAATTTCTTACAGTTTGGTATACCTTATCAATGAAAGATTTTTTCGAATCTGAATGAGAAATATACTCGTCACTATCATAATATCTACTCAAATCACCAATAGCAGGCCTTGGAGTTGTTACTAAAAGTTGTGATTCTTTATCTATATAAATAGAAAATGTTTCACGTGAAACAGTATAATCTTTGCATTTTAAAAAAAGATCTAAAGAAGTATTTGCTATCGGAGATTTTTCTACTTGTTTCACGTGGAACATTAATTTTATCTTCCCATATAAACTAACAGAACCGAAACATCACTTGGCGAAACTCCTGAAATTCGGCTCGCTTGTGATATACTTGTTGGCTGGATATTGGTCAGTTTTTCTCTCGCTTCATAAGACAATGACTTTACTTTATGGTAATCAAAATTAGAAGGAATTGAAATGTTTTCAAGCCTATTCAATTTATCTGCATTGTTCTTTTCTTTTTCTATATAACCGGCATATTTAACATGTATTTCGGTTTGTTCAATGATTTCGTTATCAATATTATTATCGATTATAAAATCATTAACCCCTGGAAATTGACGTACATCATTAAAATCTAACTGGGGTCGAGATGCTATTTTAAACATCTTCATAGACTGATTTATTTCGGCCGAATTTTTTTCCTTCAGAATAGGGTTTGCCTCGGGTGGTTTAATACTGCTCTCTTGCAAAAAACAAACAAATGCATCGGTTTTTTCTTGCTTTTCTATTACACGATTCATCCGTTCTTGAGAGGCCAATCCTATTTCAAAAGATTTTGGGGTCAATCGTAAATCCGCATTATCTTGTCTTAATAAGGTTCTATACTCTGCCCGGGACGTGAACATTCTATATGGTTCTTCTGTTCCCTTCGTTATTAAATCATCTATTAAGACTCCTATATATGCCTCATTTCGTTTCAGTATGAAAGGAGGTCTTTCTTGAATTTTTAACGCAGCATTAATACCGGCCATCATTCCTTGTGCCGCCGCTTCCTCATAACCAGTTGTTCCATTTATTTGACCAGCAAAAAATAAATTTTGAATTTTTTTTGTTTCCAACGTATGTCTTAGTTGGGTAGGCGGAAAGTAATCGTACTCAATTGCATAACCAAATCTAAAGAATTTTACCTTTTCAAAACCCTCAACTTTACTGAGCGCTTTAGCCTGAACATCCTCAGGCAACGATGTTGAAAAACCATTTACATAAACCTCAACAGTATTCCACCCTTCCGGTTCAATAAACAATTGATGCCTGTCTTTAGTTGCAAAACGATCTATTTTATCTTCTATAGAAGGACAATATCTAGGCCCTATACTTTGTATCCGGCCACTAAACATAGGTGATCTCTCAAAGCCTTCACGTAATAGATCATGAACCTCTAGACTAGTATATGTCATGTGACATGATCGTTGGATTGTTAACGGTTTTGTTAATCTATTAAATGAAAATTTTTCAGGATTCATATCCCCTGGTTGTTCTGTCATTTTAGAATAATCTAACGACCGTCCATCAACTCTTGGTGGAGTTCCGGTTTTCATTCTACCTGCTTGGAACCCTAATTTTAATAAATTTTCGGTAATACCTACTGAGGCCTTTTCACCAGCTCTACCGCCTCCAAATTTTTTATCGCCTATATGTATTAAACCATTCAAAAAAGTACCGGTAGTTAATATTACTGTTTTGGCTTTAATTGTAACGCCCAGCGAAGTTTTTACACCAACTATTTTATCTCCTTCCACTAATAGCTCATTAACCATATCTTGATAGAAATCTAAATTTGGCGTTTGTTCTAACATTGTTCTCCATTCTTCAGCAAAACGCATTCTATCACTCTGTGCTCTTGGGCTCCACATTGCTGGCCCTTTGGATTTATTCAGCATCTTAAACTGAATCGCCGTTTTATCTGTCACAATACCGCTATATCCACCCAATGCATCAATTTCACGCACTATCTGTCCTTTCGCTATTCCACCCATGGCTGGATTACAGCTCATTTGAGCAATGTTCTGTAAGCTCATTGTAATCAAGAGGGTACTTGCCCCTAAATTGGCACTAGCAGCCGCAGCTTCACTGCCCGCATGGCCACCACCAACAACAATAACATCATATGTTTCTTGAAATAAACTCATTGTTTCACGTGGAACATCTATAAATGGATATTAAAAAGTGCGCAAAGATAAGTAATAATCCTCTTTCTTGCGCATTAACCGCTTGTCTTCTTTAGTTTTATCTTTGTAGCCACAAAAATGAAGAATGCCATGAATTATGACCCGCTGTAGTTCATCGTCAAAATTAACTTCAAATTTTACGGAATTGTCTCTTACCCTATCTACAGAAATATATATGTCTCCAGAAAGTTTCTTTCCTAGCGAATAATCGAAACTAATTATGTCCGTTAATGTGTTGTGTTTTAGATATTTAACGTTAATATCTAACAAATAATCATCCTCACAAAAAATATAATTAATATCTCCCTCTTTAAAATCTTCATTAACGATTGATTTAGAAATCCAACTAGCAATTTTTGTTTTCGTTTTTAGCTTGAACTCCGTTTCGTAGTTGAATGTAATCATTTACTGGGTTTTCTTGAAATATTCTTGTACTTTCCTTTTATAATTAGTTCTTAAGGGTAAAGGTTCTCTATCTAAAACTTCCTTCGAATTAAAATAAAGTTTTTTATTTTTTATTCGTGGGATTGTTCTTTTGTTAAATTGAGTTTCGTTGGTTTCTGACTTTCTTTTACTGTCTTTTCCTTGTTTAAGAGTTGCATCCTCTAATTTAAGTAATTCATGTTCTAGGTGCAGCATTTGTTGCATTACCTCATTAGTAAATCCTTTATCTAATAATTGTTTCTCTAATTCTTCCATTTGTTTCAACGCTTCTTGCCCTTTCGAGCTGGACCTACCATCCTTACCAATCATTTCCTGCAATGCTTGCCTTAGAGCGTTCTGTTCTTGATAGATTTGGTATTGCTCCCCACTCATTTGTTCTCTACCATTACTTCCCTCTTTTTTACCTTCTCCATTATTTTCGCCCTTTTTGATACCTTCTTTCATTTTCTCTCCCAACCCTTTTTGCTTCTCTATAATATCTGGTAAACTAATAGAATTTCCTTTTCCTTTTCCTTCACCCATCCCTGGGTTTTGCAAACTATTTAATAAATTACTTAGCATATCAGCCAAATTATTTGCAGCAGTCATCGTATATTGTTGGTTAGACCTTCCTTGCTGTATTCTATTTTCGGCAATATTTTGTAAGGACTTATCAGTATTATAATGTACATCTGTCAAGTCTTTTTGAATATTAGAAGAAAGTTTTCGTAATCGTAATGATAGTGTGTATAAACTATCATCAATATGTTCAAAATGTTCCTTTAAAATTTGTTGCTTTTTTAGTTTAGCCGGAAATTCCGCATGAGCTGCATCAACACCTTCAAATGATACCATTAATTGCTCCTGCTCGAAAGAAAAAATAAGTAAATTCTCAATAATTGCACGCAAATCATCTATATTCTCATCTATCGATTCACCCTGCATAGCTTCCATGGCTCCTTTCATATTCTGCGCAAGTTGTTTCATTTTTTTTGCTGCGGCTTTTTGTTGAAGAACAGCTTTTTTTTGCAATGTTTCACGTTTGATGGTTCTATTTTCGCCTTTCCTTTCTGCCTCTTTTTGTTCCAGTTTTTCAGTAGCTTGTTTCATTAATTCCTTTGTTTCATCTTCTTCGGATCTTGTGTCAGGAAAATTCATAGGTTGTGCCAAGTTTTGATTTTCTTTACGTAATTCATCAAAATCCTTTTTAATATCATCAAATTCCTCATTTAACTTCTTCTGCTCCTCAACACTATTCATTTTTTGTTTTGCCAGCTTGTCTTCTTTGTTAGAAAGTGAATCTAACTTTTTGGAGATTTGTACCGCCTTTTTTTCAACAAAAAAACGTTTTGTCAATTCTAACATACGCTCTAAGGTTCTCTTTTTTTGTTTATTTTGTTGTGTGAGTTTTTCTAATTTATCAAGCATTCCTTCTTTATCAAGTTTCTCTGTCATTTTCTTTAACTGCTCTAAAAGCCCATTCCTCTTTTGTAATTCTTGTGCTTCTTCTATTCGCTTCTTAAGCTCCTCTTTTTTATCCCTTAATGATTGATCTTCATTCCGGAATTCTTGTTCATTTAAATTCTCCTTAAGTTCCTCGGTGTGTTTCTCCAGCATTTCTTGATACAGTTCTTGACGTTTTAAAAAATCATCTAGTTCTTTTTTATCATTCCAATTTAACGCTGATTTATTCTTTATTTTTTTTGAAAAATCCTCAAATTCTTCGTTCAATTGCTCAGCTTTCTTAGCTGTCTTATTAAGTTCATCAAAATTTTGTTGCTGTTCTTTTAATAAATCATCTGTGATTTCTTGTTCAGTTCTATTATAATATTTAAAAACGTTACTCTTAACCGATTTGTTACCATTAATAGCATCATTATCAAATACTTCAAAGTACATTTCATAAGTCATACCTTCATTTATCTCTAATTGTAATGGGGACAATATATAGTAAAACTCCTCGAAATTTGTTTTTTTAATTTCAATAGTTTGTTTTTTTAGAGCTGCTTTATTTTCAATCGTATAATAGACTAAATTCAACTTACTTAAACCGTAATCATCACTTACTTGACCAGCAAACTGTACCGGTCCTCTACTTACTGAATCTATATCTGTCTTCACGTCAATTTCAGGAAACTCATCTTTTACAACCTCAATAACATAACTCAACTTCTCATAATCCTTCAAATTTTTGTTTGAAGTGCTAATTTGATAGCCTACTGTCTGATTCAATTTTTTCTTGATTGAAAAATCATTAGATGTGTTCAATTCAAAGGGGTATGAATCGTCACTAATAAAAGTTAATGAATCTGTTTCTTCTGTTCTAATATTCCAGGTAACATCTGTGCCTTCGGGTACAACTGCGTAACCTGTGTTTTTGACCATTTCGTCTTTTTTACCTGTATAACTTGGATAGTCTAAAACCATTTCAAAACCAATAACAATTGGAATCTTTATTATATTTAACTGATAATTTTTAGACCTTATGCCATTTGCTTCCAAATAAAAAATTATCGATTCATTAAAGTTTATAAAATCATAAGAAAATAAACCATGACTTTTATCTTTTAAAATATAGTTTTCTGAGTTAAAATGTATCTTAACATTTTCAGGAATTAAATCCCCTACAGTCTCCACCTCTAATTCAAAAGGCTTCCCTTCTATGATGCTTAAATTATTGTTTAAAACTCTAAAACTAAATGGTGCTGGTTGTTCATATGCCGTTTGATAGTGTACAACCCTGGTTAAGCTATCATTAAAAATGGATATATTGCCAGTAAGATAAACTAAAAGCCATATTACCAACGGAATAGATAAATATTTTACATACTTAATATTGCTTCTGAAATTAACAGCTTTTTTAAAAATGAAAGGTTTTAAAGATTCCGATTTTTGTTCAATACTGGCAATTAACAATTCCGACTGCTTTGCGTTCTCATTGAGCTGAAGTATATTCAACAATTTGTCATCAACTTCCGGGAAATGGTTCCCAATAATTTTCGATGACTCCTTAAGGGAAATTCCTTTTTGAAAACCTAATAGTTTAGATATTGGTATCACTATAAATTTAATAAGTAATCCCAACTCAACCAGAATAAAAGCAAAGAATAAAATACTCCTGGCCTTAGGTGGTAACCATAGAAAATATTCTACAAACAACGTAATGATAAAGTACAACAAGCCAAAGGCAGAAAATAAAATCAGACCTTTGATAAGTTCATTTGAATAAAACCTTATAATGAACTCTTTAAGTTTTTGTTGTATGCTTGTAAAATTCCTCATGTATTTATAAAACATAAAAATACTATTTTCATTGTCAAATAGTATCTTTGCATTCAAATTTTAACAGAATGATTAACAACGTTAGAGTACGATTTGCGCCGAGCCCAACAGGGCCCTTACATATTGGTGGTGTAAGAACTGCATTATTTAATTATTTATTTGCTAAAAAACACAAAGGAACATTTATACTTCGCATTGAAGATACTGATCAAAATAGGTATGTTGAAGGAGCTGAAAAATATATCATTGAAGCTCTAAATTGGCTAAACATTCCTTTTGATGAAGGCCCGGAGATCGGTGGTGAATTAGGTCCTTATTGTCAATCCGAACGAAAAGACATATATAAAAAATATGTTGATGAGTTAATCAATTCTGGTAACGCCTACTATGCTTTTGATACTGCAGAGAAATTAGACTTTCATAGAAAAAATCATGACGCAAAAGGGAAAACCTTTATTTACAATTGGCATAATCGATTAAAACTAGACAATTCTTTAACGCTTAACCCTGAAGAGGTACAAAAACGCCTTACTGTCGGAGAAAAGTACGTAGTGAGGTTTAAATCTCCCGAAAATGAAACATTGTTACTAAATGATATTATTAGGGGTGGTATCAAAATTGACACCAATGTGCTCGATGATAAAATTCTATTCAAATCAGATGGAATGCCCACTTATCATCTTGCTAATATTGTGGATGATCATTTGATGAAAATAAGCCACGTAATTCGTGGTGAAGAATGGTTACCTTCTTTAGCTTTACATGTATTGTTATACAGAGCTTTTGGATGGAAAGAACCCGAATTTGCACATTTGCCCCTCATACTGAAGCCTGAGGGAAAGGGTAAATTAAGCAAGCGTGACGGAGATAAATTAGGATTTCCCGTTTTTCCAATAGAGTGGAAAATTGACAATGATGTTTCCCGTGGGTATAGAGAAGATGGTTATTTTCCTGAGGCTTTAGTAAATATGCTGGCCTTACTAGGATGGAATGAGGGTGAAGGATCTGAAAAGGAAATTTATTCATTAAACGAGCTTATAAATGTTTTTAGTTTAGAACATGTAAGTAAGGCGGGAGCAAAATTTAATCCTGAAAAAGCGAAATGGTTTAACCAACAATATTTACATCAAAAAAGTAATACTGAATTAACTGAATTATTTTTGCCCATTCTTGAAAAAGAACTGAATGCAGCTGCAATCAAAAGTGAAGAATCTGAACATCAAATTTCAAATTTTATTCAAAACAATAATGATTACGTAACTAAAGTTGTTAGTTTGATTAAAGATAGAGCAACTTTCGTTTCTGACCTTTGGAATCTAAGTAGTTTCTTTTTTATGAGTCCGACTACTTATGACGAAAAAGTTGCCAGAAAAATATGGAAGCCTGAAACGGGTAAGTTAATGAACGATTTGGTTGAAGTACTGGGTTCAATAGATGATTTTTCATCTCAAAATATTGAAACTTTCGTTAAAGAATGGATTACTTCTGAAGAAATTGGTTTCGGAAAAGTGATGCAACCTTTGCGCTTAAGCTTAGTAGGGGCATTAAAGGGTCCCCATTTATTTGATATTATGGGTTTAATAGGTAAAGATGAAACTATCAGTAGCATAAAAAATGCAATAACTAAATTATCTGTGTAAGTTTTTAAGAAATATCGCGACTATTGATTTGCTAAATCAATTTGTTATGAAAAAATTCTATTTAGTACTGTCGATATTCGTCTTACTTAGCTCTTTTTCAAACGCCCAAGATGCGTTTTATAAAATTGAATTTATCAGCAATTGGAGTATCACAACACATCCCGCAGATTACCCATCAAGTTCTGC
>Ga0316192_10003545_pt1 | contig 11384 bp, 9 predicted proteins | sample MerIslwburrow_MG_FD_204931 | JGI IMG/M metagenome (GOLD analysis project Ga0316192, IMG submission 204931) | Coastal sediment microbial communities from Maine, United States - Merrow Island worm burrow | ecosystem: Environmental > Aquatic > Marine > Coastal > Sediment | place: USA: Maine...
TCAATCCTACGCACACAATGCAGGGTGTCCGGAATCAATCCGCTCGTTCAGGGGTCCACTCGCCACACACACGACATGCGTGCGAATGCCCTTGTGGCATGGACGGATCGCCCGCCCATAGGTGCCGTTATGGTCGGGGGTGGTGAGGCGGTCCCCGACGATCGCCAGCTCGGCGGGACGATGAGATACCCCCGGGCTGGAGAGCCGGAGGTATCTCTGCTCATCGTTCCCGTCTAGGACTTTGGCAAGTAGGTTTCGAAGGTTCCGTGGAACCCAAACACATTTTCCAGGCCAGCGACAGACACTCCCGGTCCAATCAAGCCCTTTTGATGGACGGCATAACCGTCCCACTGCTTGAAGTGGCGAGCTGCATAGTCAACGGTGCCTTCCGATGCGAAGGGGAAGGGCGGGACGGGCCCTACTTCGGGGGCGAAGTCCCCGAAGTCAACGGAACCTTTGGCGTATCCCGCCATCAGGACTCTGCCCGGTTTGCACCGCTTCAACACGCCGTCCTTGGTCTTGAATTTCCCGGTGAAGATCTTCCAATCCTCGGCATACTCGCCGGGATCACCGACGAAGCCGGGATCGGAGTAGAGGGCCATCCCGAACGTCTTGCCATCGATCACGATGGTCCCGAACCACGAGATCTTCTCACACCCATACCTGCCCGGATCGGGGATGCCTTTGGGATCCGGGTTGTTGTTGAGGACCATGACCTGGTCGCCGCTCGGCGGCTGGTGCCGGTGACGGCCGTGTTTGTTGCATGCGCTCACCGGAGCGGCTGCGATCAGCGTCAGAGCGACAATAATTGCGAGGACAAATAGGAGTCGCTTCTTCATCGTGTTCTCCTTCCCTGCTGGAGCGCCTCACCACCAGGGGCATCAACCGATGTACGAGGAGAGATTGGTCGGTGGAGATTGACACGAGCGGGTCGGTCGGTGTCCGAGGGAGAGGTACGGGTGCGGAACACCTCCTTCCCTCCCTATGCCCCGAACATGCGCTCGCAAACACACCGCCACAAGAGGCAAACCAAATGCCCGTAGCAACAACCGAACGAGCAACCGGGACACTCGGAACCAGCGGCGGCAACCAGAGCAGCGAGCGGCAGCATCGCACGCCCGGGCCTTTGACGAATAGACCGCCCTATGCGAGAAGAACACCGACGATGGCCCCACCCGCCTGTCGCCGAGTCGCAGGGATCGCGGCGCAATCGTGACTATCACGATGCCCGCTCCCAGTATGAGGGCGGCCACGACGCTCATGGCAGCACCCTGGGGGCGCGTGACAGGCGAGCAGAGCGGCGAGCGATGAGGAACCCGTGTGATGTGAGGGCGAAGCCGACGGCGATGACGAGGGATCCGTGACCGGGCCACCAGTCGTCAACCTGTCCGCAGACATGAACGAGAGAACCCTGGCGAGTTGATCTCACCGAAGAGCCGCATTCCGTCACCCCAGGTGGCATCGACGAAGTAGACGAGCAGAAGTCGATGCCCCGGCCCGCGATCTCCTGGGTGATCCCGTCGCCGAACTGCAGACTCCGACCACATTCGCCTAGGCTTGCGCTACGGCGGCGAACCCGCGCGCCGAAGAGGAGGAAGGACGACTTATGACACGTGCACGAACGCTTGTTGTAGCGGTGCTCGCGCTTGCGCTGCTGGCTGCTGCGTGTAGCGATGACGATTCCGTTGACACAGGATCCCTAGGCCTCATCAGCGATGGGACGCTCACGGTCTGCACCGATTCGCCCTACCCCCCGATGGAGTACGAAGAGGACGGCGAATTCACTGGATTCGACATCGAGCTAATGCGTGCGATCGCCGACGATCTGGGACTGGAAACTTCCGTAGTGAATATTGGTTTTGATCCGATCACATCGGGCCTCGCCATGGACTCCGGCGAGTGTGACATCGCGGCAGCGTCGATCACGATCACCGAGGAGCGTGAAGCCAACATCGATTTCAGCGAGGGGTACTTCTCCGGCGACCAATCCTTGCTGACCACCGAAGGCAGCGGAGTCGCCTCGATTGCCGATCTGAGCGGCAAGAACCTGGGCGTCCAGACGGGCACAACCGGAGAACAGTATGCAGCCGAGAATGCGACCGGTGCCAACCCCGTCTCGTTCGAGAACCCCGGCGACCTCATCACGGCACTCAATGCCGGAGAGCTTGACGCAGTACTCCAGGACATCGTGACCAACGGTGACGCTGCCCTCAACAACTCCAATCTGGTGCTCGTTGAGATCTACACCACAGACGAGTTCTACGGCTTCGCCGTCAAGGAAGAGGGAGCCGAGAACCTGATTGCTGCGGTCAACACGTCGCTGGCCAAGCTCCGCGACGACGGCACGTATGACGACATCTACGAGGAGTTCTTCCCGACCAGCTGATTGTCTCTACCCACTACGTACTGGCGGGGCGGTCCGATGGGGCCGCCCCGCATTGCCGTCCGGAGGTGCCTCTGCAGGGGAGGGACCCAACGCGGTAACGTATATGGCGAATGGCGATAGCTACCAAGTCGAGCCGGATGCGTCGCGCCGAGATCAGAAGGCGTGTCATCTACGTTGCCACCGGCATCTTGCTTGTGGTTCTTGCCTTCACCGTTGATTGGCAGCAGGTCCAGCAGAGCTTCTTCCAACCCGACATCATTAAGGCGATGTTCCCCGATGTTGTCCTCATCGGGGCCAAGAACACGATCATCTACACGACCTTGGCATTCAGCTTCGGTCTCGTGCTGGCGTTGATCCTGGCGTTGATGAAGCGATCCACCATACGTCCCTACCGCTGGTTTGCCACGGGGTACATTGAACTCTTTCGTGGCCTACCGGCGCTGATCACCATCATCTTGGTCGCGTTCGGTCTGCCGTTGGCGCTTGGCATCCGCATCCCGGGCGGAACCCTTGGGAAGGGAACCCTCGGGCTTGGGCTCGTTGCCGGCGCCTACATGGCAGAGACCATTCGTGCCGGAGTCGAAGCAGTACCGCGCGGGCAAATGGAAGCGGCTCGGTCCCTCGGCATGCCGAAGGGCACCGCGATGACGTACATCATCCTGCCCCAGGCCTTCCGCATCATCATCCCGCCCCTCACCAACGAGTTGGTCTTGCTGATCAAGGACACCTCGCTCCTCTTCGTGATCGGTACCACACCGCTCTCGAAAGAGCTCACCAAGTTCGCTCGCGACTTCATGACCAGCACACAGAATGCGACGCCCCTCACCGTGGTCGCCTTCATGTACCTGCTCATCACACTCCCGCTGACATTCTTGGTCCAGCGGCTGGAGCGCAAGGCGGGTAAGGGGCGATGACCGTTGCGGTGCCGCCGATCGAGATCGAGGACCTCCACAAGTCGTTCGGGGTGCTCGAAGTGCTCCGTGGTGTCGATCTCTCCGTCACGACGGGCGAGGTGATCTGCATCATCGGGCCATCGGGTTCCGGTAAATCGACGCTGCTTCGTTGCGTCAACCTTCTCGAGGTTCCATCGGCGGGCCGGGTTCTGATCGAGGGCTATGACATCACGGACCCGGAAACCGACGTTGATGAGGTTCGCGCCAAGATCGGCATGGTGTTCCAGCAGTTCAATCTGTTTCCCCATCTCACCGTGTTGAAGAACCTCACCATCGCGCAGCGCAAAGTCCTCGGTCGCTCGAGCGATGAAGCAATATCGGTCGCCGAGGCAATGCTGTCGCGAGTGGGTCTTGCCGACAAGCGAGACGAGTACCCGATCCGACTGTCGGGCGGCCAGCAACAGCGAGTGGCAATTGCTCGCTCGTTGTGCATGAACCCCGACATGATGCTGTTCGACGAGCCGACCAGCGCCCTCGACCCGGAATTGATCGGCGAGGTGCTTGATGTGATGCGGGCTCTTGCCGACGAAGGCATGACGATGCTGGTTGTCACCCACGAGATGGGGTTTGCCAAACAGGTTGCCGACCGGGTTCTCTTCATCGATGAAGGTGTCATCCAAGAGCAGGGTCCGCCCCGCGAAGTCCTCGAGAACCCCAAGAGCGAGCGGACCCGCCGGTTCCTTCGCGCCGTCGAGCACTGAATCACGTCGGTGGCATACACGTCGACGCAGTCACCTGGGTCGATGCGACCGCGGACCGCACGGGCCTGATCGAGCGCTACAGCCAGCAGATCCGGGGCTGTCTGGACGTCGGGCGAACGGAGCAGGCTCGGAAGGAGTGGCTCGCCGGCCGTGAGCAGCGCGGCGAGGGCCCTGGGAGAGAGCTCGCCGACCGTGTTGGTGAAGCGGAGGTAGAAGTTCCCGTTGCTGGTTCGGAAGATGCCAACCGTGTCCGACCCCGGTATGCCCTTCTGCACCCAACGGCCCGCGATGATCTTGTCACCATGGCCGCCGTAGATGAACGAGTGCTCGGCGAGGCCTTGCGTGTGGGTGCTGCGGTACCATGAAAGACGCGAACTGCGGCGCGATCACGTCGCGAATCAGGGGTGTATCGACGATTCCGGGGTTGACGGCGTACACGTGATCCTCCCCAGGTTTCATCACCGGTCTGGCACCGGTGCGCTGAGTGTACGCGGCGGGGGAGTCGCAGGCCCGGGGGGTTGGTGCGTCTCGCCGGTGCCTCGGCTGGTCGGTTGGGTGCCCGGTTTGTGTCGGCCTAGACCGAGATCAACGGGGCGAACAGGAACACCAAACCGATGCTCACGGCACCCACGGCCACCGCCGCCGCGATCCCGACCACAAATGGCTTGAATCCGAGGCCTTTCAACTGGGTGATGGATGTTCCGAGTCCAACGGCGGCCATCGCCATGGCGAGGCAGTACTCGGCCGTGGTGCGGATCGCATGGACGAGGTCGCCCCATGCCTCCTCTCCCCAGATCCCGTATGCGGTGCCGCTCGATTCGATGCCCGCGTCGCCGATCGAGCGGAAGGCGGCCATCGCAAGGAACCCGAGGATGAAGACCGGCATCATGTCGATGATGCGAGTGCCCTGGCCGGTCTTCATACCTTCGGAACGTTGCCGGCGGACGTACACGTAGGTGATCAGGGGGATGACAACGACCATCAGCACGTTGCGAACCAGTTTGCTGACGATGGCGACGTCGGCCGCGCTCGGCGAGGTGGTGATGTTGAACGACTGGTCGTAGATCAGGCCGGCACCTGCAACCTGGGCGGTCTCGTGGATCGACGTCCCGAGAAAGAGGCCAACCTCGATCACGTCGCCGCCGAATATGAGGTTGCCCAAGAACGGGTAGACCAGCATCGCGGCGATCCCGAACACGGTGATGTTCGCGATCGCGTATGCGACCTCTTCCTCCTTGGCACGAATGCCCGGTGCAGTCGCCACGATTGCTGTTGCGCCGCAGATGGCCGTTCCAACGGCTATCAACGTCCCGAGCCGCTCGGGAAGCCCAAGCCGGCGGGTCGCAACGGTGGCGACCACGAGGCCGGTGATCACCGCGCCGATCACAATCGGCACTCCGAACGCACCGACTTCGAGCACATCGGCGATGCTCAGCCGGATCCCGAGCAGGATGATGCCCAGGCGGAGGAGCTTCTTGAGAGAGAAGGCCACGCCCGGGGCGAACACCGCGTTGAGTCCAACGGTGTTGCGAACGATGATGCCCAGGACGATGGCGACCAGGATGAAACTGACAAGACCATTGATGCCCAGAGCGGAGTTGATCAGGTCCGCCACGAGCACGGCAGCCGCCACCACCGCGGCAGACAGCGCCACTCCCGGGATGAGCGACGGGACACGGTTGATGGTGGTGCCGAAGAGGAGATTCTCGAGTGTGCTCGGAGTACGAGGTGCGGCTTGCTTGGTCATCTCGCTTGCCGCCTCCCTCTCTCACACCACGAGCCGACCCCAACCTCCGGCGGGCCGTGGTGCATGAATGTCAACCGTAGCCGGGGGGGCCGGTCTGGCCGGGTTGAATTGGGCCGGCTTCGTCACACCAGTCAAGTCACTGACGCTGGGGACCAGGGGTCGATGCCGAGGACCGGCGGATCGACGACCGGATTGTTGGGCCGGATCGGCTTGACGGGGAGGTATGCCGAACCGAGCGCCGGTCGAGGGTCAGCTTCTCCCTTGTTCGGCCACATTGCCATCGCCCGCTCCGACATCGCGGTGATCGACAGCGATGGGTTCACTCCCAGATTGGCCCCTACCGCTGCTCCGTCGACGACGTGCAGCTCCGGATGACCGAACACACGGTGGTACGCGTCGATGACACCGGACGACGGATCCGCCCCGATCGCCGCGCCGCCGAGGATGTGTGCGGTTGTCGGGCGGTTGAGGAGGACCTCGTTGATGGAGCTCATCGCGTCCCCACCCATGGCCTCTGCCGCTATGCGAGCTGCCTCGTTGGCGACCGGGATGTAGGTCGGATTCGGCTCTCCGTGGCCCTGACGCGAGACAATCCTGCTTCCGAAGATGCCGCGCTTGCGGATCAACCGCAGCGAGTTGTCGTAGCTCTGCATGACGAGAAGGATTACCGACCGTTCGGCCCACCGTCGCAACGACATCGAGCGGAACCAACGAATCGGATGCGTCAGGATGTTGATGAGATACCGCAGCGGACGGGGAAGGCCTGGGCCCCCGTCGGTGAGAACAGTGCCCAGCAATCCCATTGCCGAACTGCCTTTCGGGTAGCGCACCGGCTCGATGTGCGTGTGTGGTTCGGGATGAACCGATGATGTGATTGCCACACCTTGCGAGTAGTCGACGTCGGTGGAGCGAGCTGTCGCGCCGAGGAGGACCTCGGAGTTCGTTCGGACGAGTTGCCCCGCTTGCTCCGAGATTCCGGTCAGGCGTCCCGTGTCCATGAGCTTGAGGAGCAGCCTCGTGGTCCCCAGGGCTCCGGCGGAGAAGATGACCTGGTCGGCGAAAAACGTCCGCCGTTTGCGGCCCGATCGCGGTCCCGGTCTTTGCGTGGTGAGGCGCCATCCGCCGTCTCGCATAGGTTCGACGTCGACGACTTCGGCGTCGGCATGGACGACCGCACCCGCTTGTTCGGCGAGGTAGAGGTAGTTCTTGTCGAGGGTGTTCTTGGCGTTGTTGTTGCATCCAACCATGCAGGCACCAACCAGCGTGCACCCGGAACGGCGCGGACCGGCACCTCCGAAGTAGGGGTCGTCGGTTTCGACTCCCGGCTCCCCGAGATATACCGCAACCGGTGTCGGCCGAAACGTGTTCTCCACGCCGAGCCGTCGAGCGATCGTCCGCATCACGTCGTCGGCTGGCGTATCCGCGGTCGCCTCGACGACTCCGAGCATCTGTTTTGCCGTGGCGTAGAAGGGCGCAAGTTCCTGCTTCCAGTCGGTGATCTGGCCCCATTGCGGGTCGGTGTAGAAGGCATCGTGTGGTTCGTAGTGAGTGTTCGCGTACACAAGCGATCCGCCTCCGACGCCGGCTCCGGAGAGGACGAGCACGTTCGCGAGGAGGTCGATTCGCTGAATGCCGTACAGGCCGACGCGTGGACCCCAGAGGAACCGCTTCAGATCCCAGTTGGTCGTAGCGAAGTCACCGGTTCGATATCGGCGACCGGCCTCGAGCACCCCAACGCGGTAGCCCTTCTCTGTCAATCGAAGCGCAGAGACACTTCCCCCGAAGCCAGACCCGATGACGACGACGTCGTAGGAAGCGTGCACGGGCGGACAGTAGTGGGTCGCCGGGCTTCCGACTTCCAGCTGCGAGCGGGGACCTTTGAGAGGCGCTGCGAAGCTCCTCGTCGTGATTCGGTCCCAGGCTGCCCCTCCTGCCCTCGCTGACGCTCGGGCACCCTCCCCCACTTCGTGAGGGAGGGGAGAAACTGGAGGTCTTCGCCTCTCCCACGCAGTGGGGGAGACGCGTTCGAGCGAACGCTCGGACGGGGAGGGGGCTGTCTGCGACGGTGCAGGGAATGACCTTCGCTACACGGCTAGTTCGTGGCCGACGGCGAGCGAGTCCGCGCATCTGCCCTGTGACTCCGGCTAGAACTCCGCTGCGCCCCAGACGGGGATTTGGGCTCCGTCGATGACCGTGGAGCGGTGGCCGGTGAGGAAGTCGATGACGCTGGCGATCTCGTCGGGCTTCGGCCAGTTGACGTAGTCGGCGTAGGGGAGCGCGGCTCTCGTGCGTTCGGTGTCGATGACCGATGGCATGAGTACGTTGCACGTGACGTTCGTGTCTGAGAGTTCCCGGGCTACCGACTTCGCCAGTGCAACCACACCGGCCTTCGCAACGTTGTAGGCGGCCTGCCCCGCGGGGGCATCGATGGCTTGGCGGCTGCCGAGCATGATGATCCGGCCCCACTCCTGTTCCCGCATGTGCGGAATCGCAGCGCGGACCGTATTGAACGTCGAGCGGAGATTGAGATCGATCATGCGGTCGAACCGCACGTTGTCGGTCTCGTGGACGTCACGGCCGCCGGCCCAGCCGCCGACGAGGCACACAAGAACATTGAGTCCGCCAAAGGTGTCGACCGTCTCTTGGACGAAACGGTCCATCGCTGTTGGATCCACGGCATCGACACGTCGCAAGAGGAGTTGGTCCTCGTCGAGGTCAAATGTGCCCTCGAACCCGGCGGCCTGCTCGGGGATGATGTAGGTGATCCCAAGTTTGAAGTTCCGCTGGATGAGCAGGGGGACTAGTGCTCGACCGACCGAGCCGGTGCCCCCCGTGACAATGGCGATATTCGATCCGGTCATGGGCCCACCATAGCCTTACGACCCGGTGCCAGGGTGCCTCCTGGCCCCGCGACCACTCGTGGTGCTACGATGGCCGGAGCGCTACCCGGAGCTACCCAAGGAGTCAGCTGTGGCAGAGATCAAACTTGAGGATATTGGGAAGATCTACCCGGATGGAACTCGTGCGGTTGGTGAGGTCACACTGACCATCAGAGACAGCGAATTCTTGGTTCTTGTGGGTCCGTCGGGGTGCGGCAAGTCGACGGTGTTGCGCATGATTGCGGGTCTTGAGGAAATCTCTGAGGGGAAGATGTACATCGGAGACAAGCTGGTGAACGACGTCGCCCCGAAGGACCGCGACATTGCGATGGTGTTCCAGAACTATGCGTTGTATCCGCATATGACGGTGTTTGACAATATGGCGTTCGGGTTGAAGCTACGCAAGACGCCCAAGGATGAGATCAAACGCCGCGTGGATGACGCGGCTGAAGTGCTCGAGATCACAGATTTCTTGGATCGGAAGCCGAAGGCTCTGTCGGGCGGTCAGCGGCAGCGCGTCGCGATGGGTCGTGCGATTGTGCGCGAGCCGAAGGCGTTCTTGATGGATGAGCCGCTGTCGAACCTGGATGCGAAGCTGCGGGTGGCGATGCGCACCGAGTTGGGCCGTCTGCATCTGCGGCTGGGGACGACGACGGTGTATGTGACCCATGATCAGGTTGAGGCGATGACGTTGGGTCATCGGGTTGCGGTGCTCCAGGCGGTAACGGCGAAGCGTCCGTACAACTTGGCGCAGGTCGCTCCTCCGACGGAGTTGTTCAACAATCCGGCGAACCTGTTCGTGGCGGGGTTCATTGGGTCCCCGGCGATGAACATGGTGTACGGCGAGTTGGAGCAGGAGTCTGAGGGCCGGGTGTATCTGAAGTTCGCGGACAAGCGGGTGTATGTCGAGGCCGCAGCGCTGCACTCCCATCCCGGGATCGAGGAGTACTACGGGAAGAAGATCGTGGTGGGGATCCGCCCCGGTTTGTTTGAGGATGCGCGTGCTGCTGAGACGCAGGCGCGTGAGCGGACGATCAACGTCAAGACGGACGTAAACGAGCTTCTGGGTTCTGAGTCGTATGTGCATTTCGGGTTGGATGAAGCGCCGGTGATCACGCCCGACATCGAGGAGTTGTTGGCCGATACGGGGACCGACCCTGAGACGTTGGGTCACGAGACCCGGTTCACCGCTCGGGTGAGCCCTGATGTTCCGGTGCCGGACGGCTCCGAGATCGAGCTCCTCATCGACACGTCGAAGCTGCATTTCTTCGACGCCGACACGTCAGACAAGATCGGCTACCGGGCCTACGCCTAGAACCGTTCGGCCACCACGATCCCAACGGAACGCAGGTCCTCGATCAGCAGCGCGCCGTCCGCGACGTTTGGCATCGAGTGAACACCGCGCAGGCTGATGTCGCCGCGGACAACCAGATCGATGAGCGCCGTTGCGGGAAACGCCGTGGTTCGTGCGAGGGCTGAGAATCGACCGTCGTGGACATCCTCAATCTCGAGTACCCGGGTGGTTTCGTCCGCCTCGATCCACACGCGTACGAGTACGAGATCGGGTTCACCACGCGGAAGCGTTTGGTCGAGAGCGTCGATCAGGACGGTCCGCGGGGATGGATCGCCGGCTTCGCTGAACAGACCCATCTCGCGGAGCGCGGCGAAGATCCGACCGTGACCGGGGAAGCGAAGGGTTTTGTATTCGAGCTCCCCAACCGTGCCCTCACGATCGCGGCACATCGTCGATGTGCCGCCCGCCGTTGAGAACGCCTCAAGCGGCCCCCAGCCTTCCCACTCGACGGTTTCGAACCGGGTGAGAGGTTCGACCGTGCGATATCGACCGTCTTCGAGGATCTCGCACGGCTCGGCGTACTCGTTGATCAGGCCGGCCGGGCTGAACGCCAGCTGGTATTCGAGTGCGCCCACTGGTTCCTGTGGGAGCGCACCGACGCGCATCTGGACCGATCGAGCGGAACCCGAGGTTGTGTCGATCAGGAGACCAGCCATGACGTTCGCCAACCCCGGGGCGAGACCGCAATCTGGGATGACGAGGACATCGGCTGCGATCGCACCAACGTTCAAGCCCCGCTGGGCTGCGACAACCGTCGGGTTGCCCCCGAAGTCGGCGTAGTGCGAGCCGGCCCGAATCGCCGATTCGGCAACGGTCACTCCGTAGCGGTACGGGACGGCCGACACCACTGCATCGAACCCATCCAGGAGAGCGTCGAGTGCGTCACGATCGGCGATATCGAGACGGGAGGGAGTGGCACCGTGGGCGGTCGCCACGGCTGCTGCTGCGTCCCCGTCTGTGTCCGCCACGGTCACGGTGTGACCGCGCCGGACGAGATCCCAGACCGCTGCCGAACCCACAATTCCTGCCCCCAGTACCACCGTTTTGATCGGCACGATTCTCCTTACTGCGTCATGGTGTGATTCGTTTGAACACCTCGGCGCGATCGAAGCCGAACGGCTCCCCATCTTCACGGAGGTGCTCGTCGATATCTCTGACGAATCGCTCGCTTGCAGCACTCGACGCTGCCGCGCCTCCCATCGTCGTCTCGGATTGTGATGTGTGACACAACAACGCCTGGACCTTGGCGCCGAACGCCCGCTCATCCACCGGCTCGGCGTGATCGGGATCGTCGGTAGCCCAAAGCAGGACGGCCGTGGGCCGATGCGCTTCGAACCCCAAGTCGGGGTAGAACCGCGGTTCTC
>Ga0316192_10003546_pt1 | contig 11384 bp, 5 predicted proteins | sample MerIslwburrow_MG_FD_204931 | JGI IMG/M metagenome (GOLD analysis project Ga0316192, IMG submission 204931) | Coastal sediment microbial communities from Maine, United States - Merrow Island worm burrow | ecosystem: Environmental > Aquatic > Marine > Coastal > Sediment | place: USA: Maine...
TTTCGATACCAGCTCCGGCGAGGGCCTCCCGGAAGTGGCCTCGTACGATGTTCCCAGAAAAGGCAACGCCCTCGCAGTGTCGGGTTCAACGGTCTATCTAGGCTCGGACCTGGAGAACGGAGACGGTATCCGTGTTTTCGACACCGAACGGCCGTCCGAACCGATATTGCTCGGCTCGACCCTCGTTCTCGATCCGGCCAACGGATTTCGGGATATCGCCGTGGCCGACGGTCTTCTCTACTCCGTCCCGACTCTCACCGCCATCGATGTCAGCGATCCGGCAGCGCCACACCCCGCCGCCTACCTCGACGACCATGCCTCGGCGATCGAGTTCTCCACGGGCCACCTTTTTACCACGACGATCACCCGGTTCGATCCGAGCAGTCTCCGGGCGTACGATCTCAGCGATCCCCTGGCGCCGGTGCTCATCGGGAGTGTCCCGGTCCCCGGGCATTCCGAGGATCTTGCCCTCGACGGAGACCTGGCATTCGTCGTCAGCGGCGACGAGATCGACGATCCCACCGGCGGACTCCACATTTTCGACGTCGGCAATCCCGCTGAACCGGCGCTGATCGGCACGTTTCAAACTCCGACTTCAGCCAGCGCAATCGCTCTTGAAGGTACAACTGCCTACATCGCCGACTACTTCGTCCTCCGCATCGTCGACATCTCCGATCCTTCGCGACCATTTCAGGTCGGAGAGATCCGGCTCGAGGGCGATTGGCCCAAGGCCATCGATGTCGCGGTTTCCGGCGGAATTGCGCTCGTCGCGGACTCCGGGGGGGATGTCACGTACCGGCAGTACGTCCACGTCATCGACGTTTCGAATCCTGCGGCCCCTCGCCATCGATCTCGCCTGCCCATCGACACGAAAGACATCGAGGCGGCCGGCGGGCTGTTCTATGTCGCCGACCGGAACGGGGGTTTTCGGATCATCGACCCGAACACGCCATGTCGGGAGCTGTTTGTCCAGGAGATCCTCCCTCCCCTGGTCGACTGAGTATTCAGGGACCTCGGCGCCCCGAGACCACGCTGCCCTGACGCTGCCTCGGCGGCCGCTCACGGCCCGAACGAGCTATCATCTCCCTGATGCCATCCGACTCCATCAACGGAACCGTCACCCGCGTCCTCTTCTCGAGCGACGAGTCGGGATGGTGCGCCATCCGCCTGGACAATGACGAACGGGGCAACTTCGCGGCCACCGGACCACTTCTCGGTGTTCGCGAAGGCGATGAGCTCCGGCTGACCGGAAAATGGGTTGACCACTCCCGATTCGGTGAGCAATTCGAGGTTTCGAGCTATGTCCAGATCGCCCCTTCGACTCTCGAGGGCATTCGTCGTTTCCTCAGCACCGGGCGCATCAAGGGGATCGGACCGACCATGGCCGCCCGGATCGTCGACGCCTTCGGGCTCGAGACCCTCGACATCGTGGAGAGGGAACCGGCCCGTCTTCTGGAAATCCACGGCATCGGAAAAGCCACCCTCGCCAAGGTCGAGGCCTCCTGGGAGAAGCACCGCGGCATCCAGCAGATCATGGTGTTTCTCACCGGCCACGGGATCCCTCCGGGGGTCGCCGTCAAAGCCTACGGAAAGTACGGTTCTGCAGCGGTCGAGGTCGTGCGAGAGAATCCCTATCGGCTGGCGGAAGAGGTCTTCGGGGTCGGATTCCGAACCGCCGACCGCATCGCCCAGCGCATCGGAATTCCCGCAGATGCCCCCCAACGACTGCAGGCAGGCCTCCTCTTCACCCTGGCTGAAGCCTCCGTCGACGGTCATGTCTTCCTGCCGCGGTCGACACTCGTCGAAAACGCCGCGGCCCTGCTCGAGGTCGAGTCCGCGGTGCTCGAATCTCCCCTCGGAGCCATCGCCCAACGCGAGCTCGTTGTCGCGGTCGAACGAGCGGATGATGAGCCCGCCATCTTCGATCGCCGGCTCGAAGCCGCCGAAGCCGCCGTTGCGGACGACATCCGAGGCTTACTGCGAAACCGCGCCGGCCACGACATCGACATCAAAGCTGCGGTGGCCTGGTACCAGGGACGCGCAGAAATCAAGCTCGGTGAACGGCAGCATCAAGCTCTGGCGATGGCGCTCTCCGGCCCGGTGCTGGTCGTCACCGGAGGGCCGGGAACCGGCAAGACCACCCTCGTTCAAGGCCTCACCCGGATCCTCGGCGTCAAGGAGCAGCGCGTGCTGCTGGCGGCGCCCACGGGCCGCGCCGCCAAACGTCTCGCGCAGGCCACCGGAACGGGAGCGCGAACCATCCACCGCCTGCTGGAATTCAACCCTCGGACCCGCGCTTTCACTCGTGATCGTCAACGGCCTCTCGAGGCCGACATGGTGGTCGTGGACGAGGTATCCATGCTCGATATCGAGCTTGCGGCCCGGCTCCTCGAAGCCATCCCCCCGGGTTGCCGCCTGGTTCTCGTGGGCGACGCCGATCAGCTGCCGTCGGTGGGGCCCGGGAATGTCCTCCGCGACCTCATCGCCTCCGGCGTTGTCCCGGTGGTCCGCCTCGACCACATCTTTCGCCAGGCCGAGCAGAGCCGGATCGTGGTCAATGCCCACCGAATCAACTCGGGCTCCATGCCCATGAGCGACGCCAACGACGCCGACTCCGATTTCTTCTTCGTCGCTCGGGACGACCCTGCCGACGCGGCCTCCCTGGCGGTCGATCTCGCCAGCCGCCGGATTCCCAGACGCTATCACCTCGACCCGGTCGACGACATCCAAGTGCTCGCGCCGATGCACCGGGGCGAGCTCGGAGTCCGACGACTCAACGAGAAACTCCAGGCCGTACTGACCCCGCCGGGTCCGGAGCTCACCTATGGCCACAAGCGATTCCGCGTCGGCGACAAGATCATGCAGATCCGCAACAACTACGACCTCGAGATCTTCAACGGCGACATCGGCCGGGTCGAGCTCCTCGACGAGGAGGAGTCCGAGATCGTCGTCCGGTTTGACGGCAGATCGGTACGAATTCCGCATGACGATCTCGACGACGTCATCCCCGCCTACGCGTGCACCATCCACAAGGCCCAGGGCAGCGAGTATCCCGCCGTGGTCATCGTGCTCCACCACCAACACCACATCATGTTGCAGCGGAATCTGCTCTATACCGCCGTGACCCGGGGACGCAAGCTCGTGGTCATCGTCGGCAGCAGAAGAGCTCTCGGCCGCGCGGTCTCCAACGCCACTCAGCGTCATCGGTTCACCCTGTTGGCGGATCGGCTTGCGGGTCGCATCCGACCCTCCGGGGCGAGACAGCTCCCGATGCCGTGAACGAAGTCGACGTCAGTCGACTTCCAGTGGCCTCCCCATCGCTTTCCAGCTCAACAGACCGCCCTTGAGGTTGACGACGTCGTCGAAGCCGAGCCCGATGAGCCAGTGCATGGCGCGGGTGGACCGTCGCCCCGACCGGCAGATGAGCAGGATCGGGCGATCTCGAGGCAACTTCTCGGCGTCCTCGATGACGTGCCGCAACGGCATGAGCTCGGCGTTCGCAAGGTGGCCCCCGAGATACTCATTGCGTTCCCGAACATCGATCAGGAGCCCGTCCTTCCGGTGAAGGCGAATGGCGTCCTCGAACTCGGGTACGGTGAGCTGTCGCTCGGGATAGTGGAACCGCGCCGGGAACGCGGGCAATCGAATGTCGTAAGGGTGTTTTTCCAGGGGCTGGCACTCGGCAAAGACCCTGTGCTCGCACTCATAAATGCACACGGCCGGGTCCATGACGTTCTCGAAGAGCCACTCGATGGCCTCTTCCTGTTCGAGGAAGCGGTCCGCCCCGAGCAACTCCTCGAATCCCGAGGCCGCCATGATCCTGCGAACTTCCGGCCGCACCTGAACCAGGTAGACGTCGCCGCCGGCGTCCCGATAGAGCCTCAAGATCCCCTCGAGGACATCGATCCCCGCCAGGTCGCACTGATGAACGCCGTGCATGCGGAGCAGCAGGTTGTTCTGTCCCGGGTTGGCCTCGTGGTTGGCCAGGAGCTCGTCCTCGACATAGCTTGCGGCGCCGAAGAAGAGCGCGCCACGGATGTTGATCACCCCGAGCTGAGGGCACGACGGCGCACTCTCACGCTCGACGAAGTGGCGGAAGGTGGGATCGGGCACCACCGTGTGGACGGTGGGGAGGCTCGACTTGTAGATGTAGATGCCCAGCGACAAGATGACCCCGGCGAGAACGGCGAACTCGAGCGGGAAGACCAGGGTCGCCACGAAAGTGGAGACCATAATCCCGGTCTCGCTGCTCGACGTTCTGACCACCCTTCGAACGCCGTGCCAGTCCACCATGCGGTAGGCGATGACCATGATCATCCCCGCCAGACCCGCTCGTGGCAGAAAGGCCGCGGCGGGGCCGAAGGCGAGCACCCCGGCGAGCACGAAGAACCCGCAGAAGACTCCGGACAACTGGGTTCGCGCGCCCGACTGGAAGTTGATGGCTGATCGGGTGAACGACCCCGAGCAGGCGTAGCCCGAGAAGAGCCCCGCAGCCATGTTCGCCATTCCCTGACCCACCAGCTCCTGGTTGATGTCGAGTCGCTCGCCACTTTGGCGGGAAATTTCACGCGCAATGGAGACGGCCTCCACCAGACCCATGGCCGCTACCGCCATCGAGCCCGTCACCAGGGCCCCAACGATGTCGTTCTCCCACATCCACCCGAGGGAGAACGAAGTCAACTGCGGCATCTCCCGAGGAATCTGACCGATGACCGCCACCCCAAGTCGATCGACACCAACCACCGCGACCAGGAGACCGGCGCCGGTCAAAGCCATGAGCGCGGCGGGAAGGCGGGGAGCCGTCTTGGCGATGACCACCATGGCGACCAGGGTTCCGATTCCGAGCAGGAGGCTCGGCAGATGACTCTCACCCAGGTGTTCCACCACAGCGACCATGGAGTGCCAGAGATGCGGGCTCCGCGGCACATCGAGTCTGAGAAGGTTCTTGAGCTGGCCGGCAGCGATCAGCACCCCGGCGCCGGCAGTGAAACCGAGCAGCACGGCCCGTGAGGCGAAGTTCACGAGAACCCCGAGACCGGCGAAGCCGAAGACCACGCAGAAGACGCCCACCATCACCGCCATCACCGAGGCCGCCATGAGGTACTCGGCCGAGCCGATGGCGGCGAGCGGGGTCAGAATGGACAGGACGAGGATCGAGATCGCATTCGTGGGACCAGTGTTGAGGTACCGTGACGAGCCCCAGAGTGAACCGACGATGGCCGCCACAGCCGCGGCGTAGAGACCGTACGAGGGCGGCAGCCCGGCGATGGATGCGTAGGCGATGGACTGCGGGATCGCCACCACCGCCACGGTGAGTCCGGCAACGGCATCCGGGCGGACCCGAACCCTCCTGTACGAGCGCAGAATTACCACCGGCCGTGCCAGGGCCTCCGCGTACCAACGTTCGACGACATCGGTTGCTCGCCACATCCCCTACAGGATACTCGCACCCATTCCCGCACCGGGAACCGCAGCCCTATCCGTGTTCGTGGCCGAGGCCGTGTCCGAAACCGTACCCGTGACATTCTCCGTATCGGTATCCGTGACCGGAACCGGAACCGGAACCCTGGCAGCTGTCCCGGCATGGTCACTCCGGGTTGTTCTTGAAGCGGCGGATAGCCGGTGAGATGACCCGTTTCAAGGGCAAGACGAGTCGCCTCGAAGGCGACCCTTGACACGTGTCATCTCACCGGCGTTGGGGGGGTACATGAACAACCCGGAGGTGACCATGCACGACGCACAGCAATCAACAGGCTTCGATGCCCTCGACAAATCGATCGCCGCGGCAGGTATCGCGATCTCTCTCGTGACTCGCGTTCCGGCCCCGCTCAAACCGATCGCCGATCAGGTGATTCGATCCGCCTCTTCCGTTCCCGCGAATCTCGCCGAGGGCGCGGGTCGCTCCGGGCGCGACCGGTTCCACCACTACCGAATCGCCTACGGCTCGGCCAAAGAAGTCGACGTCCACCTGCGTCTCCTCATGGGCTCCGGCGCCATCTCCGATTCGAGCGCCAAGACCGCCGTTCGCCTCTTCGACGACGTTCGAGCCATGACCTGGCGCCTCCTCCACCCGAGGACCTGATTCGATGTTGTGGGAGCGGGCGTCTCGCCCGCTCTCCAGTCCGGCGTCCCCCTCCCGGAGCCGTATCCGTGGCCGAGACCGAAGCCGGGACAGCGGCGGCCGACCGCCTCCTAATCCTGGCCGCAGACCTCGGCATCGATCTCCGCCAGATCGAGGGCCATCTCGGCAAGCTGTCCGACACTTGGTGACGGATCACCAAGGAGAGCCGTCAGCTTCCCGGACCCGCCCCGGATGGCATCCACCCCGGCGGTGACGAGTGCACGGATCACTGCGGCCCGAACCTCGGGATCGGCATCGCCGAGAAGCCGGTGAAGCATCGCGACACTCTTGTCGCCTGACGGATCGGTGGCCTCCAACGCCCGGACGGCCTCGAGGCGGACGTCCTCCCTCGTACTCGCGAGTCCTCCAATGGCCCCGGCGAGTTTGGCGCCCCTCGGTCCCATCTTCACGGCGACGGCGAGAAGCCGCGAAACGCAGCTCGCCGACTCCGCGGTCGGCAAGAGGTTCGAGTACTCCGAGGCGGCCCAGTCGGTGAACGGGTCGATCTCGGCGAGACCGGAGGCGCAGATCGCCAGACAGCCGCAGACGTCTCCGCCCGCGTCGCGCTCCCGGTAGGCCAAGTAGCTTTCGAGGATCCGGTCGACGGCATCGAAGAACTCTCCATCCTCGTGTTCCTCGGTGCTTCCGAAGACACCGATACGATCCCGCATCAGTCGACGGTACGCATACCTGGCAGTACGATCGATCTGAACCTCGTCGGTTACGCCGGCGGACTCCATGACTTCCTGAACGAATCGTTCCAGTTCCGAACGATCTCTCGTCACTCGATCTCTTTCTCGCTTCTCTTGCCGGGTCTCTTCGACACATTCTCCAGTGAATCGCCTCAGAGCGTCGTACGCTTTCCGATTGTCGACCAACAACGCAAGACCGCGGACAAAGTCCCTCTGGTGCATCAGAGGACCATCGAGTTCGCCCACCATCACATCGACTGCAGAAGCATCACCGATGAGGCCGAGGGCCAGACCAACGCTGGCGCGGACGTTCACCGATTCATCATCGAGGGCCGCAATCAGGGCTCGAACGGCCGATCGCGCCTCACTTCCGAGTGATCCGATGGCACGGGCGGCTGCTGCGCGTACCTGCGGATCATCATCCTGCCGCAGGCTGACCACCAGCGGCCGGATGACAGCCCCTGGTGTCTCGGTCACTGCGGCCACGGCACCGGCACACGCGGCTCTGACCCCGGGGTCGTCCCCGCTCGAAAGACAGACCGTCAGATCCGCCAGTGCCGCGCTGCCTTCGCCCCGCGTGCAGGCCAGTCTCTCCGCCGCCGCCTGCCGTTCATCGGAATCGAGGCGGTGGTCGAGGATGTCCTTCCTCCAGCCCGAGACGAAGTCCGAGAGAAGCGGCCCTACGCCCAGAATCGGCAGGGTGATCAGCGGATCGGCGGTGTGGAAACGTCGCAGATGGATGCGCCCCCTCCCCGTGTTCTGCCATGCGAGAACGCCAACCCCGTGCGGAGAAATCGCCACTGCCGGCCTGCTGGCGGGAGAACATGTCCGGGTGCTCAGGGGAAGGGGCTCTCCGGAGGGAACCCCCGCAATGGAAAAACCCTGTCCAAAGATGCTCCGGCTGGCGAAACGGTCGTTCCAGTCGTCCTCCCACACCACACCGAAACTGTCCTCGCCTGTGAGGGCGACCGTTGGGCGACCCGCTTCCGCCGACGCCCGTTCGATGACCACGGACCCGCCAAGCGGAGCCCCCTCCACCGAAAAGGCCCGGGCGTGGATGCGAGCCGGTGCTTCCCGGCGTGCGGCGTCGGTCCAGGCGCACACAAAGAAACCGTCCGCCGAGACATCCAGGTTTGGGACGACGGCCGATCCTTCCCAACTCGAACTCAGGATGAACTCCTTGCCGATCTCGTTCCCTTGTTCGTCAAAGAACCGACCTCGCACCACCGACCGCTCCTGGTCCGTTCCGATCCACCTGCCATCTTCCCAGACAATCAGGAACCGCCCGGATGCATCGTGGTCGACATCCGGATTGACCTGCGACCACCGACGGTCCCGGTTGACAACGAACTGATCGTCAAGGGCCTCGCCTTCCGAGGAAAATCTCCGAGCACTGATGTTGAATCGGTCACAGGTGGTCCGCCCTTCGGATCGCCAGGCGACCACGAAGTCGCCGGACGGCGCAACCGAGACTCTGGGACCGCCGTACCACTCGCGAGGCACACCGCGGCCGTCGTGAGTCATTCGAAGCTGATCGACCCTGATCTCGGATCCGACCGGTTGGCCGGACCCGTCAAAGATCTGCGCCCAGATCCGCCGCTTCGTCCGCCTGCCCTCGGCGCCACCCTCCCAGACAACGACCATCCGCTCGCCGTCGGGGGTGACGTCGACCGAGGGGGTGCGGGCCAGGTCTCCCGGGAGGAGGTCGATACGGAGTTCCTTGCCGACGACGCCTCCGTCGCCGTCGAACCGCCTGATCCGAACACCGTTGAGCGGCTGCGCTCCCTCGTGAACTCGGCTCGACCAGACCACGGTCACATTGCCCAGCGAGTCGACCACAACATCGGGCTCGCTCTCCAATCGGGCATCATCGTGACCCAGCTGAAGGGAATCCGCAGAGAGCACAACCGCCCACGCCATCAACAGGCTCCACACTGCCAGGCCGTACGATTTCATCGAGAGGGTCCCCCTCGTCAGGTCGTTTCCCGGTCTACGAGCCCGGTATTCGATGTGTTGAGAAGATCAGTCGTTCGGCCTCAACCCCTCGCCAATCCCGCGACCCTTCGTTTGGCGGCCGGCGAAGTGAGCATTTCGAGCGCCCGTTCGAGATCCAGTCCCCGAAGATCACCGTGCCTGGCCAGCGCGGAGAGGCACCAACGACGATCCATGTGTCGCTCCAGGTCGTCGATGAGATCGAGGGTCTGGGCGATGTCGTCCGGGATTTTTGCCTCGATCAGGGCAACCAGCGCCCGACGGCGCGCCCAGGCCTCCGGGAGTCCGTCAAGGGCCTCTCTGATCGCGCTGTTCGTCGCGTTCTCGAGTTTGGGAATCGCCTCTCGGAACGCCCGAAGCCGGGAGAGCACCGTACCCTTGACCTGCCCGAGTTCGGACCCCCGGCGGGGTTCCCGGGCGTTCGTTCTTCGACGATCGTCGACGAGCGCAGTCACCATCGGTTGCGGTTCACCCCACATCTCGCCCCACGAGGACGGATCCATCTTTTCGGCCGTGGGCGCCGCCACCGGCACAGCTTCCGGCTCCACCTCGCGCGGTTCTTCAGCGACCGCCTTCGGCGCCGGTTCTTCGATGGACGGAGGAGGTGGGGAAAGACTCGGCTTCTCGGCGGCCTCGTCATCTCTGTGTTCGGTATCGTCGTCCGACGGGTCCCGGTCGGACGGTGTCACCATGGCCGCCGCCGGCACGGGAATCTCCAGATCCTCCGTGCCGTCGGTCAACTCCTGCGGTTCGTTCTCGTCCTCGGGGATCTCGAGGGAGTCCGCCACCAGATCCATGCCTCGCACCAGCAGGTCATCGCGTCGGTCCGGATCTCTCAGATCGGCGAGAATCCCGCGCAGTGAGAGTCCTTCGTTCTTCCGCGCCATGCCCAAGGCTTCGAGGACCGCCGCTGGGGCGAAGGAAGCGCCCCCCTTGCCCGCGAGCCCGTCGACCAGGTCTTCGGCGCCGTCGAATCCGACTTCGCGCACAAGCAATCTTCGCTCGGTGGCACTGAGTCCACGAATGGTCCGCCACGCCCGCGCCAAGATCCGCCCCTTCTCCACAGGCGAGCGGGCTCGCTGGAGCTCGAAAACCAGCGCCGTCAGATCATCCGACACCTTCATCGCTCACCTCACTCGCCGAAGACCTTGCCCGAACCCTTCTTCGACACCTCGTCGCCTCCGCCCGAGACTCCTTTGGCCACGGCCGCGGGAAGGCTCGAGATGTCGCGGAGGAGCTTGTCCAGGTCCACACCCGAGAGTTGCTTCATGATCGGCCCGAGCTGAGTCAGCACCTGGGTTACGTCGTCGGTGAGACGCGCCGCGCCGGTCCCGTCGCCCGGATTCCCGCCGTGGGAAATGATGGTCGTCTCCCCGGCCCGCGAAAGTGGCTCCGAAACCGCGGCCGCGATCTCCGGCAGGACCTTGAGCGCCTCGATGGAAAGACCGGCCTCGTTGTAGAGTTTGAGCGCTTCGGCCAGCTGTCGCCGCGCCTCGGCCTCGGCCTCACCCTTGGCGAGAATCGCCTCGGCCTCGGCGAGACCGATCTGGCGGCGTTGGACCGACTCCGCCTCGGCCTTGGCGATACCCTCGGCCTGGAGCGCCTTCGCCGCTTCCTCGCGACGCAGTCGTTCCGCCGCGGCTTCCTTCTCGACCGTGTACTTCTTGGCGTCGGCGAGCCGCTCGGCTTCGTACTTCTTGGCGTCGGCGTTCTCACGGATGGAGGCATTGAGCTCGAGCTTCTGGCGTTCGACCTCTTGATCTGCGATCCGGATGTCCTGGACCTTGAGCTCCATCTCGCCCGCCTTGACGGCCTGGGCATCCGCAACATCGACTTCCTTCTTGATCGAGGCGACCTTGAGGCTGAGCGCCTTGTCGGCTTCGGCGATTTCGGTGTCGACGCCGAGCCGTTTCTGCTCTTTCTGCTGCCTCGCCTGCTCCTCCTCAATCGCCGCGTCCCGGTCCGCGTTGGCCGTCGCGATACGCGCGTTCTTCAACGCCTCCTGAATCTTGGGCTGTCCGAGGGCGTTGAGATAGCCTTCGTCGTCCTGGATAGCCTGGAAGACAAAGGAGCGGAACTCGAAACCCATCCCTTCGAGATCGATGTGGGCCTCTTCCCTCACTTTGTCCTGGAAGAGCTTCTGTTCGCGGTAGAGTTCTTCCACGGTCAGTGTGCCGACAATGCCGCGCAGGTGGCCGGCGACAGTCTCCTTGATGGTTGCCTGCACATCATCCACCGGCATCCCCAGAAAACCCTCGGCAGCGCTCCGGATGTGCTCGATATCGCCCTGGACCTTGACCTGCGCGACCGCCTTGACGTTGATCGGGATACCCTGAATCGTGTAGACATGCGGCAGATCGATCTCGAGGGTCATCATCCGCAACGAGAGCACCTCGAACTGCTCCCACGCCGGCCAGACAAACGTCCCGCCGCCCCGAATGATGCGAAAGCCCTCGATCTCACCTTTCTCGGTGCGAACCTTCTTTCCCAGCAGCTTACGTCGTCCGAAAACGATGAGCGCCTCGTCGGGTCCCGCCTTCTTGTAGCGGACCCTGATCACGAGGTAGGCAAAGAACGCC
>Ga0316192_10003549_pt1 | contig 11379 bp, 10 predicted proteins | sample MerIslwburrow_MG_FD_204931 | JGI IMG/M metagenome (GOLD analysis project Ga0316192, IMG submission 204931) | Coastal sediment microbial communities from Maine, United States - Merrow Island worm burrow | ecosystem: Environmental > Aquatic > Marine > Coastal > Sediment | place: USA: Maine...
GATAATCATTTTTATTTTCTATTTTTTTATCGGAGATCAAATTCTTCCCCTACTGGGCGTTGAGGATTTTATTCGAAACAGCAGTGAGGGCACCCAGGCCGTCTTTGCGGTTTTCTTTGCACCGCCCTCCCTTTTTACGGCCTTCCTGTCAGCCCTGATCACGCTGTCTCTATTTGAAGGTGCCTATATTACCGAAATCGTCCGCGCAGGCATCCAATCCATCGAAAAAGGACAATGGGAAGCAGCTGCAGCGCTGGGTTTTTCAAGGTGGCAGCAGATGCGTTATGTTGTTCTTCCCCAGGCCGTGCAGCGCATTCTGCCGCCCCTGGCCGGCCAATTCATCTCCACAATAAAAGACTCCGCCATCGTCTCCGTCATATCAATCCAGGAATTGACGTTTCAGGCCATGGAGTTAATGGCATCGACCTATCTTACTTTCGAAATCTGGATTACCATCGCCATCATGTATTTAATGCTCACCTTAAGCTGCTCCCTGGCCGTCGAACGCCTGGAAATATATATGCGTAAAAGCACAGCCTAAAAAAAAAGCACGAAATTGAATACAAATTTTCGTGCTTTTTTGTTTCGTTGTGATTTTTCAGGTTCCGGCCTAAGATCTTATTTAACTGAAACCACCGGGCATGGCGCCTTGAGGATAATGTATTGTGCCGTGGATCCCATCAGAAGCTTGCCGACTTTTGATCTCCGTTTGACTCCGACGATAATTTCATCCACCTGGTTTTCTTTGGCAAATCCGACGATATCTTCACCCGGGGATAAACCGCGAATTAACAGGTGCGTGTCGCAAGCAATTTCATTCTCATCAAACAGGGATTTAGCCCATTCAAGCCCCTTTTCAATCTCGGTAATTTCTTCTCGCTGACCTTCAGTTCCCTTTTCCATGGATGTGACCACCGCCACGGAGGCGCCCAACGCTTTTGCATGGGTTTTTGCAAGGTTTAAAGCCTCTTTTGCCGAACTCGATCCGTCATATCCAACTAAAATTCTCATATCGATCTCCCCATTCAGGTTCAGATTCTGACTTTGGTATGCTACCTATACAGCTGATTGGCCGAGGTAGCTCCTTTTGCCATTATCGATAACTAAAATTTCAACTAAAATCCATAGCATACTCATTTTAAAAATGCCACAGAATTAGAACTAAGTCTAAGGTTCATGGTTCTGGGTTCAAGGGTTCAGGGTTATCTTGATCTCAAAATTCTCAATTCGATCTATTCTCATGCATTTAGCACCGTCTGATCAGGGGCTCCCGAACATCCACCGAACGAGTTTAATACATCCGACAGAGCAAGAAATACCTGTTCTGACTTGCCGTCAATTTTTATAACCTTTGAACCCTGAACCCAGAACCCCGAACCTTTTAATCCTTTTCTTGCAGCGCTTTGATTACCGCCCTCATAAAGGCCGGTAAATCATCGGGCATTCGGCTGGTAATTAAATTTCCGTCGACAACCACGTCCTGATCCACCCATTCGGCTCCTGCATGAACCAGGTCATCTTTTATGGCAAAGAATGAGGTAACGGTTTTGCCCTCAAGAATCTTGGCCGAGGCCAGCATCCAACCGGCATGGCAAATCGCAGCGACAACTTTGCCATCTTCATAGAAATCCCTGACCAGTTGGACCATTTTGGGATAACGCCGCATTAGATCCGGGGCATACCCCCCCGGGATAACAATGCCATCAAAGTCGGCGGCCGATACCTGATCCGCATTAACATCCACTTTAACCTCGGTTCCGGGTTTGCCTGTGAATGTTTCAGAACGTCCGGATCCCATCACAACCACCTCGCAGCCGGCCTCTTTAAGCCGATAAAAAGGATACCAGAATTCATGGGTGTTAAACATCTCTTCGACCGGAATAACCACTTTTTTACCGGATAGCTCCATCAGCCGTCTCCTTTCATCTGACAATTGTAAAGAACCTTCAGACATTAAATATGAAAACAATATATGCATGTTTGAAAATATGTCCACCGTCTTCATTGTTGGAGACTGCCAGAAGGTGAATATTCAATTTATTGTGCTGATATCACATGAGATACACCACCCAATGTGTTTTCATGTGAAACCGATCATATTTATGTGATTTTAATTTCCGGTATCATATGCTATTAGGGTGGCGCTGAGGATTTATGCTGTACAAAAAAGGCTTGAAGCTGGGAAGCTTGAAAGCCTGAAAGCTGCAATGCTGAGACGCTTTCCAGTATCCAAGCTTCCTGGCCTCCAAGCCATTTTGCTTGGCTTTCGAACCAGCAACTATAAAGCGTATTCATCTTGTTCCTCAGGAAGTGTCGGGTGGAGATATGATAAAAGTCACAGAAAGCATCAGCCTGCATGAAAATGAAATCCAACTGGATTTCATAAGGGCATCAGGGCCGGGCGGACAAAACGTAAACAAGGTATCCTCTGCCGTTCAACTGCGTTTTGACGCCGCTAAATCTTCAGCCTTGAGTGAGGACATCCGCAACCGATTAAAACAACTCTCCGGCCATCGTATGACGGCCGAAGGTATATTAATCATTGAAGCACGACGCTATCGGAGCCAGGATCGCAATCGCCAAGACGCCATCGACCGCCTGATAACGCTAATCCGCAGGGCTAGTGAAAAACCCAGGCAACGGCGGCGAACCAAACCTTCCCCGGCGGCCAGACAAAAAAGGCTGACTGCCAAACGGCAACGAGGGGAAATCAAACGGCGGCGGCGCACCGTTCGCACCGCGACCGAAGATGCTTGACATTTCTTAAAGCAAATCATTATATATCCGGTGCCAATCAATGTCAGAAAATGTTCAAAGTAAAAATAGCTGTCTTATCGGCATTATTTCAGATACCCACGGCTGTTTGCCCCAATCGATCTCAAAGATTTTTAAGAAGACCGATCTGATCATCCACGCCGGAGATATCGGCGATCCGACAATAATAGATGTGTTGGAAAAAATTGCCCCGACCAGAGCGGTACGGGGAAATATGGACATGGGCAACTGGGCGCGCCAACTGCGGCAAAATGAAACGATTAGAATCAACCACAAACGATTGCATGTGATCCATGATATCTACAAACTGGATATAAATGCAAAATCCGATAATTACCATGTGGTGATTTACGGACACACTCACCGTCCGCAGGTGGAAAAACAACAGGGGATACTGTATGTGAATCCCGGCAGTGCCATACAGCCGAGGTTCGGCTATCCCCCATCCGTTGCTTTGCTGGAAATAAATGGTGACTCCATAGGAGCCCGCCTGGTTGACTTATCAGGATAAAAACTTCCTATCCAAATATCAGATGAATAACACATGTGCATAGAATACATCTAAATTTAATTAATAATCTTTTCAATTTGTTATTATATATTATATCATTGTTTAAATTAACTTAAATTTGGCGACTGGAGGATTTCCATGGGAGGTTTATTCGGCAGTGTTAGCAAACAGGATTGTATACGTGATCTTTTCTACGGCACCGATTATCATTCACATCTCGGAACCAAACGAGGCGGCCTGGCCGTAAAAAACGGCAGCGACTTCTCCAGGTCGATCCACAATATTGAAAATGATTATTTTCGATCTAAATTTGAATCTGACCTGCCCAAATTGAAGGGAAAAAAAGGCATCGGGGTTATCAGCGACCATGACCCCCAACCCCTGATCATCGGCTCCCATCTGGGTACGTTTGCCATCGCCACGGTTTGCAAAATAAATAACGTCGAAGAACTGGCAGCCCGGGCATTTCAAAATAAGAGGCATTTCTCTGAAATGAGCGGCGGCGAGATGAGCCCCACCGAACTGATCGCCATGCTGATCTCAGAAAAAGGTTCTTTTGAAGAGGGCATTCAGTATGCTCAGGAATCCATAAAAGGCTCGTGTTCCCTGCTTTTGCTGACAGCCCAAGGCCTTTATGCGGCCAGGGACAAACTGGGACGAACACCGATTATCATCGGCCGCAAAGAAGGTGCCTATGCTGCGTCATCGGAATCGTGCGCCTATGCCAATCTCGGCTACGATATTGACCGCTATTTAGGGCCCGGTGAAATTGTCATGATGACGGCAGACGGTTATGAGCAGAGAAAAAAACCCAATGACAAAATGCAAATCTGCTCGTTTCTATGGGTATACTATGGATACCCCGCTTCAAATTATGAAGGCATCAATGTCGAAGCTGCCAGAAACAAATGCGGACGGGCCCTGGCAAAAAATGACGCGGTCGAAATTGATTTTGTGGCCGGGATACCGGACTCGGGAATCGGTCACGCTATCGGATACGCCTCCACAAGATGCATCCCCTATATGAGACCGTTTGTAAAATATACTCCGACCTGGCCCCGCAGCTTTATGCCCCAGAATCAAAGTATTCGGGACCTGGTTGCCAGAATGAAATTGATCCCCATAAGGGATCTGATTGAAGGCCAAAGGATTCTTTTCTGCGAAGACTCCATCGTCAGAGGGACCCAGCTCAAAGACAATGTCCAGGTATTATACGATTACGGGGCCAAAGAAGTGCACATGCGACCGGCCTGCCCTACCCTGACATACCCCTGCGAATTTCTGAATTTCTCCACCTCCCGGGCCACCACCGACCTGGCCGGCCGCGCCGCCATCGAACAGCTTGAAGGAGCGGACGACAAATTCCTGGAAGATTACGCCACCGACGGCTCCGAAAAAAATCTGGCCATGATCGATCAAATCCGGCAGCGGCTCAGGCTGACGTCTTTGAAATACCAGCGGCTGGAAGATCTTGTCGAAGCCATTGGGCTGCCCAAAGAGAGGCTGTGCACCCACTGCTGGGACGGCAGCAGTTATTTCTAGTTGCGTCGCTATGCGCTAGTGTTGTGTCCCAGAAATACAGCATAAAATTTTTCTACGTAATTTTGCATGATACCTATTCGTCATTCCCGCGCAGGCGGGAATTCAGGCGGGTTTGAACTGGACTCCCGCCTTCGCGGGAGTGACATCGGGACTTATCTTTGAAATGCGGTATAATACCTAAAAGGTGAAAAGATGGAAAAAATATTTGATGGTAAAAAGACAGCCAAATTGGGCACTGCAAAGAATCCCGCGGTTGTAAATGTACAAACCAAAGCAAGAGTAAAAGAATTAGAATCCGTATTTGAAAAAAACGGTTGGAAATATAAAATTGAATTGGAACCAGATAAACCCGAGTCTATTAAAGACTTAGAAATATTGCTAAATCCCCTAAAAACAAGGGCGGCCGAAAAGAAAGTGGGACGCAATCAACCCTGCCCATGTGGCAGCGGTAAAAAGTATAAAAAATGCTGTGGTATATAAAGCCATTTTACATTCAAAAAACAACCTGCGCTTAACCACTTTTTAAAACTGCAAGAAATACTGTGATATCAGTTTAGTATCTGTAAAAGTCATAATGTTGTGATTATCAAGATACCTGACATTTCGTCAAGGATCAAATTACAGTTAGAATCAGCAGATTCTACTTTTCAATCATAATATCTCAATAGATGGAAAATTTTCCATCTAATATTAATGTTAGCTTTCTGACACCAACTTTTATTGTCAACACAATGCAAATAGAGAAAGAAGATAGGTTATGAACCTGAAACTTACATCTTCTAAGGCCATCACATTTTCAGTATTTGCGCTACTCGCGACTACATTATTCGTAACGACGGCTGCTGCAGAAAAGCCAACACGAAGATACAACACCAAGATCCCGGAGCACATCATGACCCCGGACAAGGTGGAGACAAGGATCGGCACCCTCGAGTTCTTCGACGGGATCCCCACCAAGGAGACCGCTGCCCTGCTCTACGACAACCTTGACTTTCTGCGCGGTGTGGAGACCTTTCTAAACGGAATACCTGCTACCTCGGTGGAGGGGATTCGGCTCGGCATGGAGCGCCTCGGCCTGAAAACCTCAAACCAGGCCCTGATCTTTGACCAGTTAATGGATAGCAATCCGCTGTTCCTCACCGGCAATACTAGCACAGTCTACTGCAGCATTATTCTCGATCTCAAGAAGGACGGCCCGACGGTGGTTGAGATCCCGCCGGGAGTCGGCCCGGGAACGGTCAACGATGCCTATTTTCGCTTTGTGATCGACATGGGCGCTCCCGGACCCGACCGGGGCAAGGGCGGCAAGTACCTGATTCTTCCCCCCAACTACGAGGGTGAAGTCCCCGAGGGCTACTTCACCGCCAAGTCTACCAGCTATATGAACTGGCTCATACTTCGGGGATTCCTCGTTGACGGTAAGTCGGACTTCTCGAGCAATCTTTTCAGGACGGGCCTGAAGGTCTATTCCTTGGCCAAGGCTGCCAATCCCCCAAAGATGGAATTTGTCAACGGATCGGGAAAAGAGTTCAACACGATTCACGCCAACAACTATGAGTTCTACGAGGAGCTCCACGCCATCATCGATCGCGAGCCAATCGGGATGCTCGGCCCAGAAATGCGCGGCCTCTTCGCATCCATCGGCATCCAGAAGGGCAAGCCCTTTGCCCCGGACGCCCGGATGAAAAAAATCCTGACCGATGCTGTTGCGGTGGCCAACGGCACCGCGCGGGCACTCCTGTGGTACGAGCGAAACAAGTCGGAATTCTTTAACGAGAACACGTATTGGAAGAAGGGTTTCATTGGCAACTCCTGGGAATATCTCAGGGACGAGGGCATGGGTGGACGTCACCTGGACGCCCGGACCCATTTCTATTACTTCGCGACGGTTAACACACCGGCCATGGCTATGAAGCTGGTCGGCAAGGGTTCTAAATACGCCTGGGGGTATCTGGATTCGAAGGGCAACTACCTCGACGGCGGTAAGACCTACAAGATGAACATACCGAAGGACGCGCCTGCAGAGGCGTTCATCTCCATTGTTCTCTATGACCCGCAGACCCGCTCCGAGCTCCAGACCGGGCAGCCTTACCCCAGCTACAGCAGCGCGCGCGACAAGGACAAAGTGAGCGTAAACAGCGACGGATCAATTGATCTCTACTTCAGCCCCAAGGCGCCGACAGGCAAGGAAAACAACTGGCTCCAGACTGTTCCCGGTAAGGGGTGGTTTTGCCTCTTGCGCCTCTACAGCCCAACAGAGGCATGGTACGAAGGGAAGTGGCTACCGGGTGAGATTGAATTGGTGAAGTGAGCTCAATGCATATCAGCTAACAAGGCTAATTCAGCCGACGCAAAAAGCCGCGCGGCTGATTAGCAACGTTATGCGGACCTTTGATAACTATTTATCTCAAATATTTCTATTTATCTCAAATATTTCTACTTCCAATTTCTATTTGATACTTTAATTATATCTTAAGTGGAAGCTATACTTGTTTCAAAATTTTTCTCTTATTCTCCTGCTAATTTTCCGAATTTTGATAATAGATCTTTTTGATTGCGTAAATGGAAGCTTGTAGGTTTCCACTGCCAGGAAATAGGGGCGATGATTGGACCCCGATTTTTTCTGTTCTTCCAGCATATAGGATCGCACCGTCTCCACCTCTGTTTGATCCACGATTCCTTTTAAAGCTATGATTTCCCCTTCCGGAGCCAGCAAAGGCAGGGCCTGATGGATAAAGGATTTCAAATCGGTCAAGGCGCGGCTGGTGACGGCGTCAAAATGCTTGCGGTAGGCGGGATCGCCAGCCAGAGCGTGGGCCCGGATGTGCAGCGCTTCGATGCCCTCTAATTTCAGGGTACGGATGAGGTGTTTTAAAAAGGTTACTTTTTTGCGGGAAGCATCTATCAGGGTGATCGACAGGGTGGGGATGACTACCTTGAGGGGGATGCCGGGAAATCCGCCGCCGGAGCCGATGTCCAGCAGGGTCGCACCCGGTGATACCAGCTTGGCAGACGCCAGTGAATCCACAAAGTGTTTGACGGCGACTTCACAGGGATCGGTAATGGTGGTGAGGTTGATGGTTTTGTTCCAGTGAAGAAGTTCTGCGGCGTGGGCGGCAAAACGGTCGGTGTGGTGGCGATCAAGATCAAGATCGAAGGCCCGCGCACCGTCAATAATCAACTTCGACCATTCAGATGATCCGATCTTCATAATAAAAAGCTCATAGCCTAGAGCTCATAGCTCATAGTAAGAAAGTCCGATCTTCAGGCTATCAGCTATGAGACATGCGCTATGAGCTAATTTTAATTGATGCAGACGCGCCTGACCTCCGCCATATCCGTATAGCCCTTAACCATCTTCTTGATACCGTCCTGTTTCAGGGTGGACATGCCCTCTTTCATGGCCATTTCCAAGATCTGCTCGGTATTGGCCTGCTTTTTAATCATCAATTTAATTTGGGGGGTGCCTTCCATTAATTCATGGATGCCCATACGGCCTCGGTATCCGGTGCCGGAACAGGTGTCACAACCACCGGTTTTGTACAAGGTCATCCCATCCTCATATTCAATGCCGGATTTGCTAATTTGGTCTTTACCGTATTCGGAAACCAATACCTCATAATCATCTTTGGTAACCGGACTTTCTTCGCGGCAGTTGGCGCATAGCCGGCGTGTCAGTCGCTGGGCCAATACCCCCAGAAAAGCATCGGAAAAATTAAGCGGATTCAGCCCCATATCCAGCAAACGGGTAATGGTTTCGGGGGCACTGTTGGTATGCAGGGTGGAAAAAACCAGATGGCCGGTCAATGAGGCTTCAATACCGATGGAAGCCGTCTCCTCGTCGCGCATTTCACCAATCATAATAACATCCGGATCGGCACGCAAAAAGGCCCGCATCATCCTGGCAAAATCAAGCCCGATTTTAGGCCTGACCTCGGTCTGCCTTAAACCGGCCTGGGTGATTTCAATAGGATCTTCGGCCGTCCAGATTTTAATACTTGGTTTGTTGATATGGCCCAGAATGGAATGCAGCGATGTCGTTTTACCGGATCCGGTAGGACCTACGGCCAGAATGAGTCCGTAGGGCTTGGAAATGATATTTTTCATGACCTTCAAGTTCCGATCACTCAATCCCATTTCGTCCATTGCCATGGCACCGGCCGAAGCCAGAATCCTCATGACCACGTCTTCGAAACCGCCGGCGGTCGGCAGGGTGGCAACACGCAGTTCAAAGGCCGGCACCCCTTTGCGCCGAAATTTGATTTTGCCGTCCTGGGGCAGACGTCTTTCGGCAATATCCAGATTGGACATGATCTTAATCCTGGAAACGATACCGCGTACCATGGAGTTAGGGACTTTCGTGTAATTCTGACAGACACCATCCAGCCGGAACCGGATGTCTGTGGCTTTGGTAATGGGCGACGGCTCGATGTGAATATCGGAAGCATTTTTGCGATAAGCGGCAATGATAGCCTGGTCCACCAGCTTGACGACCTGGCTGGAAGCCTCATCGACCTGGTCAATCACCGCCTCTTCCTCTTCCTCTTCAAATTGCACATCCGGCAGCATGTCAAAATCTTCCAGGCTATCATCCATGGAGGCTTCACCCGACATTGCATTGCCCTGACTAAAGAAATGTCGGATAAATTCAAGGATATCCTCACGGATGGCCACCGAAAAATTTATTTTGCCGGTTTTCATCAGGGTCCTGATATTGTCGGTTTTGTTCAGGTTCCTGGGATCATCGACCAGAATTTCAACACCTTCCTTGTCCCAGCTGAGCGGAATCCACAGTTCGTTGAGCAGGAAGGATTGTTTGAGATTTGACAACAGTTCCACCGGTATGGGAAATGAAGAGTCGTAAGGCCTGAACGGGCAGCCATAGAATAGGGAGAATGATTTGCCGATGGCTTCTTTTTTGATGTGAAAATGCTCGATCAAAACAAATTCGACACTTTTTTTCATCTTTTTGGACAGCGCAAAGGCCTGCTGCAACTTGTCGGTTGTGACCATGTTCTCCCGCAGGAGAAAGTCATATTTGGAACCGGAAGCAAGACTGGCACTGACCGAATCCAGGCGTTTTTTAATTTCAGCATTGGAGCCATCCAGCTTGGAGGCGTCACTGTACAGATCATGGGACTGGTCGCGAAGATCGCGCTTTTCCAGTTCCTGCCCGATGAAAAATTTGACCCGGGCCAATTCTTTTCTCTCTATTTTAAGCCCTTTGATCAGTTTATCAAATTCCGCGCCGGCCTTAGAGGGTGAATGCAATTTCAACAGGCTTTCCACCAGGCCGGGAACAATTTTTTCGCTCGGGTAATCTTCTTTTAACATTTTCACGTATTCAGCAACTGCTTCACCGTGAAGTCCCATTTCCTGGAATGCCGACGCACTGTCAAGAATTTCGGAGACGTCGCCCTGACTGGCAAACGATTTTTTTAGCATCGAAATGTCTTTGGCGGAAACGCCCTTGGGCTTGGTGTCCGCCATATCGGAGATTTCTTTTTTCAGCAAACCAATGCGCTTTTTGATTTTATCCTGGACCTGGGCATCCTGGGGAGAGACAATCGAAAGAATACTCTCATAAATGTTTAGCGAGTCACCGTACAACCCCATGGATCGACAAACTTCAGCTTCATTGATTCTGGATTCTATATCGGTTCTCATTGCTGTTTATAAACCTCTCATTCGTTTATTTCTTAAACAGACGTCTGATTCCTTTGGCGGCTTTGGCCGGCTTTAAGGATGGCAGCAATATGTCACACTGGAGCCGCATCATGGCAATTGGCACAAAAAGCCCCATCAATATTACCAAATATCCGATTTCCGTTCTGCGAATATAAAGCCGGCCTTTTTTAAAAATCAAATCTGTTTCCCTCATTCCGGCCAAAGCCTCGATGAACAAACTCCAGTCCCTGCTTTCAATTCCTTCCGGCTGGGCCTGGTTGAATTCTTTGTATACCGGATCTCCGGCAAAAGAGAACAGCATAAGGCCCTTGACGCCTTCCGTATTCAAAATGTCTTTGAACAATTCTCGCATACCAACTTTCCAACAAAATTATCAGCCCCAACCGCGGCCGTCAAAAATTCATTCACTGAGGGCCCGCAGGAGTTTGTCCCTCGGGCATTTGGGGTTTACCGATATCACGGAAGTGTTTTCCCCGGGCAGCAGGATAAAATCGTTTTCTTCACCCCTGTCAATATAGCCCATCTCAAGCTCTCCAATGTTAAAAAAAACTCCGGCCCTGGATAATTGCAGCAAACGACTGTCCCATGACTTGTCCTGGTAGATATCTTCCAAACCGCAGGAGGGTCCCAACTTGGCTTCGATTTTCTCTTTAATCGCAACGATGACGTCGACCGGGTCCGGTTCAAAGGGCTCAACTTTGTCCATCACAGCCGGTTGGACATCCTCGCCAACGCTTTCGTCTTTGCGCCGGGCAGCTTCAAGGATGAGATGCTGCATCTCGCAGTGAATTCGTTTTTCTTTTAAGGCACAGCCGTTTTGAATCGACAAGTTTACCTGGTCCCATGAAAAGATCTCGTAGGCG